>Ga0187808_10000019_pt1 | contig 29759 bp, 32 predicted proteins | sample NC_wetland_sal_i_5_FD_132427 | JGI IMG/M metagenome (GOLD analysis project Ga0187808, IMG submission 132427) | Wetland sediment microbial communities from Neuse River Estuary, North Carolina, USA - ASW_3 | ecosystem: Environmental > Aquatic > Freshwater > Wetlands > Sediment | place: USA: North...
ATTAGCCTAGTATCCACGCCTGGGCGGACAGATAAATACGGTCTATAGTCAGGTCATGCTGGACGTTACGAGGCTTCGCGTGCTGGTCGCCGTGGCCAGGCACGGCTCGGTGACGGCCGCGGCGCACGCGCTGAACTACGCGCAGCCTTCTGTCAGCCACCACCTCGCCCGGCTCGAGGCGGAGACCGGCACCAAGCTCGTCCAGCGCGCCGGACGCGGGATCCGGCTGACCGACGCGGGCCGCCTGCTCGCCGAGCGCGGCGCCGAAGTCATCGGCCGCCTCGACGCCGCGGAGAACGAACTCGCGGTCTACAGCGGCCTGCGCACCGGGCGGCTGCGGCTAGCCGCGTTCCCGTCCGCGCTCGGCACCATCGTGCCCGCCGCCGCGGCGCTGCTGCACACCCAACACCCGACCGTTGACCTGCGGCTATCCGAGGCCGAACCGCCGGAGGCGCTGCGCATGCTGCGCGCCGGGTACGTGGACGTCGCGCTGATCTTCAGGCACGAGCCGGAAGGAGAGGCCGACCGGGCCGCGGAGATCCCCGACGCCAGGGAACAGGTGCTGCTCACCGAGCCGGTTGAGCTGATCCTGCCGGCGGCGCTACATAGCGAACCGGTGATCCCCGCGGCCGTGACCGAGGTGTGGCCCGCGGACCTGGCGCGGTTCTCCGGCCACCGGTGGATCGCCGGGTGCGATCGGTGCCGCGAGCACCTGCTCCGGCAGTGCGCGGCGGCCGGGTTCACGCCGAAGATCGCGTTCACCACCGATGACTTCGTGGCGGTTCAGGCGCTTGTCGCGGCCGGGCTCGGCGTGACGCTGCTGCCCGCCCTGGCGCTGCGGGCGGCGCGGAACCCAGGCGTGCGCACGGTGCGGCTGCGCGGCACGAGGCGCTGCGTGGTGGCGGTCCGCTACGGCGACCCGCCGGACCCGCCGGCCACCGCACTGCTGCTCGAGGTGCTCCGGGCGTCCGCGACCGAAGCGCCCGCGCCGGTTTTGTCATTATTTGCACTGAACGAACCGTGCCGACTGCGCGATCCCCAGGTGGCTACCCAGCGGCCGAGGCGTTGCATGGGCTTTTCCACCGTGTAGTAAGTGATCGCGCTCGCGGCGAGGATCACCGCGAGCAGAGCGGCGGCGGTCAGGGTCTGGCCGAGGGCCCCGTAATGGTGCCTGTGCAGCGAGGGGATGGACCGGTAGACGTTGAAGACCAGCGGGTGCAGCAGGTAAACGGAGTAGCTGATAAGGCCGAGCCAGGCGGCGACCCGCGGAATCTTCCGGTTCCGCACGGCCAGGCCGACAGCGAACGTGGCGGCCGCGAGCACGATCGAGCTGACCCACTGCGTTTGCCACTGGTCGTCCAGATGGTACTGGGCGCTGTGCAAGAGCCCGGCCGCGACGGTCAGCGCCACCACGGCACCCGCGATCCACGCCGCCGTGTACTTGCTGACCTGCTTCTGCTCGGCGCGGTAGATGAGCGTGCCTGTGAACATGAGGGCCAGGATCATCAACCCGCTCCACGGGTACGGGTAGCCCTGGTTGACGGTCGCCAGGATGAGCCCGGTGAGCGCGCCGACGGACGCGCCGATCTTGATGAGCACGCTCCTGCCGGTCAGGGCCAGCGCGATGCCCCCGATGATGAGGACATCGGCGGCGACGTCCACGGTCAGCGGGCTTGGGCCGCCGAGCCGGCCCCAGTGCTGCAGCGCGGCCATTGGCAGGACGCCGCCGAGCACGCACGCCCCGATCGCGAGGGTGATCGCGTAGGCACCGCTGTGCCGGTGCACCCGCCAGCTGAACAGCGCGGCCAGCAGTAGGTAGAAAACCATTTCGTAGGAAAGGGTCCACGTCACGTTCGGCACGTTCGGGCCGGATAGCATGTTCGGCATCATCGCCAGCCAGGAAGTGATAGACGTGGCCGGAGAGTGCTCGGCGCCCGCGATGTCGCCGTAATGGGTCTGGTAGGCGATGACGGACAGGACTATGGCCACCGCGTACATCGGGTACAGCCGGAACGCGCGGCTGATCCAGAACGCCCTTGTACTGCCCTTGCGTTCCAGCGACGCGGGCACGATGTACCCGCTGACAAGGAAGAACACGAACACGCCGTACTGGCCGAGGTCGAGCGTGTGGTACAGGTAATCGCGAACGGGCCGTAGCACCAGCGTGGACCCGTGGTCGAACACCACGCACAGGGCCGCGAACCCGCGCAGCGCGTCCAGCCACGCCAGCCGGGCACTCGACCCCGCTGACGCTCCTGGCCCCGCCGGGCCCCCATGGGGCCCATGAGCGGGTGCCGCATCGGTGGTGGGCGTGCTCGAACTGGCGCTGGACATTGTGCCTGACCTTACCCGACCACGGAATGTGTCGCAGCGAGAGGGATTGGTGCCAAGGTCGCTGCCGAGGGTAGGTTGACAGGTATGGCGATAGAGCCGCTCGCAGAGACTGAGAAGCGTGTTCAGCCACGCTGGCTCAGCGACGACGAGCAGCAAGCGTGGGGCGCCTACATCCGGCTGGCGAAGATGCTGATGCGCCAGCTTGACAGGGACCTGCACCCGTTCGGGCTATCCACCAACGACTACGAGATCTTGGTAGAGCTGTCAGAAGCACCGGACAACCGGCTGCGCATGACCGAGCTCGCCGATCTGACCGCGCAGTCCCGCAGCAGGCTGTCCCATCAGATCACCCGCATGGAGGTGCGGGGCCTGGTCCGGCGCGTCGCGTGTGACGGCGACAAGCGCGGCACGTTCACCGTGATCACCCCGCGCGGCCTGGCGACGATCGAACGGGTCGCGCCGTCCCACGTGGAGAGCGTCCGGCGGCACTTCATCGACCACATCCCGCCCGCCGACCTGGCCGTGCTCACCGCCGCGTACATACCGGTCATGGAACGGCTGCGCAAGGTCCGCGACCGCGATTAGCGGCGGCGCTGAGTAGCCGCTGCCAGGACAGCGCCGTGGCCGCGACCAAGAGCACGTTACGCAGCACCAGCACGCCTGTGATCAGGGCGGATCCGGACAGCAGGTGCGGCCACTGGCCAGGGAAGATGATCTGGGTAATTCCGGCGACGGCGAGCAAAGCCACCGCCACCGGGCGCTGCGTCGTCTGCCCCGCGGCCAGGCAGACCGCGGCCAGGCCGAGGGCCCACAGGATGTACTGCGCGCTGAGTACCGGGCTGGTGATGAGGAACAGCAGCGTAGCGGCCAGCGGCGCGTCCGCCGCGAACTCGGGGCGCCACCGCAGCCGACCGCGAGCGATCAGCACTGACCAGGCGATGACCGCGGCCATGGCGGTCAAGAAACACACCCGGGCGGCATCCTGCGCGAACGTCACGTCCGGCCCGCTGAGCTGCCAGGCTCCGAACCGGAACACCCACGTCCCCTGCCAGCCGACTGTCCGCCAGACCATGAACGCGGTAGCCGCGACGGACTCGATCTCGACCCCGCGAGCGCTCTGGTGGGCGAGGAAGCTCGCCGTCGCATGGGGGAAGGCGAGCCAGACGGCCGCCAGTACAGCCGCCGCGGCGCCGATAGCGCGCCGCCACTGACCGGGTGGCGTCCCGGTGAGCAGCGTCAACGGCCATACCTTCAGCGCCGCGCCGGCGCCGGTCAAGGTACCGCGCGCCCAGCCCGCCGCCGGGCCGCGTATCGATTCGCGGATCGGCAGGCACAGGGCGGCGACGGCGAGGGCGACCGAGAAGACATCAAACCTCGCGTCGGCGATCACGCCGAGCACCGGCACGCCGCACACCCAGTACCACGCTCCGGCCGGGGAACCGCCGCGCCGGCTCCGTGCCCACAGCATGACGGTTATGGCCAGGTCGCAGCCGATGGCGAGCAGCGCGAAGTTGTCCACGTAATTGCCACGCAGTGCGCCGGGCAGCCAGAAGGCCAACGCGGCACCAGGCGGATACTGCCACGTCGGGTCGGCCAGCGGAAACGTGCCGTGGGCGAAGCAGCAGGCGTACCAGTGGTGGTATTCCCCGATGTCGCCGAGTAGCTTCGGCCGGGTGGCGACCACGTAGATGAGGCTGCGCGATGCTAGCCATATCGCTGCCAGCGCGCTCCAGGCCACGTACCCCCGCGGGTTCACCCTCATACCCGGCACTGTCCGCACAGTAGCGACGCCGCGGACCGCGCACATCGGCCTGCAGGATGACTCGTCCCGCTCGCTTCAGCGAGATGAATGGGCCATCCAGCTGGCTATCACAAGCTGGATGGGCCATTCATCTGGTGCGGGGGGGTGCGGGGGCGGGCTTTTTTTTTAGAAGAGGACGGACATGAACTCGCCGGCTTCGGTGAAGCCGGCGCGGGTGTAGGTGGCGCGGGCGGGGGTGTTGAAGTCGTTGACGTAGAGCGAGACCACCGGGGAGATTGTCCGGCGCGCCTCGATCACCACCGCGGCCATGCCGGGAGCGGCCAAGCCCTGGCCGCGGAACTCCGGGCGGACCCAGACACCCTGCACCTGACAGACCTGGGGAGTGGCGGCGCCGACTTCGGCCTTGAAGATCACCTGGCCGTCCTCGATCCTGGCGAACGCGCGGCCCGACCTGATGAGCTCGGTAACCCTGGCCCGGTACGCCGCGCCACCGTCGCTGGACAGCGGGGACACCCCGACCTCTTCGGTGAACATGGCGACGCAGGCGGGCATCAGAATGTCTAGTTCGGCTAGCCGGACGCGGCGGACCGCGGGATCGGGTTCGACGAGCGGGGCGCCCGCGATGGCCATCAGTGGCTGTGCTGCCCGGACGTCACGCGGCGGGCCCCAGTGCGTGCGCAGGTGCGACCACAACTCGGCCACCGCGGCGGACGGGCCGACCAGCGAGGAGCACCGCCTGCCCTGGCGCAGTGCGCGGTCGGCGAATGCCAGGACCGCGGCGGATGACGCCTGCGCGGGAACGAGGTTGGCGCCCGAGTAACACAGCGATGTCAGCTGGCCTTCGCGCTCGAAACCCCACATCTGAGCCCCGAGCCGAGCCGGCTCGAGCCCGAGCGCCCTGATCCGGGATGCCACGAACACGTTCGCCACCGGGTCCATATCGCAGACGGCGAGCGCCGCCTCCCGGTCGCGGTCGTCTAGCAGCCGGGCGGACTCCGAGCGCTGCCTAACGCGCAACATGATGCCAGCCTAGCCGTCTTAGCCGCCTGGTGTCGGATCAGGCACCGCTGGACAGGTCGCGTTGACCAGACCTGGGTGCTCCGGCAGCGCGCCCGTGGCGAGATAGCTGTTGAGATAGTTCTCTACGCAGGTGTTGGAGGGCGATTCCAGCGACTGGCCGTGGTTTCCGCCGCCCTCGACCACCACCATGCGCGCGCTTGGCAGCAGCTTGTGCGCGTCCTGGGCGCCCGCGTACGGGGTCGCCGGGTCCAGCGTGCCCTGCAGCATCAGGATCGGCGGCAGTCCCGCCCCCTTGATCCGCATTGGCGTGGCGGGGCCCCGCACCGGCCAGAACGCGCACGCCGCGTTGAACCAGGCGTTGTCCCAGGCCTCGAACGGCGCCGCCTGGTACACCCGCTCGGTGTCGGACTGCCACTTCGACCAGTTCCTCGGCCAGTTCACGTCGCTGCACTGGACGGCGTTGTACACCGCGAACAGGTTCTCGTCCTGGACGCCGTTCTCCTCGTACTGGCCCATCAGCGCGCTCGTCGAGCCGTTGTTCACGTAGTCGGACAGGGCGGTCGCCAGGCCTGGCCACAAGGTGTTCAGGTAGTCCCCTTGGGTGAACGTGTCGTCGAACTCATCGGGGCCGATGAGCGGACCGTTCGGCCCCTGGATAGGGTGCGCCTTCAGCCGGTCCCTTGCCTCATACCAGGCGGCCTGCACGGCCGCCTCGGTCGTGCCCAGGTGATACGTGGCGTCGTTTTGCGCCACCCACGCGTAGAAGTCGTCCTGTGCGCGCTGGAAGGCGTAGTCCTGGTCGATGTTGTCCTGATACCACACGCCGGTCGGATCGACAGTGCTGTCAAGCACCATCCGCCGGACCCGGTCCGGGAACATCGTGGCGTACACCTGCCCCAGGTAGGTGCCGTAGGAGAAGGCGTAGTAATTGACCTTCGACACGCCGAAGGCCTGCCGGATGCTGTCCATGTCCCTGGCCATGTCCGCCGTGGTCATATACGGCAGCAGCCAGCCGAACCGCCCCTCGCAGTCCGCCGCGTACGTCTTCGCCCGCGCGATCAGGACCTGCTCGGCGGCCTGGTTCGCCGGGATGTAGTCCGCGCGGTCCCCGCTGAAGAAGCTCGGGTCGCAGCTCAGCGCCGGGACCGACGCGCCGACCCCGCGCGGGTCGAAGCCTACGATGTCGTACTCGGCGGCGACCTGCGGGTTCAGGCCCGCCGCGACCGCGCCGGCCAGCGACCGGCCGGGCGCGCCCGGTCCGCCCGGGTTGACAAGCAGCACGCCCTGCTGCTGGCTCCTCGGGGCGGTTGCCGGGGCCATGGACAACGCGAGCGTGATCTTGCGGCCGCTCGGGTCGGCGTAGTTCACCGGCACCTGCAGCGTGGCGCACTCGAGGCCGGGCAGGCTGCCGCCGCAGGAGGTCCAGTGCAGGGTGCTGGCCACGGGGATGATCCCGCCGCCCCCGCCTGCGGCGTTTCCGCTGACGGTGCCGCCCGCGTCGGCGTTCCCCGATGAGGCTGAGGATGAGGACGTTGGCGGCGGCGACGTCGCCGGGCTGGCGGGCGAGCAGGCGGTCACGGAGACCGTCACGACCAGGGCGGCGAGCGTGGCCGCGGCCACCGCGACCCTGCGTGAAAACGACATGGTCTCCATCCTGCCCCCGCGGTCGCACAACTGGAGGCGACAGGACGCCACGGGGTTGGTCACTGGCCACCACTCTACCGGGCGCAATCCGTGACTCAGCCCGTCACAACGAACCGTAATACCGCACGGACGCCCGTCAATTAGACACGCCCCGCCGTTAATTAGCCACGCGGCGCTACCAGTGACCTAGACGGAATTGCGTCGATGCCGAACGGAAATATCCGGCACTCCGAGCAGTAACCCAACAAGCCACTCAAGCGTCATACTTTAAAGTGTTCGCACACTATTGAGGGGGTAGTGAATGCTTGCCAGACACCGTCAATCCCTGATTCTGCAAGCCGTGAGAAGCGACGGCAGCGCACGGGTAAGCGACCTGACACAGCAACTCGGCGTCTCGGACATGACCATCAGGCGGGACCTCGAGGTCCTCGCGAGGGATGGGCTGGTGGAGAAGGTCCACGGAGGCGCGGTCCTGCCGGGCTCACACAACGCACACGAGCCGGGCTTCGAGGACAAGCTCGTGCTCGAGCGCCCGGAAAAGAACTCCATCGCACGCGCGGCGGCCGGCCTGGTCAGGCCCGGAACGGCCGTCGCGCTGTCAGCCGGCACCACCACGTTCGCGTTGGCCCAGTGCCTCCTCGACGTCCCCGGTCTCACCATGGTCACCAACTCGCTGCGGGTCGCCAACCTGTTCAACGGCGGCCGCACACCGGACGGCGCCTCCGTCGTGCTAACCGGCGGCGTGCGTACGGCGTCGGACGCGCTGGTCGGGCCGGTCGCCGACCTGACTATCCGCTCGCTGCACTTCGACACGCTGTTCCTCGGCTGCCACGGGATGGACCCCGACGCCGGCCTGACGACGCCGAACCTCGCGGAAGCCGAGACGAACCGCGCGCTCATCAAGGTGGCGCGCCGGGTCGTGGTGCTGGCCGACCACACCAAGTGGGGCGTCGTGAGCCTGGCGTCCTTCGCGTCTTTGGACGAAGTCGACGTGCTCGTCACTGACACCCTGCTGCCCCCCGAGGCCCGAGAGGCGATCACGACCCGCATCAGCGAGGTCGTCGTCTAGCTGGTTTCCCGTCTTGTCGCTCAGTACGTGGTCACGATCGGCTGGCCGGGCTCGGCGTCCCGCGCGCCGTCTTCGCCGGCGACCTGCTCTGCCAGCCGCATCGCCTCGTCGATGAGCGTCTCCACGATCCTGGACTCGGGCACGGTGGCCACCACCGTGCCCTTGACGAAGATCTGGCCCTTACCGTTCCCCGAGGCGACCCCGAGGTCCGCTTCCCGAGCTTCCCCCGGACCGTTCACGACGCAGCCCATGACCGCCACCCGCAGCGGCACTTCAAGGCCCGTCAGTCCGGCCGTCACCTCTTCGGCCAGCTTGTAGACATCAACCTGAGCGCGGCCACAGGACGGGCACGAGACGATCTCAAGGCCGCGCTGCCGCAGCCCGAGCGACTCAAGGATGCCGATGCCGACCTTGACCTCCTCCACGGGAGGAGCGGACAGCGACACCCGGATCGTGTCGCCGATGCCCTGCGACAGCAAGGCGCCGAACGCGGTCGCCGACTTGATCGTGCCCTGGAAGGCCGGGCCCGCCTCGGTGACGCCAAGGTGCAGCGGATAGTCGCAGCTCGCCGCCAGCAGTCGGTACGCCTGGACCATCACCACCGGATCGTGGTGCTTGACCGAGATCTTGATGTCACGGAAGCCGTGCTCCTCGAACAGCGAGCACTCCCAGAGCGCGGACTCGACCAGCGCCTCCGGGGTGGCCTTGCCGTACTTGGCAAGCAGTCGCTTGTCGAGAGAGCCGGCGTTGACGCCGATCCTGATCGGGACGCGGGCGTCGGAGGCGGCCCGCGCGATCTCAGCGATCTTGTCGTCGAACTGCTTGATGTTGCCCGGGTTGACGCGGACCGCGGCACACCCGGCGTCGATGGCCGCGAAAACGTACTTGGGCTGGAAGTGAATGTCGGCGATGACCGGAATCTGCGACTTCTTCGCGATGGCGGGCAGCGCGTCCGCGTCGTCCTGGGACGGCACGGCAACCCGGACGATCTGACAACCGGTGGCGGTGAGTTCCGCGATCTGCTGCAGCGTCGCGTTCACGTTAGCGGTCAGCGTCGTGGTCATCGACTGGACCGACACCGGCGCACCACCGCCCACGGGCACGCTGCCCACCATGAGCTGTCGCGACTTCCGGCGCTCGGCCAGCGGCGCCGGAGGTGTGGCTGGCATGCCAAGGTCAACGGTCATTGAGTCCCATCCCGTCGGTCGTTCGCAGTGCATAGGTTGTTCGCCGTGCATAGGTTGTTCACCCTGATTAGCAAGCAGAGCAGTGGCAAACTCCGCCCACTATTCTCGCTCAGTCAGCGCACCCACCGCCCGCCCACCCTGACCCTTACGTCAGGTGGCTACCCGATGTTCACCGGGTTGACGATGTCCGCGAGGATCAGCAGCGCCGAGAAGAAGATCAGCACCATGAAAATGCTGAAGCTCACGGGCAACAGCTTGCGGTAGTCCACCAGACCCGGGTTCGCGCGGTGCCGCGCGCGGGCCCACCGTCCCCTGACCATCTCCCAGAGGACCACCGCGATGTGCCCGCCGTCCATTGGCAGCAACGGCAGCAGGTTGAGGATGCCCACCCATATGTTCAGCGACGCGACAAGCAGCAGGACGAAGCTGACCTTGTACTCCCAGCCCACGTTGGCCGCTACCGCCTGCCCGGTGTCCTCGGCGGCGCCGACCACGCTGCTCACATTGCCCGCGGCCGTCTGCGAGCGGTCCTTGGAGAACAGGTTCGGCACGGCGCTGGGCAACTGGGCCAGCGCGTGCGCCGAGCCGGCGATCTCCTCGGAGAAACCAGTGCCGACGTAGCTGATCGCGCCCACCAGGCTCGTCCGCTGGAACACCGTTGCCGCCGCGATGCCCAGGTAACCCCCCGTGCGGCCCTTGACACTCGCGAGCGTCGCGTGCAGCGGCACCGACCGGCCGTCGCGCTCGACCGTGAGGGCCACGGTGGTCCCCGGCTTGGCCTTCTCGATCACGTTCATCACCTGCGTCCAGGTGTTCACCTTGACGCCGTTGAACGACGTGATCTGGTCACCGACGCGCAGGCCGGCGATCGACGCGGGGGACGGCGCGTCGCTCGCGGTGCAGGGGGCGCCGTTCACCAGGGCCTTCTCGCTCGGCGCGACGCAGGTCGCGACCGTGCCAAGCTGCGTGGTGTTGTCGTTCTCGATGCCGATGCCAAGCGCCAGGCCGAAGATCAGCACGGCCGCGAGGACGAAGTGCATGAACGACCCGGCGGCGAGCACGATCAGCCGCTGCCAGCCAGGCGCCCGGCGGAACGATCTCGGCTCGTCCTCCGGGTCCACCTCGTCCATCGATGTCATGCCGACGATCTTGACGAAGCCGCCGAGCGGCAAGGCCTTGATGCCGTATTCGGTCTCGCCGCGCCAGGTGGACCAGATAGTCGGCCCGAATCCCACGAAGTACCGCGTGACCTTCATGCCGAACTGCTTGGCCGCCACGAAGTGCCCGGACTCGTGCAGCATGACGGAGAACATCAGGGCGAACAGGAAGATGAGCCAGCCAAGCCAGTCCATCCTCGTTCCTCCCTAACGGTTGAGCTCGCGCGCCCGGGCCCGTGCCCAGGAGTCTACGGCGAGCACATCCTCGAGCGTGGCCACCCCAGTACCCGACGTGTCATGTTCCGAGAGTATCCGGGCGACAGTGTCAACGATCCGGGGGAACGGGATCCTTCCCGCCAGGAAGTCGGCTACACACGCTTCGTTGGCGCCGTTGTAGACGGCGGGCGCCGTCCCGCCCAGCCGGGCCGCCTCGCGGGCCAGCGCCACCGCGGGGAATGCCTTGTGGTCAAGAGGCTCGAACGTCCAAGACGCCGCCGATGTCCAGTCCAGCCCGGGGGCGGCGTCCGCGACCCGGTCCGGCCAGGCCAGGCCGAGCGCGATCGGTATCCGCATGTCCGGCGGGCTGGCCTGGATGATGGTTGCGCCGTCAGCGAACTCGACCATCGAATGCACGATCGACTGCGGGTGCACCACGACGTCGATCCTGTCCAGCCCGAAGCCGAAGAGCAGATGCGCCTCGATCACCTCAAGGCCCTTGTTCACCAGCGTCGCCGAGTTGACCGTGACCAGCGGCCCCATGTTCCACGTCGGGTGGGCGAGCGCCTGCTCCGGTGTGACGCCGGCCAGCTTGTCCTCCGGCCAGCCGCGGAACGGACCGCCGCTCGCGGTGAGGATGAGCCGCCGGACCTCGGAGTTCCGCCCGGCCCGCAGGCACTGCGCGATCGTGGAGTGCTCCGAGTCCACCGGGACGATTTGCCCGGGCTTGGCCCGGCTGGTAACCAGCGGACCGCCGATGATCAGCGACTCCTTGTTCGCCAGGGCCAGGGTGCGGCCCGCCTCGAGCGCGGCCAGCGTGGCCCGGAGCCCGGCGGCGCCCGTCACCCCGTTGAGGACCACGTCGCAGGGCCACGCGGCGAGCTGGCAGACCGCGTCGTCGCCGGCCAGCACCTCGGGACCGGGGGATGGGTCAGGGAGGGGAGGTGGGGCGGGGGCGGCGGTGGGCGGGTGGTGGGAGAGAGCCGCTTGGACGGCGGGCACGGCCCGCGGATCGGCCACGGCCACCGCCGCCACCCCGAACTCGGCCGCCTGACTGGCGAGCAAGCCCGGGTTCCCGCCACCCGCCGCGAGCGCGACCACCCTGAACCGGCCGGGGTTGCGTCGCACGATATCGAGCGCCTGGGTGCCTATCGAGCCGGTCGAGCCGAGAATGACCACGTCGCGGGTTTCGCCCGCCGCTGCCGTCGCTTCCACCCGGCCATTGTCCGCTACGCGGGTCCCCCGGCGCGACCGGCGAGGTGACATCGGCGTCGGCCGGCCCGGGCCCGCGCTGCCGCGGGCCCGGGCCGGCACGTTCCCGGCGGGTTCAGTTTTACGAGGTGGCGGCCGCCAGCGCCTTCGCCGCGGCGATGATGCCCTCGCACTGGAAGATCTGCTGGTTCGCGTCGCGCACCGGGACGTCCCAGTTCGCCGCGGCCCACAGCTCGTCCTTGATCTTGATGGCCGCCGCGTCGCGGATCTTCTCCAGGCCGGTCAGTGCCGCGTTCACCTTGATGAACTCGGCGTCGCCCGGCGCGGCTGACTCGATCGCGTTCGTCGAGGCGATCAGCGTGTTGCCGCCGAACTCGCCGACGCTGGAGTTCAGCTGCTTGTAGCACTCCCCGAGCCGGGTCACGTCGCGGCCGCGAAGCGCCCGGTTCGGGTCGGCCAGGATCTGGGTGATGACCCGGCCGTCCTGGATGTAGTCGGCGTGCAGGCCGAGCAGGTACATCTCGGTCGGCTCGACGTCGGTCTCGTCGGTCCACGGACCCTTGAGGTGCTCGTCCATGACCACGCTCTGCCCACTGTCGGCGCCGGCCGAGTTCGGGCCGTCAGCCGGTCCTGACCCGTCCAGGCCGAGGTGCTTCACGCCAGGCCCGACGAAGCCGATGTAGTTGGTGTTGATCTCGGCGGCGTAGTCGCCGTGGTCCCAGGCATAACCGTTGTCTTGCGTCACGCAGTCCGCGGAGTTGTCGTCGATGCCGGTCACGGAGTCGTTACACGTCGACGAGCCCTGCTCCAGGTAGTAGTCGGGCTTGGCGAACTCGGCGAGCGTCGGCGTACGGGCCGGGTCGGCGTTCACCATGTGCAGGATCGCCTCTTCCGTCGGATCGGCGAGGTAGTTGGCGATCTTCTGATTCGCCCCGATATACGGGTTGTACGCGGTCAGCGACGCGACGTCATGGTCGAACGTCCTGGCTTCCGTCGAGTACTCCGACGGATCGCCGTTGATGTAGTACTCAGGCGCCGTGTCGTACTCCATGCCGAACGGGATCGTGTCGCCGGTCTCTTCGCTAAGCAGGCCGGTGACGTTGCCGTCGAGCTCGCCGAAGGTGCCGTCCGCGTAGGTGCACGGCACGTCGGGGGTGACGGTGGCGCCGGACACGGTCACGCCGTCGCAGTTCGCCGGCGTGGGCTGGATCGCGCGGCCGACGTTGGCGCCCGCCTCGTGGTCACCCTCGTCCGAGCTGAGGACGAACAGCGTGTTCTGCTGCGTGATGCCGTCGGACGCCAGGCGCTTGAAGAACGCGCCGAACGCCTGGTTGTAGTACGCGGCCTGTGCGATGTAGCAGGCGCTGCCGCTGCCAAGCGCGTCGCCGGCGTGGTAGCACGGCTCGCCCTTGCTCGACAGACCCTGGATGAACTCATTCCCGTGCAGGTCCGAGATGTACATGGTGACCACCTGGACGCCGTTCTCCAGCATGTCGGCCGCGTAGGCCAGCGACTGGGACGCGTTGATGTCACCGAAGCCGGGGAAGCCCGGGGTGTACCCGTACTTGCCGCCACCGATCGGGACCGTGTACTCCCCGTCGATCTCGTTTCCGTTCAGGTCGACAAGGTTGCCGGCCGCGTTGGTGACCTCGTAGCCGTTGTGCGCCAGGTTCGGGGTGCCCGCGCCGAGCTGCGGAGCCACGTACTTGTGGCCGAACAGCGCCTGGTACCCGTTGTAGCCGCCCGGCTCGTTCGGCAGCAGGTCAGGCGACGCGCTGTTCGACGGCTCGGTCTGGCCGTACTTGACCGCCGTGGCGTTGGCGCAGAACTCGCTGCCCTTGGCGCAGTGCACGGCGATGCCGACGTAGTCGTTGGTCTCCTGGTCCTTGTAGGAGTCCGGGTCGTTGACCAGCTGCTCGTCCTCCGGCGAGCCGACGCCGAACACCTTGGGGATGTCGACGGCGGTGTTCTCCAGCTCCTGGTTCGCGGTCGCGATGTCGCCCACGTTGCAGCCCGCGCGGGTGTACGGCACCCACGGCGCCGGAGTGATCGTGTCTGGGGTCACCGGCTTCTTCGCCGTGGCCGGCGGCACCGGCGAGTAGACCATGTTGGGGTTGGTGTCGGTCGCGGTCGATGACGTGTCGTAGACCGGGTCCGTCCAGTAGGCGAATGAGCCCGCGTCGTCGGTCGTCCCGTAAGTCCCGTCCGGCCCGTTGGTCTGGTAGACCTCGTAGTCGTTGGAGATCGGCATGCCCTGGCGGTCACCGTACAGGCCGGTGTAGGTCGTCAGGATGTCGTCGGCGGTGTGCGCGATCAGCGGGGTGTGGTTATTGGACAGGAACGTACCGTTGTCTTCGAAGAAGTCCAGCAGGTTCGGCATCTGCTCCAAGTCGGATGGCACGTTCGGGTTATCCCGGAAAAAGTGCACGTTGTCGAACGTGATCTGCACGACGTGCTTAATGCCGTTGCCGAGGTCGCATGACGCCCGGTTATCCGATTTATCCGATTTCACGACGGACGATGTCGCCGCCGCGTGCACTGGCCCGGTGGCGCCGACGATGCCGACGCCGGCCAGGAGCGCCGCGGACCCGGCTATGGCCGTGATCCGCCGTCCCGACTTCAAGGTGATCATTTCGTCCTCCCGGGGACACGATGCCACGCGTCGATTGCAACCGTAAATGTACGCGCGGTGTCCAGTGGGGAAATTTCTGCCAAGCATTTCGGCGTGTTATCAAGTGCGCCGGGCGAATGTCGCCGTACCATTCCGGGTACCCATGGTAATCACTATCAGTAACCATCCCGTTACGCGCGCGCTCATGGCCGCGCCTGCCGTCGTGCTCGCGGCCGCCCTGGCCGTCGCGGCGGGGGCCGCCGCCGGAACCGGGCCGCGCGGGCCGGCGCCGGCGGGGCAGGCGGGCTCGTTGCCGGCGAGGCCGGCGGGCTCGTTGCCGGCAGGGCAGGCGGGCTCGTTGCCGGCGAGGCCGGCGGGCTCGTTGCCGGCAGGGCAGGCGGGCTCGTTGCCGGCGGGGCAGGCGGGGCAGGCGGGGCAGCCCGCCGCCGTGACCGTCGCCGAGCAGGTTGCCGTCGCCAGGTACTGGACACCAGCCAGGATGAGAGCGGCCGCGCCTGTCCGCGCCGACGTCCGCGCCCCGGCCCTCGCCGCGCATTCGGCCCGCGCCTGGCTGAGCGGAAACACGGCGGGCTGGGGGCTGCGCTGGACACACGGCGGCGCGGTGGCGCGCAGCACGGGAAAGGTGTTCTTCACGCTGGACCACGTGAACTACGTGTGCTCGGGGTCGGCGGTGGCCAGCGCCCACGGCGACGTCGTGCTCACCGCGGCGCACTGTGTGAGCGGCGGGGCCGGGCAGTGGGCGTCCAACTGGATCTTCGTCCCCGGCTACAGGGACGGGACGCAGCCCCACGGCGCGTTCACCGCCCGGCGCTTCTTCGTCTCACCACGCTGGAGCGAATCCCGAGGCACCGCGAACGACGCGAACGAGCGGTACGACGTCGCCTTCGTCACCGTCAACCCGCCGCCGGCGCCAACGGGATCACGGCAAGCTGGCATGCGGCTGCCGACCGGCCAGCCCGTCGCGTTCAGCCAGCGGTTCGCGGCGGGGACGACGTACGTCTTCGGGTACCCGGCCGAGCCGCCGTACAGCGGGCTGTACCCGAACTACTGCGCCGGCCCGGCGCAGCCCGGCGGGCTCGGCGTCACCCGGTCACGGTGCGCGATGACGGCGGGCGACAGCGGCGGGCCGTGGTTCGCGGGGTTCAGCCCGCGAACCGGTACCGGGACGATAGTCGCGATCACCACCTACAAGATCAGTGACAACCCGCGAGTGCTGTACGCGACCGTGCTCGGCCCCGCGGCCCGCGTGCTGTACCAGGAGGCCGACGTCAGCCCAGATCGTTGACCTCACGGGCGAGCGCGAAATCCTTCGCGGTCAGCCCGCCGGCCGAATGGGTGGACAGGGTCAGCGTCACCTTGTTCCAGGAGATCGCGATGTCCGGGTGGTGGTTGGCCTGCTCGGCGAGGTAGCCGACGGCATTCACGAACAGCAGCGCAGCACGGAAATCCGTGCGCGTCACCGTCGTGGTGATCTGCCCGTCCGCGAGCCGCCAGCCCGGCGTCGCGGCAAGCTCCGCATTAACCTGCTCTGGTGTGAGGGTGTCCATGATTACCTTCTACCCCGCAGGCCATATGGTTGCTGGGTGAGTTCGCAACCGAGGGATACCCCGCTACGCAGCGTGCATGAGCGGCTGGGCGCGACCATGACCGACTTCGCCGGGTGGCTGATGCCGCTGCGCTACAAGAGCGAGACCGCCGAGCACACCGCGGTCCGCTCGAGCGCGGGACTATTCGACCTGTCGCACATGGGGGAGATCGCCGTGACCGGCCCAGGCGCCGGCGCGGCGCTGGACTACGCGGTCTGCGGCTGGCCGTCGGCCCTCGCGCCCGGCCGCGCGCGCTACACGATGCTGTGCGCCGAAGACGGCGGCGTCCTCGACGACCTCGTGATCTACCGGCAGGGGCCGGAGAGGTTCATGGTCGTCGCCAACGCCGTCAACACCGCTGTGGTGCTGGCGGAACTGCGAAAGCGCTCTGCTGCCACCTCCGGTGCCGAGGTGCAAGACGAGACCGCGGCGACCGGGCTGATCGCCATCCAAGGTCCGAACGCAGCCGGCATCCTCTCCACCGTCACCGATCTCGACTTGGCCGACATGCGCTACTACGCGGGCGCGTACGGGACGGTCGCCGGCTGCCGGGTGTGGGTCGCGCGGACCGGGTACACCGGCGAGGACGGGTTCGAGATCTTCTGCGCGCCGCAAGACTGCGAGCGAATCTGGATGGCGCTGACTCAGGCCGGCGAGATGCTGCTGGGTCCTGGAGACGCTCTGCTGGCTCCGGCCCTGAGGGGGACGACCCCCCCGAGTCCTGCAGAGCCGGATGGGCTCATGCCCGCCGGGCTCGCCGCCCGCGATACGCTCCGGCTTGAGGCGGGAATGCCGCTGTACGGCAACGAACTCGGCCGGAACATGACACCGTATGAGGCGGGTCTTGGACGCGTGGTGAGGCTCGACAAACCATCAGACTTCGTAGGCAGGAAAGCGCTCGCGGCGCGGTCCGAGGAAGGCCCGCGCCAGGTGCTGATCGGCTTGGTCGCCAAGTCGCGGCGGGTGCCGCGGCATGGCTACCCCGTGATGTCCCGGACCGGCCAGCGAGTCGGCGTGGTGACGAGCGGCGCTCGCTCCCCGACGCTGCGCACGTCGATCGCGATGGCGTACGTGGAGACAGACGCCACGACACCGTTCGGGATAGATATAAGAGGTTCTGAAGAGCCGGCCGAAGTGACCGAACTGCCGTTTTACGACAGGAGTAAGCAAGGATGAGCGTTCCCGCCGAGCTTCATTACACGGAGGAGCATGAGTGGGTGGCGATCGACAGCGACACCGCCTCGATCGGAATCACTGACTATGCCGCGCAGTCGCTCGGCGATGTCGTGTACGTATCGCTGCCCGCGGTGGGGTCCGCCGTGACCGCGGGCGAGCCGTGCGGCGAGGTGGAGTCGACCAAGTCGGTGAGCGACCTGTACTCCCCCGTGGACGGTGAGGTCACCGAGGTCAACGAGGAACTCGACGACGACCCCGGCCTGGTCAACGCCGAGCCGTACGGGGCGGGCTGGATGTTCCGGGTGCGGGTGGCCGTGGGTTCGGACGGCGAGGCGGCGCTGCCGCCTGGTCTGCTGACCCCCGTCGAGTACGAGGAACTTACCAAGAGCGCTGGCTGAGCCCGGTCCGCGAGCGGCTACTTACGGAGGCGGCGCCAGAGCACGAAGCAGGTGACGCCGACGACGGCGAGCACCGTGCCACCGGCGACCAGCGGGTCGATCTGGCTGATCCGCTCGCGAACGCGGTCGGCGGTCCGCTGGGCGACCTTCGACGGGTTCACCCGGTCGGAGATCTCGTCGATCGTCCGCGCTAGCTCGGTGCGCGTCCGCTCGATTTCGCTAACAAGCTCGCGCGGCGGAAGGTTCGTGCTCTCGGTGTTGGTGTCAGCCATGTGCGTCACTCTATTCCCCCCATGGCCCGCTGGGTCTGCGCTCTAGGTCGGAAGTCGACGATCTAGGGCCGCAAAAGGTCAAAAAGGACATCCTCGCAGGCCCGCGTGGACTAGTCTCTCGTGTTTGATGATGGGAGTGTCATGAGGGTTGTCTATAAGATCGCTTGTTCGTTGCTAGCGACGGTGCCAGTTGTCGCGCTAGCCGCGTGTTCGAGCGGCGGCAGCACGAGCGGCATTGGCACCTCAGGTCCCGCGCCCGAGGTGAGCAGCATCGTGGTGGACGCGGTGCCGACCGCGGACGAGGCCGGGCTGTACATCGCCAACGACAACGACTACTTCAAGCAGCAGGGGCTGAACGTCAAGATCGTGCCGATCCAGGGTGGCGAGTTCGGCATGGCCGACCTGCAGACTGGCAAGGCTCAGCTCATCGCGGGGAACTACGTCTCGTTCATCTTGGCGCAGATCCACCAGAGCTATGACGGCAAGCCGCTCAACATGCGCATAATCGCCGACGGATCGCACATGCAGCCTGGCAACCAGGCGCTCTACGTGATGCCCAACTCCCGCTTCAAGACGGTGGCGGACCTCACCAAGTACCACGCGTCCGTCGCCATCAACTCCCTGAACAACGTGGCGCAGGTGCTGCTCGGCTCGCTCTTCGAGGAGAACGGGCTGAACCTCAACGACATCCACCAGAAGGTCTTCGCCTTCCCTGACATGATCACGGCTCTCGCGAAGGGTCAGATTGACGCGGCGTGGCTGCCCGAGCCGTTCGCCACGATCGCGCAAGAAACTGTCGGTGCCGTGCCGCTGGCCGACTTCGACCAGGGCGCGCTGCAGAACTTCCCGATCGGCGCGTACGTCGGCACCGATCAGTGGATCAGCTCCCACCCGAAAACGGTGGCCGCGTTCCTGCGCGCGCTCGAGGAAGGCCAGCAGGTCGCGGACACCGACCGCGCCGCCGTGGAGGCGGGGCTCGTGAACAAGGCCAACACCGGGGTGTTCGCCGCGACGCCGCTGCAAGCGGCCACGATGACGATTGACACGTACCCGCTGAACCTGGACATCCCCGCGATGCAGCGGGTCTCGGACGCCATGTTCGAGTTCGGCGTCGAGAACGGGCTCGGGCTCACCAAGCCGTACCAGATCGCCAACATGGTGCAGCACGAGCCAGGCATGGTGAGCGGCTAGCGCTGCAACTTGACTTGTTGACTTGCTTGTTTGTTTGTGCGGGCGGGGGGATTTGAACCCCCACGGTGTCGCCACCAACAGGACCTAAACCTGCCGCGTATGCCATTTCGCCACGCCCGCGCTCGGCCGGGCTCACGCCCGGGCCGAAGCATATCCAAAGTCAGACGGCCAGATCCTTCCGCAGCCGCTCGACGTGCCCCGTGGCCTTGACGCCGTAATACGCCTTCTCCACCTTGCCGTCCGCGCCGACGACGAACGTGGAGCGGATCACGCCCATCGTCTTCTTGCCGTAATTCATCTTCTCCCCGTACGCCCCGTACGCGGTAAGCGCGGTGCGATCAGGGTCGGACAGCAGCGGGAACGTGATCCCCTCCTTGTCCCGGAACCTCGCCAGCTTCGCCGGGGCGTCCGGGGATATCCCGAGCACCTGCACCCCGACCGCGTTCAGGTCGGGCAGGCTCTCGCTGAAGTCGCATGCTTCCTTGGTGCAGCCTGGTGTCATCGCCGCGGGGTAGAAGTACACGATCACCCGCTGGCCGCGCAGCGAGGACAGTGACACCGGGTTGCCGTCAGCGTCGGGCAGCGTGAAATCCGGCGCCTCAGCACCAGGTTCGAGTCGTTCTCCGGTCACCGGGCCTCCTCCTTACCGGGCTCCCGACGGGCCAACCGAACGGGACAGCCAACGGTATCGCTTCCGTCGCCGCACCAGGAAACCCGGCCCGGGACTGGCCGCAGCCTGGGCGCAGCCTCGGCGCAGCCTCGGCACAGCCTGGGCGTAGCCTCGGCGCAGCCTCGGCGCGGCGGGTGTAACGGGCGGATTGGGACGTGTTACCACACACCCACATTTTTTGCGTAGTCCAGCAGGCTCCGAATAGTGTGGCGCCCGGGGGAAGAACGGTAGACGTGCCCGGCTGCGCCGGGATGGACGGGAGGTACGGGTGGACTCACGCGTTACTGGCAGGTCGCGCCTTGCGGCGGCCGGGGCAATCGTCATCATCGCGTCCGGGGTAGCGGGCTGCGCGTCCGGAGGCAGCCCAGCAGGCAAACCCGGGACCGCATCCACCGCCGCGGCGGCGCAGAGCCCGGAGCAGGCGATCCAGCTCGCCGCCAGCACCGCGCGCGACATTAACTCGTTCACGGCGACCATGAGCCTCCAGGGGTCAATCGGCGCGTCGGGCGAGGCGTTCAACCTCGCTGGCACGATCAGCGAGCAGCTTCATCCGTCGGTGCTCGCGGAAGCGAACTACAGCACGTTCAGCGCGGCCGGGCAGTCCATCCCCGGCGGCATGAGCGAGATCATCACCACCAGCTCCTTGTACATGAAGCTCGCCATACTCACCCAGGAGCTGCACACAACCAAGCCCTGGATCGAGATACCGTTCTCGGCGCTGACCAAGGCCTCCGGGGTGGACATCAGCTCGCTATTCAGCCAGCTGCAGACCAACAGCCCGCTTGACCAGAGCCAGCTGTTCGCCGGCGCGGAAAACGTCAAGACCGCCGGTACCGGTGTGGTGGACGGCGTGCCTGTCACCAAGTACACCGGAACCGTTTCGATGAGCAAGGCGCTCGACAAGCTCCCGGCGAGCCTGCGCAACACCTTCGGGCAGGACATCGAGAAGGCGGGCATCACCTCGGTGCGGTTCACCGAGTGGGTAGACGGCCAGCACCAGGTCAGGAAGACGACCGTCACCGAATCGGGCAGCGCGATCACCGAGACCATCACAACCACGGTCACCAGCATCAACCAGCCGGTCACCATCCAGGTCCCCCCGCCAACCCAAACGAACTCCCTCCCAGCCACCATGCTGAACAGCCTCTAGCCCCCGGCGTCTGGATAGCGCGAAAGATCCTGTCAGTCGCGACTGACAGGATCTTTCGCGTTAACGGACGTGGGCGGAAACCAGCGGGGCTAGGGCGCGGAAGGCGCGGCCGCGGTGGCTGATCGCGTCCTTCTCTTCGGGTGTCATTTCGGCCGTGGTCTGCGCAGCCCGGTCGGGGACGAAGATCGGGTCGTAGCCGAAGCCGTTGCTGCCGCGCGGCGCGCGGGTCAGCGAGCCGGCCAGCACGCCGGTCACGGTCCACTCCCGCCGTGACCCGCCATCCTCCTCGGCGCCAGGCAGGGCCAGGGCGGCGACGCAGACGAACTGGGCGCCGCGCGCGGAGACGTCGGAGACCTGCCCGAGCACCAGGTCCAGGTTGGCCAGGTCGTCGCCGTGCTTGCCCGACCAGCGGGCCGAGAACACACCGGGCATGCCGTGCAGGGCGTCGACGCACAGACCGGAGTCGTCGGCGACGGCGGGCAGGCCGGTATGCGCCGCGATCGCGTGCGCCTTGAGCAGCGCGTTGTCCGCAAACGTCAGCCCGGTCTCCGCGACCTCAGGCGCGTCGGGGAACGACTCGAGCCCGACGAGGGTGACCCTGGCTCCCGCCGCGGCGAGGATGCGGGAGAGCTCGGCGATCTTGTGCGTGTTCCGGGTCGCGAGCACGAGGCGCGGAGCCCGCGGCTCAGCGGCCAAGCGTTTCCTCCTGCAGCCGGGAGAGCTCGGCGCATCCGGCTTCGGCCAGGTCGAGCAGCGAGGTCAGCATCGCACGCCCGAACGGCTCGCGCTCCGCGGTCCCCTGGTTCTCCACGAACTCCCCGGACCCGGTGCAGACCACGTTCATGTCGGTCTCCGCCGCCGAGTCCTCCTCGTAGCACAGGTCGAGCCGCGCCTCGCCGTCCACGATCCCTACGCTCACCGCCGACACCGACGTCACCAGCGGCGACCCCTTGCACCGCCCCCTCTTCTGCAGCCAGGCGACCGCGTCGGCGAGCGCGACGTAGCCCCCGGTCACCGCGGCCGTCCGGGTGCCGCCGTCGGCCTGCAGCACGTCGCAGTCGATGATGATCGTGTTCTCGCCCAGCGCCTTGTAGTCCACGCAGGCCCGCAGGGCACGCCCGACAAGCCGGGAGATCTCCTGGGTTCGGCCGCCGAGGCGGCCCTTGACCGACTCGCGATCGCCGCGGGTGTTCGTCGCCCGGGGCAGCATCGCGTACTCGGCGGTTACCCAGCCGAGCCCGCTGCCCCGCCGCCAGCGCGGCACCTCCTCGGCGACGCTCGCCGCGCACAGCACCCGCGTCGCGCCGAACTCCACGAGCACCGACCCCTCGGCGTGATCAAGCCATCCACGGGTAAACCGCACCGTGCGCAGCGCATCGGCGGCGCGTCCATCTGGTCGTGACATGCCCTCCACCCTACCGGGGGCCGACTGGAGGCAGATGAATGTCCCATCCAGCTGGCTCTGGGCAGATGAACGGGCCATTCATCTGGGCGAGCGCGGGACGCTGGGCGAGCGCGGGACGCTGGGCCAGCGCGGGACGCTGGGCCAGCGCGGGACGCTAGCCGAGCTCGATCGCCATGTCCGCGTGGGCTACGGATAGCTCGCCCGCGAAGCTGGCTGCCTCGTGGAACGTGCGGTCCTGCTCGTTCCACGGCTGCAAGTGGGTGAGCACGAGCTGGGCGACTCCGGCGCGCGCCGCGTACCCGGCGGCCTGGCGGGCCGTCAGGTGCAGGTCCCGCGGCAGGTCCGGCCCGTCAAGGAAGGAGGCCTCGCACAAGAACACGTCGGCGCCGGTTGCCAGCGGCGCGAGCTCCTCGGTCTCGCCGGTGTCACCGGAGTACACCACGCTGCGGCCGCCGTGGCCGAGCCGGAACGCGAACGTCTCCACCGGATGGTTCATGTGCGCTGTCGCGACCAAGAACGGCCCGATCTCCAGCGTCCCCGGGGCGAGCGTCTCGAACGTGAACCGCTTCATCAGCCCCGATTCGTCGCCGCGCGACCCGTGGATCAGCCCGATGCGCTCACACGTGCCGGCCGGCCCGTACACCGGGATAGGCGGCTGCGGGCCGCCGGGAGAGTACGTCCGCGCGATCGAGTACGAGTACAGGTCCACGCAGTGATCGGCGTGCAGGTGGCTGAGGCAGATCGCGTCGATGTCAAAGAGCCCAGCGTGCCGTTGCAGCGCGCCCAGGGCACCATTGCCGAGGTCGATGACCAGGCGGAAGCCCTCTGCCTCGAGCAGATAACACGACGCGGCACTGTCCGGCCCGGGGAGACTCCCGGCGCAACCCACCACGGTAAGGCGCATGCGACCCATTGTGCCTTGTTAGGTAGGCCTAACGTATCTTTTTGGCTGGTCACTAGGCCCAGAGTTGGCCTTCAAGCCGCAGCTCGGCTTCGTCGAGCGTGCCGCCGTAAGCGCCGGTGGACAGGTACTTCCAGCCGCCGTCCGCGACAAGCACCACGATGTCGGCCCGCTCCCCCGCCTTCACGGCCTGCTGCGCCATCGCCAGCCCGGCGTGCAGCGCGCAACCGGCCGAGATGCCCGCGAAGATGCCCTCCTGGCTCAGCAGCTCGCGGGTCCGCCGCAGCGCGTCGGTCGACGAGACCGAGAACCGCGTCGTCAGCACCGACTCGTCGTAGAGCTCGGGCACAAAGCCCTCATCCACGTTCCGCAGGCCGTACACGAGCTCGCCGTACCTTGGCTCCGCGGCGATGATCCGAACGCCAGGGACGTGCTCCCGAAGGTAACGCCCTGTCCCCATCAGCGTGCCGGTCGTCCCGAGGCCGGCCACGAAGTGCGTGATGGTTGGCAGGTCGCGCAGGATCTCAGGCCCCGTCGTCTCGTAGTGCGCCCTTGTGTTGGCCTCGTTCCCGTACTGGTACAGCATGACCCAGTCGGGATGCTCGGCGATCAGCCGCTTCGCCATCCGGACCGCCTCATTCGACCCGCCCGCCGCCGGCGAGGGAATTATCCGCGCCCCGTACATGAGCAGGATCTGGCGGCGCTCCTCGCTCGTGTTCTCTGGCATCACCACGATCAGCTTGTAGCCGCGCAGCTTCGCCACCATGGCCAGCGAGATGCCCGTGTTCCCAGAAGTCGGCTCGAGGATGGTCGAGCCGGGCTTGAGCAGCCCGTCCTTCTCCGCCTGCTCGATCATGAAGAAGGCGGCGCGGTCCTTCACCGATCCGGTCGGGTTACGATCCTCGAGCTTGGCCCACAACCGTACGTCGTCGGACGGGGACATCCTGGGCAGCCCGACCAGCGGCGTGTTGCCGAGTGAGTCGAGCAGGGAGTCGTAGCGCATCGAAACGGAACCGTTCGGAATAAAAAGGGTTTTAGGCGGATACTGACCCGCCAGCCACAGCCGGAAGCACCGTCACGGTGTCACCGTCAGCGACCGGGGTCTCGAGCCCGCCGAGGAAACGAACGTCTTCGTCGTTCAGGTACACGTTGACGAACCTACGGAGCTTCTCGCCGTCGACGAGCCGCTCGCGCAGACCGCCGTGCTCGGCGTCCAGGTTGATCAGCAACTCGCCCAGGGTGCCCCCGGACCCCTGCACCGACTTGGCACCACCGGTGTAGCTGCGCAGGATGGTGGGGATGCGAACCTCAATGGCCATGGAAACAACGCTCCTCAGTGAACTTTTAGACGCCTTGGGTGGCAACAGGGGAGGGCCGCTCTTCATTCCGTTACACGGACCGGTTCCTCGGTCACCACGCCGTCGGTTATGCGGTAGGAACGGAACTCGGTTTCCGGCTCATCCCGCGTTGATACTAGGACGTAATGCGCCTGCGGCTCGCTCGCGTACGAGATATCCGTGCGCGACGGGTACGCCTCGGTAGCCGTGTGCGAGTGGTAGATGACCACCGGTTCCTCGTCACGGTCGTCCATCTCGCGCCACACCTTAAGCTGCTCACGGGAATCGAAGCGGTAGAAGGTGGGCGAGCGCTCCGCGTTCTGCATGGGGATGAACCGCTCCGGGCGGTCCTTGCCCGCCGGGCCCGCGATGACCCCGCACGCCTCGTCCGGGTGGTCGGCGCGCGCGTGCTCGATGATCTTCGCCTGCAGGTCGCGGGAGATTGTCAGCATGATCGGTGAGGTTACCGGGCGAGCGCCTGGACCAGCGACTCCTGGACCGCGCCGAGCCAGCCGTATACCTCGAAGGCCGCGACCTTCGGATCCCCCGGGTCCATCCCGGCGAGCTGCTCCTCGAAGTCCTCGGTCACCTCGAGCCGCACACCGAACATCAGCCGCACATCGTTCAGCGCCCTCAGCCAGTCCCTGGCCTGATCGCCGGTCAGCTTCACCCGCCCGCCGTTCGGCGGCAGCGTGTCGAGCATGGTCTGCGCGAAGTACTTCTTGGACTCACGCAGGCTCGACTCGGTGTACTTGCGGAACTCGCCCGACGCTGCCGGGTCGTCCCGGTAGGCGTCAGGCAGCAGCCGCGCGAGCACAGGATCGTCCGGCATCTGCGGTCGCTCGTCGGTGAAGGCACTCTCCAGGTCGTCGATGACGTCGGCGGGCTTGCTTGAGCGTGAGCCCTCGCCGAGCAGTTCCATCACGGGGACGAGAAGCGTGCGCAGCAGCGTCGCCTCGCCGGCGGACAGCCAGACACTGGCCCCGCCATCCTTGGTGGATCGGAACATCTCCATCTCGGCTTACTTTGTGTAGTTCGCTTGTCGGATAGGCACCGCTACTGATCGTGCCGCACGGTGGCCCACAAACCATAGCCGTGCAGGACCTCGACATTGTGCTCCATGGCCTCACGAGTACCGACCGCCACCACGGCCTTGCCCTTGTGATGCACGTCCAGCATGAGCTTTTCCGCCTTCGGCCGCGGATAGCCGAAGACGTGCTCAAAGACGTAGGTCACGTAGGACATGAGGTTGACCGGGTCGTTCCACACGATCGTGACCCACGGCTTGTCGGGCACCGTCTCATCCGCCGACCGCGGCAGATCTACCTCAGCGGGTGCCACGCTCACTGGTACGCACCTCCCTGTACGTAGTCTTCCACCTGTGAGCAAACCGGAGAACAGCGAACCCCCTGACGGACCACTGGGGACCGCGCTGCTGACTGACCACTACGAACTCACCATGCTCCAGGCCGCACTGCACAGCGGAGCGGCGCACCGCCGCGCTGTGTTCGAGGTCTTCGCCAGGCACCTGCCGCATGGCCGCCGGTACGGGGTTGTCGCTGGCACCGGGCGACTGCTCGACGCCATCGAGCGATTCCGGTTCGGGCCGGAGGAGCTGTCATTCTTGCGTGACTCCCGGATCGTAGACGAGCCCACGCTCCGTTACCTGGCATCCTATCGGTTCGCCGGCAACGTCTGGGGCTACGCCGAAGGAGACGTCTACTTTCCTGGGTCGCCGATCCTGGTGGTCGAGGGCACGTTCGCCGAGGCGGTCATCCTGGAGACGGTGGCGCTGTCCGTCCTCAACCACGACTGCGCCATCGCGTCTGCCGCCTCCCGGATGGTGACGGCGGCCGGTGGCCGGCCGCTCATCGAGATGGGCTCGCGGCGCACCCACGAGGCCGCGGCGGTCGCCGCCGCCCGCGCGGCCTACATCGCGGGGTTCGCATCCACCTCCAACCTGCGCGCCCGCTTCCAGTACGGGGTGCCGTCCAGCGGGACCTCGGCCCACGCGTTCTCCCTGGTGCACGACAGCGAGCGGCACGCGTTCATCTCCCAGGTCGAATCGCTGGGCACGGGAACCACGCTGCTCGTGGACACCTACGATGTCGCGCGGGCCGTGCGCACCGCGATCGAGGTGGCCGGCCCCTCGCTCGGGGCGGTGCGGATCGACAGCGGCGACCTGCCGACCGTGGCGGTCCAGGTGCGTTCCCTGCTTGACTCGCTCGGCGCCGGTGACACCCGGATCATTCTGACCGGGGATCTGGACGAGTACTCGATCGCGGCGCTGGCCGTCGCGCCGGTGAACGGGTACGGGGTCGGCACGTCGCTGGTCACCGGGTCAGGCGCGCCCACGGCGGCGCTGGTGTACAAGCTGGTGGCCCGGTCGCACGGCGCCGTCGGCCCGGGAGAGAACCTCGCCGCTGCCGGGGAACTGCGGCCGGTCGCGAAACGCTCGGTCGGCAAGCCCGGCCGGGGCGGGCGCAAGTGGGCGGTCAGGCGCCGCACCAACGCCGGCGAGGCGCTGAGCGAGCGGATCAGCCTGATCCCCCCCGATCCCGCCCCGACGGACCGCGTCCTGCTGCAGGATCTGGTCAGGGACGGGAAGATCGTCGGCCGGGAGCCGCTGATCGCGGCTCGCGAGCGCCATCAGGCCGTCCTGGCCGAACTGCCCGCCTACGCGCTCCAGCTTTCCCGCGGGTATCCCGCCATCCCGACCATCTTTGACCCCACGAGCGACGACGACTGAGCGTCGCCTGACTTCTTGGGCGGCAGGCGGCAGGCGGCGGGCGGCAGGCGGGGCGGAAGGCGGGGAGGAAGGCGGCAGGCGGGGCGGAAATGCTTCGCGCCGCGTGGCGTGACGCCGGTAGCGTGAGCGGCATGGCGGTCGACTTCTCCGGGTTCGAGCGGGTACTCAAGTCGCTGGGCGTCACGGGTGTGGTGCGGGAACTGTCCGAACCGGCGCCGACCGCCGCGGCGGCGGCCGCGCAGCTTGGCTGCGAGATAGGCGCGATCGCGAACAGCCTGGTGTTCGCCGCCGACGGCGGCCCGTTGCTCGTGATGACTAGCGGGGCACACCGGGTGGACACCGCGCGGGTGGCGGCCCAAGTCGGCGCGTCGGCGGTCGCGCGTGCCGACGCGCGCTCCGTCCGCGAATGGACGGGCCAGGCGATAGGCGGGGTCGGGCCGGTGGCGCACCCCGCGCCGATCCTGACGCTGGTCGATACGTGGCTCGCCAGGTACGACGTCGTCTGGGCAGCGGCGGGGCATCCGCACACGGTGTTCCCGACATCGTTCGGCGAACTGCTCAGGATCACCTCAGGCACCCCCGCTGAGGTCGGCGACTGACGGCGCTATCGGGCAGGCTTGTCCCAAGCCGCGGGCTTGTCCCAAGCCGCGGGCTTGTCCCAGGTCAGCGAATAGCGCCAGAGCAGATGGCGGCGGTAGCGCACGCCCGGTAGTAGCCGCCGCGCGGTACGCCGCAGCTGCCCCCAGGTCAGGTCGGGCGGTAGCACCGGGGCTCCAGCGCTGCCCTCGCCACGAACGGCCTTGTAGTACCAGTTGGCCGGAAGGCCGACGGCGCCGATGGCCCAGTCGGCCGGTGATCCGTCGCTGGCCAGGCCGACCACGACCAGCCGACCACCTGGGCGAACGACGCGGGCCATCTTGGCGATCGCGTCCGCGGAACCCATGTGGTGCACCGAGGTGTTCGCGCAAGCGAAGTCGACGCTCTCGTCCGCGAACGGATGCGCCATGAAGTCGCCTTCGAGGAAGGTCGCGTTGGCGACGGTGTGAGCGCGGTCGCGCGCAAGCGTGATCATCAGCGCGTCCCTGTCGATCCCTGTCACCGCCGCGCAGCGCGCGGCGAGGGCGCAGGCCAGCATCCCGTCGCCGCAGCCGACGTCGATCGCGTCACGGCAGCCGGGAGGGACCGCGTTCAGGATCACCGGGTGGTAGTGAACGTTGTGGTTCCAGTACGACATACCCGAGTCGGGCCATGCCTCGCCGAGCTTCATCGATACCCCTCCGGGATTAGGCATGTCCGTTAATACATGCTTATCTCTGTGAATACCCGTCGAATCGTATTGGCGTAGCGTAGTATCGTCACTGTCAGCCAGCAACCCGCTACTGGCGGCAAGGAGGGGGAAATGACGCGGTTCAGCAGGCGTGAGAGTTTAGCTGTCACCATCGGGACCATCGTTGTGTCGGCCGGGCTCATCACCCTTGTCGCTGAGCTTCCGCCGATACCTGGTTCCGCGAAGCCTCAGCCCGTCTCGGCCGGTTTCGTGCGCGGGGCGACGGCCGCGCCGTCATCCCCGTCGAGCCAACCCGGGGGGGTGGCCTTCCACGGCGCTAACGTCTCGGCGCCACCACGGCGGACGATTCGGACGGCGCTCCCGATGGGCATCCCGAGCGTCACCGACAGCCCTAAGCAACATTCGACCGCCAGTCCCAGAGGCACCGGGAGCACTGTAAGTTCACCGGCCAAGTCTTCTTCGCCGCCTGTGAGTTCGCCGGCCGAGTCATCTTCTCCCGCGAGCTCGCCGACTTCGAGTCCGAAGGCCAAACCCAGTCCGCATCCCGATTCCAGCCCCAGCCCAAGCCCCGACACGAGCCCAAGCCCCAGCCCTTCGCGATCGTCGAGCGACACCGTGTTATGCGTGACTGTGCTGGGACTTAGCCGCTGCTCGGGGCAACTCCCGGCTCGGAGTTCGCACGGGATACGGTAGATGCCGTGCGTGCGCTCATCATCGTGGACGTGCAGAACGACTTCTGCGAAGGCGGTTCGCTCGCGGTCGCGGGTGGGGCCGCGGTGGCCAGCGGCGTCAGCACGCTGCTGGCCTCACCGGACCACGGCTACGGGCACGTGGTCGCGACGCAGGATTACCACATCGACCCCGGCAGCCACTTCTCAGCACACCCGGACTACGCGCTGTCCTGGCCGCCACACTGCGTCGCCGGGACGGCCGGCGCGCGGTTCCACCCGAACCTGAACACCGGTCAGGTGGAGGCCGTGTTCCGCAAGGGCGCGCACGCGGCCGCCTACAGCGGGTTCGAGGGCGCGGACGACGCCGGGACGCCGCTCGGCGACTGGCTCCGACAGCACGACGTCGACCAGGTCGATGTCGTCGGCATCGCCACGGATTACTGCGTGCGCGCGACCGCTGCGGACGCCGCCGCGAAGGGCTTGCGCACCCGGGTCCTGCTTGGCCTGACCGCGGGTGTCGACCCGCGCTCGACCGCGGATGCCCTAGAGTCCCTGCGCGCCGCCGGAGTAGACGTAGCCCCGTGACGTCAGCGGCGGGAACGCGCCCTTGCTGGCGCTTGCCCCAGGAGATGAATGGCCCATTCAGCTTGCTATCGGCAGCTGTATGGGCCATTCATCCGGGCTGGCCGAGTCGATCGCCGCCCTACGCGACGCGGGAGTAGACGTGGCTGA
>Ga0187808_10000020_pt1 | contig 29676 bp, 24 predicted proteins | sample NC_wetland_sal_i_5_FD_132427 | JGI IMG/M metagenome (GOLD analysis project Ga0187808, IMG submission 132427) | Wetland sediment microbial communities from Neuse River Estuary, North Carolina, USA - ASW_3 | ecosystem: Environmental > Aquatic > Freshwater > Wetlands > Sediment | place: USA: North...
ATTTGTGGATAGCCGGTTCGACGACCTCGCAATATGGGCATAGAATCCTTGCGGGGAAATCGGGGGAGCCAAATGGCAATAGAATTTGTGGCGGCGGTCGCGGTTGGTGCGTTGCTCGGGATTGCAATCGGATGGTTGCTGGCGCAGCGAAATGCGACGCGTCTCAGGGTACGGCTCGAAGAAACCGAAAAGCGCCTCGAACAGGAGAAAAGTCTGCTCGACAAAACCAAGGAGCAGCTCTCTGACACCTTCCGAGCGCTTGCTGCCGAGGCCCTTCTCCAGAACAACGCCGGCTTTCTTGCTCTCGCAACCGAGCGACTTGGAACGGTCAGAAGCGAAGCGGCGGGCGACCTCGAGGCGCGCAAGCAGGAAATCGAAACCCTGGTCAAACCGCTCGGCGATTCGCTGGCCGAAATGAGCAGGCAAATCCGCTCGCTGGAACAGACTCGGAGCACGGCTTACGGAACGCTGACGGAGCAGGTCCGGTCGCTGATATCTACGCAGGATTTGCTCCGAACGGAGACCGGAAACCTCGTAAAGGCGCTGCGCGCCCCAATCGTGCGCGGGCGATGGGGCGAAGTTCAGCTCAAGCGCGTTGTCGAGTTGGCCGGGATGATCGAGCGATGCGATTTCTTTCAGCAAGAGAGCGTGGGAACCGAGAACGGAAGACTCAGGCCGGATATGCGCGTCCAACTTCCCGGCGGCAAGAACATCGTGGTCGATGCAAAAGCGCCGCTGCAAGCGTATCTCGACGCCCTGGAAGCGCCGACCGATGAGTTGCGGATGGCGAAGCTGAAGGAGCACGCGCGGCAGGTGCACGATCATATGGTCAAGCTGGCGGCGAAGAATTATTGGGATTATCTGCAGCCGACGCCCGAATTCGTCGTGATGTTCCTCCCCGGCGAGGCCTTCTTCAGTGCCGCGCTCGAACAGGATCCGTCCTTAATTGAACAGGGAGTGAACCAGCGCGTGATTCTTGCCACTCCGACTACTCTGATCGCGGTGCTACGTGCGGTGGCCTACGGATGGCGTCAGGAACAGCTTGCGGAGAACGCGCAGCGCATCGCCGACCTTGGTAAAGATTTGTACGAGCGCATGGGCGCGATGGCGGAACACATTCAAGATGTTGGTGGCGATCTCAACAAAGCAGTCGGTTCGTACAACAAGGCCGTCGGTTCACTGGAACGGATGGTTCTTCCCGCGGCGCGCCGGTTCAAGGAACTCGGCGTCGGCGGCAACAAGCAGATACCCGAACTGAATCCGGTCGATAATGTCGCGCGCCAGTTGACCTCGACAGGTCTGCCGGAAACCAGGCACGACGAATAGGCGCGCGCTCACGCTACTCCGACGGCGGCGGGGGCTTGAGTTGGTTGCTTCAGGAGGGCGGAGAGAGGCAGGGCAGCGTACGCTCCACCCGGTACTGATACTCTCGTCCCGCCCAGTCGAAGTCGCCGGCCGCGTCACCGGGACCTGACTTCACCTCCGGCGGTAGAACGGGATTGCTCGGGTTGATAACCAGCGGCGCGTACGCGAGATAGCACGTGCCGGTATCGGGAATCACATCGGTCAGCGATGGCTTGAAATCCATCTTGAGGAAGTTGACCGCCGCACGCCATCCTTCAGGCCCGGTGTCGCTGTCGACGACCGGTGTCCATCGCGCGTCTTCGGACGAATTCGGCTGCAGACGAAGTTCGCGATACTCGGGGGCGCCGCTCGGGTTCTTGCGCAACTCGACGACGATAAGGTCGGGCCGCGCCAGCGCCATCAGGTGGCAGATGTTCTCGGGCGTCAGTTGCGGCACAGGCTTGCTCGCGTCCGCCGATGCCTGCTCGGCGTCTTGATCCGGATCCGGAATCTTCACGGCGTCGGGGTTATCGTCGCTCTTCTTGTTGGTGGCGACGTTGTAGACAAAGTCGATCGCGGACGGAATTGCGCCGATGATCGGCAGCGCGGCGCATCCGGAGGTGCTGAGCGCGAGCGCGACCGTCAGCATCGCGATCAACGCGGTGGACAATCCGGGCTTTGGCATCGAACGCGAGCGCGAGTTCCGGCCGCCTTTCCCCATACCCCCTCCCGCAAGCGCGCATAGTTTACCATCCGGCGCAAAACAAAACTATGGGGTTTGGGCGCCTTTAGGACATGGCATACGGCCCCGGATGAATCGAAGGCACGCGAAATCGCCTGAGCGTTTTTCGCTTACTCCGATTCCTGGTCCGACGGAGGCGGGGGCTTCAGTTGGCTGCGCTCCTTGCCGGCGACGATCCACCGCTCGACCTCGTGACGCTCGCGCTTCAGGAATCCCGCAATCGCGCGCCTGAGGTCGGGATTCGAGACGTAGTGGATGCTCCGCGTGAGCGCCGGGTCGAAGCCGCGCAGCCACTTGTATTCGCCGCCGGCGCCGGGCTCGTAACGCTGAATGCCGGTGCGGATGGAATACTCGATGCCGGCGTAGTAGCAGACGTTGAAGTGCAGGAAGCGCACCTCGCGGAAGCATCCCCAATAGCGGCCGTACATCACGTTGGCCTTGGCCAGGTTGACCGCGCCCGCGACGAGCTCGCGGCCCGCATATGCGCCAATGAAGACCATGTTGCGTTTGAAAGATTTGCCGATGAGGTCGAAAAATTCGCGGCTTAGATATTGACGCCCCCAGTAGAGCTTGTCGATCGTCGAGCAATAGATTCGATACATCTCGGCGAACATCCGATCGGGAATCTCCTCGCCCGCGACGACGCGGATGTGGATGCCCTGGCCGTCCATCGCGGCGCGTTCGTGGCGGACTGCCGTGCGCCGCTTGTGCTTTAGCCGGTTCAGATAGTCGTCGAAGGTCGCGAAGCCCGCGTTATGCCAATGGTACTGATAGCCGAGCCGCTCCATGAACCCGATCGGCCCGAGCGCGGCGGCTTCGTCGGGCTGGCAAAAATTGACGTGCACGCCGGACAGCTTGTTGTCCTCGCAGATGGTGGTGAGCGCCAGCCCGAGTAGATTAATTAGCCCGGTTCGATCGGCGCCCGGCCGAGTGAGAAATCGACGTCCGGTATGAGGTGTGAACGGCACCCCGACCAGGATCTTGGGGAAGTAGCGGATTCCCGCGCGCTCGGCCGCGTCGGCCCATCCATGGTCGAAGACGAACTCGCCCATGCTGTGGGTCTTGAGGTAGAGCGGGGCTGCGGCGACGATTCGCTTTCGCGGACCCTCGCGAACCACGAGATGATACGGGGCCCATCCCGTCTTGCGCACCGCCGATCCGGAATGCTCCATCGCATACAGCCAATCCCATTCGACGAACGGGGAATCGTCGGGAGCGAGTAGGGCGTCCCACGCCGCGCGCGGAATTTTGTCGATTCCCTCGACGATCGCGACTTCGAGTCTGGGCGCGGAATCATTCATGCAAGAATTCGAGTCGCATCGCTCGAACAGATCACAACCGTCAAAATTTCAGAGTTATCGCAAGCGCTCCGATTCACTTGCCGGATGCTCGCCAGGCACGCATTTGTTATTATATGTACCAGACCGAGCGAGGCGCTCCGAGGGATAGAGGTCCGATGGCGGATTTGGTGCGCAAGCGGATGGTTTCGGCGCGAATCACCGGCGGCAATGGCGATGGCCGCTCCGGCGAGGGGGATATCGTTACCGAGCGCAAGACCCGCACCAAGGCCAAGACCGCCAAACCGCCTCTGTACAAGGTTATTTTGCTCAACGACGATTACACGCCGATGGAATTCGTGGTCGAAGTGTTGAAAGCGGTGTTTCACAAGCAGCATGCCGATGCGACCCGAATCATGCTCCACGTGCATCAGAACGGCATGGGCGTCGCGGGCGTGTATCCATACGAAGTCGCGGAAACCAAGACGCATACCGTCGAGGAACTCGCGCGCCAGGCCGAGTATCCGCTCAAGTGCGTGATGGAAAAGGAATGACCCAAGGCGACAGCATCGATGCCTTCGTCGAATAACAACATCATGATCAGCCGCGAACTGCAGGTGACGCTGCAACTCGCGATGAGCGAGGCCGTCAACCGGCGTCACGAGTTCGTCTGCCTCGAGCATCTGCTGTTCGCGATGCTCCATGACGTGACGACAACCACGATTCTGAAGAATTGCGGCGCCGATCTGGACGGGCTGCGGCGCAAGCTGGCGCATTACCTCGACGAGCAGGTCGAGCGGATGCCCAAGGGCGAGGAAGTTTCGCCGCGCTACGCGATCGGAGTGCAGCGGGCGCTGCAGCGCGCGGCGTTGCACGTGCAATCGGCGGGACGGCAGGAAATCTCCGGCGGCAACGTGCTGGTCGCGATGTTCCATGAAAGCGAATCGCCGGCGATCTTCTTTCTGCAGGAGCAGGGCGTCACCCGCTTCGACGTGATCAACTTCATTTCGCACGGGGTTTCGAAGGCGGGCGCGGAAGACGATGAAGAAAGGGAAGAATCGGACAAAGATTCGATCGATCGCGACGGCCACGAGCATGAAGCCGGCGACGAGGAAGGCGAGCGCAAGCTGTCGCCGTCCAAGGCGCTCAATACTTACGCGATCAACCTCGCCAAGCGCGCGGCGGAAGGAAAAATCGATCCGCTCGTCGGCCGCAAGAAAGAACTCGAACGAGCGGTGCACGTGTTGCTGCGCCGGCGCAAGAACAATCCCGTCTTCGTCGGCGAGGCGGGGGTCGGCAAGACCGCGCTGGCCGAGGGACTGGCGCTGGCAATTCACAAGGGCGAGGTGCCCGACGCGCTCAAGGGCGTCGAGATCTACGCGCTCGACATGGGCGCGCTGCTGGCGGGGACGCGCTTTCGCGGCGACTTCGAGCAGCGGCTCAAGGCGGTCATCAAGGCCGTGCTCGGCGACTCGAAGCGGATTTTGTTCATCGACGAGATTCACACGATAGTCGGCGCCGGAGCTGCATCGGGCGGGACTATGGATGCATCCAACTTGCTCAAGCCCGCGCTCGCGTCCGGCGACCTGCGATGTATCGGATCGACGACGTACCAGGAATACAAGCGCTCGTTCGACAAGGACAAGGCGCTGGCGCGGCGCTTCCAGCGAATTGACGTCGTCGAGCCGACGCAGGACGAGGCCGTGCAAATCCTCAACGGCATCAAGTCCTACTACGAGAAGCATCACAACGTTCGCTACACCAATTCGGCGATCAGATTGTCGGTCGAGCTGTCGGCACGATACGTCAACGACCGCTTCCTGCCCGACAAGGCAATCGACGTGATGGACGAGGCGGGCGTAGCGGGGCACCTGCGCGGCGCAGGCACGACGGAACCGGTGACGGTGGGCACGCGCGACGTGGAGCGGACGGTGGCGCGGATGGCGAAGATTCCGGAGCGGACGGTGTCGGCGACCGATCGCGGGCGTCTGCAGACGCTCGACGAGGATATGAAGCAGGTGGTCTTCGGCCAGGACGAGGCGATCAACGCGGTGGCGCGCGCGATCAAGCTCGGCCGCTCGGGGCTCAGCCATCCCGACAAGCCGGTTGGCGCGTTTTTGTTCGCCGGACCGACGGGTGTCGGCAAGACCGAAGTCGCCCGCCAACTGGCGAAGGTAATGGGCGTCGAGTTCCTTCGCTTCGACATGAGCGAGTACATGGAGCGGCATACAGTTTCGCGCTTGATCGGCGCGCCGCCGGGATACGTCGGTTTCGATCAGGGCGGATTGCTCACCGACGCGATCAACAAGACGCCGCATTGCGTGCTGTTGCTCGATGAGATCGAGAAGGCGCATCCCGATTTGTTCAACATCCTGTTGCAGGTGATGGATCACGCGACACTCACCGACAACAACGGGCGCAAGGCGGATTTCCGCAACGTGATCCTGGTGATGACGACCAATGCCGGCGCACAAGAACTGTCGCGCGCGATGATTGGCTTCCACGGCGGCGTCGGCCAGGGAAACCCCAAGAGCGTGCTCGAGCGAATGTTCGCACCCGAGTTCAGAAACCGGCTGTCGGCAACGATCGAGTTTGCTCCGCTGAGCCCGCCGGTCATGGAACGGGTGGTGGACAAGTTCCTTGCGGAATTGCAGGAGCGCCTCGACAAGCAGAAGGTCACGCTCATCGTGACGCCGGCGGCGAAGAAGTGGCTGGCTGAGCACGGTCACGATCCACGCTTCGGCGCGCGCCCGCTCGGGCGGCTGGTGGAGAACGAGATCGCTCGCGTGCTCGCGGACGAGGTGCTGTTCGGCCGGCTGACGAAGGGTGGCAAGGCGACGGCGGACCTCGACGGCGACAAGCTCGCGTTTTCGTACGAGCCCAATCCGGCGCGCCAGCCCGCGCCAGTCGCGTAATTCAGCTAAGAGCCAGCCCTGCCTCTGTGAGGCGTTGTTCGAGCAGCGGGAGGCGGTCGTGACCCCAGAACGGTTCGCCGTCCAGGAAGAACATCGGCACGCCGAAGACGTGGTCGGCGGTGGCCTCGTCCTGAGCGCGCTGATAGGCGGCGGCGCCTTCGCCTGAAAGATATTTGCGATAGTCGCCGGCCGACATGCCGAGACTTGCGATTACGCCCGCCACCGCGTCGGGCTCGTCGGCCTCGAGTTCGCGGCGAAAGAACATCTCGTAAACACGGCGGCTGTAATCGAGCAGGCGGCCGTGTTTTTCCGCAAACAGGCCGCCGATCAGCGCCGGCGTCGTGTCGTAAACCTTCAATGGCCCGCGAATCACCAGCCCGCGCGGCTTGGCCCATCGCCGCGCGTCGAGGTACGAGTATCGCGCCTTGTGCTCGGAGTAGAGGCTGCGCTCGCCCTTGCCCTTGATGCGAAGCTGGAACGGAATCCAGCGGATGCGAATGCGAAATCGCTGTTCGAGCGCGAAGGCGGGATCGAAGGCGAGGTAAGCGAACGGACTCTTGTAGTCCGAGTACATCTTCACTTCCTTCGCCTGCATGAGATCGATTCCGCGCCGCCGGATTTTTTTCAGCTCCGATCCCCGCTCTTCTGCAGTATCGTCGGATGCACCCATTCGGGGCCGCCGGTTTCGGGGTGATCGATGTTGTAATGCAAGCCGCGCGACTCGCGCCGGCTCATCGCGGATCGCACGACCAGCTCGGCGACCATCGCCAGGTTGCGCAACTCGATCAGGTCGGCGTCGAGCAGGTAGTCCCAGTAGTAGCGGTGGATCTCGTCCTTGACCAACTCGATGCGGCGAAGCGCGCGCTCCAGTCGCCGGTCGCTGCGCACGATGCCGACGTAGTTCCACATCAGGCGGCGAATCTCGTCCCAGCTCTGCGTGACCATCACGCGCTCCTCGGCGCGGATCGCGCGCCCGGGATCCCACTCTGGAAATTCGGGCGGCGCGCCGTCTCCCGCCGCGACGATTTCCCGCGCCGCGGCAAACCCGCGCCGGCCCATCACCGCCGCCTCGAGCAGCGAGTTCGACGCGAGCCGGTTGGCGCCGTGCAGCCCGGTCATCGCTACCTCGCCGGCAGCGTAGAGGCGCGGAATCGAGGTGCGTCCGTCGAGATCGGTCTGCACGCCGCCGCACATATAGTGCGCCGCGGGCACCACCGGAATCGGTCCCTTGCTCAGGTCATAGCCAAAACTCAAGCATCGCTTGAAGATATTGGGGAACCGCTGCCGGATGAAATCGGCCCCGCGATGGCTCAAATCGAGATACACGAAGTCCAGCCCATGACGCTTCATCTCGGAATCGATCGCGCGGGCAACCACGTCGCGCGGCGCCAGCTCGGCGTCCGGATGGTAGCGTTTCATGAACGGCGTGCCGTCGGGCAATTTCAGAATCGCGCCCTCGCCGCGGAGCGCCTCCGAAATGAGAAACGACTTGGCCGCGGGATGATACAGGCAGGTGGGATGGAACTGGTAGAACTCGAGGTTGGCGACCGCCGCGCCCGCCCGATACGCCATCGCGACGCCGTCGCCCGAGGCGATATCGGGGTTGGTGGTGTAGAGATAGACCTTGCCGGCGCCGCCTGTCGCCAGCATCGTGACCCGCGCAGTCACTTTGCAGATTTCGCGGGTCTCCCTGTCGAGTGCATAGACGCCCCAGCATGCGCCCGGCTTTCCCGCGCTGGAATTCTCGACCAGCAGATTGATCGCGACGTGATTTTCCAGGGTGCGGATGTTGGGCCGCGCGGCCGCAGCCTCGGTCAGCGCCCGCATTATTTCGCGGCCGGTCAGGTCCTGCGCGTGAAGCACGCGGCGATGGCTATGCCCGCCTTCCCGGCCGAGGTCGTACTCGACTTCGCTGTCGTCGGGTCCGCCGGTCTGGACGCGGGTGAAGCGAGTGCCGAGCCGGATCAATTCGCGCACCGCCTCGGGACCCTCGCGAATGATGGTCTCGACCGCGGCGCGATCGCACAAGCCGGCGCCGGCTCGCAGCGTGTCCTCAATATGCGACTCGAACGAGTCGTCGACGCTCCACACGCTGGCGATACCGCCCTGCGCGTAGGCGGTGTTGGCCTCGGAGCTGCCGGCTTTGGTGAGAACCGTGACGGTGCCGACTTCGGCCGCCTTGATCGCGAAAGTCAGGCCCGCGATGCCGCCGCCGATTACCAGGAAGTCGCTGAACAGTTGCGGATTATGCCTCATCAGGTGGCCTCGGGCGGGCCGGCGAAGTGAATCGGCCGGCGCGCGTTTGTGTCAAAATGACGCTACTAGGTCTGCGCTCGGCCAGTCAAGGCGATCGAGCGGCTGCGATTTGCCAGCTTGATTCGATTCAAATATTCTCGAAGTTGCGGCTCGCAACGAAAAGCGAAACCTTTGCTTCGCAGTTTCGTAGAGTTGAAGACAGGCCAAGCCCGTGCCGATGACGCCGCCAAATATTATCACGCTGTTCCGGATAGCGACTGCGCCGATCCTGATCTGTATCCTGATGTACAGCGGTCCGGCGGCTGCGTGGCTTGCAGCCGCGGTGTTCTTCGCCGCAACAGTCAGCGATTTTTTCGACGGTTACCTCGCGCGCAGTTACGGCACCGTCACCACGCTCGGCAAATTTCTCGATCCGATGGCCGACAAGCTGGTGGTGACGACGGCGCTGATTATGCTCGCCGGGATGTCGCGCACGCCGCACGTGCCGGCGTGGATCGTCGTGGTGCTGGTGACGCGCGAGATAATGGTGACGGGACTGCGCGCGGTCGCGGCGGTCGAGGGGTTAATCGTCGCCGCCGAGGAGCTGGGCAAGTACAAGATGGCATTGCAGTCGATCTCGATTCAGGGTCTGCTGATTCATTACTCGTATTTGCACGTCGATTTTTTCGCCGCCGGGATGTTCGTGCTGTGGATCGCGATGGCGGTGAGCGTGTGGTCGGGGGTCGATTACTACGTGCGAGTGATCGTGGCGCTGCGCCCCAAACCGGTGACGGCGGCGGGCAAGCGAGCGGTGATTTGACAGGCGCTCGCTGCGCCGGATAATCAAATGGATTCGTCGCGCCGGTTTTTGGAGAGCGGGTGTAGCTCAGTTGGTAGAGCGCGTGCTTGCCAAGCACGAGGTCGTCGGTTCGAAACCGATCACCCGCTCCAATAAATCGCGACGAGCCGCCTCTCCTGGCCTGCCTGGCTGCGGATTACCGTGATGAAAGTAAGCGCGCTGGCTGGAAAACCTGTCGACCAATCGCAACTCGTCGACGTCCCCCGGCTGATCACCGCTTACTTCGCTTGCAAGCCCGACGCCGACGATCCCGCGCAGCGGGTCGCGTTCGGAACTTCGGGGCACCGCGGCTCGTCGTTCGATAGCGCGTTCAACGAAGCGCACATCGTGGCGATCACTCAGGCCATTTGCCTCTATCGCAAAAGTCAGAACATCAACGGTCCGCTCTACCTCGGGATGGACACGCATGCGCTCTCGGTCCCGGCGTTTGCCAGTGCGCTCGAAGTGCTGGCTGCCAACGGGGTCGAGACGATGGTGGATAGCGGGGGCGGATACACGCCGACGCCGGCGATATCGCACGCGATCCTGACCTACAATCGCGGCCGCAAAAGCGGGCTGGCGGACGGGATCGTGATCACGCCGTCGCACAATCCGCCATCTGACGGCGGCTTCAAGTACAATCCACCCAACGGCGGCCCCGCTGATACCGCCGTCACCGATTGGATTGGGAATACCGCCAACCAATTCCTCAAGGCCGGGCTGGCCGGGGTGCTGCGCGTTCCGTACGAGCGCGCGCGCACTGCCGCGACGCTTCACAAGCACGATTACATCGGCGCTTACGTAGGCGACCTGGCCAACGTCGTCGACATGGAGTCGATTCGCGGCGCAGGCGTGCGGGTCGGCATCGATCCGCTCGGCGGCGCGGCGGTGCACTATTGGCCCGCGGTGATCGAAAAGTACCGAATCAAGGCGACCGTGGTCAGCGACGTGGTCGATCCGGCATTTCGCTTCATGACCGCCGACTGGGACGGGAAGATCAGGATGGATTGCTCCTCGCGCTACGCGATGACACGCCTGCTCGCGGTTCGCGATCGTTTTGACGTCGCGTTTGCCAATGACACCGACGCCGACCGGCACGGAATAGTCACTCGCTCGAGTGGACTGATGAATCCGAATCACTATCTCGCGGTTGCGATCTCATACCTGTTTCGCAATCGCACGCGCTGGCACCGGGATGCGGCGGTGGGCAAGACCGTGGTCAGCAGCGCCATGATCGATCGCGTTGCGGCCAGCCTCGAACGCAGGCTCGTCGAGACTCCGGTCGGCTTCAAGTGGTTCGTCGACGGGCTGATGGATGGTTCGCTCGGATTTTGCGGCGAGGAAAGTGCCGGCGCATCGTTTCTGCGCAGCGATGGCAGCGTGTGGACCACCGACAAGGACGGACTCATCCTGGGCTTGCTCGCTGCCGAGATGACCGCACGCACGGGGCGCGATCCCGGCGCGGCGTACAATGACTTGACCCGCGAATTCGGTGCGCCCGCATACGAGCGTATCGACGCGCCTGCGACGCCCGCGCAAAAGGACATTCTGCGCAAACTGACACCCGGGCAACTCAATGAGCGCGAACTCGCGGGTGAGAAAATTCTCAAAACATTGACCGTCGCGCCCGGCAACGGAGCCCCTATCGGCGGAATCAAGGTGATCGCGGAGAGCGGATGGTTCGCGGCGCGTCCCTCGGGTACCGAAGAGGTTTACAAGATATACGCAGAGAGCTTTCGCGGGGCCGATCATCTGCATCGGATTCAGTCCGACGCGCAGAAACTGATCGCGCGCGTCTTCAAGCAGGCCGAATCGTCGCCACCGCCGCCGGCGGCCAGCGGCAACTGAGGAATCAGGCTTGCCGGCCCGTCGCATCATACTCTGCATCAACGTCGGCTCGTCGTCGTGCAAGTTCGCGCTGTACTCGGTTTCCGGCGGCGCCGAGTCGCTTCTGGCCGAAGGCATCGCGGACCGGATCGGATCGAGCGGCGGTAAAATCCGAATCCGCGACGCCCACGGCCGCTCGATCGCCGAATCGGATCGCGACTTCGCGCGCCCGCAGGTTGCCGTCGATGCGCTGTTCGACGAGTTCGAGCGCTTGAAGCTGCCGAGCCTCGACGCCGTGGGACATCGCATCGTCCATGGCGGCGCGCATCATGCGGCCCCGGAGATCGTCACGCAGGCGCTGATCGCCGATTTGGAGCGCCTCGTCGCATTCGCACCGCTGCATATGCCGGGAGGGATCGAAGGCATCCAGGCGGTTGCCGCGCGGCATCCGAAACTTCCGCAGGTCGCGTGCTTCGACACCGCGTTTCATCGTGGAATGCCTGCGCGAGCCGAGCGCTTCCCGCTGCCGCGAGAACTGTGGGACGCTGGGGTGCGGCGCTACGGCTTTCACGGAATCTCTTATGAGTACATCATGCAGGTTCTAGGAGCGGAATTGCCGCCGCGCCTGATAGTCGCGCACCTGGGTAACGGAGCGAGCATGGCCGCGCTCGAGAACGGCCGGCCGCTCGACACCACGATGGGATTCACGCCGGCGGGCGGCTTCATGATGGGCACGCGGCCGGGCGATCTCGACCCGGGCGTGCTGCTTTATCTGCTCGAGCGCAAGGGTTACGACGCTGCGCAACTGAGCCGGCTGGTGAATTTGGAGTCCGGGCTGCTCGGGGTCTCGGGACTCAGTTCCGACGTGAAGACGTTGCTCGGCGCGCGGGCGACGAACGCAGATGCGGCGGAGGCGATCGAGATGTTTTGCTATCAGATTAGAAAGGCGATTGGCGCGATGGCAGCCGCGCTCGGCGGATTGGATCTGCTCGTCTTCACTGGCGGGATCGGCGAGCATGCCGCCGCGGTACGCGCGCAAGTCTGCCAGGGACTGGCGCATCTCGGGCTTGCGATCGATCCGCAACGCAACCACTCCAACCAGGACACGATCAGCGCTGCTGACAGCCGATGCCGCGTGCGGGTCATTCCCACCAATGAAAATTTAATGGTCGTGCGGCACACGGCTTGGCTGGCATTCCCCGCCGGCTGAGCAAAATATTTTGCTGGCCGCAAAACTGCCGCGGCGCTAAAGTCAGTTGGGCATTTGTTCGGCTGTGCAACTGTCGTAGACATCATTGACACCCATCCTCAAGAGGGCCGACGGCGATGAAGCTTTTTTTCGCACCGCAGACGAGGGCAATACGGCCGCTGATCATGCTCGAAGAACTCGCAGTGCCCTACGAGATAGTGCTGGTCGACTTCAAAGGCGACGAGCACGAGGCCGCCGAATATCGGAAAATTCACCCGCACGGGCAACTGCCGGCGCTGCAGGATGGGACGCTTACGATGTTCGAGTCGGCGGCGATCTGCGCGTACCTTGCGGACAAGTTCCCGAGCAAGCGGATGGCGCCGGCGCTGGGAACCGTGGAGCGCGGGATGTACTACCAGTGGATGTTCTATTCGATGGCCGCGCTCGAGGTGTACGCGCTCAACCGCGAGAAGTTGAAGGAATGTTTCCTGCTCCTCGATCGCATGCTCACGCGGCAGGAATTTATCCTCGGCGACAGGATCACAGCGGCGGACGTAATGATCGGCTCGGCGGTGATTGGCCTCGACGCGCGACACCATCTGCTGGATGACTTCCCGTCGCTGGAGGCCTACTCAATGCGCTTGCTCGCAAGGCCGTCATTTCAGTGCGCATTCACGATGCCGGCCGAAAACGAACAGCCGAGATAACGATTCGCCCGATCTGTTGGAGCCCGCCCGACAGATTTCCCACTGAGCAGGTCGCCGCGAAGCGCCCAGGCGCCCGCGGATGCTCAATTGATGCACTTTCCTGCGCGTGATAGTTGATCGAGTCCGGTCGCGGCTACGAAAACAAGGGGCTGGGGCGGCGTACCCAAGTGGTTAAGGGAGAGGTCTGCAAAACCTCCATGCATCGGTTCGAATCCGATCGCCGCCTCCAGTTATTTTCACTTGAGCCGCGCGCTTTTACCGGGCAGGCGCGGGCGGCTGAGCCAGGCGATCGTCGGACTTCACCTCCAGCCTGACTAGGCAAGGCGGCCCGTCTTCGCCGTAACAGAGATCGCTCACCTCGCCGAGTCTTGTCGGATCGCGGTCGTCGTGTGTGTAGCCGGGACATATCCAATGGCCGCCCGATCGCCGGTAGAGAGCGACCGCGAAATATCTGCCCGCCGCAAGATTCCCGGCGATCGGATCGCCCGATGCCGCAATAGCGCGCGAGTTGACTATATCGAATCCGTCATGCGCCGCGTCGGGCGAGTACTGCATGAAGAAAATTTGCCATTGACGCCCGGGCCGCGCAGTCACCTGGTATTCCATCGAGCGATCGGCCGAGAACACCGGCTTGTCGCGGCATAACCACGGCCGCGCCTGTTCCGCCAACGCCGGACTCGCGATCAACGTCGCTAGAGTTGCCGCGATCGAGAAGCATCGTCCAATTCTCAAAAGTTTCATCTCCTTTTTTCCCGGCCTGCGATCGCGATGATGCGGCCGACGATCTCGCCGAGGTTGGAGTCCTTGGGCGTAAAGACCGCTTTGACGCCGAGCTCGAGCAGCGCTTTGCGGTCGGCCTGCGGGATTATCCCGCCCATCACGAGGCTCACGTCGCCGGCGCCGCGAGCTTTGAGCAGCTCGATCGTCTCCCGTGCGATGCTCATGTGGGCGCCCGCGAGGCTGGAGATCGCGAGCACCTCGGCGTCCTCCTCGAGCGCCGTCGCAACCATCTGTTCGGGCGTCTGCTTGAATCCTGCCAAGACCACTTCCATTCCCGCCTGCATGCAGGCGTGCGCGAGCAGCTTTATCGCGTTGATGTGTCCGTCGAGGCCCGCCTTGCCCAGCGCGATGCGAATTTTACGCGGCGCCTTGGGCACCTTGAGCGCGCCGACGCTGCCGCTGGTTTCGAGAATCGGCGGCGTGTAGCGGCCGCGGCTGACGCGCACCAGCGAATCCGTCCATTCGCCGACGGTGCCGCCCGCGCGGGCCAGCTCGATGCTCGCCTCGACGAGGCCGCACCCGCCATCGTGGCCGTTGGCCGCGGCGCGTTCGAGCGCCTCGCGCGCTTTCGACACTGCGCTTTGGTCGCGCGCCGCACGCCATTTTTTTATCGACTCGACGCGTTCTTTTTCCTTGAGCGCATCCGCCGCACGGTCGCCATTGCGCTTGGGCGGGGGCGTGAGTCCGACTTCGCCGGTGAAGGCGTTGACGCCGATTTGCACGATCTCGCCTGACTCGACTTTCCTCTGACGCTCGGCAAGCTGGCGCGTCAGTTCGCCGCTGACTATTGAAATGGCGCGCGAGTAGCCGGCCTCGCGCAACCGCATCGCGATTTCGCGCGCGCGCGCGGCGGTCTCGGCGGTGAGCTGCTCGATAACTTTGCTGCCCTCGAAAATATCGCCATACCCGGCCAGCCCGGTCTCGTGCATCAGCACCTGCTGGGTGCGCAAGCTCAGCGTCTGCTCGGATTGGTCGGGCAGGCCGAGCGCCTCGCGAAAGCCCGGCAACTGGAGCGCGTTCACCCGCGCGTCGGCCGAGATGACGACCGGGAGCGCCTCGTACGCAATCCGGATGATGTTAACTTCGGGCTGCGGTTCGGTCAGCGTGAGCGAGCGCACCTGGCATCCGGCGCGGAAGGCGACGTTATCGACTCCGTATTCGGCGGAACAAAGCTCGCGCCAGAGTTTGAAGTACGCGCGAATCTTGCAGATCTCGGGAACCAGCTCGATACCGCTGTTGATGAAAAATGAAACGCGCCGGACGGTCTGCGCGAACGCGTCCGCCTCGAGCTTGGGCCGGATCGCGTCGAGAATCAGCAGCGCGTTGCCGAAGGCGTAACCGATTTCCTCGGCCGGACCGGCGCCGCTCTCCATGTAGTGGTAGCCGCAACAGTTAATCGGATTCCAGTTGGGCACCCGCTCGACCGTGAATCGAATCAACTCGGTGGTAAGGCGAAACGACAACTCGGGGTGAAATATCGACGTCCCGCGCGCGACGAATTCCTTGAGCAGATCGTTCTGCGTCGTGCCGCGCAGCTCGGTCCACGGCACGCCCTGCTTTTCCGCGACCACCAGGTAAAGCGCCAGGATGAACGGCGCCGTCGCGTTGATCGTCATCGAGGTATTGATCGACTGAAGCGGGATTCCCTCGAACAGCCGCTCCATGTCGTGCCAGTGGCAAATCGAGACGCCCGCTTCGCCGACTTCACCGCGCGCGACCGGAGCGTCGGGGTCGTAGCCGTTTTGGGTCGGCAGATCGAACGCGATCGAAAGCCCGCGCTGGCCCTGCTTCAGATTTGCCAGGAAGCGCTCGTTGGCCTGGCGCGCGTCGCCGAAGCCCGCGTAGGTGCGGATGATCCACGGTTCACGGGCCTTGGACTCGCGCGCCTTTTTCTCGCTCTGGGGCATCGGCTCAAGGTTAGTTGTCGAAGCGCCGCGATTCCAGCCGCTATCTTAGCGCCGCGCGCGGTCAGTGCCGATGCGCCGCGAGGGCCGCGGTTTCATCTGCACGATACCGGGCAAGCTCGGCGGCGATGCAATCGATCAATTCGATCCCCGACAGACCGCCGTGCTCGGCGATCTGGAGCACCGGAGCGCCGGTCTCGGCCCGGATTTTTGCGATCGCCTTGCGCGCGTCCGCCGCGCGACTCAGCTCCGACCTGGCCAGCTCGGCGAGATGCTCGAGGTCTTTTTTCCGCAAATGGGGTCCGCGGCGGTTCGTCAGCGCCGCTATATCCTCGGCATCGAACGCGGCTCGCAGCGTTCGATTCAAAACCACGGCCGCCGGGGCGAGATGGATGCGGCTCAAATCGGCGTGCGTCTCGACCGTCTCCGAGAGCGAGAGACTGTCCGCGGTCGTGACCTGGATTAGTGCGCAATTGCGCCGGTCACGCAGCTGCCGCGCTATCCTGCCGGCTTCCAGGCCCGCGATGCTGTCGCCGAATGTCGCGCGCGCAGCGGTCGGCATCTTGAGCAGGCTCATCGCCTGACCGCTGGCGGGCGCATCGACGATTACCATGCGGCGGCCGGGCCGCTTGGCGTCGATCCGCTCGGCTTCGTAGAAAATCTTTCCGAGCATCATCAGTTCGCGCAGTCCCGGCGCCGCTTGAACGAAAAATTGATAGAGGCGGCTGGCGAACACCGCTCTCAGCAGCATCCGGCTCGGCACCACCGTTCGCAGATATTCCTCGAGCGCGGCGCGCCCGTCCAGCGTCATCAGCGCCAGATTCGGCGCGACCTCGGTCGGTACGAACGACGGCGCGACGCCGAAGATCGCCGCCAGCGGCGCACGCGCGGCGCATTCCATAATCAGGACGCGCGCGCCCGCCATGGTCGCGAGCTTGGCGATCGCGGCGCTCAGCATGGTCTTGCCGACCCCGCCCTTGCCGAGCACGATCAGCACGCGCCGCGCCAGGATTTCGTTTAGCATTTGCCGGACGCCGAACCAGTCGGAAGTTACCAGCGGATCAGATTGGCTCCCCAGGTCAGACCGCCGCCGCACGCGTTCAACATCACGATATCGCCGTCGTGGACCCGCCCTTGCTCCAGCGCCTCGTCGAGCGCGATCGGCACCGAGGCGGCTGAGGTGTTGCCGTAGCGTTCGATGTTGGTGAAGACTTTTTCCGCCGCCAGCCCGAGCCGCTCGGCGACCGCGGAAATGATTCGCAGGTTGGCCTGATGCGGCACGAACAGGTCGATTTCCTCGAGCTTGACGCCGGCGCGCTCGGCCACCAGCCGGCTGACTTCTTCCATGCTCCTGACGGCTATTTTGAACAGCTCCGGCCCCTTCATCTGAATCGCGTCATCGGCGCATCGCCGCACTTCCGAGTCGATCGTGCCGCGAATTCCGGTGGCGCGGACCGAGAGCAGGTTCCAATGCTCGCCGGCCGAGCGCAGCAGGCTCGACAGCACTCCGCGATTGCCCGCTTCGCTTACCATCACGCACGCGCCCGCGCCGTCGCCAAACAGCACCGCGGTGCGGCGATCGTTCCAATTCACCATCGTCGACAGCGCGTCGGCCCCGACTACCAGCACCCGCTTGAAGTCGCCGGCGCGCATCTGCGCGTCCGCGATTTGAATCGCGTAGACAAAGCCCGAGCAGGCGGCGGCGACGTCGAAAGCCGGTATCGACGAAATGCCCAGGCCGTTCTGAATCTGGCAGGCGAACGACGGGAACGCGTACTCCGAGGAAACCGTGCCGACGATGATCGCGTCGAGCTCGCCCGGCGCGATTCCCGCCCCTTTAAGCGCCGTGCGGCTGGCTTCGGTCGCGATTTCCGCCAGCGACTCCCCCTGGCGCATCGCGTAGCGCTGGCCGATTCCGGTGCGCGACCGGATCCATTGGTCGGACGTGTCCATGTACCGCTCGAGATCCTTGTTGGTCAAAGCGGTGCGCGGGACGGCCCGCCCGGTGGCGACAATTCTTGAGCCCATGATGTACCGGCTAACTCTGCTTGACGGCCCTGAAGGCCAGCGTCGTGTTGGTGCCGCCGAAGCCGAATGAATTGTTCAGCGCGATCCGTATCCTGCCCGGCCGCGCATGGTTGGGCACGTAATCGAGGTCGCATTGCGGGTCGGGAACTTCCTGGTTGATGGTCGGCGGCATCATCCCGCGATCGATCGCGAGCACCGTGTACACCGACTCGATCGCGCCTGCGGCGCCCAGCGTGTGCCCGGTCATCGACTTGGTCGAACTGATCGCAAGTTTCGCGGCGCGCTCGCCGAACACGCGCTTTACCGCCTGCGTCTCGGCCACGTCGCCCTGCTCGGTCGAAGTGCCATGCGCGTTGATATAATCGACCTCGTTGGGATCGAGGTCGCTGTCTTCGAGGCACAGCCGCATGCACTTGGCCGCACCGCGTCCCTCGGGCGCGGGCGAGGTGATATGGTAGGCGTCGCTGTTGGCGCCGTAACCGCAGATTTCAGCCAGGATCCCGGCGCCGCGCGCAAGCGCGGCCTCGCGCTCCTCCAGGATGAGCACGCCCGAGCCCTCTGCCATCACGAATCCGTCGCGCTCCTTGTCGAATGGACGGCTGGCCTTCTCCGGCTCCTGGTTGCGGGTCGAAAGCGCGCGCATCGCGGAGAATCCGCCCACCCCCAGCGGTGTGATCGCCGCCTCCGCGCCGCCTGCGATCGCGGCGTCCAGGTAGCCGAGCCTGATCATCCGGTACGCCTCGCCGATCGCGTGGCTGCCCGAGGCGCAGGCGCTGGTGGTGGCAAAGTTGGCGCCTCGCGCTCCGTAGCGAATCGAGATCTGGCCCGGCGCAAGGTTGCAGATCAGCTTGGGGATGAAGAACGGCGTCAGATGGCGCAAGCCGGTGGCGATGAATATCTTGTGGTACTCCTCGATCGTGCAAAGCCCGCCGATACCGACGCCGATCAACACGCCAACCTGGTCGGCATTGTCGTCGTTGATCTTGAACCCGGACTGGCGCATCGCCTGCTCGGCGGATGCGACCGCATACTGGATGAAGGGGTCCATTTTTTTGATGTCGCGCTTTTCGATCCAGTCTTCCGGATTGAAATCCTTCACTTCGCCTGCGATCCGGGCTGGAAATTCCGAGGCGTCGAAGCGCGTTACCGGCCCAATCCCGGACCGCCCCGCCATCAGGGCTTCCCAGTTCTTGTCCACGCCAACTCCGAGCGGAGACACCAGTCCCACTCCGGTGACCACGACGCGGCGCTCAAGCATTGGTCTCATCGGGCCCCTCGTCCTCCATCGAATTCGACTTAATCATCTATCAAAAGACAGCGCCGGTCGAGAATCCGCGTTCGCACTCCCGCGCGATACCGTCTCAAGCCGCCTCGAAGCATGCCGGCGCTGGCAAATGGCACCCAGGCGCCGTGCTCGGCGAGGGAGCGGTCGGTCGCAGCATTCTATGTTGCAGCGGCCCATTGGACAGCGTGAACTCGGATCGGGCTATTGAAGCCTTTGAGGGAAATATCTCCCAGGTCTTTGAAGGGCAGGCTCTTTCCAACGCACAGCTCGACAACCACGTTCGAGACCAGGATCTGTTCCGGCTGCGCGTGGGAACAGAGCCGCGCCGCCAGTTGCACCGTCGCGCCGAAGAGATCGTGCTGATGCTCGACGGGTTCCCCTGCCGCGGCACCGATCCGAACCTTGACCGGGTACTCCCTGTGCTCTGCGTCAGACTGAGCGACGGCGCGCTGAATCCGGATTGCGCACCGAACCGCTGCCGCGGCCGACACGAAGGACGCCATGATGCCGTCGCCGGTGTGCTTGACCTCACGACCGTCTAACGCCGCCAGCGCGTCCCGGACGATCGTGTCATGCACGGTTAGCACCGCCATGACCGCATCGTCCCCCAAGGCTTCGTTCGTCGAGCCGACGATATCTGTGAAGAGAACGGTCCGGATTGCGGGGTCTCGCTTGATGCCCGCGCCGGCCGGGGCGAGGACCGCACCTGACGGATCGGTTTCCTCAGCGCCCAGGAATGCCTCGACGAGCGCGGGCTCGACCTCGATAATTTTCTCTGCGATCTGCCCGTGAGCTTCACGGTGCACTAACTGTGCCGCCTCCGGATTGGGCGCGTCGACGAGGCAGAAAGCCTTGCCGCGGCTCTCGTTGAACCAGTACTTGAGATACTCGACGTGGTACTTCCCCTGCACGTCGAGGTCGGCGGCGTGCGCCTGTTCAACCTGTTCCGCGGTCGCTCCCTGGAGGTTGTGGATGTCCATATACAGTGGCATGTCAGCTCGCCAAAAAAAGCGGACGCCCCTTAATGCCGAGGCAGCCTGAAACCTACCACGCGCCGATTGTCTGCCGGAAGGTGGGCGCGAGCGGCTATCACCCAGGAAGCGCGAAACCCAGGGTGGGTTTCGCATTCGACCGGTCTTAGTATTTGACTACTTCCAGGCGCGCCGTCCGCGCTCGCGACGCGGCGCGCGGTCGCGTTCGTCGCGGCACGCCGGCCTTGCATCTGAACTTGCACGGATGGAACAATTCAATAGTGCCGCTCAGCAATGCCGCAGACGATGCGTTCGCGAAACTCGCGCAAAACCTCGGCGAACTCGAGGTCGTGATCGGCGAGCGCGCGCGCCCGGCGATTGCCCAGGTGCGCGCCGGGCTCCGCGACGCGCTCGCATGCCGCGAGCGGGGCGATATACCCGGGTCGCTCGCCGCGATTCGCCTGGCGATGGAACAACTGGCCGCGCTCGGCAGCACGCTCGATGCGGATGAGGGCGCGATGATGCAGTTTATCGCAGATCGATTCACCGCCGCGCTCGGCGCCGGCCACAAGGACGACGCGAAGAGCGTGGTGGACGTGATGCGCCGCAAGGCCGGCGACATCAAGGACGACGACAACAAGGATTGGTGACCGCGCCCCCGGAATTGATCTCCGCCGCGGGTCGCGCTGGTGGATTCAAAAAAATTCCATTAAACCAGAACCGGCGGATTCGATGACCGCCCGAAAAACAAAAAGAGCCATGCGGCGGTGAGATCTTGGCACAAGCAGCGAATATCAAACTGAACCCCTCCGAGCTGGAGCAAACCTGTATCAACGCGATTCGCGTGCTGACTATCGACGCGGTCCAAAAGGCCAACTCCGGGCATTGCGGATTGCCGATGGCGATGGCGCCGGTCGGCTATCTGCTCTACACCCGGTTCATGCGCCACAACCCGAAAAATCCCGAGTGGTTCGGGCGCGATCGTTTCGTGCTCTCGGCCGGCCACGGCTCGATGCTGCTCTACAGCCTGCTCTATCTCACCGGCTACGACCTTTCGCTCGACGACCTCAAGCAATTCCGCCAGCTCGGAAGCAAAACCCCCGGACATCCCGAGTACGGCGTGGCCGACGGCGTCGAGACCACCACCGGACCGCTCGGCCAGGGCTTCGCCAACGGAGTCGGGATGGCGATAGCGGCGAAGCATCTCGAAGCACGCTTCGAGCGCGACAAATCGGGGCTGTTCGAGCATCGCATCTTCGGCATTTGCAGCGATGGGGACCTGATGGAAGGCGTGGCGAGCGAGGCGGCGTCGATCGCGGGTCATCTCGGTCTGGGCAACATCGTCTACATCTACGACGACAACCACGTGACCATCGACGGGCGCACCGAGCTCAGCTTCGACGAGGACGTGTGCAAGCGATTCGACGCTTACAAATGGCATACGCAGGTCGTCGAGGATGCGAACGATCTGGCGGCGCTGTCCAACGCGATCGAAAATGCAATCGCGGAGAACAACCGGCCGTCGCTGATTCGGGTCCGCTCGATCATCGGCTACGGCAGCCCGCACAAGCAGGGGACCTCGGCCGCGCACAGCAATCCGCTCGGCGTCGAAGAGGTGAAGCTGACCAAGGAATTTTACGCTTATCCGACCGAACCGCCATTCTTCGTTCCCGACGAGGCGCTGGCGTATTTCCGCCGATGCGTCGAGCGGGGCGAGGACCTGGAGAAGGCGTGGAACGTGAAGTTCGCCGCCTACGCCAAAAAAAATCCGGTCGCAGCCGGCGAATTCCAGGCGGCGCTGGCGAAAGATCTGCCCCACGGATGGGACGCCGAGCTGCCGGTCTTCACGCCCAAGGACAGCCTCGCAACGCGGGTGTCAGCCTCGCAGGCCGAGGCGGCGATCGCGAAAAAAGTCTGGAACCTGTTCGGCGGCTCCGCCGACTTGAGCGAGTCCACCTTCACCGACGTCAAGGACGGCGGCGACTTCGAACGCGGGCAATTCGAAGGCCGCAATGCTCATTTCGGAATCCGCGAGCACGCCATGTGCGGGATTCTCAACGGGCTTGCGCTGCACGGCGGTTTCGTCCCCTACGGCTCGAGCTTCCTGTGCTTTACCGACTACGGACGGCCGTCGATCCGGCTGGCGGCGCTGATGGAGTTGCAGGTGGTGTTCGTCTTTACCCATGACTCAATCGGCGTCGGCGAGGACGGCCCGACCCACGAACCGGTCGAGCACTTGTCGTCGCTGCGCGCGATTCCGCATCTCACCGTGATTCGCCCCGGCGATGCGAACGAGGCGGTCGAGGCGTGGCGCACCGCCATGACCCACACTCATGGGCCGGTGCTGCTCGCGCTCTCGCGGCAGAAGGTTCCTACGCTCGATCGGACGAAGATGGCGCCCGCCGGCGGGGTCGGGCGCGGCGCGTACGTGCTGACCGAGAGCGCCGGACGGCAGCCGGAGATCATTCTGATTGCGTCGGGATCGGAACTGTCGCTGGTCGTCGATGCGAAAGCGAAATTGGAAGAAAAGGGCAGATCGGTGCGCGTCGTGAGCATGCCCAGCGAGAATATTTTCGCGCAGCAGGATCAGGCCTATCGCGACTCTGTGCTGCCGCCGAGCATTCGCCGCCGGCTCGCGGTCGAGGCGGGTGCGCCGATGTCATGGTACCGATGGGTCGGGCTCGACGGCGACATTATCGGGATGACGAGCTTCGGCGCGTCGGGCAAGTTTGATGAAGTGATGAAGCATTTCGGCTTCAGCGTAGACAACGTCGTCGAGCGCGCGCTGAAATTGCTCGCGCGCTAGGTAAACTATCGCTACGATCGCAAAACAGAACGATCTGGCGCGGACCGAGCGTCATCGGCTAACTTTGCAATTCCGACTCCGATGCTGGGCCAACTGGTATGCCTCAACCGAAGCTGATCATTCTGAACGACCCGCAGGAACTCTACGTTCGTGCCGCCGAAGAAACGGCGCATATCACCGGCGAGGCGATCAGCATCCACGGCGAGTTCACGCTTTGTCTTTCGGGCGGTTCGACGCCCGCCGCCACCTACGATCTGCTTGCGACGCGGTTTCGCCTTAGTGTCGACTGGAAGGAAGTGCAATTTTTCTGGGGCGACGAACGATGCGTCCCGCCCGATCACACCGAGAGCAACTACGCGATGGCGAATCGCACGATGCTGAGCAAGCTCGCGCTGCGGCCGGATCAGGTGCATCGGATGCGGGGCGAAGACCCGCCGGCGTCGGCGGCTGCCGCTTACGAAGATGAGTTGCGAAAACAGTTCGGCCTTGGCGACGGCGAATTGCCACGCTTCGACCTGGTGATGCTCGGGCTGGGCGACAATCGCCACACTGCATCGCTATTTCCGGGCGATCCCGCGATTCATGAAACGCAGCGTCTGGTGGTTGCAGTGGAGGTTGACGCCGAGCCTCGCAATCGCCTGACGATCACGCCGCCGGTGATCAACAATGCGCAGCGCGTGATGTTCCTGGTGGCGGGGCAGGGCAAGGCGGCCGCGGTGAAAGACGTACTGGAAGGGCCGCGCGATCCGGACAAGTTCCCCGCGCAGATCGTTGCGCCACACGGCGGCGAGGTCATTTGGCTGCTCGACCAGGCCGCCGCCAGTCTGCTTTCGCCGCGCTGAATCAGGCGCGCGCCAGCGCCTTCGTGTTATAAGGATAGACGCGATGTTTCGATTTATATTTCGCCACTTCACCGCGATGCTCATCCTGGCGGCACTCGCCGGCTGGGCGCTGTTCTATTTGCCGCAGACCCCGAGCTGGGCAGTGCTTCGCTTGAAGCAGGCGGTAGACGCGCGCGAGGGCGACGAAGCGGCCAAATATGTCGATTTTGAAAGCGTCGTCAAGAAGGCCGGCAACGAGATGGTGCAGAACCAGGGCGGGAGCGACCCGTTGAGTGCAATGCTGGGGAACGCCGCGATCGAACTTCTCGCCAAGCCGATGGCGCAGTTGGCAAAGTCATGGGCAGTCCAAAAGGTGGATGACGGCGCGTCGGAGGTGCAGATGCCGGGCGCGGCCGTGGCGGCTTCGCTCGTGCTGATGCATCGAAACGGCGACACGGCGTACACGGACTTCAAGGACAACAAGGGGCAGGAGTGGGAAATCCACCTGGCGCGCGGCGACGCCGGCTATTGGCGGGTTACCGAAATCAAAAACATCGGGCAACTGCTGCAGAAGCTCCAGCACGATCAAAATAAGCATCTCGGCACGCCCTAGCCGGGCGCGCGTTACGGGAATGTTGCGCCGGTCCCGCCAGCACCTACGTTTACTCTGCGTCGAGCGACGGGTAGAATTAACCGGATGCGCGGGCGAACCTGTGAGGCTCGGCCGCGCTTTAGCATCCGGCGCAAAATGAGACGTCCAGACATAAGAAATTTAGCCATCGTCGCCCATGTCGATCACGGTAAAACCACCTTGGTCGACGCGATGCTGCGGCAGTCGGGCGTATTCCGCGCCAACGAGCAGGTGGTCGATCGCGTGATGGATTCCATCGCGCTCGAGCGCGAACGCGGCATCACGATCATGGCCAAGAACACCTCGATCCTGTGGGGTGGCACGCGCATCAACATCGTCGATACTCCGGGCCACTCGGACTTCGGCGGCGAGGTCGAGCGCACTCTGTCGATGGTGGACGGCGTGTTGCTGCTGGTCGATGCGTGCGAGGGGCCGCTGCCGCAGACGCGATTTGTGCTCAAGAAGGCGCTCGAATCGAACCTGCCCGCGATAGTCTGCATCAACAAGATCGATCGCGCCGACGCGCGCGCCCCCGAGGTTCTCGACGAGGTGTACGATCTGTTCATCGACCTCGGCGCGAGCGAAAGCCAACTCGATTTTCCGGTGCTTTATACGCAGGCGCGGGCCGGCACCGCATCGCTCAGGCTCGACGCGCCGAGCGAAAACCTGGTCCCGCTGTTCGACGCGATCGTGGCTCATCTGCCCGGGCCCGAAGTCGATCCCGAAGCGACGCTGCAATTCCAGGTCAATAATATCGACTATGACGATTACGTCGGCCGCCTGGCGGTCGGCAGAATCATCGCCGGCTCGATGACGGCGTCACAGAACTATTCGCTCTGCCGGCGCGACGGCAAGACGGCGGTCTGCAAGGTCGCCCACATCTACGGATGGCAGGGGCTCACGCGCGTCGAACGTGAAACCGCCAGCGCAGGCGAGATAGTGATCGTGGCGGGCATCGAGGACATCGCGATCGGCGAAACGATCGCCGACCTCGAGAAGCCGCGTCCGCTGCCGCCGATTCGAATCGACGAGCCGACCGTGGCGATGACTTTCTCGGTGAACAATTCGCCATGGGCGGGCCGCGAAGGAGAATTTGTCACCTCGCGCAAGCTGGGCGAACGAATCGAATTCGAAGCGCGGCGCAATGTGAGCACCCGAGTGGAGCAACTGACGCCCGACTCCTGGCGCGTGATGGGCCGCGGTGAATTGCAGCTCGCGGTGATTGTCGAGACCATGCGCCGCGAAGGCTACGAGATGCAGGTCTCGAAGCCCACCGTCATCACCAAGCAGGCCGGCGGCGAGATACTCGAGCCGATGGAGATGCTTGTGATCGACATCCCGGCGGAATGTATCGGCGTGGTGACGCAGATGCTGTCGGCGCGCAAGGGCAAGATGCGCACGATGGTTACCCATGCGAGCGACCGCGTACGCCTGGAATACGACATTCCAGCGCGCGGACTGATCGGATTTCGCGGCCGATTTCTCGAAAATACCCGCGGCAACGGCCTGATGAATACGTTGTTCAACGGCTATGCGCCGTGGTCGGGAACGATTCGTTCGCGCGCCAATGGGGCGATGATTTCCGATCGCGAGGGCGTTACCACGCCGTACGCGATCTTCCATTTGCAGGAGCGCGGGATATTCTTCGTCGGACCCGGCGAGCCGGTTTACGAAGGGATGATCGTCGGCGAGTATGCCCGTGAGATAAACTTGCCGGTCAACGTATGCCGTGAAAAAAAGCTCAGCAACATGCGCGCCTCGGGCCACGACGAAGCGATTAGACTTTCGCCGCCGCGCATTCCCACGCTGGATGCGGCTTTGGAGTGGATCGACGAGGAAGAGCTGGTCGAGGTCACGCCCAAGTCTGTGCGGCTGCGCAACCGTGTCCTCAAGACGGCGCTCAGGAACAAGCATCGTGCGGGATACATCGACGCGCCGCCGGCGGAGATGGCCGAAAGCAACTGATCACTTCGTGGCGGGCGGCGCCGCGCGCGATGTGCGGGCCGCGTCACGGCAATCATGAGACTGGTCCGAATCGCGGCGCTTTTCGCGCTTATCCTGGCAGTCGTAATCGGCGGTGTGGCGGCGCTGATCGCAGTCAACCAGTCGCGCATCGTCGTCTATGTTCTGGCCTCGGTCCGCAACCGCACCGGCGTCGATATCATCCCGCGCGCCAGCTCCGTTCGGCTCGGCACTCATTTGATAGTCGTGCTTGACCAGCCGCAAGTCATCGCCGACGGCCATGAAATCGTCAAGCTCAAGTCGCTCTGCGCGCTGGTCTCGTACCATTCGATTTTCGTCAGCACCGGGCTTCCGCTCTATCGGTTGACCGCGATCAGCCCCGAAATCACGCTGCCTGTAGCCTCCGCCGAAGCGGCAGCGTTCCCCATGCCGCGTCCCGGGGTGCAAACCATAGGCGCGCTGCAGGACGTGCTGCACGCGCTGGCGCGGATCGCCTGGCGCATCGACACGATCGACGCCACGCTGCGCTACGCCGACGGCGCCGAACTTGCCGACCATGTTGGGATCGTCGCGTACCGCACCCACCGCGAGCCTTACCGCTGGATGCTCGAGTTCAGCGCCTCGGCACTTGGATCGCCGCTCGCCGGAGCACAGGTCAGCGGCAAGCTCAGTCTTGGCACCGGGAGAAGTTCCCCGCCCGGCGAATTTGCGCACGGCCAGCTATGGACCTGGGATGTGCCGCTGGACGGAATCGAGGCCGAGGGTTTCGCCCTGGCCGGCGCGATGCAGGGCAGCCTCAAGTTCTCGCTGCATGACGATGGTTCGCTGACCGGCGTGACCGAGGCGGGTGCGCAGAAGCTGGTGCTCAAGAGCCAGCGGCTCGCCGCGCCGTTCGATCTGGGCGACTACTCGCTCCACGCCGGCTTCGACATTACCGACGGCAAGTATGCCGTCACGCAGATCGTTTTGCGCCGGGTCAACACCGCGGTGCTTTCGGCCGAGACCGAGCTGCTCGGGCCGCGCAGCGAGAACCCGGAGTTGGGAATCCATCTCGGCGGATTTCACTTCGACGCCTCCGCCGCCAAACAGCGCCTGCTGTCGGTCCGCCATCTGCCGGCCGACCTCGTGGATCTGCTCAACCGGCTCAGACCCGGCAAGGTCACCGTCGGCGGCGCGACGCTCAGCGCCGCACTCGACGAGATTGAGACCGCCCCGCTCGACACGATTCGCAAGAATCTGGTGGTCACCGGGACCATCCAGAACGTCGGTTTCGCAATTCCAACCGATACCAAACTGCCGCCGGTCGAAAATCTCAGCGCCCAGCTTGGTTACTCCAAAGGCTTGCTCACGATCTCGCAAGGCACCGCGAAGTTTGGCAACTCTGCCATCCACGACCTTTCCGCCAACGCCAACCTCAGCAACGGAATCGAGGGCGCTGACTATAAGACTAGCGTAAGCGTCGACGCCGACCTCGCCGAGCTCTATCCGGCCATCGCCCGGTCGCTCGAGCTATATCAGCTGAAGGGCCGCGATCGTCTCGCACACTTGAGCGGCCGCGTCGAATTGGCTGCCGCCGCATCCGGAAAGCTGAGCGCGAAGACCCTGGTCGCACCGCAGGACTACCAGGTCCGCGCCGACCCAATCGGCGCCGTTGTCACTATCGAGGGTTCGCCCGGGCCGCTGAAGGTTTCACGCGGCACCGTCGCCATCGATCCGGGTTCAATCAAGTTCGACCATCTGATGCTGGCGGCGACGGGCGGCGATGCGACGCTGGACGGCGCCGTGAATTTCGCCGGGCAGGGCATCGCCGTCCATGAGCTGACGCTGGGGCTTCATGATTTCCCGTCAGGAACGTGGTTGGCGCTGCTGGTGGATCCCTCCGACTTCAGGGTCAGCGGGCCGATTGGCGGCAAAGTCGTGGTCAACAGCGATCCCGCCAATCCCGGCGGCCTGACGCCCGAGGGTAAGCTGACGCTGGCAAAGGGCGACGTGAAGTTCAATTTTCTGCGTTCGCCAATCCTGGTTCAAGGTGCGACGCTCGCGATGCATCACAACCAGCTCGTCCTGTCGATGCCGGGCTCGAAGCTCGAGGACCACGCGATCAATTTCCGCCTCACCGTGCCCGACTACACGCATCCGTCGATTTGGATCGACGCCACGGTGCAGAAACTCGACCTCGAGGTGATGAACTTTGTCCGGATGCCGTGGTCGCCGGCCACCCCGCCGATCCATTTTCCGGTTCCTTGCAGCGGGCATATCGAAGCGCGGGCGGCAAATCTCGGCGCCTTTCAGATGACCGACGCGAAGACCGATTTTACCCGGACCCCGGCCGGCGATTGGCGCATCTATAACATGAGCGCGACCGCTTATCGCGGAAGGATGAAGCTCGAACTGGTCGGCCGTGGTCCGGACAACTGGATCCACATGACCGGCAGTGCCGCCGACATGGACCCGGCGCCGCTCTTCATGCTGGGCGGCGAGAACCAGCAGTCGCCATTGCTCGGGCATCTTTTTACTGGCATCGATCTGTGGGCCAACACCGACACAAACTTCTTCGAAACTCTGGCGGGCGACATGTCGGTGACGGTAAGAGACGGAACCCTCAACAAGTTTACCCTGCTCTCGCGCTTGCTCAGTCTTATCGACATTAAGAATTGGCTGAGCGCGAAGATTCCTGACCCGCGTGTCAACGGAGTCCCGTTCAAAACGATCATCGCCGATTTCAAGGGCGATGGCGGGCTCTTCTACACCGATAATTTCGTGCTCCAGGGCCCGGTGATGGATATCACTGCGAGCGGCAGCATTCAGTTCGGCGCGAACGCGCTCAACCTCGAGGTCGGCATGTTCCCGTTCGACACCGTGGATTGGGTCTTAAACCATATTCCACTGATCGGCGAGCGCATCGGTACGGGCACGGGCAAACTGGTCGCGGCGTACTTCCAGGTCAGCGGCCCGGTGAGCGATCCGTCGATCACGCCCAAGCCAATCACATCGGTGGCGGAGTTCATCAAGAAAACCCTCGGGATGCCGATAAATCTCATTCGGCCGAACACCATCAAGTGAACCCGTCGCCGCGCCCCGCGAAGAAGTCCGCTGCCCGGCCGCTTTCAGTCCTGCGCCACGCTCGCTAAAGTACCCCGATGCGCGCCGTGAGCCGCTGATTCATGATCGAGCTGACTCTCTACACACGCAACGACTGCCCGTTGTGCCGCGAGATGGAAGAGACGATCGCGGCCGAAATGCCGAAATTCGACGCCCGCCTTCAGCGAATCGAGATCGACGGCGACCAGGGCCTCGAGGCGCGCTTCGGAGTCGAAGTGCCGGTTCTGTTCGTGAATGATCGCAAGGCGTTCAAGTATCGATGCACTCCCGGCGAGTTGCGGAAACGCCTGGCGCGCGAGGCGCGCTGAGATG
>Ga0187808_10000021_pt1 | contig 29625 bp, 22 predicted proteins | sample NC_wetland_sal_i_5_FD_132427 | JGI IMG/M metagenome (GOLD analysis project Ga0187808, IMG submission 132427) | Wetland sediment microbial communities from Neuse River Estuary, North Carolina, USA - ASW_3 | ecosystem: Environmental > Aquatic > Freshwater > Wetlands > Sediment | place: USA: North...
GAGCTGGCCAAAGCCGGGTTCACCAAGAAGCGCGGCGGCACCCAACGATGGGGCGCCAACCCCGCCCCCTGGACGTTCGCCTTCTCGGTGTCACCGAAGATGGCGGGCGAGACGTCCTTCGCTTACCAGGTCGAGCGGAGCAAGTTCGACCAGATCCTGCTCGACCACGCGCGCCACATGGGGGTGGACGTCCGCGAGCAGCACGCCGTTAGCGACGTGCTCATTGACGAGGACCGGGTGCGCGGTGTGTCCTGCACCGATGCCGACGGCAACGCGGTCACGATCCGCGCGAAGTACGTGGTCGACGCCTCGGGCAACAAGAGCCGCATCTACCAGCGGTCCGGAGCGACCCGGCGGTACTCGGAGTTCTTCCGCAGCCTGGCGCTTTTCGGATACTACGAGGGCGGCAAGCGCCTGCCAGAACCCAACTCCGGCAACATCCTGTCCTGCGCTTTCGACAGCGGCTGGTTCTGGTACATACCGCTCACCCCCACGCTGACGAGCGTGGGCGCCGTCGTGCGGAGGGAACTCGCCAGCAAGATCCAGGGCGACCCAGAAGAGGCCCTCACGGCCCTGATCGCCGAATGCCCGATGATCAGCGATTACCTCCGCGACGCCAAACGAGTCACAGAAGGCCAGTACGGCGAACTCCGAGTGCGCAGGGACTACTCCTACGCGAACACCAAATTCTGGCGGCCGGGCATGGTCCTCATCGGCGACGCGGCCTGCTTTGTGGATCCCATCTTCTCCTCCGGCGTCCACCTGGCCACGTACGGAGCGCTGCTGGCGGCGCGCTCCATCAACAGCGTGCTGACTGAGGCGGTCGACGAGGAGACCGCGTTCCGCGAATTCGAGCAACGGTACCGCCGGGAATTCGGCGTCTACTATGAATTCCTGGTGGCTTTCTATGATCTGAATGTCAATGAGGATTCATATTTCTGGTCCGCCAAGAAGGTGACCAAGAATACGAGTTCGGAGCTGCAGTCCTTCGTTGAGCTGGTCGGCGGTGTCTCCGGCGAGGCCGCCCTCCCCGCAACCGGGTCCGCGGACCATTACAAGCGGCGGTCCAGCGAGTTCTCCGGCGCGGTGGACGAGCTGGTCGCGAACAAAGAGCAAAGCATGGTGCCGATCATCAGGTCCTCCATCGTCAAGAGCGCGATGCAAGAAGGCGCCAGGGAACAGGCCCGCGTGCTGCTCGGCCCGGACGCGGCCCCCGATACTCCGCTGTTTGATGGCGGCCTAGTGCCCTCGCCCGACGGCTTGGGCTGGTCAATGCCAGCCTGACGCACGACAACCGGCAGAAATGCGAGACATATGAGATGAAAGCCAACGAAGAGGCAGACGTTGTCGTCGTGGGCGGCGGGCCAGGCGGATCGACGCTGGCGACGATCGTCGCGATGCGGGGACACCGCGTCGTCCTGCTGGAAAAAGAAAAGTTTCCCCGCTGGCAGATCGGCGAGTCGCTGCTGCCGTCCACCGTGCACGGCGTCTGCCGCCTTACCGGCGTCGCCGACGAACTGGCCAAAGCCGGGTTCACCAAGAAGCGCGGCGGGACGTTCCGGTGGGGCGCCAATCCCGCCCCCTGGACCTTCGCGTTCTCCGTGTCACCGAAGATGACCGGCGAGACGTCGCACGCCTATCAGGTCGAGCGGAGCAAGTTCGACCAGATCCTGCTCGACCACGCGCGCCACATGGGCGTGGACGTCCGGGAGCAGCACGAGGTCGATGACGTTATCGAGGAAGAAGGCCGGGTCCGCGGCGTCTCCTACACGGACACCGACGGCAACGCGGGCACGATCCGAGCGAAGTACGTGGTCGACGCTTCGGGCAACAAGAGCCGCATCTACCAGCGGTCCGGAGCGACCAGGCAGTACTCGGAGTTCTTCCGCAGCCTGGCGCTCTTCGGCTACTACGAGGGCGGCAAGCGCCTGCCTGAACCGAATTCCGGCAATATCTTCTGCGCTGCCTTTGAAAGCGGCTGGTTCTGGTACATACCGCTCAGCCCCACGCTCACCAGCGTCGGCGTGGTCGTGCGGCGCGAGCTCGCCAGCAAGATCCAGGGTGATCCCGAAGAGGCCCTCACGTCGCTCATCGCCGAATGCCCGGCAATCAGCGACTGTTTGAGCGATGCACAGCGCGTAACCGAGGGCCAGTACGGCGAACTCCGGGTCCGGAAGGACTACTCCTACGCGAACACCAAATTCTGGCGGCCGGGCATGGTCCTCGTCGGCGACGCGGCATGCTTCGTCGACCCCGTGTTCTCGTCCGGCGTCCACCTGGCCACCTACGGCGCCCTGCTCGCCGGGCGCTCCATCAACAGCGTGCTCACGCAGTCGGTTGACGAGGACACCGCGTTCCGCGAATTCGAGGAACGTTACCGCCGGGAGTACGGCGTATTCTATGAATTCCTCGTCTCCTTCTACGACCTGCATGTCGACGAAGACTCCTACTTCTGGTCGGCCAAGAAAGTGACCGACAGTACCACGACGGATCTGGAGTCGTTCGTCAGCCTGGTTGGCGGAGTGTCCTCCGGCGAGACCGCCCTCACGACCGTCCCGCTGGCGGAGCGCTACAAGAATCGCTCTAGCGAGTTCGCGGCGGCGGTGGACCAGGTCGTGGAGAACAAAGAGCAGAGCATGGTGCCGCTGATGAAATCGTCGATCGTCAAGCACGCCATGCAAGAGGGCGCCAAGGAACAAGTGCGCGTCCTGCTTGGCGAGGACGCCGGCCTCGAGACTCCGCTCTTCGATGGCGGCCTGATCGCCTCGGCCGACGGTTTGAGCTGGTCACGGCCAACCTAATGCGTGCGGAGGATGCGCCGGAGCCGCCCGACCATTATCGTCTCACTTGCACATTGTGCGGCGGTCAGCTCCACGACGATGGTCTAATGCTCGAGTGCCAAAAAGGTCACGAGCCAGCTCTCTTGCGGACGACATACACTAAGTCGCGCTTCGAGCCTGACAACGGCATCAGCGGAATATTCCGATATCGCGATTGGTTGCCGGTAAGCCGGACAGTACACGACGCGGGTCGCAGTGTGGTTTACCGCAGTCGCCATCTAGCGAAATCCCTTGGTCTATCGAACCTATGGGTAGCGTTCAACGGTTACTGGCCGGAGCGAGCTGCCATTCTCGAGACGGCAACGTTTAAGGAGCTAGAGGCGCACACGGTGCTTGGCCGGTTGCCGCCAGCACACTCTATGCTGAGCGTGGCCTCAGCGGGAAATACGGGCGCCGCTTTCGCGCTCTTGTGCTCACGTGATAACACACCTTGCCTGATCATCATCCCCCAGCGGGCGCTGCAACGCTTCAGATTTCGCGATCACCTAAACCCGTGTGTGCGGATAGTAACCGTAGCGGGGGAATACCCCGATGCGATCGCTTTCGCCGACATGCTCGCGGTCGCTGGGGGTTTCTACAGCGAGGGCGGCGCCAAGAACGTTGGCCGCCGCGATGGCCTTGGCACGGTCCTCCTGTCCGCTTTCGAGGAGATCGGGACGCTACCGGATCTCTATTTCCAGGCGGTCGGCAGCGGCACGGGCGGCATCGCGGTTCATGAAGCGGCACTCCGGCTCAGGCAAGCAACGGACCATAGCGCCGCGCTGCCCCGGCTTATGTTGTGCCAGAACATGCCATTTACCCCGATCTATGAATCTTGGCGGCTCAGACAGCGATCCCTCATCAGCAAGACCGCCGAAGATTTCCGCCTGGAAACCACTCAGGTACGGGCGGATGAACTAACGAACTGGACACCTCCTTATGGCATCAGCGGTGGAGTTTACGATGCCCTCACAGAAAGCGGCGGAGATGTCCTGGTAGCCAACAACCTTTCAACGCAAGCTGCCATAGATTTGTTTCTCGAGACCGAAGGCATAGATATCGAGCCAGCCGCGGGAGTTGCGCTTTCCTGCCTTCGCGACGCGGTGATTCAAGGTCGGGTGCCAACGGATTCGATTATCCTGCTGAACGTCACCGGCGGTGGAAGAAAGCGACTTGAACAAGATTCCACTCTATTCCACGCCACTCCAGATGTGCATCTGTCCGCCGAGTCGCTCAGGTCCGGGGAATCCGTCGACCGAGTGCTCGAACTGGTCACCGCCCGCCCGACGCGCTGAAGCGGCCGACCTTGCCGATAACGTCCTCGCTGTAGAGCCGCAGCGCCTGCTGGACCGCGAACTCGGCCATGTACCGGCGGAACTCCTCTGGCGACTCTTCGGCGAGGTTGAGCATCCGGCGGTTGGCTGCGACGGCCGGCCCTTGGAGGCTCCCGAGAGACTTCTCGATAACCTCTTCCATCTCTGAAGGCTCGACCACCTCATCCACCACCAGCCTGGACGCGGCTTCTTTCGCCAACATCCGCCGTCCGCCCAGAATGATCTGCCGAGACAACCGAGGCCCGACGGACCTGGTCAGCCTGAAGTTAGCGGCGCCGGGCACGATACCCTCCTGAGCCGCGGGAAGACTCAAATACGCGTCCGAGGCGGCGATCACATGATCGAACGCGAGCAGCACTTGCATCCCGCCGCCGATAGCGAACCCATCCACGGCCGCCACCCACGGTTTTTGAACCATCGGCGAATGCCAGCACACCTCATCCCCGACCAGAATTCCCCGCATGAGCTTGCTGATGTAGCCCAGTTCGCGACGCAGCAGGAAGTCCACCAGAGAGATACCGCCGGCGTGCAGCGCCTTAAGATTGATGCCAGCGCTGAAGATCCGCTTCCCGCTGTAGCGGGGATGGCTCATCACCGCGCCGCGCACCAGGCCGACCCGCACGTCCGGATCAAGCAAGGCCAGGTCGACGGCGGTCTCCATGTCCTCGACCTGTTCGTTGTCCTCCGCGTTCAGGCAGTCATCCCGGCACATCGTGAGCCGGGCAGCGCCGTGACGGCGCTCCATGAGCACGGAGCCGAGGTCGGCCACTCCCGTGCGGCTGAACTCCGCTAGCAGGCTGAGCGCACGCTGCGTCGGCCGCAGCATGGCATCGAGCAGATGCGGTCCCGCCAACGGTGAGCGCAGCACGCCGCGCAAGAAGATCCCCTGATCGATCTCCCGTCCTTCCTTGCAGGCCTGCGAGCGTGCTCGTTCTGTTGCCATTTGATCCGCGGTGGGCACCAGCCCGGGAAACGCCGCGGACGCCGCGTCCACGAGCTCGGCGAGCCGCAAGTAACGGCTCCGGTGACCGGTGAGCTCGTCGTAGACCGCGTCGGCGTGAACGTCAAGGAAATGCCCGCGAACTCCTCGTGCCGTATCGTGCGCCGCGGCAGCGACCGCACGCTGCGGCGGCGATCGCTTCCCCGGCTCAGGCAGCGACGCCAAGAGGTCATCGGTGCGTGCCGCGAGCTCGGCCAGGGCGTGCCGTGCGCGGGACAAGTCGCAGCGCACGGCCCGGACGTCGTCCCAGGGCGGCCGCGCGGTCATTCCCCGACCGCCACGGCCCGCCGCCGCAGCGACCGGTCGCAGGCGGCGAGGTGGACACCGAGCGCATCCTCGAAGGTGGCGGTCGGCGCTTCCAGCATGAGCTGTCGCCGGATGGCCAGTTCAGTCCCTTCGACCGCCGCGGCCATTTCCTTCGCCCTCTCGATCGCCACCGTCGTGTTGTCGGTTACCTCGTCGATGACGCCCATCGACTTGGCCACGTCGGCCTCAATGGGCAGGCCGAACAGACCTGCTCTGCGTGCGGGGGCGGTCCCCGCCGCCTGCCGGGCGAGCCGGTAAAGCGCCATGCCAGGCCAGGTCGCTCCGGCCACTACGGGCACGACAAGCTTCGCCGATGCGGACATGATGCGGTAATCGGTAGCCAGCAGCGCGTCAAGCGCGATCCCTCCGCCGTCCGCGTCGGCGACCGCTATCGTGACGGCGGGCAGGCGCTCAAGCCGCCGCAGTCCGCGTTCCCACTTGCTCACAAGCGCCACGGACAGATCACTTGTCCACCGCGGGTTGGGCACTCCCGATACCCGGACGAGCACGAACCCGTCCGCGTCAACATCCTCGGCCGCGTCGCACACCGCCGCGAGTTCGGCGACCGATTCCGCCGATAGGGCACGGCTGCCGTCTACGCGCAGGGTCAGATCGCCACCGTCGGCGACGCCGGTAACCATTGGACCAACGCCGTCTCGATGGTCGACCCAGGGCCCATGGTCATCAAAACCCCGTAGTCACCAGGCTTGGTCACGCCCTCGCGCAGCAGCCGATCGTAGGAGAAAAGAAACGAGCCGCTCGACAGATTGCCGTAATCGCGCAGCACACCCGTGGTGTGACGCACGTCGTGCCTGGTCAGGCCGAGATTAACCCGGACCGCGTCGATCACCTTCTTGCCGCCGGAGTGGACCAGCCAGTGGCTGATATGGCTGCGGCGCAGCCCGGTGCCGGCCAGCAGGCGGTCGATGACCAGTTCCGCGTGAGCGCCTACCACATACGGAATGTCCGGATCGAGGAAGAAGCTGAACTTGCCCTGCGCGCTATCCCAGTCGTAGCGCATGGCACCGATCGCTTCCGTGATGATGTGGCTGGCGAACGACAACACCCGCGGTCCGTCGGCCCCGGGGAGCAGTTCGTCGCCCACGAGGGCGATGGCCGCGGCGCCGTCGCCGAAGAGGCTATTCACGACGGCGGTCCGCATGGTCGAGTCGAACACGTAAGCCGCGGAGCACGCTTCCGCGCAGAGCAGGATCGCGAGTTGCTCGGGGTGGGCCGCCGACCAGGCGGAGGTGACGCCGAGCGCGTTGAGCCCGGCGTTGCAACCCATGCCCACGACGTCCACTCTGCTGCACCGCGGCGGGATTCCCATCTCGCGAATGAGCAGGGCGGTCAGCCCCGGCGTGAGGAAACCCGTGGAAGTCACGCAGCACAGGTGACCGATGTCGTCGATCGCGGCCCCGATGTTCTTCAGGCACGCTTCGATGGCGCGCGCCCCCATGTCAACCGTGAGCGCGCTGTGCTTGCCGAGCAGGTCCCCCTGGGCCTCGATGGCCCGCGTGCCGTCATCCGCCTCGGGGGGAAGTGAGAGGTAGCGCCGCTGTATAGCGCTGTTGAGGAAGACCGAGCGAACCTTGGGATCCGTAATGCGGAAAATATCGAGTACTTCTTGCTGTGAGTAAGCCTCCCCGGATACCGCCGTCCCTACCCCGGCGATCCGCGGAGTCCGCAGAGCGGTGCTGGTAGTCATCGGTACGTCCACCCCCACCGGCGGGGCTTGCTGCGGACATTCGGCGTCGCCGTGATCATTTCCGCTGCCTTTCTCTAGAGATTGCGACCGGCTTCGGCTTCGATAAAGTTGCTTAGCCGCGTGATTCCCTCGGTTATGTCTTCCTCCGTCAGGTAACTGACAGACAGCCGGATGGTGCGGTCCCCGCCACCATGCGGATAGAAATACGACATTGGCGTCCAGATGACGCCGAAGTCCTCCGCGGATCGCGTCAATGCCGCATTCCCGGCCGCGAACGGAACGCGCATCGTGAGAAAGAATCCGCCATCGGGCTCGTTCCAGCGGACGCCTAGGGCGGCCCGGCGCTCCGCGGGGAAGCACTGGTCCAGCTGACGCAACGTGGCCTTCATGGCGTTCGCGTAGTAGGCCGCCGCCTCCATGTTGAGCTCAGAGATTCGCCCCTGGCAGGCGAGGAGCATGCCCGCTATGACGGCCTGGCTGACTGGCGGGGTATTCACCGTCACCATGCTCTTGATCTTGGCCAGTTCGTCGGCGAGCAAGCCGGTGCGCCCAGCGGCGTCGGTGACGGGCTGGTCAGCGAGCGCGAACCCTACTCTGACGCCGGGGAAGGCGGTCTTGGCGAAGGAACCCAGGTGGACGACCCGGCGCCGGCGGTCGAGCGACTTCAGTGTCGGCAGGTGCGGGGCGGGGCTGACCATCCGATAAGGGCTGTCCTCCACGATCAGGAAGTCGTGCCGTGCGGCCAGCTCGAGTAGCTCAAGGCGGGTTTCCATCGGCATCGTGGTTCCCGCCGGGTTGGAGTGGTCCGGCACCACATAGAACGCGCGTGGCCGGCGCCCACGATCGAGCTCGGCCCTGATCGTCGCCTCCAGGTCGGCGCAGCGGAACCCGTCCTCCCGCTCCTCGACCTCGGTCACATCGATGTCCAGCAGCCGCGCCGCACCGGTGATCCCGACGTAGCACGGGCTGGAAACCAGGAAAACGTCCCGCGGACCGGCGATCAAGGCGCGCAGAACCAGCAGCATGGCCTCCTGGCAGCCGACAGTGACCACGATTGATGCGGCCGGGACGTCGATGTTCTCGTCATCACGAAGCGAGTCGGCGATCAGTTCCCTGATGAGGCCGGCGGTCGGGCCGTACTGGAACAAGGTGCCGCGGATCTGAGCGGGCGACTTCCCTTCCGCCGCAAGGTGATCGAGGTAGGTCCGCAGGTACGTGAAGATCTGCTCGGTGTCGAAGAAACCGTCGTAGGGGCGGCCCGGCGCGAAAGAGATCGCCTCTGGGTAGCGGAAGGTGATCTCATTGAGGAAATTCATCGTGTCCAGGACGGGATCGGACACGCTGGCGTGCAGATCTTCCTGCCGGATCCTCGCCATCAGGGTGGACTCGGCAGGAGCTTTTACGTTCATCCCGGGGCCAGTCCGTCGCGCTCCACGGCCTCGTAGAGAGCCTTGATGTTCGCGCTGCCGAACCCGCGAGCGCCACGGCGCTGCACCAGCTCGTAAAACACAGTGTTCCGCGCGTACGGCGAACGTGTGAAAAGCTGCAGCAGATAGCCCCATTCGTCGCGATCGGCGAGCACATTTGTCGCGCGTAGACCGGCTATCTCTCCTCTGATCGCGGGCAGGCGATCAGCGAGCATGTCGTAGTACGCCCGCGGCGTGGTCAGAAATCCTATCCCGCGATCGCCATAATCACGGACGGCGGACACGATGTCATCGACAAGGAAAGCAAGGTGCTGTACGCCCGACCCGCCATAGCGGGATAGAAAACCTTCAAGCTGCCCTGGCTTCTTTTTTGGATCCTGCTCGAGAATGGTGAACGTAATACCCCCGGAGGGGCTCCGCACGACAATCGAATCCAGGCCCTGCTCGCCGACCTCGACGTACTCACTGGAGTATCGCGGCAGCCCGAAGGCGGTCCCGTAGAAATCAGCGGATTCCTCTAGGGTTCCGCCCTCGACACAGACCGCGACGTGATCGAGCAGTCGTATGTGCCCAGTAGGCACCGGAGTCTCCTGAAGCCGGATCCAGACGCGGTCGGCGGGAGCGCGGCTGCCGGCCGAACGAGCGACGAGCGAATGACGGGTGCAGAAGAGTCCCGACACGACCGGCCTGCCCGGCTGTGATGTGATCATCGACGCGCCCGCGGCCACGGCTCGATCTCGCGCCCGGTCGACGTCATCGCAGGCGAAGGCGATGTCGGCGATGCCGTCCCCGTGCGCCTCGAGGAAGTCCTCCGTTCCGCGGCCGGCTGTGACAACGATCTGGACGGTTCCCTGCCGCAGCAGCGACGAATGGCTGCCGTCGCCGACGGACTCCGCTACCCGCGTGAAGCCGAAGGAAGATGCGAAGTATTCGACAGCGGTTCCCTCGTCGCTGGTGTAGACCTCGACGTACTCAATGTCCTGGGCAGCCATGGAGAATCTCCACTCACGAGCACAGCGATAGATCGATTATTTCTTGCTGGCATCCTCTTTCTTTTTCGCTGCCTTCGACCCGTTCCCGTTCCCGTTACCTGAAGAATCGTTCTGCCTCGCGGCGGCATCCGCTTCCATCTGCCTAATCAGGCTGTTCGGACGCATATCGGTCCAGTTCGTCTCGATGAAATCGAGGCACGCCTGACGCTTTTCCTCTCCGAAGATGATCTCCCAGCCGTCCGGCACGTCGGCGAAGACCGGCCACAGCGAGTGCTGGCCTTCATCGTTGATCAGGACAAAGTAGTTGGCATCCTCGTCTTCGAACGGGTTAGTTGCCACCGAACGTTCCTTTCGGGGTACTTACAACTCATGATCGGGGATTGCTGCCACATCATAACTTCCGGGACGGCCCTTGGCATAACACGTTTAACTGCTGCTATGTTATTGGTTGAACGAAACAATGTTCGATCAGTGCTTATCAAGAAATTCGATCATCGCGGAGTTGACCTCGGCCGGGCGTTCTAGGTAACCGACATGTCCGCACGACCTGATCTCTACATAGTCACAGTCAGGAATGGCTTCGGCCGCTTCCGCGCACAGGTGCGGCGGGCACATGAGATCATCAGAGAAGGCGATGACGCGGCATGGCACGGGGACCGCTCGCAGGGCATCGCGGCGGTCGGCGAGAAGATCGATCGCGTCCTGCCCGCTGGCCGCCTCCCGCCGAGCGGCGGACATCTCGTAGATGTCCAGCCACGTCGAGACGGCCTGGTCATCGTTCAGGGTGGCCGGGGAAAACATCTGAAGCACCGATATCGGGGCATCGTAAGAAGGCGGAAGCTTGACGCCCTCGCGCGACTTTACAGCCTCTCCCGCCGACAACGCGCGCCGGAAAGCGTCCGATCGCGACCTCAAGGCGATCAGCACACAGGACGTTACAAGGTCCGGCCGCTGCACGGCCAGCTCGGTGGCGACGAAAGCGCCCAGTGAGGTGCCGACCACCCGGCAGGGACCGATGTCCAGCGCCTCGATCAGGCCTTCGGTGTCCGCCACCAGGTCAGCCATCGAATAGCCGCCTGGCGGCACGTCAGAAGGTGGCATGCCCCTGTTATCGAAGGTGATTACCTCATATCCGGCGGCGGTCAGGGCTGGCACCTGATACATCGACCATACGTTCCCCCCGGCCGCCTGGCCCATGATCATGAGCACCTGCTTGCCTTTGCCCGTACGTTCATAAGCGAGCCGGATACCGTTAACGGAAAGATAGCTCATGATCGCCTCAAATTCGTCCGCACGCCGCTTGATTTCACCCCGCCCAAGGGTGAAAAAATTCGGTCCATTTTAATAACGGGTTCCTCACTTCTCAACCGGGAAAGCGTCCAGGCCTACCTGGTCCCGCATCTCGGCGGCCAGCCAGGTTAGCGGCAGGCCGGGACGCGCGGCGACCCGGGCCGCGACGTCGCGGAGGGCCAGCGGCAGCCGTGCGCAGAGGCCGATCAGCTCGCTGACCGCCGCAGGCTCGGCCAGCACCCGTCCGGCACCAAGGCTTGTGGTGAGCAGATCGCGTGACTCAGAGTCCGTCAGCACTCCCAGCGGAACCAGGTGCGCGCCCTCCCCCGCGGCCAGGCCGGTAAGCCGGCTCCTGCTGGTGATCAGCACCAGGCACCCTGGCGATCCCGGTAGCAACGACCGGACCTGTTCCGCGTCCTGCGCGTTGTCCAGCACGATGAGGATGCGGCGGCCGGCCAGCAGGCTACGGTAAAGGGCGGCCCGGTCAACGGCGTCCAGCGGAATGCTGGCCGGCGAGACACCGAGAGCGGTCAGGAAACCGGATACCACCTCGGTCGGCGATACCGGTGCGCCGAAGGGGCTGAAACCGCGCAGGTCGGCAAACAGCTGCCCGTCGGGAAACTCGTCGGCGACCTGGTGGGCCCAGTACACCGCCAGTGCCGTCTTACCGATGCCCGCCATTCCGGTCAGCGCGGAGATCACCACACCGTCCGTCTCGCGCGGATTCCGTTCCAGCAGGCCGTAAAGGATGTCGAGCTCCCGGATCCGGCCGACGAAGTACCGCGATGCCGCGGGCAGCTGCCTCGGCACGACGTGCCCCACGACGACGTCGGCTTGTGCCGCACCGCGCGCGTATTCGCGTCCTCGTTCCCCCGCGCGTATGTCCTGCCGCAGGACTCGCACGTGGGCTTCGACCAGCTCCTCCCCCGGATAGAGACCCAGCTCCCGGTCGAGGCGCGACCGCAGGTCCTCGTAGATCCTGATGGCGGCCGCCTGCTGACCGGAGCCCGCCAGCGCGATCATGAGGCAAGCGTGCACCGACTCGTTCAGCGGCTCGGCCGCGGCGAGCGCTTGCAGCCGGGGCAGCACCCTTCGGTACTGGCCGAGCGCGTAGGTGGTCTCCGCGTACCGCAACAGCACGGCGACCAGTTGCTGCCGCAGCAAGGCAATGCCGGGATAATCGGTAAGAACGTCCACATCGGCCAGCGGGTCGCCCCGCCACAATCCGATCGCCTGCTCATAAAGCTCACAGGCGGTCACATCGTCACCGCGCGCCCGCGCCGTGACGGCCCGTGCGGCCAGATCCATGAAGACCAGCAGATCCAGTTCCTCGCACGACAGACTCAATCGGTAGGCGCCTCGGACCGAATGAAACGCCCCGCCGTCGCTCGCGGGCCGCGGCCGTGGTTCCAGAACCTGGCGCAGCCTGCTCACATGCGCCTGCACGAGTCCCACCGCGGTACGGGGGGGCTCCTGCCCCCACAGCACGTCAATGATGGCGTCTCGGCGCACAAGCCGACCGGGGGATGTGAGTAGCAGCCCGAGCACCGCGCGGCGCGCTGGCGGCCCGAGGGACAGTGGCCTCCCGTCTCGCCATGCCTCCAGCGGGCCAAGCGCGGCGACCCACAGTCCCTGGCCGGGCCGCGCCGGCCCTAGCGTCAGCACCGAACCGTTCCCCGGGGAAGCCTCGGACAGCGTCGGCCCGCGGCCCGCGCTCACCAGCGTGGCGGCGTGCTCCGGGTCCAGGCCCAGCGCGTCGCACAATGCTGACAGCGTTCCGGGCCGCGGCCGCTGCCGACGGCCCTGTTCGATGTCCCGCAGCGCGGCCACGCTGAGCCGCGTCTTCGCGGCGAGTTCTCCCTGGGTCAATCCCGCCTCGCGGCGGTACGCCCGGACCAGCGCCCCGAACCGGCCCCCCGGCTCGTCATCCCCGTCATGTCCCATGGCCCCAATCTCACAGACCGTCTCACGATATTGAGACAAGTAGATAGGGGTGATTATGCAGAACCGCCTGCTGATCTGCGGTGACGCATGTTTCCCCAGGTTAGGGCATGAGCCTTGGAACAATTTTAACAATTTTTCGGGGCTTTGGCTCAACTCGTTACGTATTGCGAGTTCAACTGGTGTCGCGCCGCAGTCGAACGCTCTAGGCTCTAGACTGGAGGCGGTTTCCGGCGCCCGCTTCCTGGCGCCTGCCATCATTACCAGTATGCCGGCTGGTTCTGGAGCTCAGCGTGACCCCTCGGTACTTGAGGGCGTGCTCGAGCGCGTCACCTACGCCAACCCTGAGACCGGGTACACCATCGCCAGGATAGACCCAGGGCGGGGCCCGGACCTGGTCACGGCCGTCGGGCCGCTGCTTGGCGCACAGGTGGGCGAGTCGCTCCTGATGCGCGGCCGGTGGACGTCGCACCCCAGATACGGCAAGCAGTTCGAGGTATTCTCCTACACCACCGTGCTGCCCGCCACCGTGCAGGGCGTCCGCCGCTACCTCGGCTCGGGGCTTATCAAAGGCATCGGCCCGGTGATGGCCGAGCGCATGGTCGCTCACTTCGGGGTCGACATCATGCACATCATCGACGACTCCCCAGAGCGGCTGATCGAGGTCGACGGGCTGGGTCCCAAGCGCACCGCGATGATCACCACCGCCTGGGCCGAGCAGAAGGCCATCAAGGAGGTGATGGTCTTCCTGCAGGGCGTGGGGGTATCCACGTCGCTTGCCGTCCGGATCTACAAGAAATACGGGGACAAATCCGTAGCTGTGGTACGCAGCGAGCCGTACCGGCTCGCGTCCGACGTGTGGGGCATCGGCTTCAAGACCGCCGACACGATCGCCGCCTCGGTCGGCATCGCTCGCGACAGCCCGGAGCGGATCAAGGCCGGCCTTGCCTACACGCTGTCCGAGGCAGCCGACGACGGGCATTGCTACCTGCCCGCGCCCAACCTGATCGCCGACGCGGCCAAGATTCTGGACGTCCCGGCGGAGATGATCGGCCCGTGCCTGGACGAGCTGGCTGCTGTGGAGGGGGTGGTACGTGAGGCGCTGCCCGTTTTTGAGGGCAAGGCGGTGGCCGCGGACTCACCGCCGGTTCCCGCCGTCTATCTGCCTCCCTTCTATCAGGCTGAACGGGCGCTGGCGGCTGCCTTGCTCCGGCTGCTCGGCACACGGCAGGACCGGCTGCCGGGCTTCGCCTCGGTGGACTGGGACAAGGCACTGGACTGGCTGCGCGGCCGTACCGGCGCCACCTTGGCGCCCGAGCAGGAAAAAGCCGTGCGGCTCGCGCTGACCTCACGGGTCGCGGTGCTCACCGGCGGTCCGGGATGCGGGAAGAGCTTCACCGTGCGGTCGATCGTGGAGCTGGCGAAGGCGCGGCGGGCGAAGGTCATCCTGGTCGCGCCCACGGGCCGGGCGGCCAAGCGGCTCGCCGAGCTCACCGGGCACGAGGCCGCGACGATCCACCGGCTGCTGCAGCTGCGCCCCGGTGGCGACCCGTCCTACGACGCCGCCAAGCCGCTGGACGCCGACCTCGTCGTGGTGGACGAGACCTCGATGGTGGACGTGATCCTGGCCAACAAGCTGGTCAAGGCGATCCCGCCGGGCGCGCACCTGCTCCTGGTGGGAGACGCTGACCAGCTCCCCTCGGTCGGTGCCGGTGAAGTGCTCAGGGACCTGCTGGCCGCGGGAACGCTGCCGGAGGTACGGCTGACGAAGATCTTCCGGCAGGCCGAGCAGTCGGGGATCGTGGTCAACGCGCACCGGATCAACGCTGGGGATCAGCCAGCGCTGAGCGGTTTTGGCGACTTCTTCTGGTTCGCCTGCGACGACACGGAGCAGACAGCGGAACTGGTCGTGGACATCGTGGCGCGGCGCATCCCGGCGAGGTTCGGCCTGGACCCGCGCCGCGACGTGCAGGTGCTGTGCCCGATGCACCGCGGTCCGGCCGGGGCGGGGAACCTGAACCTGCTGCTCCAGGAGGCGCTCACCCCCTATAGGGAAGGGCAGCCCGAGCGGCGCTACGGCGGGCGGCTATTCCGGGTCGGAGACAAGGTGACCCAGCTGCGCAACAACTACGAGAAAGGGGCCGCGGGCGTCTTCAACGGCACCGTCGGGGTCGTGACAAGCATGTCGCTCGAGGACCACAAGCTGACCGTGCTCACCGATGAAGACGAGCCGGTCGACTACGCGTTCGACGAGCTAGACGAGCTGGCTCACGCCTACGCGGTGACCATCCACCGCTCTCAGGGCAGCGAATATCCGGTCGTGGTCATCCCGCTCACCATGGGCTCGTGGATGATGCTGCAGCGCAACCTGCTGTACACCGGGGTGACCCGCGCCAAGAAGCTGGTGGTGCTCGCCGGGTCCCGGCGGGCGCTGGCCGTCGCGATCCGCACGAAGGGCTCGGGAAAGCGGCATACCGCGCTGGACCACAGGCTGCGGTGGGCCGACTCGTTACCGGCTGCGCCCTCAGGACACATCGTTCGCGTCAGCCTGCGCCGTTGCTTGCCGCAGCCGCGGGCTGGGTTCCGGCTCGCCGCCCGTGCGGACGATCGCGGAGATGAGCGGCCCGGTCGCCATGGTCGTGATCAGGGCCATGAGGACGAGGATGGTAAAGAGCCTTTGGTCGATGATGCCGGCGCTCAGCCCGACGTTCAGCGCGATCAGCTCGGTCAAGCCCCGCGTGTTCACCAGCGCGGCAACCGTCGCGGATTGACGCCGATCGAGCCGGGACAGGCGCGCGGCTCCGTACGCGGGCCCGATCTTCCCGAGCATGGCGCAGGCGACGATTATCACCAGCAGGACCACGTCGCTGCCGTTCAGCGCGCCAATGTTCATGGTCAGCCCGGTAACGACAAAGAAGAGCGGCAGCAGCAGGCCGCCCGCCTGTTCCATTACCCGCAAGACATCGGCATCCGGGGCGTCCTCCCGGCCTGGCATCGTCAGGCCAGCGAGAAACGCGCCGAACACGGGGTGCAGGCCCAGCGTGGCGGTGACCCATGCGCTAGCGACCGTGAGCACCAGGGCAAGGGGTATCTGATTCGATAGCAGGGTCCCTGGCCGCCGGATCCACCACCGCAAGGCGGGCCGGATGACCGCGAGCATAAGGACGATGAAACCGGCCAGCAGCAGCACCGTCTCGAACCACGGCCGGCTCGACGCGGCGCTCGTGCCGGCAAGCGCCACCGCGAGCACCAGCCAGGCGGCCACGTCCATGATTCCGGCCGCCGTGGTCGCGATCGTCCCGGCCAGGGTGCCAGCGAGCCCGCGTTCCCTGACAATCGACGCGAGGACAGGAAGCGCGGTGACCGATATGGCCACGCCCATGAAAAGCACGAAGGACCGGCCGGTATGCGATTCCCCTATTGACAGGAACGCGTGCCGGTCCGCCACCGCGACGCCCGAGCCGAGCGCAAAGGGAACCAGCAGAGCGCCCGCCGCCACCAGTGGCGCGGCGCGGCCGCGACCGCGCAACGGCCGGAAATCGATCTCATAGCCCACGGTGAACATGAAAATGACAACAGCGAGCTGCGCTATAACAGAAATGTATGGTATAGCCGCGTGCGTGAAAAGCCGGTTCGTCAGATGTCCCGGCAAGCGCCCGAGCAGGCTCGGGCCTAGCAGGACGCCGGCGAGTATCTGGCCGATTACCGTTGGCTGACCACATCGGCGCGCGACGGCGCCCAGCAGCGAGGAAACGCCAATGACAAGCGCGACATCACCGATGACATCGGCGGTCAGGATATCAAGGTTCATGTTTTCCACGCGCTTCGCGGAATAGTCGATTAACGATGAAATTAACCGGCAGTTAAGCGTATGGCCGCCGACGGGTCGATGATCCGCGCTCGCCCGTCTAGTTCCCGGGCGAAGTCCTGCCACATCTTGGCGTACTGGCGGGCGAGTTGTACCACTATCAAGACGCAGTGCGGGGGCACGCCCGTGGCGATATCTGGCAACTGCTCCGCGGCAACCGCATTGACGTGCAGCAGCCGCAGCATCCGCTTCCCGCGCTCGGTGCTGCGCAGCGAAGGATCGCGCAGCAGCTTCTCCACCGCGGCGATCGGGTCCGTGGACGCCGGTGACCAGGCGGCCGAAGGATTGAGGGGAATGGCCTGGTCACGGCCGTGATCGCCGTCCGTGGTAACCCTGGTGCCGCGCTCGGTGCCGCGGCTCGCCTGGTGGCGCAGCGGAACCGCTGGCTCGCCACGCTCAAGGCGCTTACGCACATCGAGCACGGTCGCCGCGGAGATACCCGCGGCACGCGCCACATCGCGCAGCGATGCCTGCGGCTGCTGAGCCAGCAGCTCAGCGGCACGCCGACGACCCTCTCCGCTGTTCAGCGGGCGGACTCTGCCGTCTCTTCCCACCCGGGAACCCGACTGCGGGATGCCATCGCCCGCCCGCTTCCTGATGGCCGCCACGGTCTTCGCCGCGAGGCCAGCCGAATGGCCGATCGCTCGGTCAGACAGGTGCGGATGCGAAGCGATGATCCGCTCCGCGGCGGCACGGCGGTCGGCCTGGGACAGCGGGAGGCCGTGGGCGATGTTCTCCTGGACCGCGCGCAGGAAGACGTCGGCCTCGCTGCCCTCGAAGAATATGACCTCGATTGTCTCCCGGCCCTGCAAGGACGCGGCCATCAGGCGGTGCATCCCGTCGATTACCCGCATGGTGCGCTTGTCCACCAGAATCGGAGGAAGCGGCGTCTCCGTCTCCGCGAGCCGCGCTATGTGCGCCTTGTCCTCGCCGTTCAGCCGCGGTGAGTCGGCCGGCCGGAGCGCGAGCACCGGAATGGATACCACCGCGGCGATGCCATCTCTGGCCTCGGCACCCTGATCGCGGGCATCGAGGGAGGAGGCCGCATTGCGGGCTGGGATTACTGACTGTGAGGGGTAGGTTAGCTGGCCCACGGCAGTGTCCCTTCGCGGTCGAGTCTCTGTTATGGCGTTGACACAACCAGACAGTGCTGGCGGCCGGCTGACACCGAATTGCCGTACCACTGACAGATTCCCGCCTGTTTCTCGTATGCATGCTGTGTTGCCTGCGGGAAAGACCAGCTGCCGGGCTGCCGTAGTACGTGCTTTGTGAGCTGTTACTTGATGTGAGCGGTTGCGTGAGACTCCTGTTATCGGAGTAAAGGCCTGAGTCGCTGTATTCCCCAATGATCCCGCAATGATGAGCCGGCCGGGCTGGGCGGTTCTGGCGGGCGCGGAAGACCGCTCGCGCCGTGCCCGGGCAACGACACCGGGGTACCGGCGCTTAGACAGCCCAGCTGGGCGTGAGCACCGGCTGGCTACCCGTCAGGAACCCCCGGCGGCCGGGAGGTACCTGTGCCCCCGCGCGAAAGGTTGTTACAATCTACATCATTATGGGGTTCTATGACTAAGAGTTCTTTATCGCGCATGTGTTAGCCTAGTGATGAGACAGGGAACAATGGGACCTCCGAACAGTAATACGGTCTCGCCGTTCGGATCCTTGTTGCGTACCTACCGCCGACAGGCGGGGCTAACTCAACGGGAACTGGCGGGAAAGGCAGGACTTAGCGTCGCGGCGCTGCGCGACTTCGAGCAATCCCGTCGGCATCGACCGAGATCGAATTCGCTCGCCGCACTTACCGACGCTCTCGACTTGGACCCGGCCCAGACCGCAGACCTCACCGCGGCCGCTGCGCTACCGCGACGACGCCCTGACGCGCTGCTGCCATCGCCGCGTCTCCCGCCGCACGATTCCGATCTCACCGGGCCGGCGCACCCGCCCGGATCTAGTGCGGGACTGTGGCTAGCGGCACTCGGGCCTCTCGAGGCCTGGAGTGACGGGACGCCGCTATACCTCGGGCCCGCCACGCGGCGGGGGGTGCTAGGGCTGTTGCTGATGAGCCCCGGGGTACTTGTGCGCCGTGACACGCTCATAGACGTGCTGTGGGAAGATTCGCCACCCCGCACCGCCGTCGGTCTCGTCCAGGCCCATGTGAGCAGGATCCGCAGGCTCCTCAGTAATCGCGGGAACGACGGAGTGATCGATTCCGTCGGCGGCGCCTACCGGCTGAGCCTCGCCGGCACGGAATCGGATCTGCTGGTCTTCAGGGATCTGTCCGCGCGTGCCGCCGCAGCGCGGGCAGGCGGTGACGTTGTGACCGCCGTCGAGCACTACGAGCGTGCGATGAGCTTGTGGCGCGGTGAGCCGCTCGCCGATGTCGCGATGCTCCGCCGCCACCCGGTCATCATCGGGCTTCGGCAGGAGCTAACCGACGTGCTGTTGCGGTACGCGGAGGTCGCCTGCGCGCTCGGGCTGCATCACCGGGTGCTTCCCCGGTTGCAGGCCCGAGCCAACGCGGAGCCGCTGAACGAGCCGGTGCATGCCCATCTCATGATCGCGCTGGCTGGTTCAGGACAGCAGGCGGCTGCCATCTGGGTGTACGAACAGGTGCGGTCGCGCCTCGATCGGGAACTCGGTCTGTATCCAGCCGAGGAGCTCGCCGAGGCGCACATGCGAGTGCTGAGGCAGGACACGCCCGCGGATAACCGAGCCCGGCCGCAAGCTCGCCCGTCGGCCCCAGCCTTCGCCGGGCAGTTGGTGCCCAGGCAGCTTCCCGCCGCGCCGCGATGGTTCACCGGCCGTGCCGGTGAACTGGCCGTGCTTTCCGCACTCGCGGAACGGGACCTGACGCCGACCAGCGGTGTGGTCATCGCCGCGCTGACCGGGATGGCCGGGATCGGCAAGACTGCGCTAGCGGTGCATTGGGCGCACCAGATCGTCGGCCGTTTCCCCGACGGGCAGCTGTTCGTGAACCTGCGTGGTTCCGGACCCTCGGGTGCTCCGGTCACGTCCACGGACGCGGTGCGAGGTTTCCTGACCGCGCTCGGCGTGCCGCCCGCGCGGATCCCCCTGGACCCCGACTGGCAGGCTGCCCTGTACCGCAGCCTGCTCGCCGACCGGCGCATGCTGATCGTGCTTGATAATGCCCAGGACGCCGAACAGGTCCGCCCGCTGCTGCCGGGAGCGCCAGGATGCCTGGTGCTTGTCACGAGCAGGAACCGGCTCGTTGGCCTGGCGGCCAGGGAGAGAGCGCACCTGATCACGTTGGGCGTCCTGACCGCGGCCGAATCACGCGCCCTGCTGGCTTCGCAGCTAGGCACCGCGCGGGCGGCGGCCGAGCCGTGGGCGGTCAGCGAACTGACCGCGCTGTGCGGCTGCCTGCCGCTGGCCCTGCGCGATGCCGCCGCCCGTGCCGTCGCACGTCCTGACCTGCCGCTGCTCGAGCTCGTGACCGAAATGCGCGGCACCAGGCGACGGCTGGACGCGCTGGAGACAGGAGAGCCGGTCACCAGCGTCAGGATGGTGTTCTCCTGGTCGCGAGCACGGCTTGGGAGGTCAGCGTCGCGCATGTTCCGGCTGCTGGGGGTTCATCCGGGTCCAGATATCGCGGTTCCGGCGGCGGCGAGTCTAGCCGGACTGTCACCGGAGCAGGCGTACCTGGCGCTGGCTGAGCTGTGCGACGAGCACCTGCTCATGGAGCATGTTCCCGGCCGCTACACCTTTCACGATCTGCTGCGCACCTACGCGGCGGAGGAGGCGAGCATACGCGAGAACGAGGCTGACCGCAGAGGCGCGGTGCACCGTGCGCTTGACCACTATCTGCACGCCGGGATCATGGCCGCACGATTCCTCTATCCGTGTGCGACAGAGGTCACGTGGCCCTCGCCGCGGCTAGGTGTGACGCTTAATAAGATCGGCGGACCAGGGCAGGCAGCCGATTGGTTCGAGGATGAACAGCATGTCCTGTTCGCCATGATCAGGCAGGCGGCTGACGGCGGTTACGCCCCATACGCCTGGCAACTGCCCTGGATTACCGCATGGTATTTCCAGGGCGAGGCGTGCTGGCAAAGGCTCGCGATCGCGCAGGAATCCGCGCTGGCGGTCGCCGCCAGCGTTGGTGATATTACCGGACTTGTGATGGCCCGCGTGCATCTTGGCTGGCTGAGATTCCTGCTCGGCGATGTCGTCAGCGCCGGTCATCACCTGGACGACGCGTCCGAACTGGCCAGCAAGCTTGAGGATGGGCAGCTCCGCGTGCTCGCCGGCCTTAGCCGCGGCTTTTTCCTGCAGTCCGGGGATCGCATCGAGGAAATGGTGGCCCGGCGCACTTCGGCTGCCGTGCGCTCACGGTTTACCGTGAATCTGGCGATGCTCCGTACAACCAGTGATACCCAGCAGTTGAACACGTTCTCATAAAAGCCTTAGCGCTACAATTTTAGTCGCAGCCGCCTCCGGCGCATTTTTCCAGGGAATGCACCGCAATGAGGCGGCTGCACTGTGGACGGTCCAATGATTGAGCGGATTTTGCCTGCACAGGTCTGCGCGGTTGAGTCATTCGGAGACGATCCCGATGCCGTGCTCCTGCCACAGGAATACGGCGCTATCTCCCGGGCCATGGAAAGCAGGCGAAGGGAATTCGCGACCGCGCGTTCCTGTGCCAGGACAGCGCTGGCCCGGCTGGGCTGGCCCGGCGTCGCTGTGCCACGCGGCGCAGACGGCGCACCACAATGGCCGGAAGGCGTGGTCGGCAGCATCACGCACTGCGCCGGCTACCGCGCCGCCGCGGCCGCCCTGGCCGGGGATGTCGTGTCGCTGGGCGTGGATGCCGAGCCTAACGAGCCGCTACCCGACCACGGCATGCTCGAGTTGATCGCTCTTGACCAGGAGCGCGCCCGCCTCAGCGAACTCGCCGCCGCCAGGCCCGGCGTCTGCTGGGACCGGCTGCTTTTCAGCGCGAAGGAATCTGTCTACAAGACGTGGTTTCCGCTGGCTCGGTGCTGGCTGGGCTTCGAGTCGGCGGACGTCAGCATCGATCCGCGTGGCGGCACGTTCAGCGCCCGGCTGCTCGTGCCCGGTCCGCTTGCCAATGGCTCACCGCTAACCCGGCTGAACGGACGCTGGCTGGCCGATCAGGGATTCCTGGTCACGACTGTGGTGGTTCCTCGTCAGTGAGAGCCGTGAGCAGGCTGTTCAGCCGTTGGACGAAGGTGGTGGGGTCCTCGATTCGCGCGCCGAGGGTGAGCACCGCCTGATTGAACAGGACCTGTGCCCACTCACCTATGTGCTTGCCGTCTCGCCCGCTGTTGAGCCGCTGGATGAGCGGGTGCTTCGGGTTGAGTTCCAGCACCGCCTGCCGCGGCAGCCCGGATCCTCGCAGCCGCTGCATGAGGTTGACGTCGATCTCCGGCTCGTTGCTGATGATGCAGGCCGGCGAGGTGATGAGCCGGGTGGACAGCCGCACGTCCCAGGCCTGCCCGGCCAGGTAGGCCTTCAGCTTGCCGAGCAATTCCGCGTAGTCCGCGTCGGCCTGCTCCTTCTCCTGCTTTTCTTCCTCATCCGCCAGGTCGCCAAGGTCCCCGGCGCCCTGGGCCACAGACTGCAGCTTCTTGCCGTCGAATTCGCGCAGGCTGGACACCGCCCAGTTGTCCACGCCGTCGCCGAGCAGCAGCACCTCCACGCCCTTGGCTCGGAAGGTCTCCAGGTGCGGGCTGGACTTGGCCGCCGCCAGCGATGGCGCCAGCAGGTAGTAGATGTCCTGCTGGCCCTCCTTCATTCGCGCGACGTACTGCTCCAGCGAGACGTCCGGGTCGTCGGTGGCCGACTTGGTGGACGTGAACCGCAGCAGCTTGGCGATGTCATCCCGGTTGGAGTAGTCGTCGGTGATGCCTTCCTTCAGCGTGTTGCCGAACTCCTTCCAGAACGTGGCGTACTTGTCCGGCTCGCTCTCGGCCAGCTCGATCAGCCGCCGCAGCACCTTCTTGACCGAGTGGTTTCTGATGTTGTCCACCGCCCGGCTGCCCTGCAAGATCTCCCGGGAGACGTTCAGCGGCAGGTCGGAGGAGTCGATGACGCCCCGGACGAACCGCAGGTACTTTGGCAGGATCTGCCCGGTGTCCTCCATGATGAACACCCGCTGCACATGCAGCCGAACCCCGCGGCGGGCGGACTCCACCCACAAGTCGTACGGCGCCTTGGACGGGATGAACAACAGCAGCGTGTACTCGTAGATCCCCTCGATCCTGGCGTGTACCCAGGCCAGCGGGTCGGTGAACTCACCCGCGATGTGCTGGTAGAAGTCGTTGTAGTCCTTGTCGGTGAGCTCGGACTTGGGACGCGTCCACAGCGCCGAGGCCCGGTTGACGGTCACGTCCGGTTTCGGCGTGCCCGCTTCCTCCTCGGCCTTGTCCTCGGGCTCGCCGGGCATCAGGATCGGCACGCTGATGTGATCGGAGTACTTCTCGATGATCGATCGCAGCCGCCACCCGTTCAGCAAGTCGTCCTCGCCCTCGCGCAGGTGCAACACGATCGTGGTGCCCCGGTCCGGCCGTTCCGCGCTCTCCAGGGTGTACTCGCCTTTGCCGTCCGATTCCCAGTGCACCCCCTCGTCCGGCTCCAAGCCCGCCCGGCGCGTCGTCAGCACCACCCGCTCCGCGACGATAAACGACGAGTAGAAACCCACCCCGAACTGGCCGATCATGGCCGCGTCCTTTTGCTGGTCGCCAGTCAGCGACCGCAGGAAGTCGCGGGTGCCGGACCTGGCGATCGTGCCGATGTTCGCGATCACCTCATCCCGGCTCATGCCGATGCCGTTGTCGGTGATGGTGATCGTTCCGGCGTTCTTGTCGTAGCCGACCCGGATTTGCAGCGGTCCGTCCGCCTCGGGAAGCTCTGAATTCGAGAGCAGTTCCAGCCGAAGCCGGTCAATCGCGTCCGAGGAATTCGAGATCAGCTCGCGCAGGAAGATCTCTTTATTGCTATACAGGGAATGGACCATAAGGTCCAGGATCTGTACCGCCTCCGCTTGGAAACTGAAGACTTCCTGCTCCGCCTGGACCACCATCCGACGCCTCCACCACGAAAATCCGAATGCCAAGGACTGGGACTTTTTAAGCCTAACGCGCCGCCCGCTCGCAGACCACCTGAGCGGGCGGGGAAGCCACCGGGAAGGGGAGGACCTGCGGAAATGAGCAACAGCTACGAGCGCACCGAAATACTGCCGCCGGGGCCGGCTCGTGCGCTCGGCGGGCTGCTGGGAGTGCCGGTACCCGACCTCGCCCGCGGCGAGGGACTTCCGCTGCTCTGGCATTGGGTCTACCTGCTCGACCGGCCGGCGCAAGCTGACCTCGGTGCGGACGGGCACCCGGTGCGCGGGACGGTCGCCGCTTCCCCTGGACGAGGACGGCGCAGGATGTGGGCGGGCGGCCGTGTCCGCACCGCAGGGCCGCTCAAGTGCGGTGAACCGGCCACCAAGCGCAGCCGAGTGCTCTCGATCACGCAGAAGCAGGGCCGATCCGGGCCACTCACGTTCATCACGGTGGAACACCAGATCCTGCGGGACGACCGGTTGATCATCGATGAGCAGCAGCACATCGTTTACCGAGATGCCAGCTCTCCAGCCTGGCCGCCGCCCACGTCCGCTGAGGAGCTGGTCCGGGCCGCCGCAGGCAACTGGTCGATCGAGGTTTCGCCGACGCTGCTCTTCCGCTTCTCGGCGCTTACCTACAACGCCCATCGCATCCACTACGACCGCGACTACGCAACGCAGGTGGAAGGCTACCCGGGACTGGTGGTGCACGGACCGCTGCAGGCACTCGCCATGGCCGAAGCAGCTCGCGCGACGGGCGGCCTGGCCGACCAGGGCGAGGGGGGCGTCTGCTTTGAGTACCGGCTGACCTCGCCGCTGTTCGACCACCAGGGCATGGTGGTCAGCGTTGCTCGGGAGCAAGACACGCTGGTCACCGCCGTGCGAGACCTGCGCGGACGGCAAACGGCGGCCGGGACGCTCAGGAACGCTTGCGGCCTGCCGACTTAGTGGTTTTGCTGTTACAGGATCCAGCAATTGTTCGATTGCGCCATGGCGTCAGTTGAACACCAAGGATCGCTGGCGCGGAAACAAGGCGGTGGTGACAATTGGCAACAGGTAGGGTGCTGCAGTTTGACCAGGCACGTGGCTATGGATTTGTCGCGGCTGGGGACGGCGGCGAGGATGTCTTTCTGCACGCATCGGTATTCGATGGTGACCCGGACGAGCTCGCGCCCGGAGTGAAAGTAGAATTCAAGATCATGGCCGGCGACCGCGGCCGGAAGGCATTCGCCGCACACCTCGTCGAGGACGAATCCGATTCGGGGAACGAGCAGGCCGCCGTGGTCTCGCCCACTCCGTCGGCCATGCCGGCCAAGGTGATCCTTCCGCAGCCGCAGGCACCGCCCCAAGAAGACACCCCGGACGAGGAACAGATGTGCGATGTGCTCTCGCAGGCGGAACTGGGACAGGAAGTCACCGAGCTGCTGATAAACAACGTCCCGACGCTGACCGGTCAGCAGATACTCGAGATAAGGCAAGGCGTGCTTGAATGCGCGAGGAAACACGGGTGGGTCGATATCTGAGAGATGGCGCGCCGTCAGAAGTGCCGGGGATAATAGAGGCACGTGTGGCTATTACCCCTAATCGAGACGGCACGGTGTCCTTCAGCGTAATCGTCGGTCCAGGGTGCGGTGGGAATGCTGGCAGCGACCTGATCGAGCTGATCATCAAGCCCGAGCATTTCCACTCCGCCCTGGCCGGCGCGAAGATCCGCGGGTTGGTCGCCAATGGCTGCGAAAAGGACGAGGAAGCACCGACCTTCCCGTGCCACGTAGGCTTTTCCCGCATAACGCCGTGACCGCGCTACACCCTCGGCAGGTGGACGCTAACCACCGCTGACCGCCCGCCGTGCACCACCGCGAGCGCGTCCTTCAGCACCTGCGGCAGCTCTCCCGGGTCGGACACGGTGGCGCCGAACCCGGCCCCCGCGGCCAGCGCCACGCCCGGCAGGTCCACCTCCGGCTCGAGCGACACGTGGAAGTCGTCGGCCGCGGCCGCGGCTCCGTCCGGATGGATATGCAGCGTCGAGAACTTAGGCCCCGCCCAGCCGCGGTTGTCATAGATGACCGTAAGAGCCGGGGTGTCGTACCTGCGCTGCACCCACAGCGCGGACGATGGCACACCGAGCAGGTAGGATCCGTCGCCGACGAGAGACACGACGGTCCGTTCTGGATAAGCGAGCTTGGCGCCCACGGCGGCGCCGCCTGCCCATCCGAGCGAACCGCCGCCGTGGTGCAGTACGGACCCCGGCCGGCTCGGACGCAAATGCTCCGCGACGACCTTGCTTGACGTGACCACCTCGGTCAGCACGAGCGCGTCCTCGCCCTCGAGCAGCCGCCGCAGGCAGGCGGTCAGGTACTCGCCGGTGATCACGCCGTCTTCCGGCCGCTCCGCCGCCTCTTGTGCGGCAAGCGCGCGCTGATGACGGGCGAGGGCCGTTTCCCAGCGAACCCTGACCGCCTCCGGATCAGCAAGATCATTGTCCCGAACGAATGCGGCTATCTGCTCCACGGCCACCTTCGAGTTCGCGGCGGCGAACACCCGCGCGGGCACGTGCCACAGCTGTATCTGCGACTTCAACGGGTCGATGTCCACGTAGTAGATGGCGGCGCCGTCGGACGGCCGGTTCACCGCCGAGATCCAGGGCACGTCGCTGTCGATCACCAGGACCACGTCCGCCTCGGCGAGAATCGGGTTCTGCGACACGCTGTGATACTGGTAGCCGGCGTGCAGCGGGTGGTCGTACGGGAAGTTGACGTGGTAGGCCATCGCCTCCACCACCGGGATGGACAGTAGTTCGGCCAGGCTGACCAGGCTCGGCACGGCGGACGGATCCCGTCCCAGGTAGGAGGTCACGATCAGCGGGTGCCGCGCGCCTGCTAGCGCGGTCGCGATCTCGGCCGTGACCTCAGCGGTCAAAGCGCCCGGAACTACGGGGCGGTAAGAACCGGGGTCGGCGGCATACGGAACTATCCGTTCTTCCATCACCTCACGCGCGCCGACCAGGTACACCGGGCCGGCCGGTTCGCTGCGCGCGAGTTGCAGCGCCCGGTGCACGAGCTGCTTGACGTTCTTCCCTGTGCGGATCTCGTTGTCGTACTTGACGTAGTTGCGCAAGATGCCGCGCTGATCGCGGACGTCCTGGATCCACTGGATGAATTCGGTGCGGGCGCCGGGCAGCTCGCCTTCTTGTGTGAACGGGACCATGCCCGCGAAGATCAGCACCGGGACGCGTCCGCGCATGGCGTTGTTGACCGCGCCGCCGATGTTCTGCGTGCCGGCGTCCACATGGACGATCACGGCCTGGGGCGCACCGGTGACCATGGCGTAGGCGTGCGCCGCTGACAGGGCGACGGTCTCGTGCGGACACACGATGATCCGCGGCAGCGTGTCCGCGCGGCCTTCCGCGCGAGCCTGCGCCAGCGCCTCGAGCAGCCCGGGATGATCGCTGCCGAGGTTGGCGAAGATATACGTGACGCCAGCCTCCGCCAGCGCCTCGAGGAAGGCCGTGCTCGTGGTGTAGTAGCGCTCGGTCACGTAGACCATTTTGCTCACCGCTCCGGCACCGTGGCTAGGATCCGCGCGCACGTGACTGGGGTGCCGGATTTTCGCGTTAGGCTATTGACGTGATCGAGGAGGACGACGCGGAACCGCCGGAGATCGACATTACGATCGCCCATCCGGCCCGGATGTACGACTTCTACCTCGGCGGCAAGACGCATTTCGCCGCCGATCGCGCGGCGGCGGAGAAGGTGCTCGCGGTCCTTCCTGAAGGCCGCGACATGGCCATCGCGAACCGCGCGTTTCTTGGCCGGGCGGTGCGCTTTCTCGCGGGCCAGGGGATCACTCAATTCCTTGACATCGGGACGGGCATCCCTTCTCCGGGAAGCACGAGCGAAATCCTGCGCGGCCGGGCTGACCACGCGCGAGTGGTGTACGTCGACAACGACCCGATCGTCATCGCCCACGCGCGCGCGCTCCTCGCCGACGGTGAAATCGCCACCGTGGTTCACGCGGACCTGCGCCAGCCAGCGGAATTGCTCGCCGCCCCCGGTGTCACCAAGGTGCTCGACTTCAGCCAGCCGGTGGCGATCTTGCTGGTCGCGGTCCTGCACTTCATCAGGGAATCAGAGGATCCGCAGGGGATAGTCCGGCAGTTGCGAGACGCGCTGCCCGCGGGGAGCTATCTCGCGATCTCGCACGGCACGGCGGACTTCAGCCCGGCGCGCGCGACCGCCGCGGTGAGCGGCTATGACCAGGCGGCGGCGCCGTTCGTGCTCCGGTCCAAGGAACAAGTCGACGGCTTCTTCGACGGGCTGCGGCTGGTCGACCCCGGACTGGTGCAGCTGCCGTACTGGCGGCCGGACGGCGCGGTTGACGCGGACGCGTCGAAGATCTGGCTGTACGCGGGGGTCGGCCGCAAGGACTGAGCTGTTCATGCCGTGCGCAGCGCCTCCGTTGGCGACAAGCGCGCGGCCCGGGTCGCCGGGTACAGGCCGGCGATGGCGCCGATGAGGAGGGCGGCGGCCATGCCGCCGACCCAGGCCTGCGCGGGGATGACGATGGCCCATGCTCTCTGATTCGCATAGATAGCCGTGGCGGCCGCGCCGGCTATGTCACCGACGGCGCCGCCCGCGAGAGCCAGCAGGGCGGCCTCGGCCAGGAACTGGGCGCGGATCTGCCCCCTCGTGGCCCCCAGCGCGCGGCGCAGTCCGATCTCCTGCCGGCGCTCGAGCACAGAGATGATCATTATGTTGGCCACGCCCACCGCACCGACCAGCAGCGCGACCGCGCCCAGCCCGAGGAACAGCGTGTCGAACGCGCCGGCGGCGTCGGCCTGCGCGGTCAGGGCTTGCGACGGCTGGGAGACGCCGACCTCGGTGGGGTTCTCGGGGTTGGCCTGGGCGGCGAGCAAGTCATCAACACTTGTGGTGGCGGCCTGAGTGTTGACGGTGCGGACGTACACCTCGGACGGGTGCCCGTCGAAGCCGAGGTAGGTCTGCGCGGCGGGGAAGCCGACCAGGACCGAGGTGTCGATCTGCGGGGCGAGGGTGGCGGGGTTGAGGATGCCCGCGAGGTAGAACCACTGCCCGCCAACCCAGATCCGCTCACCGGGCCAGATCCGGTCGATGCCCATCAACTGGGCGGCCTCGGCGCCGAGCACGGCGACCGGCTCGCGGGCGGTGGCGGCGTTGAGGTAACTGCCCTGGGCGATCGAGGTGCCCGCCACGGCCGGCAGGCCCAGGCTGGCGGCGGCCACGGTCAGCGCGTTGGTGTTGACCGGGGGGATCAGCGGGCTGCGGTACGCGCTGGCGTCGCTGACGGTGCCGGTGTACTGGACCCCGGTGACGCCGGGAAGCCGGCCGATCATCCCCGGCGCGGCGTCGGGCAGCTCGGCGGCCTGCCCGATGAGGTTCTGCCCGCTGGTGACGGTTAGCAGGTTGGTGCCCAGGCGGCTGATCTCGGCCAGCAGCCCGGCCTGGGAGGAACGGGCCAGCCCAAGGACCGCCACGATCGCCGCCACGCCGATCGCGATGCCCAGCGCTGACAGGGACGCCCGCAGCTTGCGGGTCCGCAGCCCCACACTGGCCAGCCCGGCCAGGTCGCCGGGACGCAGCCGGGCTGGCACCGGGGCGGCCGGGACCGATGTGGTGATCATGATCGGGCCGCTTCTACTAGGCCGGTGTCGGTGACGATGCGGCCGTCGAGCACCTCGATGCGGCGGTGCATCGCGGCGGCGACCACGTGGTCGTGGGTGATCACGATGATCGTGGTGCCGCCGGCGTTGAGCTCTTCGAGCAGAGCCAGCAGCGCACCGCCGGTCACCGAGTCCAGATTGCCGGTCGGCTCATCAGC
>Ga0187808_10000022_pt1 | contig 28871 bp, 27 predicted proteins | sample NC_wetland_sal_i_5_FD_132427 | JGI IMG/M metagenome (GOLD analysis project Ga0187808, IMG submission 132427) | Wetland sediment microbial communities from Neuse River Estuary, North Carolina, USA - ASW_3 | ecosystem: Environmental > Aquatic > Freshwater > Wetlands > Sediment | place: USA: North...
GTTACCGGGTTGGCCGTTACGTTTTCCGTCCCGTTGACCGAACTCCCCGCGGGCTATCTCTTATTCACGAATCCCGGGCCCTTCGGCACCGACTTTGCAGCCATACTAGGACTTCTGGTCGCCAGCGCCATTCTTCTCACGGTTGGGGTCGTTGCAAGGGCGAGGGGCCTACCGGGCACTCTCCGAAGAAGACGAGGTCACACCGGCTCGACAAGGTGCGTGAATCGCCTCGGCTCACCCGTGCCGGAAGGTTCGATCAATTTCGGCAGGGATTTGCGACGGCTCCCAGAGTGGGAGAATCTACCATTGGGGGCACCCGTTTCCGGAGACATTTGCGTCACGTTCGCACCCGGGTGTTTGTTAGCGTTGCAATCTAATGAACGTCGAGCGGCGATCTTGTCCGTTGGGACTCATGCCCTTCGCTAGAGTCCCACCAGTGGCTCCGCGTCCTCGGGATCCCGCAACAGGAATGCACCTCCGTCGTCGTGGCGCAGGATGCCTTCGGCGTAGTAAGGGTGATATATCGATATTCCTATCGTTGCCTAGAGGTGCAGTCGATGGACACTGTGACGGTTTCGCCGAAGTACCAGGTGGTGATCCCCGAGCGGGTCCGTGAGGAGTTCCACATTCGGGCCGGGGACAAGATGGCTGTGATCGTGAAGCATGGAATCCTACACTACGTTCCCGTTCGTCCCTTTGAGAAGACCAAGGGAATGACCCCAGGTCTCGACACGAAGGACCTTCGGGACAAGCACGACCGCTTCTAGGAGCCAGGATTGCCCATGATCTCCATCGATAGCTATGGGTGGATCGAACGCTTCGCGAGTGGCCCCAAGCAGGCCCAGTACAATCGGGTAATCGATTCCGTTGCCCCGGGCCAGATATTGACTTCGGCGGTCACGGTGTACGAGGTGTACAAGAAAGCAAAGGCCATGCGAGGTGAGCACGCCGCCCTTGAGGACGTCGCCGCGCTGGGCCACACCCTCGTCGTCCCAGTGGACCAAGAGATTGCCCTGTCGGCCGCCGATTACTCTTTGGAGCACGGGCTCCACTTCTCGGATGCCCTGATATATGCGACTGCACGACGCCACCATGCCGAGCTTTACACGAGCGATGCCGGTCTGAGGCATCTCCCTGGTGTTAGGTTCGTCTAGCCGGGCGATTGCTCGTCGCATTCAAGCGGGAACTGAGACCACCAAGCAGGAGCTGCGCTTGGTGTGGCCCTGAACCCTTTGGTCAAGTCCCTCCGATGGCTGGAGGGACGAACTTACGTAGTCCGTAGGGGGCCTTAGTAGAACCCCCACTTACACATCGCTCCAAGGGCTGGAAGAGGAGCTCCACCCCGACAAGGTGCCCGAATCCGGACTCTTGCGGTCGGGCCCGCCGGATGCAAACGTTGGCCACCGCGTACGCCTGATCGCTGCGAGATTCGACGGGAAGTCATCGCCAGTGCACGGAACGCACTGGTGCCCAACATCGAAGTTCCCCCCTCTGACACTTTCGATGCGTTCTCGCCGAGAAGCCGGGGGAATCGGACCAATCCCCCGGCGATGGTCAGTCCCGGTTGGTTGTTCTCTCAACCAGGTCGATGGGGTCGGGCCAAGCCGTACGCCGACACCATTGAATCGTCTAATCGGAGGGCACGCGGGCGTCCGGTGTATAGACTGGGTTGTCGTAGGTAAACTCGACGCGGTGGCACGTCTTGCAGCTCCAAGCAGGAAAGCGGGGGTCTCTGTTCCACAGAGTGACTCCCACCGGCGCCAAGAATTCAGCTTCAAGCTGGTCCTTCGGCCCCCTCCCCTTGGGCGGACCATCGATCCATCCGATTGTCGCCGGGAACTGCCCCGCGTTGAGCGGCAGTTGGGTAGCCCCGGGCACCCCGACGATAAACCCCTATTTCATCGAGCTAGCGCAGGACGGGCAGGCACGGCGCGGGCCGGTATCGGAACGAAGGGCCATTCTCGGTTCTGGATGCCAACGGACCCTGGTAATTAAGGAACCGTTAATGGCGGTGGGCACTCGATGATCGACTCTGAGGTGCGAGCGAGGCCCTCGCGAAAAGTGCGAGGACAACCACCCTCCCTTGCTTGGCTTCTGTTCTAGGGTTGAGAAATCAACTTCGCGCCCTCTTCACGGCCTGAGCGAAAACGCTCGACCCGTCGACCTCGTGAACGGTCACCGCTCGACCTAGCTCCGCGAAGAGCGCCTGAAACTCGTCACCGCCTACAGTTGTCGCTCGGAAGCCGTCCTTGCACACGATCGTTCCATCCCGCGACCGTGACTCATCTAGCTCTCCGAGGAGGCCCGCCCGCGCCTGCGCACGGAACCAATCGAGGCGGTCCGCCCAGATCAGGGGAGAGTAGCTCGAGAACAGAATCACGCCTCCCTCTTTCGCGACCCGAACGGCCTCCGCGACGAGCCCGTGGCGATCGACCCCGAACGCCGAGATGCCGTTCTGGATACAGAATACGGCATCGAATATCCCATCCCGGAAGGCCAGCTGGGATGCGTCCATGCGGAAGATGTCGCAGCCTCGACACCCCCGCAGGTACGATCCCGCGAGTTCGAGGCTCGCTCGTGCGATGTCGTTGCCCGCTATCCTCGTCACGTGGGGCGCGACCTCCTTCATCACCCGCCCGTACCCGCATCCGAGTTCGAGGACACGGCTCGCACCCTGCACATGGTCAATTACGTACCGGATCTCGGCGTCGAGGTACTGACGGATTCTCGGAGACGCGAGTTCGTAGACCCGCTGCAACTTCGAACCGAAGAGCCGCTCCTCGTAGTAGCTTCCCATGGATGTGTCACGAACGGGGAGAACCCGCTTCAAGATGGCGGGGACCGTGTCCCCTTCATACTCGGCGAGCGACGCGGAGTCGAGCGAGAGAACAGCGTGCGAAGCTCGCCGCGAACTTCCCAACGGGCGCCCGAGGTCAATGACCGACAGCGAGCAGTTCGAGTGGTGTGGAAAGGGCGCCGTCCACCGTCCGGTCCGGAGACCCACCCCTTTCCGTACACAAAGACAGCTCGCGGCTGCACATTGCACAAGGGCGCCTCCAGCCGAACGCTACCAAGGCCATGGCACCCGCCTGGCCATGGGGGCTCACACCCTTTACTAGAGTCCCTCCGGTGGCTCGCGGTCTTGGTTGCCAGGCGTCTGACCCCGCCTCGGCGGCGACTGCGAGGTGCCGGGTCGACTATCCAGCCTCTCTTTCCGGGGCGGTTTCCAAATATCGGAGGACGATGCCGCCCAGTACGACGGAGGCAACTCCTAGCCCGAGGGGCGCGGCAACAGACGCCCCGAAAGACACGACCGTGGAGAAGTGCGAAAGAGGTCCGGTGGAGAGCTCCCAAGACAAGAGACTCCTCAGGTAGAAGATCACGGTGAACCGGGGGACGTCGCCCGGTAAAAGAGGGAGGAGCTCCTCCCAGAGGAAACCAAAAAGGAGTCCGATCAGAAGGGCCGAGCGGCTCACGAGGCCCAGGAACAGGAAGAATCCTCCGTACGCCGCGGCGGCGAGGACCGCGACCGCCGTCATCGTGGCCGGGACACCGATAGGGTACGGCGTGCCTCCCGCGAGCGTCGCGACCGCCAGCGGGATCAGAGTGGCTGGAATGACCAGTCCGAGCGCCGCTCCAAGCGAGCCGAGGTACTTTCCGACGACGATCGTTGGACGGGCCACCGATCGGTCGGAAAGGTAGACCAGGGTCTCCGCGTCTATCTCGTTGCGAAACTGCCCTACCGAGAGAACGAGCAGGATGACCATCACGACGATCGGCAAGGTGAGGAGCGCGAACAGGTTCTCCGCGGTCGATGACAGGCTGGCGGCGGCGGGATGGCCCGAGGCGATAGCGGCCACGATCAGGCTGGGGACCAGGGCGAACCCGGTGAGTCCAACGGCACGACTCCCACGCAGGCTGCCGCGAAATGAGAGCCAGATCAGCGCCAGTAAACGGTTGAGTTCGCCGCTCACCGCATCCCCTCCGACAAGTAGCGAAAAACGGCGTCCAAGTTGTCGTCGGCGCTATGGACGGCGCGGACCGTGATGCCCTCGCTGACTACCAGCTCGGGCAAGGCGGCGTAGAACGCGTCGGGAGACCGCGTGAGAACGCGGAGCCGCGCGGTACCGAGGAACTCGATCGAGACCACGTGATCCCACGAGCCGAGGAACCGCGCCAATCCACGCGGGTCCGGCGATTCGAGTTCGATCACGTGTGGTCGGGCATCAATGAGGTCGCGAATCCGGTGGATGTCCCCCTCCGCAATTGTCCGCCCGTTCGAAATCATCACAATTTGGTCGGTGAGTCGCTCGACCTCGTAAAGCACGTGAGAGCTCACTATGAGGTGGTGGCCGTCGTGGCTCAGCTGCCGCAGCAACGCGCTGAGGGAGGCCCGTCCGACCGGGTCGACGCCATTGAGCGGCTCGTCGAGGAGAATCAACTCAGGGTCGTGCGCGATGCATTGGGCGAGCTTGATCCGCTGTCGCATGCCCTTACTGTACACCCGTATCCGGCGCTCGCGGGCGTCGGTCAACCCGACCGACGAGATCGCCCGGCCGGCCCGTTCTATCGCGTCGGTCCGAGAGAAGCCATCGATGCGGAGCAAAGTCGTCACGAAGTCCTCTCCCGTCATCCAGTCGAACATCGCCGCCCCCTCGGGGCAGTAGCCGACGCGCCGACGGAATTCTCCTTGGCCCCACGCGGGATGACCGAGCAGGGTGAGGGTGCCGGCGTCGCTCCGCAGCTGTCCAGCCAGGAGGCGGAAGAAGGTGGACTTGCCCGCGCCGTTCGGGCCGACCAGTCCCGTGATCCCCGAGGAGAAGGTCGCGGTGAATCCGTTGAGTCCCAGCACCTCGCCATATCGCTTGGTGACTCCCTCCGCATCGACGATCCCCGTCATTCACCCACCACCTCCACCTGGGAAAGCTGCCAATAGGCAGCCACGGCGAGCAGACCCCCCACCACTGCGAGCAGCACGGCAGAACTGACCGGGTCGGTTGGGTACGGGCCAGCGACATGGAACGCTGCCTCCGCCACGCTGGTGAGGTCGGTGACCGGGCTGGCGTAGAGAACGGTCGAGTTTCCCGTGATTCCGGAGACGACGCCCACCCCGATGTCGAGCGAGAGGACCAAGCCGAACATCGCGACGCCGGCGTAGAGCGCCCGATCGGTGAGCGACGAAAGCGCGAGAGCGAGACCGGTGAAGAACAACGCGGCGAGGACGCCGGTGGCGACGAACCCGGCCGCGGCGGACAGGTTGACCGTTGCCGATCCGACGCCGAGCGCTGCCAGTATACCCACCGCGACGAGTCCGGGGCCCACCGCCGCGATGAGAATCCACGAACCGATCGAACCGGCCTTGGCGGATAGGTAGTCCGAAAGATGGATCGGCCGGGAAAGGTAGAGGACGATGGAGCGGCTCCCGCGGTCTTCGGCGACGCTGCCGGCTCCTGCGGCGGTCGCGACGATCAGGATCACGAGCGCCCAGAGCGGCGATTGGAACGGCGCCTCGTACGTGGAGACCGAGAGCTGGCCCGCCGCCGACGCGAAGTCCGCGTCAAACACCACGATCAGCGTGACGGCAATGTAGGCCAACGCCACGACCAGCAACGTCCCTAAGCCCGCCCTGCTGAGCAGCTCGTGGCGGAGGACAGCGAGCGTCCGGGACGCCCGGCCCAGCCGCTCGACCGAAGGCGCCGTGTATCGGGGGGAACTGATGCTCATGCGCCCGCACCCTGGAGGGGCGCCTCCACGAGGGAGAGGAACAACTCCTCGATTGTGTTGACCGAACGTCCGAGGTAACGGACCTGGGTCTGGGTGTCGGACGCCGCTTGGAAGACGGGTCGTGTGTCGCCGGCGGGCAGTACTACGTGCAGGTCGGAGCCAATCGGCCGCACCTCGAGGCCCTTTGAGATTAAGGCCGCGACGAACGCCGCGGAGTCTCCCTTCACTCGGACAACGGTTTCCGCTGACCGGGTCGACAGAAGGCGCTCGACGGGGCCCGCGGCCAGCAGCTTGCCGGCGCTCAGGAGGAGGACCTGATCAACGAGCCCCTCGGTGTCCGGCAAGAGGTGCGTTGAGATTACGAAGCTACGCCCTCCGGTCTTCGAGAGCGCGGCGAGCAACCCCAACATCTCCTCGCGGCCCTTCGGGTCGAGGCCGGAGGTCGGCTCGTCAAGGAAGCAAAGCGGCGGGTCGTGGACGATCGCCTGGGCGAGCTTGATCCGCTGGCGCATGCCGACCGAATACTCCCGGATCTTCCGGTATCGTTGCTCGGCGAGCCCGACGAACTCGAGAACATCATGGGCACGGCTGATCGCCGTTTCGCGGGGCAAGCCGCTGACCGTTCCCATATAGGCGACAAACCCGACCCCCGACATGCCGGGGATGAGGCAGTCGTGCTCCGGCATGTATCCGACTTGTTCCCGAACCCGCAGAGGCTCGGTCTGGGGGTCGTGCCCTAGGACGGAAAGCCTGCCCGTCGTGGGTTGGACCAGGCCGAGGAGGAGCCGAATCAGGGTGGTCTTGCCCGAACCGTTTGGTCCGACGAGACCGATCGTACCGGCCCCGAGGTCGACGGAGAGGTTCGTCAGCGCCTCGACCGGACCGAACCGTTTCGTGACCGCTTCAGTTCGGAAGAGATCCGCGACCACGCGAGGGCTAGCCCCGATGGGTATATTGGCGAGGGCGCGGCACGCCGCTGCCGCAAAGGGGTCCGATGTGTCCAGTCAGGTCGCCCTTCGTGCGCCGGGATACACGGCGGCCGAAATGGATGGACGAACGTGTGCCGCCCCCGTCATCGGACATTGGTCTACGTCAATTGCTGCGGCTCGTGCGGGTTGCAGAACCCCGAAGGCACGTCCTTTTCGACCAACCCCCGAGAAGGTGGGCCCCTCCCCCTCGCTACTGGGTCGGCTTCGTGAGACCCAGCTGAGCAAGGTCGTGCCGCATTTCCTCGCGTTCGGACGGAGTCAGGGGGAGAAGCGGGGCTCGAACCGGTCCTCCGGCCATTCCCATCAGCTCCCCCCAGAACTTCACCATCTGGACCGGCAGGGCGCCTCCCGTCCGTCCGGCCAGTCGCGCCCACCACTTGCGCGAGACGGCCTTGACGGGCCGGATCTTCGAGTACAGCTGACGCGCTTCGTCCCACTGGCCCCGGGTCGCAAGGTCGATGAACCGGACGTAGTGGTTCGAGGACTCGGTGTCGAATCGCCAGTCGCTCGTGTTTGCGAACATCACCTGTTGGTGGATGCCGTACGGCTCCCCGACGAAGAAGATCTCCTCGTCCGGCATGCTAACGACCGTCTTCCCGCCGGCCTCGAGATGGGTGTCGATCGAGAGCTGAAGGTTGAAACTCGCCTCCTTGATGGCGATCAGTGTCTCGAGGTCCGCCATCCGCGCCATCGCCTTCGCGGAAAGGACGACCCCGAACTGCGGAGAGTTGTAGAAGGCGATGCCGATGTCGACCCGCTCGGCGACTCGGGCGACCCAATCGACGACCTGCTCCTCCGTCTTCGTCACCAGGTACGGTGGGGCGAGGATGACAAGGTCGAATCCGAGCTCCTGGGCCCGATGCGCCATGGCGACGACGTCTTTGAGACAGGTATCCGTGACCTGGAACGCGACGAGCGCTCGCCCGTGGACGAGATGGGGCGCGAGTTCCATCAAACGGTATCGTTCATCCCGGGTCAGGCTCCAGAACTCCCCCATGTTCCAGGAGAAGCCGAGCCCGTGGGTGCCGAGCCGCAGGACATGCTCGATGTTGGCGGCGAGTCCCTTCTCGTCCAGCTCATCCTCGGCGGTGAACGGCGTGATCATTGTCGTCCATTGGCCGACGAGGTTCTCTCGGGCCCACGCTTTCGCTTCTGATCGTGTGTAGCGCATACACCCTCGCCCTCTCCCGTCCCCCGTCGAATCGTGAAATCAAGGCGAGCCTATGATGGCTCGCGGAGCCATCGGGGTCACGGGGCGTCCACCCTTTTCGATGAGCAGCTCGAACACCTCGCCCCGGCGCACGTCGTCGACGACCGAGTGACCCTTTCGATCCGCCCAGGCGCGCACGTCGATACGGCTCGGTACGTCGTTCACCAAGACCCGGGCCAGGCTACCTGACGGAAGTTCGGAGAAGTTCCTTTCGAGTCGGGCGATCGCTCCCTTGCAGGTCAAGAGCGTCCCGTCGACCGTTAAGGCGACTGTCGGGTACGTCACGACGGGACCCGGGGGGCGAGCGGTCCAGCTTCGGCGAACACATCGACCTGACCGGTCAGCCGTTGCCGGAGCTCCCCGCGAAGGGCCGCCACGGCAGAGGCATCGACGTTTCCGCTCTCTCGGTCGCCACGGGTGCACACAGCTCCCCGGACTCCCACGATGTCCGGATTGATCCGAACGAGGGTGTGAAGGTTCGCCACCTTGAGGGCCCCCGAGAGCGCCGTACTCATTCCGGCCTCCTTCGCCTCGAGGACGAGCTCCTTCAACGCGGCTTCCCCAAGGAAATCGAAGAGGTTCCGACCGTCCTTAACGAGGGTGTCGATGAGCATCCCGTCGCTCCGACTCTCCCTGCCGAGCTTCACGACGAGGGTGGGGTCGATCCCGTGGTAGAGGTGGCTGTCGGCGAACGTCGCGGCGATGAGCTTGGTGTCGAACCCCTCCAACGCACGTCGGCTCTCTTGGAGGATCCGCAGCGCGGTTTCATAGTCGCTCTCGACGAACCCGACCTTGACCGAGGTCGCTCCGAGCGCCGCGGCACCATAGACCGCCATGGCCACGGTCCCGGCCTGATTCGGCACCACTCCGAGGGTGACGCTCACATGAATATGCTTGGGAAAGGCGTTCCGAACCTCTCGAATGACCGGGGGAAAGTTCGACCCGACCATCATTTCGCGCAGATTCTTCACGTCCACGATGTCGGCACCGCCGGCAACCGCTTCGCGCGCCTCATCGAGGTTCTGGACACTGACCATCAGCATCATGGCGAACCCTCCCCGCGGGGCTCGTCCGGTCCACGGCCCGTCCCGAGATCGGACCCAGGCCCGCTGACATCCGAGCCAGCGTTGGGCTCTCCGGGAGGGACTGCCGACCGCCTCGACGACTTGGTTCTTCGTGCCATCATCATGTCCACGCGAATCGGCTCATTAGCCTTGTCCACGGAACAATTCCCAGAAAGGCGAGGTGGAAAGGGTCGCTGTCAAGTGAGGTTGACGTGCCCCGAATCGCGGGACGGCTCTTGAAGAAGGAACTCCCTGCCAGTTCGTGAGCCGATCATCTGGTTCAGCCAGCCGCTGCACTGTCAGGGCCGCTCCCCCCTCCCCGCGCGAGGAGCGCCCCACGTAATGTGAGTTAGCTGTACCTCGCAGCCGCGTCTCTCAAGCGCGTCACTTCCAGCCTCCTGGGCAAGAATCCGAGTTCTTGATCGAGCCCCTGATGGACCCCAGGGGTTGGTCTGAACAACCTCGGCCGGGTTCGGAGAAAAGACCTGAAACACAGGCCATTCCCCCCCCGGTGGCTGGCGGGATCGGTTCGGGGAGATTATTCCCGCCACATGTTGTCGAGCACGATGACCGGGTAGGAGCAAACCCGGGGCGCCGTGATTGCGAACAAGACCGCTCCCACAACTTCGCGGTTCGTGAGCCGGCCGCGCGCCGCCGGCTCCCGGACTTCGTTCCATTCTGGACCCAGCGGGTCAGTGTCGTCAAAATCTGGTGGGTAGATTGCAGTCACGCGGATCCCGTGCTCTTTCAACTCCGTGCGTAGCTTGTCGCTGAACCCGGACTGTGCGTGTTTTGCGGCGTGGAAAACCGCTGAAGCGTCTCCTGAGTTCTGGCCGGGCAACGCCGCCGTGGAGACGATGGTGACGATGTCGGCGGCCGCAGATCGCCTTAGTCCTGGGAGCAACTCCTTGGTCACCAGAATCGTTCCTGTAACTGCCGCCGCGACAGCGCCAACGATGTCCGCCTCGGCGAGGTCTTCGAAAGTTCCGGGGAGCCAAGGCGCGGCGTTGTTGACCAGCACGTCAATTACCGGCGCGATCGCCAAAGTACTGAGGCAAGCCTCCCTAATGCTGTCGGGTTGGGCGAGATCGCAAGGCACCGTCGCTGCCTTGCGTCCGGTGCGGGCCTGGATAGCGTCGGCGACAGGAGACAACTTAGCGGGGTCGCGACCCAGGAGGACGAGCTCAGCCCCCTGATCCGCGGCAACAATTGCCAGGGCGCGCCCGAGTCCCCGGGTAGCGCCGGTAATGACGATATGCCGGCCTGATAGAACCCGGTCTACCGGGCTGTCCGGTCGAATCATTGCTATTTGAAACGAGCTCTACCTTATCACGATAGTCGTGCCCACTCGATGCGGGACCTGCGCGATCGAGGACGGGATCGCGAGGAGCGCGCCGGGCGCGCGGCGGTCCGCGAGACTCTACCTACAGTTAGGAAACCCGCCCCTTTCGGAACGCGCAAGGCTACCGCATCGTCTGGTTCCTTGTCGGCGGCCCACTGTAAGTTACGCCCTTCGCCAGCGTTCCTGCGGGGGTTCCGCGGCATTCACTACGACGTGCGCGACACGCGTCCTCGAGCGGTCCCGGCGGCGCGGGACGCGGCAAAGCGGCTGAGTTCAAGCTCTACGAGCGGTGTAGACGGGGGTCAACATGGGGAGCGAAACCTCCCCGCCGAATTGTTCGTCGACGATTCTGCCGAGCCCGGTGAGGAACCACTCGCGTTTCTTGGAGGGCAGGGTGACAACGTCCGAGAACGTTCCCCACAACGCCCTCACCCGGGAAGTCGCGAGCGTCACGGTCCACCGGATGTCCTCTCTCGAAATATGGTCGAACTTGTTTACGGATTCGAGCGCGCGGAGACGGTTCCTACGGTCTCTCGCCGCGGAGGCTTTGGTTTGTCCTCCCCCGGGAACAACCCCCCGACCATGGGAGAGTTCACGGTAAAGTGGCTGAAGCGCCCTGTGAAAAGGGCTTGGACGATGGGCGTCTCCGTGATGGTTGTTCCACGTGGCCCACCAGCCTCCGGGCTTGAGGGCTCGTGCGACCCTTCGCAGGGCCAGCCTTTCGGGGAGCCAATGGAAACTTGTGGCAGCAACACCCAGGTCGAAACCTTCTGCGGAAAGGGCTGCGTCTTCGAACCGCTCGGTGGAGACCTTCACCCGGCCACCGAGGGATCCGACCGAGTCCATCAGGTATCGCGCGAGCCGCCGGTCGGGTTCGACGAGGGTCAGCGGGTTGGCTCCTAGTCTCAGCAGCTCCCGGGTGGCAATCCCCGTCCCCGGCCCTATCTCGAAGACCGCTGCGCCGGGGCGGAGACCGCAGCGAGTGGTGAGGATCTCGTAGACTCTCTCCGGGTACGCAAGACGAGCGCGGTCGTATGCCGTGGGGTCTCGTCCGAAGACGCCCCTCCGCACCCGTCGAGGGGCCTTCTTCGCCATGGCCGAGGAGGCACTCGTTCGCGAATAAGGTTCTGTTCGGCGGCCCCGATCGCGCGGGTTGGGCCGATCGCTGCCGATGGGCAACCGCGACGAGGGGTATCGCGTCGACCCCCAGCTTTGTGGCGCCGTACCCTCGGTCAGCTCCCCCCGGGGGCTGCTGGATGCGCGAGGAAGCCGGCGAGGTGGAGGTCAGCGCGACCCGGGTTCCCCGACAGGCCGTCCGGCCAATCCTAGGATGTCCGCGTGCCCACGCGCGATGTCGGCTCGGGTCAAGGTGCGTGGTTCGACGAAGGTAAGTTCTCTCCATGCGGCGGCCCTGGGCGGCTCGCCCGAGGGCCACTCGCCCCGGAAGACGAAGTGCAGGTCCCAGTGCGCTCCGGATTCCGGGTCGATGACGGAGGTATAGGCCTCGGAGAATACCTCCGGCCCCTGAAGCGGGAGGTCCGTGATCTCCAGCTGTTGTCGCAGAATCCTCTGGGCGGAATCGGTGGGGGACTCGAACTCAAGCAGGTGCGATGCCGGCAGAATCCACCGGTTCCCGATCGACCGCACATGCGCGTCCTCCAGTGTGGCCATCTGTGCCCAAGGCGCACGCGGGTCGGGCCGACCGAGAAGTACCTTTGTCGAGGTCTCGGAGGGGCGGAGCACGATGAACGCCGAGAGGCAGACGCCGCCCTCTGGAACGCTCCAGAAACGCCTGCCCCGGATGGAGCGCGCCGTTGGGCGGTAACGAGCGAACCGAGCTAACCCGGCGTGCGGAGAATCGTCCATCCAGGAGAGCACGCGTGGCGGCGTAGTAAATTCTTGCATTCGGCGTTGAACTCCTGGGGGGCGTTCCCGCTGGTGGCATGGCAAATTCAATGGGTGAACGGCTTCCGTCCTCAGCGGTCGGGTCAATGAACCTTGGCGATCGCGACTCACGGGGATGATCGGGAAAATCCCCGCCTAGGAATCGGACCGAGGGGTGGAGAAGCTGCCCGACCCCACGAAGCTTTTGTTCTGAGTCCGGCGCTCCGAAATATCTTTAGCATTCACACTCTGAGCCGGAGCTCGAACTGCCGATGCCGTGGAAGTATAGTGAGGAGTACTACCGGGAATACACGCGGACGACGTGGAACGAGAGCGCCGAAGCCTATCTCACGTTGCTGAGGAACCTCGAGCCATTTCGAGCCGATCTCGTTACGCGACTGCGAGCGCAAGAGGGAGAGAAGGTTCTGGACCTTGGGACAGGCCCCGGGGAGCCGGCGTTCACAATCGCGGGTCAGGTCGGGGTCCGCGGGAAGGTAATCGGTATCGACCTCTCGGAAAACATGATTTCAATCGCTCGGCGAGTCGCAATCGATCGCTCGATCTCTAACGTAGAGTTTCGAGTAATGGATTGCTCGGCTCTGGACTTCGGCGACGCCGAGTTCGATGCGGCCATCAGCAGCTTCGGTTTCCAGATCTTTACAGACCCCGAGAAGGCCGCCCAAGAGACATTTCGGGTTCTCCGCCCTAGCGGGCGGGTCGCCGTCTCAGTATGGAGCACCGGCGACAGGGTCCCGTGGATCCATGCGATCGTAGGCCCCATGCTTAAGCACGCAGAACCCGATGAGACGGGGTACATCCCCACGCCGTACGAGCTCGGTGCCCCGGGTGAGATGGTGGGCTTTCTGAAGGCCGCCGGTTTTCGGGAGGCTCAAGAACAACGTCTCACCCATCCGATGCGGTTCGAGGACGAAGAGCACTATCTCCGATCGATTCTGAAGGCCACACCGATTGGGCATTCGCTATCGGAGGAGACCCAAGAGGTCCAGCAAGAGGTGCTCCGGGAAACACGGGCCAACCTCCGACAGTGGAGAACCCCAGATGGCCTCTCCATTCCGTGCGAATGCGTGTTCGCGACCGCGAGCAAGCCAGCCTGAGAGACCTTCCCTAAACCGCTGGGAAGCCCGGGAGAGAGGAAAACCAAACCACGCTTCGGCCATCCTTTGCCCCAGCACCGGGATTGAGACGGTACCCGTAGGCGACTCCTCCACGCGAGCTTCACAGGGAACGCGCGCGCGGCGAAGCGGTCGGGGGGGCGCGGGGGAGCGTCGCAATCGGAAAGTCGACGGATCGTCCGGTGGAGGGAAACAAGTCTGTCTTAAGCAGAGTGGCCCGATTCTGATAGAGGGGGCTTCATCGTGGAACCGCGGGGCGTGCCTGCCCTAGCCGGCGCCGCAGTCCTCCTCGTCGTTCTGGCGGGTCTTGGCGCCTCGATCGCAACGGAATCACGGTCTGAGACCCACATACCGAGTTCAGCCCCGGGATCGGGTCTAGGTTCCGGAGAGCCCAGCCGCCCGGCGGCCCCGATCGGTTTGCCAAGTCTCGGACCTGTCCCCCTGGATAAGCCGGGAACAGCTAGGCAAGCCTCTCCGTCAGGGTATCGGGTCGGTGCCGTGGATCGACTCTCCTGGTTTGTCTCCGAGACCCTGGTGCTCCTCAACGATACGTTGGTGTCAGGGAACTTCCTCGCGGGCAATGGGATAGCCCCCCAAGCCATGGCCCTTGACAGCGGGAGAGGGGAGCTCTTCGTCGCGAACAACGGCTCGTCGCTGGTGAGCGTGATCTCTGACGCGACGGATAGCGTCGTGGCGACGGTGGCGGTCGGTTCTGGGCCTAGTGGCATAGCGTATGACAGTGGGAAGGGAGAGGTCTTCGTGGCGAATTACGAATCGTGGACCGTCAGTGTGATCTCCGACGCGACGGATAGCGTTGTCGCAACCCTCGCCGTGGGGCACTTCCCCCGCGGCGTGGCGTATGACAGCGGGAAGGGAGAGGTCTTCGTCGCTGACAGCAATTCGAGCAGCGTGAGCGTGATCTCTGACGCGACGGACAGCGTCGTGGCGACGGTTGTGGTTGGGTCGGGGCCCAGTGGCGTGGCGTATGACAGCGGGAAGGGAGAGATCTTCGTCGCGAACAGCGAATCGAACAGCGTAAGCGTGATCTCCGACGCAACGAACGTCGTGGTGGCGACGGCTACGGTCGGAGTGAGGCCCAGTGGCCTGGCGTATGACAGCGGGAAGGGAGAGATCTTCGTCGCGAACAGCGGCTCGAGCAGCGTGAGCGTTATCTCCGACGCCACGAACGTTGTAATGGCGACGGCGTCGGTGGGCACGGCCCCGTTCGGCGCTTCATATGACAGTGGCATGTCGGAGGTCTTCATCGCAAACGCCGACTCGAACACCACGAACGTGATTTCCGACGCGACGAACCTCGTCGTGGCAACGGTTGCCGTCGGGTCGGGGCCGAGCGGCGTGGCGTATGACAGCGGGAAGGGAGAGATCTTTGTGGCCGATCGCGGCTCGAATGCCGTGAGCGCGGTCTCCGACGCGACGAACAACGTAGTGGCGACGGTGGCTGTGGGCATCAACCCCGACCAGGTCGCGTACGACGCCGGGAAGGGAGAGGCGTTCGTCGCGAACTATGGGTCGAACACCGTGAGCGTGATCCCCGACGCCACGCACCGAACGATGGCAACGGTGGCCGCGGGACTCGCGCCCGATGGCGTGGCGTATGACAGCGGGAAGGGAGAGATCCTGGTATCCAACCGCGGCTCGAACGACGTGAGCGTGATCTCGGATGCCACGAACGCGGTAGTCGCGACGTTGGGGGTGGGACTCGGCCCCTGGGGCGCGGCGTATGACCCCGGGAAGGGAGAGGTTTTCGTCGCGAACTTCTACTCGAACACGGTGAGCGTGATATCGGACGCGAACAACACAGTAGTCGCAACGGTGGCAGTGGGCAGCTATCCCATCGGCGTCGCGTACGACGCCGGGAAGGGAGAGGTATTCGTCGCGAACTACGGTTCGCACGACGTGAGCGTGATCGCGGATGCGACGAACATGGTGGTGGCGACGGTAGCCGTGGGCAGCTATCCGTTCGGTCCAACGTACGACGCCGGGAAGGGAGAGGTCTTCGTCGCAAACTACGGTTCGAACAACGTGAGCGTCGTCTCGGATTCCACGGACGCGGTGGTCGCGACGGTGGCGGTGGGTGCCGCCCCTATCAGCGCGGCGTACGTTGCCGAGAACGGAGAGGTATTCGTCGCGAACTACAATTCGAACAACGTGAGCGTGATCTCGGATGCAACGAACACGGTACTTGCGACTGTGGCGGTGGGCACCGAGCCCGTCAGCGTGGCGTACGACTCGGGCACCGGGGAGGTCTACGTCTCCAATTACGCCCAGGGAACGATGTCCGTCCTGGCCGGTGTTCCCCCCCATCCGGTGACGTTCACGGAGAGCGGTCTTCCTGCCAGTACGAGCTGGAGCGTGACCTTGGACGGAACGACCAACTCCTCGACGGGTCCAACGGTCGGTTTCCTGGAACCGGATGGGGCGTACCCCTTCTACGTCGGGGCCCCGACCGGGTACAATGCGTCTCCTACGGACGGGATGCTGCTTGTGGCCGGAGCCCCGCTCTACCAGTCGGTCACGTTCACGCCCGCCTACCCCGTGATGTTCACCGAGACCGGACTCCCTTCAGGGACCATCTGGACCCTCACTCTGGGGGGCACGACGCGGAGCTCCACCACGTCGATGATCACTTTCTCGGAGCCGAACGGAAGCTACACGTTCAGACTGTGGTCCGTCCCGGGGTATTCCTCGGGGCAAGGCTCGGGGTCAGTGACCGTGAACGGGGTGGCCGTCACCAAGACGCTCGGCTTTTCGACCAGCACGGGTCCCGGTTCTCTAGGACTCGGCCAGGGCCTGTTCGGTCTTCCCGGCTATACGGGCCTCCTCCTCCTCCTCGAGGCCGTGGTCGCCGTCGGCATCGTCGTCACCGTGGCGGCCACACGACGCGGTCCGCCGCTTCCGCCGTCGGGCCTACCGCCCATCACGGGACCGCCTTCGGACTAGGCAGGGGGACACGGAGGGGGCGCTCAGTCGACCGTAGCCTTTTCGATGCGCACCGGCGTTCGAGGGCGATCCTGTCCGTCTCGTGGAACGTGGACAATCTTCTCGGCAACGTCTTGGCCGCTGATCAGCTTCCCGAAGATTGCGTGCTTGCCGTTCAACCACGGCGCGGGCGCGACGGTGATGAAGAACTGGCTCCCGCCGGTGTTAGGGCCTGCATTCGCCATAGAGAAGATTCCCGCACTATCGTGCCTGAGGGACGGGTGGAACTCGTCGGGAATGGTGTAGCCGGGCCCGCCGGTCCCCGTACCCTTCGGGTCGCCGCCTTGGATCATAAACCCCGGGATCACCCGGTGGAAGATCACGCCGTCGTAGTAGCCCTTCTGGACCAGCGTCAGGAAATTCTTCGCGGTCACCGGCGCCTTGTCTTGGAAGATCTCCGCGCGCATCGTGCCCAGGCTCGTCTGGAGGGTGACCGTAGGGTTCGCCATGCGCCGCCCCTGCCACCGGGGCGGAAATAGCCTGCGGCCCCGGGGCCGCCGTCAGCTAAAATGTCGATGGACCGCGATTAGATAGATGACCAGGAGCACCGAGATGATTGCGCCGATGGAGAAGTAGGCTCCGGCGAGAGCGTCGCTGATGAAGTAGAGCGCGAAGACGATGATGGCCAGAACGAGCGCCCAAAGGCGCTGGTGCCACAGGCCGAGGGCGACGCCGAGGATGATCAGCCCGATGATGAGCATGATGACGCCGGCGACGGCCACGGCGTACGTGCCGAACGTGGGGAAGCTGATGCCGACGGCGACGTCGAGGACGGCTAGCAAGACCCCCGCGATGATCAGCAGAACGCCAACGATCCCGATGAGGACGGCCAGGATCGCGACACCGATGGGCTTGCTCGGCTCCTCAGGGGTCTGCTGATATGTCCCGTAGGGCTGACCGCTCATGGAAGGGCTCTGTCCCTACAGCTTGACCTCCGGTCCCGCCCGATAAACCTTCCCCCCGGCCGCGCCCGGGTGCCCGGTGGGGGTATCTTCCATCGGGGTCATCGCGGCGCTTTATAGCATCCCTCGACCCATACTCACGGCGAGCCCGGTGCTGGCTCGCGATTCTCGATGAACCGCTCGCTGGCGTTGGTGGGTGTCGTCCTCGTCATCGTCTCCATTCTGCTGATCTCGATCCCGTTCCTGGTGACCTCGGCCTTTCAGGTCAACGACGCGGTCTACGCTACCGGGTTCCTGTTCCTGGTGGGTCTGGTCATTCTCTACCAGGCCGCTACTTCGCCGGACCCCCGGGTCACCACGGTGGGCGGGCTCCTGGGCAACCCGATCATCGATGAAGCGCGCAAGGCTGAGGAGGCCGTCACCCACGTCCCGCTCAGCCACGTTCGATACGCGCCGGGCCCCAAGGAGCCGGTCCACTGTCGGTACTGCTATACGGCTATTCCTTGGAACGTCCTCAACTGTCCCCGGTGCGGCCGGCCCCGCCAATGCCGGAACTGCGGGAAGCAGCTCTACTTCCTCGCCGGCGCGGTCCGATGCGCGCCATGCGTGCGAGACGAGATGCAGTGCAATTGTCCCCGGGTCCGGCCCTCGGGTCCGCCCCCCACTGGCGTTCGGCGGACCGGAGGAGGCAGATGACCAATCTCGATTCCCGGCTGCCGAGGGGACGCGCGGTGCTCCCGGCGGAGGTCCACGTTCACTTCGACGGAGCGTGTCAGCCTCCTCGGGGAGGAGGCGTCGCGACCTACGGGTTCACGGTCGAGGGACCCGGCCTCGACCACGAAGACAAGGGACTCGCTGTGCCTCCGTGGACGCCCCGTGCGACCAACAACGTTGCAGAATACACGGCCGCGATCCGAGCCTTGGAGTGGCTGCGGGAGCGAGGATACTCCGGACCCGTTCGGGCGATGGGAGACAGTCAGCTCGTGATTCGTCAGATCCAAGGTCAGTACCGGGTCAGGGCGTTGCACCTCAGAGAGTATCACGCGCATCTGCTCCGGCTGGCGAGCCACTTCGAGCACGTCGACTGGGCCTGGATCCCCCGCGAGGCCAACGCTCGCGCCGACGGGTTATCCAAGGAGGCCCTCGAGGACGAATGGGCCCGGGCGGCCCGGCATCGCCCGTCGGAGCCCGTGGTTCCGGTGCCCGAAGACGAAGAGGCACCGGACGATATGTCCGGCTCCACCGGTCCGAAGGACGGCTAGCCCCACCGAACGGTGTAGACGAGGGTCCGGCCTTCGAGGCCGGCTCGGGTCCGCGCCGCGTCGACGAACGTAGCGAACGCCGCCGCCGCGTCGGGGGTCAACCGGGGTCGCAGGCCGTAGCCGCGCGGCGTACCCGACCCGAGAAACTTTCGCGGGGGGTCGGCGACGGGCGGGACCATGGAGTCGGAGGCTACCATCGCGCTCATCGGCGCGACCAACCAACCGCGCGCTCGATCACGTCGCGGTACGAAAGACCCAGAGGGACGCGAGGAATGTACGCCAGGGGAATGTCGGCCTCGTGCTCGACCCGGCCCAGGACTCCCAACGCGGCGAGAGGAATCGCATCGGTTTTTTGCTCCGACATAGCCCTTCGCCCCGTTTGTCAGACGGATGTCGTACATAAAGGGGGTTGTTCCACAGGAACCAGGGGGGTCGGGACCGGTTCTTCGTCAGAGAATTAAGGCGGACGAAGGGCTGACATGAGGGAGGAATCTCCAGTGGAACGAGAGGTTACTGAGACAAGCGACCAGGCCCGTCACTGACGTAAACGCACTAGGGGCCTGTCTTGGTCTGCGGCGGTGCTCCGGTTGGGGGCGCCACGGAGCCGGATCGGAGTCGTTGCAGTCGGTTCGGTCCCCACCAGATCCACTGTTTGCCCAGCGCAAGCGCCGCGGGGACGAGGTAGGTCCGGACCACCATCGCATCGAGAAGCACGGCGAGACCGACGGCGAGGCCGATCGCCTCGAGCAGGGTGAACGTGCTCGTGGCGAGGACCAAGAACGCGCTCGCGAGGATCACCGCCGCCGCGGTGATGACCCCTCCCGTGTGCGTGACGGCGCGCACGATGGGTCGGGGCGTGCCGGTGTCCTTCCCCCGTTCCTCTCGGACCCGCGTCAGGATGAACACGTTATAGTCCATCCCGAGGCCGAGAATCAGGACGAACAGGATTGTCGGTACGAAGAAGAAGATCGGTGCGCCTTGGAGCTTCCCGACCAGCAGGTACGTGAGCGCGTAGGCCCAGGAGATGGAGAGGCCGATCGTGGCGAGCGCGATCGCGGGTATGACGACTGAGCCGAGGACGAGGAAAAGGACTAGGAACAGGCCGATGGTCGCGGCGACCAACATGCGTTCCGTCGAGGCCGCCGTCTGCGCCGCCAAGTCCTTGATCGTCGAAGCGGCGCCGCCGTAGGCCACCGATTGGATCTCCGGATGGTGCGGGGCGAAGGAATTCAGCCCGCCCTCGATTGCGTTCAAGCTCGTCACGGCGGCGTTCGACAACCCGTCCGAGGACGGCGTGACCGTGAACCACACCGTCCGATTGTCGCTCCCGATGTACTGCGGGATGACCCCCCGAAGGCTGATGCGCTGCGCCGGGGGCAGTGAGGAATAATTGAGCCACGTCGACAACGGGGCGCCCCCGATGCCGACCAGGGAATTCGCGGAACTGATCCCGGCCGTGTGGTTCATGAGGCCTTGGATCGAGTTGACGTCGACGAACTCAGTTGCATTAGTCGTGTTCCCAACGACGAGCGGCTTCTCGAACGTCACGAGGATGATCGTCGGGAAAACGTAGCCCGGGCCGAACTGCTGCTCGAGGTGCTGTAGGCCCTGGGCGGCGGGTTGGTCGTTGGGCAGCTGGGCGTAGAAGTTGTAGGAAAGCGGAACGTTCAGCGCGACGATGATCAACGGAATCGAGAGGAGCAGGACGACTCCCACGACGGCCTTCGGGTGCCGGGTGGCTAGCCGACCGGCCCGAGCGAAGTACGTTTCCCCCGTTTCCGCAGCCGTTCGGCTCCGGCTGGCCTGGCGAACGAACCGCTGGCCGGTGTAGGGCCAGAAGAGTCGGGGCCCGATCAGCGTGAGCAAGGCCGGAGTCACGGTGAGCGCGGCGAGCAGGGTAATGAGCACCGAAACGGACAGGGCGATGCCCCACTGGCTCAGCAGCCCGATCCCGCTGAAGGCCATCGCTACCGTCGCTACGATGACCGACGCGCCGCTGGTGGCGATGCTCTCCCCGGCCCAGGTAACGGTGGTGACGACGGCGTCTTTCGGCTCCGCGCCATGGGTGAGTTCCTCGCGGTACCGCGCGACGAGGAATACGGAATAGTCGGTTCCCACGCCCAACACGAACACGTCGACCAGCGTGATGCTCGTGACGTCGAACGCAGTCACGTACTTCCCGATCAGGAAGACGGCGGCGAGTCCCAGTCCGAGCGCGATGCCGATGGAGGTGAAAGTGACGAGAGGGGCGCACGGGGCGCGGAAGTACAGTATCGTGATCAGGATCAACACCGTGATCGTGAGCGGAAGGATGAACACGAGGTTCGAGCTCAGCAGATGGTTCTCGTTGTCGTCGAGGTAGCTCGGCCCGGTCTGGTAGTAGGCGATCCCCCCCGAAGGGTCCACGTGTTCCAGGACGGGCGGCACGATCGAGTTGAGCCGGGTCAGGTCGTCGAAGACCGGGGTCGAGCCGTTGGGAGCGGTGTAACCGTCGGAAACGGTGAACGCGACCACGATCAACGCGGCGTTGCCGTTCGGGCTAACGAACGATGCGGTAAGCGCGGGCGGGACTGGCAACGGGTACAGCGAGGGCGATCCGTCGGCGATGGTTCCTGTCCAGGTTGCGATTGCGCCAGCCGCTCCGGCGCCGCCGGGAAACTCATTCCAAACGAGGCGGAGCCAGCTCTCCGGAATTCCCGCCTCGAGGCCCAGGTATCCGACGGTCGCGTTGTGCACGGCGGGCTCGGCCGTGAAGTTCCCGATGCCGAGATTCTGTAACGCGTAGAGCGGGAGGCTCTCATTCGCAAGGCCCGGGATGAGCGCAGGGATCGCCTCCGACAACGTGTCGCGCGTGGCGGTTTGGGCGCACGGCAGAAGATTCCCGAGAGGAGAGGAGCCGAAACAGCTCGCCGAGGACTGATTGAATCCCGGGACGGAGTCCGTACCGTTGTAAAACGCGGCCAGCACCGCTTGCGCCGGCGCCGGATCGACCGTCAACATGCCCCACGTCTGATCGAAGGCCTGCCAGTTCGTGTCCGGTGGCAGGACTGAGTCGTTCACGTAGAGATTGAGCCACACTCTCACGTAGAGGGCGGAGGGTCCCCACACGAGAGACGCGGATTCGTTGACTACCGTGGGCAGCGAGGGAGAGGAAGCGACCGCGCCGTGGATGAAACCGAGGGCCACCTGCGCTTCTCCGGAGAGATAATCCTGGTAGGCGGAGTACACCGAGCTCACCGAGCTGACGTCGTGGAGCCGAGAATCCGTACTGATCGCGCTGGTCACTGCAAGAACCGTGGGTTGTCCGCTCGACGTTCCGACGCCGGGCCCTGTCAGAAGTACGAAGGTGCTTGAGCCTCCGACCTCGCTCGGGAAGAGTCGGTTGGCCTCGTTCTGAGCGATAACGCTCGGCGCGGAGTTGGGGAGCGTCGTGGCGGAGTTGGTCGTGACGGAATTCACCTGGAGGACCGCCGGGATCGCGACGACGAGCAGCAGGACCCAGAATATGATCGGGTACCACGGGTGGCGCACGATGGCGTGTCCCAGCCCGCTGAATATCCGCGAGCCGGAGACGGACGGGCGTCGAGCGCTGGCCGTGCCGCCCACCGATGGCTCCTCCGAATTGCAGCACCGCTACCCCGGCCGCTCTACGAGCCTCGCAGAGTTCCGGAGGTGTTGCGACTGTTCGAGGAAGCGGGAGGGGCTATACGTTTGCGGTCCTCAGCGCCGCCTCGGTTCCCCCCGGTCCAGCTTCGAGCGATTGGGCGCGCGAGAACCCTGATACTCCTCTTTGGGCAAGTCAGGTTACCCTTACTCGCCCGCATTCGCTGCGGCTTCCTTCGTCGCTTGCAGGATGGAGCTCCTCTCGGAACCCCATCGGGCCAGCTCCAGAAGTCCGGTGAGCGCGCTCGGGGAAAGAGCCGTGCCCCGTAGAACGTAGTGGCCTCGGTTCAGGATCGTCGTCGCCGCTGCCCTATCCCGATGCCACTCGCCCTGGCAGTCACCACACACGCTCCGTCGCCACTCCGGGTGGTCCAGCCGACCTCCGCATCGGGGACAATCCGACGACGTCCCCCGAGGGTCCACGTGGAGCACGCGTGTACGGGACTTGTACGCTACTTGCCGCTGGAACCTCCCGTGAGTCCAGGTGGCAAGCTTTCGGCGCATGTCGCTCTCTTGGGTGTCCTTCATGCACTGTTCGGTCGTCTGACTCAGATCCTCGAAGACGATGTTCCGCTCGCCGACCTGCGAGAGGAACTCATTCGTGGCGAGATGGAGTCGAGCGTCAACCCGACGGCGCTCCCGGTGCTCGTACCGACGCAGGACCTGCCTCTGATGTCGAACGTCCTTGGAGATGTGCCTCTGCACGGAGGCTCGTTTGCGCTCCATCGCTCCTTGGATTCGCGTGATAGGTCTGAGGTTTACCGAACCGACAAGACCATCCGAAGTCGCAAAGTCAACCGAAGGCATGTTGACGTCGACCCCGACCGACTCGACAGCCTCGTACTGTTCGCGAGGGACATAGAAGTTGAAGATCAGCTTCCGGTCGGTGATGGCGAGACCGAAGCTCCAGTTTGACGAGTCCCCGTATCGCCAGAATAAGGGGTTTCTCACGTCAGCCAGGTCGACTCGCACGTGCCGAGTCGGATGGACCGTGATGTCGAGGGTGGTCCCGTGCCACCGGTAGAGGTCGGGAGTGAGGCTCGCCTTGACGCGGCGGCGGTAGGGAAGGGTCTTCCTCAGCTCCGCCCACTTCTCCCGGTCGTTTCGCTTGATTCTTCGGAGGAGTCGGTCCCAGGAGGCGAGAGTGGCGGAGCTCTCGTTGCACATCACGACCGGCCAATGGCTGGCTAATTGCTCGTAACGCTCGCGGAGACCTGGATAGCTGCGTTTCGTGGCCTCGAACCGAAGTTCTTCGGGATGGGTTTCCCAATCGCGAACGAGGTGGTTGACGGCGGAACGGACGTCGAGGAGGGCGGAGAAGAGGAGCGGTGGAGGAGTGAAGGGAATAACGACGGTGCGGATCGGTCCCTTATGACGTCCGCGCATTGACGGAAGAGCGAAGTGTAGGTTAAGAACGGTTCTGGGGATGTGAACGGTGAAGGTGGGTCCCGAGCCCCCCTGTTCACCGTCGGGGGGGATGCCACTTTTTCTCGCGAAAGAAGAATAACGACTCAGGCTCTCGTCCCGGTGATCCGAAATGGCCCGGTTGCGTCGAATCTCCGCCGTCCGAAAGGAGGATTTGCTCGACCGGGCGAAGGCGCTCCGCGGATCCGTCGAGCCACTCCTTCCCAGGCTAACGCCCGAGTGCCCAGCCGATCGATTCGACCGCCTACGGTCGGAGATCGAGGAGGTCCGAGCGGCCCGAGATGACGAGGGACGACTCGAAAGACTCGCCCGCCGAGGCGACCCGCTCGCCCGGGCCTACGCAGGCCTCCTCAAGTTCTACTTGAAACCGGAGGCATTGGTCGTCGCGACCTTCCCACTACCGAACGGTTCCATCCCGTATGCACCGCTCGCCCGGACAGAGCCCGAGATGGAAGTCGCCGTGCAGCACTCGGACGACCCGGAGCGCCTGCTCATCGGCTACCTTGACTGGACGCGGAAGGGATTCCATTTCTTCGCCACCAGCGATCGGCTCTGGTGCACGGGCCGGTCCCCCGAGCCGCCGCCCGAATTCCGCTCGGCGAAGATCGCCGGACTCCCCTATCGGTTCGTTGCGGATCCCGAGCATTACTTCTTTGGATGCACGCACTTGGCCGAAGGCGAACCCCGACCGTATATCGAGGTCGGCTGGCCCGGCGCCGGGACACGGTTCCGTGTGTGCGAACGCTGCGCCAAGCCCGACCGTCACCTGCTTTCGAGCCTGTCCGACGGGATTGCAGTTCCCGATCCGGGGACCGCATTCCCTGTGACCTCCGAGCTCAATGTCCACTGTCGGGCGGGCGCCGAGTGCGTCCACGCGCACCTGCCGGAGCTTCCTCGCGGCCTCCGGCAGTTGTACGAAAAAGGCCGGCTCGGGGATGGGGATCTGCTGAGGGAATATCTGAGCGCGCTGCGCCCGCGGATCGAGCGGACCTCGCGACCTACGTTCGTCGCGAACGGCACCTGCTACGGAAGCGATCTGGACAGTTTTCTCACCGATCTTCACCCGACCCCCGTTGAGCGACGTGCGCTCGAAAGCGTGCTGCGGGTAACTCCGGGATACTTTTCGATCGACCGGGCCACAGCGAGCCAGGCGCTCGAACAGCTCTGGCCCGCCCACGCCGAGGCGATCGTTCGCTCGATTGTGCAAGACGCCGACGAGTCCCAGAAGCTGATCGACGAGCTTCGCGCTGCCCCCCCGGGCCGGGTGGCCGAGATCCTGAAGCGGGTCCAGCGGCTTCGCGAAGATCGCGAGGTACTCGAGGCGCTTCCGCGATATCGGGGGTTGTCCCCGCAGGCCGAGTACGTCGACCGCGTGGCGCGGATCTTCCGGACCCACGGCGAGGCCGACGCCGAACGCGCGCTGTTCGAGTTCCTTCCACGCGAGGGGAATGTGCGCGGCCTCGCGTTCGCTCTCCTGCTCGCGCTGGGCCGGGCCCAGAGTCATATCTGGCAGTTCTCTGAGAGCGAGCAGAAGTTCGGTACGTTCCTCAGCGACGCGGCGCGCGCCACGCTCGCGGCCCCGCCCGACGCGTACCACGACGCGCTGGGCCGCCTCTTCCTCGCCGCCGGCGTCGCCGAGTGGGGAACACGGACAGACGGCTAGCGCGTCCGGAAGGACAGCTAGGTGCGCATCTGTTCCCTAGCCGAACTCGACGCGAGTCAGATGCGTGATAGGCTCCAGAACGGCGCCTCCGCGACAAGATCGTCATCCCCCTCAGGGACTGGCGCGTAGGCATTCCAGATCTCGCGCGCCTTTCCGCTCTTCTGGTTGAGCGAGAGACCTGAAGGTCGATAACCGAGTGCGACGTGCACCTCCCCGATGCCCGGAGGCTGGATCCGCTACGAGTACGTCGTGATGGGCGTCGTCCTCGCACTCGCGGCCTTGTACTATCTTGCCATTAACAACGTCACCGCGATCGTGATAGGCCTTGCCCTGATCGTGATTGCCGCGATCTTACTCGGGGTCGCTTTTCGACGGCCGCCCCGCCCTGTGGCCACAACCGTCCCGGCCCCGTAGACCGGACCAAGCTGGTGGGACTCGGCCGGTGCGGCCCGAATCTCGGTCTATACGAAGTGGACACGGGGGCGTCTAGACCCCCCGGGGGCCGAATCCGGATCCTAAGCGTCCTCAGGGCAACGGGCGCACAGCTCAGTTTGGCGGCCGTTCTACTCTGCCCAAAGTCCCCACTCACCGGATCGGTGCCTTACCCAGTACTGAGCTGACAGGCCCTCGGGCCAGTCGCGCCCGAATCCAAAGGGTCCAAGTCCGTCCATTTCCGATCCTCCAAGCCTCCCGGAAACCTCGCAAATTCTTTGCCCGCGTGGCAGCGACGGTACTTGGAGAGGCGCTACGGAGACCCATAAGCAACCTCCTCCGCAGGAAAAGGTCGGACGGAACCGCCAGGCAAATAGGGGGATAGTCGGTGGGCCCGTTCGGAGAACGAGAAGACCAGACAAGTCGTTACGGCGGGGGTTCAGACGGGATTCCCGGACGACTTTCGTCCGGACCGATCCAATAGATCCAGCAGGCTGAACAGCGGTAGGAGAGCGGAAGATGCCGCGGGCCGACGAAGAGATTTCCGCCCCTAGGGTAGAGCGGTGAGGGAGTTTGCCACTCCGAGTACTCCGGACCTAACTTCCCAAACTTCGGTGGGACCCACATCAGGCGGTCGGGCAGACCCAGGATGAATCCCGGCTCCATTACGCCGCGGCACTGCGGGCAAATCCGGTGCGGCAGCGCGGTGCCGGCGTCTTGAGTCATCTTGTTTCCGAACTTAGGCTATGCATGAACCCTCCGTCAGCGGGTTGGGTTTGAACGCACGACTTCGGATCACGCCCCAATCGGCGCTTGGGCAAGCCGCTGCTCGGGGGCCCAGTTGGGGGAATCGGCCCGGGCGACGCGAGAGAGGCGTCGATTCAGAACCCACGCGTTTCCGAAGGACAATCCGCGCAGTTTGCAAAGCGAAATCTCTGAGCGCGAGCCCCCCTCCGCGCTCCATGCCCGTAGCTCGGGTGGGACTTCGGTGTAGGGCCAATCGGGAATTGTAACCGTAACGTGGCGGACCGACCCCCCTAGGACCGAGAAACCGCGACTCGTCACAGAACCGCCACCGCGCCAAAATCTGCTAGCCCGCGGGGACTAGCATCCGTAGCCCGGGGAGGTACCGACCGCGCAGGCGTAGGTAATCATCCCGGGCATGTTCGGGTTGTACTCGGTACCGTTCGGAGCGGTGAACGAGGTGGAAAAGCCCGAGTCGTAAAGGAACACCTCGTACGGCCCGGGGGACGCGCCCTGTTGGTTGTTCTGATACGTAACCTGCTGAATGTACGTGGATTGGGTTACGCTGAAACTTATGCTCTGCAGAGCGGAGAACATGGTCATCGCGAATCCAACCTCGGCGGTGAGGTCAGTGATCGTGGTCGCGACATCCCCCGCTCCGCAGAAAATTCCGCACACGTCGAAAGCGTCCATGATTGCGAGTGAGAGAGCGAGAGCCGAGGAAAAGACTGACCATGCCCCCTCAATCTTGTCGATGGCGCTGGAGGCCGACGAGTAACTTGTGTCGGTTGCGGTCAGGGTGGAGTAGGTAGTTGTGTCTGTAGCATTCAAGGCGTGGTTGTATATCAAAGCCAGCGAACTCCCGAATTCCAACTTCGTCAAGATTTCGCCAAAACAGTGGTCCTCCGACTCTCCGTGAAACGCGAACGAGCCGCCACTGATCCCGGTTATCTTCTCGGTGTCGTAAAGGGTCGTGGTCGAGGAAGTGACACACTTGTATTCGGTTGGGTTGAACACCCATCTCGTGAACACCTCCTTTTGATTTACGATGTTGATCGTCGCGTTGTTCAGGAAAATCATGCCAACGGATGCGTTGGAAGCCGGGTTCGCAACCGCTGCACCGCCAGTTCCGCCTCCCGGGCTACTTCCTGACCATGAAGAGTGGGTCGACATCGTAACCATCTTCGTACTCACGGCCTGGGCGCTCGTGAAATTCAGCTTGAAGGTGGCGGAGAATGTTTGCTGGATTGCTAGGAAGAGGTCAGAATTTGCAGGATCGCTATTGTTGGCCAACATGATGGGCAGCGGGCCTGTCTTTGTGGTGGTGTTCAATGTGGTCCAGTTGTCCCAGGTCTGTGTGGAACACGTGGGACAGGTCGAGGGAGTGCATAGAGCCGGAACGACCGGGGCCCGCGACCCCATCGGGACAGGGTAGGTTCCGGTAGGATGGTTCAAATTGAACACGACGGGGATCCTGACCTGAGTTGGAGGGGCCCGGGGGCTAAAGGGGTAGTTGTCGTAGAAGTTGTAGAGCCGTTCCGTGGTGTTATTCGAGGTCACGTAGGTGCCTTCGACCGTGAGAGAAACGGTGTCGGTCATTGGTCCGGCGACGTGCAACCACTGCGCTACGATGGTGTTGAAGAGGGGGCTCAAGACTCCCGTGGCGACCCCATTGGCGCCGGTGGTCCCGTTCCAGAGTTCGACGTAATACGAGTTGTTCGATACCGAGACGGCTGACAACGGGACGGCGCTATAGTCGGTAAGTAAGGAGTTTGGCAGATTGGAGAAGACCGTCACGTGGGCACCAGAGAGATTGACAAGTGCACCCCCGTCCAGCCCGATGGCCGCTGCGGTGATAGAGGGACCGTGAGGGTGTGATTCGGTCGGCCCTCCAGCGACCTGTATGTAGATAACCGCGCCCAGCACAAGGCTGATCGCCGCCGCGATCGCGAAGACCGCGAATCGCTTCCGACTACGCTCCGTTCGGACCGGTCGGACTCCTGACAGGGTCTTCCGCCCCCAAATTGATTTGTAAATAAGCGCAATTATTTACTTAGCTGCTAAGTTCGGGTTCACTCAAAACCCATCGACTCATCAGAGGTGGCAAATCGCGGAAAGCGCGTTCCGCGCGACCTCACTAGAGAGGATCTCCTCCGCTGGGCGGAGTGCGATCGCGGTCAGCTTCGCAACGGCGGCGTCCGCCGCGGGGCCCTCATCCGCTTCAGGAGGGGCACTTCGGCATTCCCTCGCGTCCGCCTTCGCAATTCTTTCTCGTTGACTCCGAAGCAGAAGTCGGCCACGGGCTTGTCGCAGCAACGCGGGAGCTGGTATGATGGACACGGGGGGATTTGAACCCCCGACCTCTGCTTTGCGAAAGCAGCGATCTTCCGCTGATCTACGTGCCCGCGGGGGCGCGCACGGTCGCTGTTCCTTA
>Ga0187808_10000023_pt1 | contig 28846 bp, 24 predicted proteins | sample NC_wetland_sal_i_5_FD_132427 | JGI IMG/M metagenome (GOLD analysis project Ga0187808, IMG submission 132427) | Wetland sediment microbial communities from Neuse River Estuary, North Carolina, USA - ASW_3 | ecosystem: Environmental > Aquatic > Freshwater > Wetlands > Sediment | place: USA: North...
CTAGAGGACGTTGATCGCGCGGGCGATGACGAGCGCGGCCAAGACGATCGAGCAGCCCGCCTCGAGCATCATGAGCAGCTTGGCCCACGGCTTGATCGCTGAGATATCGGTGGGGCTGATCGCGGTCGCGGTCCAGAAGGCCAGCGACAGGTAATCGACGAACCGGGGTACCCAGGTGGCGGGTACGTACGCCGAGTGCTGCATCTCTGGGAAGACGAACGCCGGGTTCCTGTCCGGATGGTGGGCCCGGGACGCCGCACCGCCGCGATCAAGGTCCCAGTACCAGAGCCCGAAGGCGATCACGTTGGTCGCCCAGACCACGCCGCCAGCGGCGAGTAGACCGCCCGGGTGAGCGGCGAAGACCTTGTTGTTGGTCAAGATCTCCGCGACGAGCCGGCCGGCGGCGATCAGGTTCGCCACGGTCAGGAACGCGATGACGACGCCGGTGACAACTCGCAGCCAGGGTTTCTGCCTGTCGATCCGGCCCGGGTCCCCGGCTATCAGCACGGCCAGCAGCCCGAGAAGTACGGCCGGGACCACCCAGGTGGGCTGGACCCGGTACCGGGCCGGCAGCGCCACATGCAGGCCGGCCGCGACAATGATCGCCAGGGCGACCGGCCACCAGTGCTCACCCCGCTCGGCTGGTTCGGCTCGCGCGAGCTCAACTGCGGGCTCGCCGGCCGGCCTGTGCCCTGTGGTCATATTCGATGATCAAGCAGCGACGCTGAGGTGAACTCACTCTAACGGGGTGATGTCTCATCGGTTACCGCGGCGCATGATGCCCTCATCGGGACGCGGGGCGGGCCGGTGATGACCGGCGACCCCGCCGTTCGGGCTTCGCCGTGGACCGGGACACGCTCGTGGCCCGGCGCCAGGCGGCATCACGACCAGACCCGGGAGGTGGGGACGGATGCCCGTGAAAGAGATGCAGGAGATAGCGCATCCGAGCGTTGACGAGCGCAAGGCCAGAGGCAGGGATGCCGCCAGGCTGACGCCTCCGTCGATCCACTCGGGCTGGAAACCCGCTGCGGACCGCCCCGACCCGGTCGTCCTGATCGAGGCGCAGAACCTGACCCGCGAGCCGGACCTCGTGCCGGTCCGGCACGGCCGGATGATGGTCTCGCCCTTCACGTTCTACCGCGGCGCGGCCAAGATCATGGCTGCCGACCTAGCCGACACGCCGGTGGCCGGCCTTGACGCCCAACTGTGCGGCGACGCCCATCTGTCGAACTTCGGCCTGTTCGCCTCGCCAGAACGCATACTCATGTTCGACCTGAACGACTTCGACGAGACCTTGCCCGGGCCGTTCGAGTGGGACGTGAAACGCATGGCGGCAAGCTTCACGATCGCCGCCCGCAACAACGGGTTCTCCAAGGCGGACACTCGCGCGTCGACGCTCGCGTCGGTGACGGGGTACCGGGAAGCGATGGCTTCGTTCGCCCAGATGGGGACGATGGACATCTGGTACGCCCACATGGACGAAGACGAGCTCATGAAAGGGGTCCGCGACGTCGCGGCCGGGATGGCGAAGGGCAAGAAGGGGAAGAAAGGAGGGGCGGACAAGAAGCTGGCGAAGCAGGGCGAGAAGAGGGCGGAAAAGACCCGCGAGAAGGCTCATACCCGCGACAGCCTGTCGGCCCTGTCGAAGCTCGCTGAAATCGTCGACGGGAAATACCGCATCGTCAGCCAGCCGCCGGTCGTCGTCCCGGAACGTGACCTGCTCGCCACCTTCGGTCTGTCCCCCGACGAGGCGGACCATGTGATCCGCGAGCAGTTCGTTGCGTACCGGGCCACCCTGCAAGACGACCGGCGTCACCTGCTCGAGCGCTTCGAGATCGTGGACGCAGCCCGCAAGGTTGTGGGCGTCGGCAGTGTCGGTACCCGCGCGTTCATCGTGCTTCTCGAGGGACGCGACGCGCACGACCCGCTCTTCCTGCAGATCAAGGAGGCGACGGCCTCGGTGCTTGAAGAACACCTGGGCAAGAGCAAGTACCGGCAGCACGGCGAGCGGGTGGTGCAGGGACAGCGGATGATGCAGGCCGCCAGCGACATCTACCTCGGCTGGACCAAGGGGCTGGACGTACGCCGCCACTACTACTGGCGCCAGCTCCGCGACATGAAGGGCTCGGTCGAGGTCGAGACGCTGCTGCCGCCGGGGCTCAGCTTCTACGGGCGCACCTGCGGATGGACCCTGGCCCGCGCACACGCCCGGTCTGGCGACCCGGTCGCGATCGCCGAGTACCTGGGCGATAGCGACGCGTTCGACCAGTCCATCACCGACTTCTCGCTCGCGTACGCCGATCAGAACGAGCAGGACTACCAGGAGTTCGTGAACGCCATCAAATCCGGACGGCTGCAAGCGGTTGAGGGCGTCTAAGAGAATGCAAGACCTGCCGAATATCCGCGGTTTCCAGCGGGTGAGCATAGGCGCCAGGGAAGCCTCGAATTTTGAATCTGCGAAAGTCGAGATACCCAGCCGGCAGGGTTGGGAGCGGACCGCCGCTGCGGGGACAGTCTTTGCATGGCCCTGGCGCCGCGTGTACGCCTGACTTTGGGGTCTCGCCGGGTGAGGTGAGCTACATGATCATCCGCCGCAGGTGACGACGGGGGCACGCATATCGAACCAGCATGCGTCCTAGGTGCAGGTTGCGAGCGCAGAGCCCTCGCCGTCGGCGATCGAGGGGCGCCGGTGACCGGCGGGCAGCCGCCGCCAGGAATCGCCCCAGGTCGGCGCTGCTGGCCTTTGTCATAGGGGGCGACGATGCGGCAGATTGGCCGGGTTGAGCGGCAGGTTCGCCGCGCCGACAGCTTCCAGCAGCGGCACGCCGTGATCGCATTTCCCTGGGCCGTCATGCAGAAATTCGGCAACGATCAGGCCGGGAGCAAGGCCACGTTGATGGCCTACTACGGCCTGTTCGCGCTGTTCCCGTTGCTCCTGCTGCTGGCGACCGTCCTCGGCTTCGCGCTGTCAGGCAACGCGGCGCTGCGCGAGCAGCTGATCGATTCGGCGCTGGGGAACTTCCCGGTCATCGGGGATCAGCTGCGCTCCGAGGTGCACCCGCTAGAGGGAAGCGCAACAGCACTGATCATCGGCATCGCCGGAACACTGTATGGCTCCTTCGGTATCGGCTTCGCGTCGCAGAACGCGATGAACACGATCTGGAACATCCCGTTCGTCCACTGGCCCAGCTGGTGGCAACGATACCTGCGCACCTTCGGCGTCATCGGCCTGCTCGGGCTGGCGGTGCTCTCTTCCACCGCGCTAGCCACGATCGCCACCGCGGTCGCGCACGGCACCGGCGCCGCGGTTCTCGCCGCCTGCGCTTCAACCGTCGTCAACCTCGGGCTCTTCCTGCTCGCCTTCATGGTGCTCACTGCTGAGCCGCTGCGGATCCGCGACGTAGCACTGGGCGCGATTCTCGCCACCGTGTTCTGGGAAACCTTGCAGCTGGTCGGGACCTGGTACGTGACCCGCGGCCTGCAGAGGGCCAGCCCGACCTACGGCGTCTTCGCTGTCGTCATCACCCTGCTGTCATGGCTCTACCTCGGCTCGCAGCTCACCTTGTGGGCCGCCGAGATAAACGTCGTCCTCCGCTATCGCCTGTGGCCCCGTTCGGTGACTCAGCCACCGCTCACCAAGGCCGACCGGCTCGTGTACATACGGCTCGCACAGATGGAAGTCCGCCGCCCGGAGGTGGAAGTCACCGCGTCCTTCACCGATGAGGCCGACGACAACCCGCTGAAAGACGTGCCATAACCTCCGGACCGTCACAGCCGGACACCCAAGCCCCATCAGCACCCGTTTACCCGTCGGCGCCGCGTCGACGGGAACCTGCCAGCCGTGCCGGATCGCCTCATCGCCGAGGAACCGCTCGACGGAGTTAATCCCGACGGCCGAGTCACGGGGGGCGGTGGTTGCCGGTGTCATGCGACCGTGACAGGGGCCGTGCCGCTGTCCCGGATGTCCTGCGCCTGCGGGCGGGTCCTGCGCCCGGCGGCGAAGATGAACGCCGAGCCGGCCAGGGTCAGGCCGCCGAGGCCGAACATGACCAGTGAGGCGATGTAAGTGATCTGGGAGACCTTCCACCAGCCGTAAGCGTTCAGCAGCATGCTGCGCAGCGTCTCACCTTTGAACACGGTGGCGACTAGGCCCTGCAGCTGAGTGTTGTTCGGCTGTGCTATTGCCTCGGTGGACAGCTGGGAGTAGGTCTTTCAAGATCACGGCCAGCGCGGTGCCGGTGAGCGAAACGATAGATGTGCGGCGCATTTCAATGCCTCCTGTTTTGCCGCCGGACCGATTCCGGCCCGGCGTTTGCATGTCCGACATTTCCGAGTGGTTCGCCTCCACCCCCGTGGCCATCACGGCTCAATGACCTCACCTGGACGGGACTTCCGTCACCACGACAGCGGGCTAACGCCAAGATGTCAGCGCGGACCGCCCGGCTGTCAGGTGTTTTCCTGGCGTTGGTCCCGGGAACATGTGCCGGTCGGCGCTGCTCAGTGCGGGGTGGCGGAGCGAGGCTGCGGACGGCGATCGACCTTGAGGTGATGGCGATCAACGACATCACCTAGCTTCAGTGTTCGTCGTGGTGGTCGGCGCAGACGTCCACATCGCACTGCGCGTAGTCCAGGCAGCGGGGCACCGTCTGACCGCCGAGCATGTTCCCGTGGGCGGAGTGCTCTCGCGCTCCGATGATCAATAGCTCGGCGCCGGCGCTGACGACGAGCAAGACGACAGATGGCTGGCCACGCTCCACTCGCAGGCGGACCGGCACGTCTACTCCGTCTGGCGCGCAGCGCGCGACCAGCTCCCTGAGCGCAGCCCTGGCGGCCGAGGCAGCGGCCTCGTCAGCGTCATCGGGAATGACCTGCACTATGTCCAGTTCAGCGGCGCGCACGCGCGCCTGTACGATCGCCCGGCTGAGCGCGGCAAGCGAATTGGGCGAGCCGTCCACGCCGACGACGATGCGGCGAACGTGCTCGCGGTGGCCCGATCGCAGGGCCAGGTGCGGGGCGGTCGGCCTGCGGACCGGGATCGCGGGCTGACTGGTGGCTGCAACTGCCGTGCTCATGGGGTCCTCCTTCTATGCTTCATCCGCTTTAAGGCTGGCTCTCATGCCTGCCCGTAGGTCAGGGCCGAACGGCCGGCCGTGCTGCTTGGTTAGTCCCGCAAGAACCGTTGCCGCCGCCCGCGACAGAGCGGACTTTCGTCCCTGGCCGGCGAATGACGGAACCGGGGTTGGCTCGCGTGTCGGCGGCGGGTATTTCGCGTTCATGGCTCTGTCCTCGGTGTTCGCAGCGATGAGGGCACTGTGACGATGGGGCCGTGCGCGTGATTGAACAGGGCCTGCGTAACCGCGCCCGGGCCGTAGATGTCGGTCTCGTGCGGGGGACGCCCGCCGATGATCACCAGGTCCGCATGCGCGGAAAGGTTTGCCAGCGCGTGGCCAGGGTGACCGTGCACCACCTTCTGGGTGACCTGGACGCCGGGGTACTTGTCCCGCAAGTCGGCCAGGATCGCCGCGAGCCGCGTTGACGCCGCGCTGTCCGTCTCGAAGCGGGTTCCGCCACCGCGATTGACCGTGACGTGCCGGGCGTGCTGGGAGTAGACGACCGTCACTCCGGCTTCGCGCACCGCGCCTTCCTCAAACGCGAAGGCGAGCGCGTCAGCGCAGGAGTCCGCATCGCCGATGCCGACGCCGAGCTGCCGGCGCGCGGTCGCTGGCTGGTCGCGGACGACGACCACCGGGCAGGACGCATGGGTGGCGGCGTACCGGCTCACCGATGGGTGGATCATCGCCCTGAACGCGCCAAAGCCGCGGGTACCCACCACGAGCATCACCGCGCCGGCACCGCTGCCGGTCAGCGCCGTGGCGATAGAACCCGACAGCTTGCCGGTGTCGATGACCAACCCGGGGGCGGCGATCGCGGCACGCTGGGCAGCCCTGGCCAGGGCGTCGTCGCGGCTCACGCACAGGATGTCGCCCTCGACCACCATCCCGAGCAGGAGTTGGGGCGCTGACACTATCCGCAGCTGCACGCCGCGCAGCATGGCCTCCCGGGCGCCCCACTCGACCGCCCGCAGTGATTCCTCCGAGCCGTCCGTGCCGGCCACGACGTACTTGGAGCGCATAGTGGTCCTCCTTATGAAGGCCCGTAGCTGCTTGCGCGGGCCGTCCTTGCTTCAGCTCTTACTGTCCGCGCACTGGTCCTGGCTGGTAAGGGCGTTCAGACGCGATCAGGCGGGACCAACGTCCCGCCTGGTCTCCTAACTGGCCGGTGTCATGGTGTCAGGACCATCCGGGCTCTGGCTTTGCGTTGAGAGCTGATGGCTCCACCCAAATACGGCACTGAACGGCACCAACGGGGGCGTGGGTCGCGAGCAGCGGGGACCATGGTCCGGGTCGACCACGAGGCGGCCCTGCAGGAAGGGTCGAGGGGGAAGGGCCGCGATTCCAGGGACCGAAGTCCCGCCTTTGCCGGCTGGCGCTCAGCCCCGGCCTGTTCGCTCGGTGCCGTGCTCTTCCCCGAAGACGCGGGTGGCATAGGCGGCCGCCTGGGTGCGCCGCTCCATGCCGAGCTTTGCGAACATGGCGGAAATGTAGTTCTTCACGGTCTTCTCGGCGAGGAACAGCCGCTCGCCGATCTGCCGGTTGGTCAGCCCCTCCCCGATCAACTCCAGGATCCGCCGCTCCTGCGGCGTGAGCCCCGCAAGCGGATCAGCCTTCGCTGGCTTGCGCATGCTGGCCATCAGCCGCCCGGCCGCCTGCGGATCCAGCATGGACTGCCCGGACGCCACCGTGCGCACCGCCCCCACCAGGTCAGTGCCGCGGATCTGCTTGAGCACGTACCCGGCCGCCCCCGCCATGATCGCGTCGAACAGCGCCTCGTCATCCCCGAACGAGGTAAGCATCAGGCAGGCGACCTCCGGCATCCGCGACCGAATCTCCCTGCACACGCTGACCCCGTCACCGTCGGGAAGCCGGACATCGAGGACCGCGACATCCGGGCGCAGCGCCGGGATGCGGGCAAGAGCGGACTCGGCGGTGCCGGCCTCGCCGACGACCGTGATGTCCGGCTCGGCTTCCAGCAGCTCCCGCACGCCCCGGCGGACAACTTCGTGATCATCCAGCAGGAACACCGCGATCGTCCGACCCGCCTCCGCGCTGGACCCCTCACCGCTCATAGGGCTTGTCACGGCAGCTCCTTATTTATTTCTACCGAACGGGGGCGTTGTTTCACCCACTCTAGACGCGCACACGCCTAACGGGCCCGAAGGTCCCGGTGACGTAGCCCGCAAGCCTCTCCCACTGCTGGTCACGGTGCCGTGTTCGGGATCAGGCTGCGGGAACCACAGCGACAGGACCACGCGCGTGTTGCAGGCGCGCGCAGAGGGCGGGGCCGTTGGCCCGGCCCGACAACGATGGGCGTTGGGATTCAGTTTCGGGACCAAGGTCCTGATGCAGGTGCCCGGACGGCTCTGTGACCTGCGGGCCCTATATGGCTAATTTCGGTAATGAATGTATTTACAGCTATATAGAAGGGGAGAACTGAAATGCCAGGCATTGTCGTCGGCATAGATGGTTCTGGCCACTCACAGCGTGCCCTCGAATGGGCAATAAAAGAGGCGGCGATCAGGCAAGCGCCGCTCACAGTCATCCACGTTCACCAAGCCATGGCCGGCTGGAACGGCGGCATCGCCAGTTTCCCGGACGACCAGGACCGGACAGAGCAGGCCGGCGCGGCCGCCCAGGCGGAGACAGACAAGGTGCTCGCCGAGCTCGACGCCCGCCCGGAGTCCGTCACCGTCACCGCCGTGCACGGCTTCCCGGCCGATGAGCTCATCCGCGCCAGCAGCGACGCTGACATGGTCGTACTCGGCTCCCGCGGTGCGGGCGGATTCGCCAGGCTGCTGATGGGGTCGGTCACCACACAGGTCTCCGCGCACGCGACCTGCCCCGTCCTCATCGTCCCGCCGGAGAACCACAGCTGAGGCCGCGGCTGCCACCTGGCCAGAATCCACGTCCGCTGCCCTTGCTATCGGTCAGGGCAGCGGACATTTATTTTGATCAGTGTGGTCACGGCGCGCCGGATCGCTGGCAACGGCCATCTCGACGTAAGTCAATCGAGAACCTGGCCAAGACGTCGAAGCTGTCTGGTCCTGGAGGCGGGTAGCTCAGCCCGTCGCGGACGGCGACGACGCCCTCGATATGCCGTACCCTGCGGGCGACGTCGTGCGCTATCTCGGTGGTCTGCGCCCTCCCGGTCAGGGTCACGATGCCGTCCTGCACCGCCACGTCGATCGCGTCAGCGGCGGACGTGCTCAGCGCCACGTCAGCGATGACCTCCTGACGGATGTCCTTGTCCGCGCGAATGAATACCGATAGCACGTCGGCCCGGCTGATGATGCCGGCTAGGTGATTGTCTGCGTCCACCACCGGAAGGTGCTTGACCTGGCGCAGGTACATGAGTCTGGCGGCGTGCTCGACGGTGTCCTGCGGAGCGACGGTCACTGGCTGGGCGGTCATCAGGTCGCCCGCGGTGGTCGCGCGCGCCTTCTCCAGCTGCTGGTGGTGCAGGATGCCGCCGATCATGCCCGGCATGTGACCGTCGCCGCCATCGAGTGCCAGCTTTGCCAGCAGGTCGCCCTCGGAGACAACGCCGATCACCTCGCCTGCCCGGTCCAGCACCGGGAACGCGCTGACCCGGTACTGCTCAAAAGCCGCGGCTATAGCCGCGAACGGCGTGTCCTGCTCCATCCAGATCACGCGAGTAGTCATCACGTCCTTGACGGTGGTGGTCATCGGTCGTCATCACTCTCCCCGGGTCAGCGTCTTGCTTCTGCATCTAGCCTCGCCCCAGGCACGCGTGACAAGCAGGGCCGAAGGTCCCTCCCGGACGGGCCAGAAGGTCGCGGGTCCGGGCGCGCCCGGCCGCGCTAAGGTCGGAACCAGGCCATGAGGCCGCGTCCGGAGGGAGCACCACGATGGCTGACCGCGTGATCGAAGAACTCGACGGGGACGAGTGCCTGCGGCTGATATCAGCGGGAGGGGTAGGCCGTATCGCCTACACCAGCCGGTTCGGTCCGGCCGTCTTGCCGGTGAACTACAGGCTCATTGACGGGGCGATTGTCTTCCGCACCGCCGAGCACAGCCCGCTGGACGAGGATCTGCGGACCGGGATCACGGATGCCGACTACAAGGTGGCGTTCGAGATCGACGAGATCGATCTCGCCGCTCGAGGAGGCTGGAGCGTGCTCATCCAGGGACCGGCCCACCGTGTCATCGGAGCCGACCAAGATACGGTCCGCAGGGCGGGCGTGGAGGCTTGGGCCCCGGGCGACAGGGAACTGTTCGTCCGCATCGTCCCGTCCCGCATCACCGGCCGCCGTATCGGCCCGGCCTAGATCAAGCCGTAAGCGCACGCCCCCTAGCCGCTGTGGCCGTGGACCACTGCTGACCGACGTACTGCGAGGCCGACGGGATCATGGACTGAGCTATCAGTTCCAGGCGGGCCGGGTGACCCGGATCGCTGAGGCGCCGCGCTGACCGAAGCCGCCGCGGGCAGCGTGATGATCACGGTGCGGCCGCCGTCCTGGTTCTTCGTGCAGCGCAGCGTGTCGCCCATCGCCTCGGTCAGATCGCGGGCGACCCGGAACCGAAGGGTTTCCGGCTCGCCTTCCTGACCCCCGTGGTCGGTGATCCGGATCTCCACCCGGTCGCCGCGGCTGTCGGCGGCCACGGCGGGCGGAACGCCAGCGGGGCTGCGGTGCAGCGCCTCGGCGGTCAGGCTGGTCAAGATCCGGGTGAGCAGGTCGGCGTCGGCGATCACCTCGGGCAACTCCTCCGGCATGCGCAGCGCGATGTCCGGGCCGCCTGGCCCCAGGTCCTCAACCGCCGCTGCGAGGATCTCGTCGAGGTCGACCGGCCGCAGGTAGGTGTCCAGCGCTCCGGCGTGCAGCCGCCGCAGATCATGCAGGTCCGCGAGCAGCCCGGTGACGTGCGCGACCGCACGGCGCGCATCGGCGGCCAGCGCCGCCCGCTCATCCGCTGTGATAACCGCATCAAGATCAGCCAGCATGGCCAGGGCATTGTCTGCGACGGCAAGCTGCTCGCGTGCCTGCTGGCCGGTGGCCGCCAGCAGCGCTGACCGGGACCGCGAGTCTGCCGCCTGCCAGGCGGTGCGGGCGTCCTGCTCATCCTGGCGGCGCCGGAGCAGGCCCGCCACCATGGGGACGACACAGCAGGCCAGCACCTGCGCCTCCGCGCCGCTGAGCGGGTGCCCGCGCCCGGCCAGCACGCAGGTGTCGGTGACCGGAAGCCAAACCTCGGCGCCGGGACTGTCCGGCGGGCGGTCGCCCGCACTCGCGGTGACATACCAGCGCGGCCCGCTGCCGTTGCGCCGCCACTCCAGCAAGCTGACCGCGGACAGGGCGAACATCTCGCGGATTTCCTCCAGCAGGGCGGGCGGGTCGCCGTGCCCGCTCAGCACGCTGACCGCGAGCCGACTCAGCGCCGCGGCGTCCGCGCCCGCCCGGCTGCCCTGCGCCCGGCGGCCGGACCCGCCCGGCCGCCGCCCCGCCGCCGGGCGGCGGCCGCCCTGGCCGTTCCTGCTGACCAGATGCACGTCGATGTTCTCGGCCCGGCGCCCGAGCCTGGACGGCGTGCTCTTGCCGGCCAGCAAGGTGGTCAGCCGACCGCGGCTGCTGGCGCCCAGCACCATCTGCGTCGCGTCCTGCGCGCGGGCGAACTGCAGCAGCGCCTCGGCCACGTCGTCGCCGGGGACCTGCTGGAAGCTGCCGCCCAGCGACGCCAGCAGCGCCCGCTGGGGCGCCAGCGCCTGGCTATCGTCGGCGGCAATTCCGTCGTCCCTGGTCACGTGCACAGCCAGCAGATCGCTGCCCGGGGTGCGGGCCGCGATCCTGGCCGCCCGCCGGATCACCTTCTCATCACCGGGCTCGCCGGCGATACCGACCACGATCCGCTCCCGGGTCTCCCACGGCGCGGCGATGCCGTGCTCGGTGCGGTACCGCTGCAGCCCCTCCTCCACCCGGTCCGCGACCCACAGCAGGGCGAGTTCGCGCAGCGCGGTGAGGTTCCCCGGCCGGAAGTAGTGGCTGAGCGCGGCCTCGATACGGTCCGGCGGGTACACGTTGCCGTGCACCATCCTGCGCCGCAGCGCCTCCGGGGTCATGTCGACCAGCTCGATCTGCCCGGCCCGGCGCGCGACCTCATCCGGCAGCCTCTCGTGCTGCTCCACGCCGGTGATTTGCCTGGTCACGTCGCTGAGCGACTCCAGGTGCTGGATATTCAGCGTGGTGACGACATCAATGCCCGCGTCCAGCAGCTCATCGACGTCCTGCCATCGCTTGGCGTTCCGGCACCCGGGCACGTTGGTGTGCGCGAGCTCATCCACAAGGGCGACCTGCGGGTGGCGAGCGAGCACCGCATCCAGATCCATCTCAGTGAAGTCAGCGCCCCGGTACCTCATCGTCCGGCGCGGCACCGTCTCCATGCCCTCGGCCAGCGCCGCGGTAACCCGCCTGCCGTGCGTCTCCACCAGCGCAGCCACCACATCCGCGCCGCGCTCCCGGCGGCGCTGCGCCTCCGCCAGCATCGCGTACGTCTTGCCCACACCAGGCGCGGCCCCCAGGTAGATGCGCAGCCTTCCGCGCGAACCGGGCGGGACGTTCGTTGCCATGACCCGATCGTCCACCCGCGGCGGACCACAGCCCAGGGCCGTTACGCCACCCGGGCGAAGGACCTTCGGCCTTTCTCCAGACAGGTGCGGGCCGACGTCGTGGCCAAATAACGCGTCGTCGGCCCGCCGTTGCAGCTGGTCTGGGCGTTGTACCGCAGCACATAGCGCGCGGTCACTGCCTGGTGGTCACCTGGACCTTCTTCATGGCTTCTTGCCGCTCGCCCTTAAGGCCGAGCTTGATGGTAAGGATGCCGTTAGCGCACTCGGCGGTCACATCGTCGGTGTCAGCAGCAGAAGGGAGCTGGATGGTGCGGCTGAACGAGCCGTAGCGGAATTCCGTCCGGTGCTTGTCTTCGATTTCGCCCGGCCGTATCGCGCGGATCGTGAGGTAGCCGTCACGGGCCCAGACCTCGAGTTCTTTCTCCGGGTCGATCCCGGCGACCTCGGCGCGGACCAGGTAGTGACCGTCCTCGGTGTAGTCCTCGACCTTGATGGCCTGGCCCAGGTAGGGCCTGAGCGTCAGGAATGGCTCCTCGAACCAGTCGATCAGGTCGGGGACCACGGTCCTCGGGTCCCTGTGCAGGATGATGCTCATCTTTCCAGGCCTTTCCGTGATTACTGGCCGGCTTTCCTTCGCGGCCGGGCCTTATACCTCATCCCATGACGTCCGGCTTCGCCTTGGGTAGAGGCGAACGTGCTGTCCGGCCGGGCCTTAAGCCAGTTTTCGCGGGCGGCGTGACGTCCGCGGTGATGTCCTCAACCGGTCGCGGGAACACGCTTAGCGGGTCGCGGCGGCGGGACTTCATCGCACTCACCTCTCGTCAGGTTCCTTATGCTCCTTAGGCCCGGGTCGTCCAGCGCGGCCCGTTTGCCCGCCACTCCGCGTCCCAGGCAGCCATCCGGCGCTTGTCCAGCGCCCGGCGGGCCAGCATGCCAGTAATGGCCAGCAGGACCGCGAGCGCGATGACACTGACCGTCCCGGCTAGGACCGCCTCGCCCGCAACCTGTGAGTCCTTCAGCGGGGAATCGGTGAGCTGGCCGTCGCTGGTAACCCACGACCACACGGTCGAACCTGCTACCGTGCCGGGCGGAATGGGTATCTCGCCGGTGATCACCTTGCCGTCCGGTGCTGTCCACCGGGCCTGCCCCTGTGATTCGAGCCCCGCGTATCCCCCGTCGCCCTGCACCCCTGTTGTCACGTTCAACACGAGTGCGGGGACCTGGCGCCAGGAGGCCTGCTCGGCGAGCTGGGCTTCGTGCGCCCTGGCGTGTGCCCACGCCCCGGCCGCCTGCGCGGCCAACGGCGCGGCCGCGAGAAACGCGATAACGAGCACCGCCAGTACGGCGGTCTCCACCCGGTCCGAAGCCCGCCGCAGCGGATTGCGGTCGGGTCGCCTGCCACGCGTAATCCGGCCCAGCCGGGTAACCCGGACGGTACGTTGTCCGACACTCATGGCCCCACCTCCACCTGGCCATATCGACGCTCTTCTTACCGTCGTGGCGCCGCGTACCGGCGCACAGGGTCGTACCGACCGGCCTTCCGGGACCTTCGTCCTGTCCCTGGGCCTAAAAGGTCCTGGCGGCGGGGGACCATCGCTGGTAGCCGTGCCGCGGGCGCCGGGAGCAGTCTCGGAATGGAGCACAACGAGGAGGAAGCAGATGACTACGCGGGTGGGAATCAATGGCCTAGGCCGGATCGGGCGTGCGTTTACCCGGCTAGCGCTGGACCGCGGGGACCTGGAGGTTGTAGCGGTCAACGACATCACAGACGCCAGGACCTTGGCGCACCTGCTGGAATTCGACTCCACCTATGGCCGGCTCGACCAGCCGGTGACGTATAGCCCCGGCGTTCTGATCGTCGGCGGCGCTCCGATCGCGGTGCTGTCGGAACGGGACCCGGCCCGGATCGACTGGGCTGACCTGGGCGCTGACATCGTGGTCGAGTCCACCGGCAAGTTCCGCACCCGTGAGGCCGCGGCCGCGCACCTGAAGGGCGGGGCGCGAAAGGTGCTGATCTCCGCCCCTGGCAAGGGTGTGGACCTTACGGTCGTGCTCGGGGTCAACGGCGAGGCATACGACCCGGAACTGCATGACGTGATCTCGAACGCATCGTGCACCACGAACTGCGTGGCTCCGATGGTCAAGGTGCTGCACGACGCGTTCGGCGTGGAGCGCGGGTTCATGACTACCGTGCACGCCTACACCGGGGATCAAATGCTGATCGACGGGCCGCACAAGGACTTGCGGCGAGCCCGGTCGGCGGCGGCGAACATCGTACCGACCACAACGGGCGCGGCCCGCGCGACAGGGGAAGTCATCCCCGCGCTGGCCGGGAAGCTGGACGGTGTCGCCGTTCGGGTGCCGGTTGAGGACGGCTCGCTCACCGATCTCGTCGTGGTTCTTAGCAGGGACGTGAGCGCCGCGGAGGTCAACGAGGCGTTCGCCGCGGCGGCTTCCGGCCCGTTGGCGGGGATCCTGCGGTACAGCACCGACCCGATCGTCTCCCGCGACATCATCGGCGACCCGGCGTCGTGCGTGTTCGACTCCCCGCTCACCCAGGCGGCCGGAACACTGGTCAAGGTGTTCGGCTGGTACGACAACGAATGGGGTTACACGTCTCGCCTGGCCGACCTGGCCGTGCTCGTGGGAAGTCAGCTCTAGCGCGTCCGCTGACCTGGACGGCTAGCAGCTCGCGCCCCGGTATGCCGGGCCTATCCGATGCCGGGTGACGGCTTCCGGAGCAGGTCGTCAGGGCCTGCTCGCTCACCAACGTGGAGCGAGGCTTGTGGGGTGGGCGCGCAGGAAGCCCCTCCGGGGACGTCCGGGCTGCGCGGCCCGGACCTTTGTCCGTAGCCCGGCGCGGGAGGGGTGATTACGGTGAGAGAGAAACCCGTCCCTTTACGTCAAGGTGCAGGTGACAGAACGTAACGGTCAGGGAGTTAAGATGACAATCCAGGCTAAAAGTAGGGAACCGACGGGGAGGCCGGTCACGGTTTTCCTGCTGGATGACCATGAGGTCGTCCGCCGGGGAGTGCGCGACCTGCTGGAGGCCCATCCCGACATCACAGTGGTTGGCGAGGCCGGCACCGCCTCCTCGGCGCTGGCCCGCATTCCGGCGCTGCGCCCGGACGTGGCCGTACTCGACGTTCGACTGCCAGACGGTGACGGGGTAACGGTGTGCAGGGAGATCCGCTCCCTGATGCCGGAGGTGGCGTGCCTGATGCTGACCTCGTTCGGCGATGACGAGGCGCTGTTCGACTCGATCATGGCGGGGGCGGCCGGATATGTGCTGAAACATATCCGCGGCACCGACCTGGTCGGAGCGGTTCGGACAGTCGCTTCCGGGCAGTCGATGCTAGGCCCACGGGCAGCTAGCCAGGTGATGGCCAGGTTGCGGGACCGGGTCGGCAAACGCGACCCGCTGGCCGGGCTGAGCGAGCAAGAGACCAGGATCCTCGAGCTGATCGGGGAAGGGCTGACCAACCGGCAGATCGGCGAGCGGATGTTCCTGGCGGAGAAGACGGTCAAGAATTACGTATCCGCGCTTTTCGCCAAGCTCGGCATGGAACGGCGCACCCAGGCGGCCGCGTACGCGGCCCACGTCTTCGTCGAACCGCATGGCATCGGCTGGCCAGGGAAGTATGCCTGCGGCTGAAGGCGTCAGCGCCAGTCGGCCGGATCGTTTGCACCCTTAGGGCATGGTTCCTCCGAGGTCCGGTGCCGATCCGCTTGTCAGGATTGCCTCGTCGTTGCGACGATGGGGGCGTGAAGCTGGGAATCCTGTGCGGCGGCGGCCCCGCCCCGGGGATGAACTCGGTCATCTCCGCAGCCACGATCGAGGCCCGGAACTCCGGGTGGGACGTCCTCGGGATCATGGACGGCTTCCAGCACCTCATCGAGGGCCGGATCGAGGAGGCGCGGCCCCTTTCCATCACGGACGTGTCGAGAATCCACGTCCAGGGCGGGTCGATCCTCCGTACGTCGCGGGCCAACCCGACGGTGCGAGACGAGAACGCAGCCGACCCGGACTGGAGACTGCACGCCTGTCTGGATTCGCTGCAGAAGCTGGGGATCGACGCGCTCGTGACGATCGGCGGGGACGACACCGCGTTCTCGGCGTCCCGGCTGGCCGAGGCGGCCGGGGGGCGCCTGCGCGTGGCGCACGTGCCGAAGACCATCGACAACGACCTGCCGCTACCGGGCGGCGCGCCGACCTTCGGCTTCGAGACCGCGAGGAGCGTGGGGGTCCAGCTCGTCAACAACTTGATGACCGACGCCATCACGACTCAACGGTGGTACCTGGTTGTGGCCATGGGCCGCTCGGCCGGCCACCTGGCCATGGGCATCGGAAAGGCGGCCGGGGCCACCCTCACGATGATCGCCGAGGAGTTCCCCCGCGACGAGCCGATCCGGCTGTCGCACCTGGTGGACATCCTCGAGACCTCGATGCTCAAGAGGATCGCCCACGGCCGACCGTTCGGCGTGGCGGTGCTCGCCGAGGGCATCGGGCTGCGCCTCCCCGAGGAGGAGCTCCGCCAGGCCATGCCGGAGGTCGAGCGAGACGAGCACGGCCACGTCCGGCTGGCCGAGCTCGAGCTGGACCGCCTGCTGGCGAAGCAGGTCAAGGACCGTTTCAAGGCGCGAGGGCAGAACGTCACGGTCGAGGGCAAGAACATCGGCTACGAGCTACGGTGCGCACCCCCCATCCCGTTCGACATCGAGTACACCCGCGACCTGGGCTACGGCGCCGTTGACTACCTGAAGCGGGTGGAAGGCGACGAGCGCGGCGCCATGATCACGATCCAAGACGGGCATATGGTGCCGCTGCCCTTCGGGTCGTTCAGCGACCCCGAGACGGGGCGGGTGCGGATCCGGCTGGTGAACGTCGAGTCGAGCTCGTACCGGGTGGCCCGCGAGTACATGATCCGGCTGGACGGCGAGGACCTTGACGATCCGGAGAAGCACCGCCCGATCGCAGAGGCCTCAGGGCTCACGATCGAAGTGTTCCGCGACCGGTACGGCTATCTAGCCGAGGGGTGAGCCCTGGCCGCCGAGCCGGCCGGCGATCGCCGAGGCGACTTTGGCCCGGGGCCGTCAGCGCGTGGGCAGGAACGCACCGATGGCGGCGATGGAATCGTCGTGTGTCGTGATCGTGTAGTGATTCGCGTCGATTTCCGCCACGCGCGCCGAAGGCACCACCGCCGCGAACCGCCGCGCCTCCGCGGCGGGCAGGATGAACCCGAACCCCGGCATGATCTCCCGGCGGGCGCGCAGCACCAGCGCCGGCATGGTGATCGCCTTCCACAGCGCGTGGATCGGCGCCTCCGGGCCCGGCCAGTACATCGCCGCGCCGTACCCGAGATCTTCAAGCACCGCGCCGCGGTCGCTGCTTGCCGCCATGCCACCGTTGACGTCGCGCAGTTCGTACAGGAAGTAGCGATCCCAGTACTCGTCCCACTCGGGAATGATGCCGGCCTGCTTGATCAGTGCGATAGCCGCCTGCGCCGACGGGTACACCGTGTCGAGTCGGTTCACCGAGGCGATTACGGGCACCGCTGACCGCTCGTCAGGACTCCCCGCGAGATCCACGAGGACAAGCCGCTCGACCCGCGACGGCTCGAGCTGCGCGCAGGTCATGGCGATGGCCGCACCGCTGGACTGGCCGATGACCGCGAACGACGGTGCACCGATGGCATCCGCGATGGCGAGCACGTCGCGCGCGTGGTTGCGCCAGCCGTACGTGCCCGCGCCCGTCACCTCGCTGCGGCCGCGGCCACGCAAGTCGATCGCCACGAGCTGCAGCATGTCGCCGGCGAGCCGTTCGGCCAGGCGGTCGAAGCCGCACAGGTTCGCCGACAGGCCGGGCACGCACACCGCCGCTGGCGCATCCGCGGCACCCCACCGCCGCACCCGAAGCCTTCCGGACTTGAGCGGGATGTCGGAGTCCTCGTATCCCACTGCCTGCTGCGTCATGTCGGCACTCTCCTCTGCGCGTCGGCTCATCCGATTGTGGCTCCCACCCCTGAGCGAGGACGCGGTGGGATCATGGGGAAGTTACTGTCGGCGCCGTCCATGGAGGCCGGATGCGCCCGGCCGGGTCCGGATCGCTTAACCGTGCACGCGGCGGGTGTGGCCAGCCCATTCTGTTTCGCGCAGCACGTATTTCTGGATCTTTCCAGTCGAGGTTTTCGGCAGTTGCGCCGCGATGTCGATGTCGCGAGGTACCTTGTAGCCGGCGATCTTGGTGCGCACATGCGCGATGAGGTCTTCTGGGGCTGCGCTTTTGCCGGGGCGCAGCACGACATATGCTTTGGGGCGCTCGCCCCACTTCTCGTCGGGCACGCCGATGACCGCCGCATCAAGGACGCAGGGGTGGCTCATCAGCGCCCGCTCCACCTCGATGGTCGAAATGTTTTCTCCACCCGAGATGATGATGTCCTTGATGCGGTCGAACAGTTCGATGTATCCGTCGGGGTGCATGACGCCGAGGTCTCCGCTGTGGAACCAGCCGTCACTGAACGCTTCGGCGGTGGCTTCCGCGTCGCGGTAGTAGCCAGCCATGACGTTGTTGCCGCGCATGACGATCTCGCCCATCGTAATGCCATCGGCCGGAACGTCGGTCATCGCCTTACCCACGACACGCAGGTGCTCGGCTTGGATCATGCTGACGCCCTGGCGGGCCTGCCTTGCGGCGCGCTGGTCGGCGGGCAAGACAACCCATTCCGGCTGTGGCTGGCAGACCGAAATCGGGCCGTAGGTTTCGGTTAGCCCGTAGACGTGCACCACCGTGAAGCCCATTCGTTCCATGTGCGCGATCGTGGCGGGGCTGGGCGGCGCGCCCGCGGTGGTGCAGACAACCGGCCGGTCCAGCGGCGCGGCCTGTCCGGCGCCCAGGATGGCGGCCACAACGGAGGGCGCCGCGTTGAGGTGGGTGACGCCGTGCTCGCGAAACTGCTTCCAGATTGCATCGCCGCGCACCTCGCGCAGGCACACGTGCGTACCTCCGATGGCGGTCAGCGCCCAGGGAACGCACCAGCCGTTGCAGTGGAACATCGGCAATGTCCACAGATAAACGCTGTTCTCGTCGTGCCGGCAATGGATGACCTCTCCGAACGAGTTCAGGTAAGCCCCCCGGTGGGTGTAGATAACGCCCTTCGGAAGGCCTGTGGTGCCGGAGGTGTAGTTGATCGAGATCGGGGCAAGCTCGTCCGGGACCGACCAGGGCAGTGAGGCTCCTGAGTCCCTGGCGAGAAACTCGGAGTAGCTTGTGAGCCTGGGCCCATCAGCCAGATCGGCGCCATTGGTTTCGGTTTCGGCGTCCTCAGCCACCACCAACTGACTCACCGTGTCAGCGTTTTTTACGGCAGCCGTGGCTGTGGGCAGTAGCGCGGCGTCGGCGATGAGAATCTTCGCACCCGAATGACGCAGGATGTAAGACACCTCATCAGCCGCTAGCCTGGTGTTCACTGCCACAAGCACCCCGCCCGCCAGCGGCACTGCGAAGTGGGCAATGAGCATCTGGGGCAGATTAGGCATCAGGTAGGCGACTCGGTCGCCGGGTTCAATGCCACTTGCCTGCAGGGCGCGGGCCGTCCCAGCCACCTCGGCCGCGAACTCGGAGTAGCTGAGGCGTTGGTTGCCGTAGATCACGGCGACCTTATTTGGCCACACGCGAGCCGACCGCTCCAGGAACGACAGCGGCGTCAATGCCGTGTAAGAAACTGGACTCATGGTGACCTCCCCCAGGCTGGGCCGGTCGTCTTCGCGGGCCGGCTCGTCTGGCCGTGCATCCCACTCCAGTGCGGTTCCCGGCAACCCGGAAGGGGCGAAGGTCCCTAGCCAGAGGCCGCACTGTCCCGTCCGCGGCGGAATCTGAGACGGGTATCCGGCAAGGTCGGCGGGTTGCGGCCTGCTGTCATAATGTGTTCTCTGAATAGGCACGAATCTTGAGCGGCCGGTCATGCGGGACACTGCGGGCGCAATCACCCAGAGGTGATACGTCGGCTCGGCTGCCTGGCGATGAACGGAATGATCGAGGCAGACATCTACGGCAACGTGAATTCCAGTCACATCATAGGTTCGAGTATCTACAATGGGATCGGCGGGTCCGGCGATTTCGCTCGCAATGCCTATATCGCGATGTTCTTCACCTCGTCGACCGCCAAGAACGGGGAGATCTCGTGCATCGTGCCGATGGTCAGCCATGTCGATCACACCGAGCACGACGTGCATGTCATCGTTACGGAGCAGGGCCTCGCCGACCTGCGCGGCCTCCCGCCGCGGCGCCGCGCCCAGCAGATCATCAACCACTGCGCGCATCCCGATTATCGGCCCGCGCTGCAGGACTACCTCGACCGCGCGTCTGCCACCGGACCCGGCAAGCACACCCCCCACCTGCTCAGCGAGGCGTTGTCATGGCATGCGCGCTACCACGGGATCGGCGAGTTGGTGTTATGCGGCCGAGTGTAGCGACAAGTATGCGAGTGCCTCATTTGACGACGGGATGCGTGCCGGCTAACGGCAAGCTCGGCGAGTTAAGGGTTGGGCAGCCCGTATCGGGCTGTCCGTGGTGCTTCGTTGTTTGCCGGGTGATCTGCGTTTCTCGGGTAACCCTCGCCCGGCTCACGTCCCCTGGCGTAGATCCTGCCGGAGCGCTCCGGCGCGGGCGGCGGCGAGTGCGGCCCGTGCGGCGTTGTCGGCGACGGTCTGGTCGAGGGGCTCGGCGGTGACGAGCAGCCGGAGGTAGATGGGCGCGACGAGGGCCCTGACGAGTTCAGCCGGGTCGGTGCCGGCCGGGAGCTCGCCGCGGGCGACGGCGCCGGAGACGACGGGCTCTGCTCGCCGGAAGCGGTCGGCGAAGAAGCGGCGCCTGGCTCCGGCGATCTCCGGTACCCGGCCGGCGTCGGACAGCGTCGCGGCGGCGACGGCCTTCCCGGCCGGGCTGTTAAGGAACCTGACGAACGACCGCGCCAGTTCGCGGAGGTCGGCGTCGATGTCGCCGGTGTCGGGGAAGGGCACCCTGGCCGCGGCCAGGTCGATGACCGCGTCGGCCACGAGGCTTTCGCGGTCCTTCCAGCGCCGGTAGATCGTTGTCTTGTGCACGCCGCAGCGCCGGGCGACGTTGTCGATGGTCAGCCCCGCGTAGCCGTTGTCGGCCAGCTCGCCGAGCGTTGCCGCGAGGACCGCGGCGCGGACCTTCGGGCCGCGGCCGGGCGGGCGGGGCCGCTGCGCGGCAGCCGGGTCACGCCTCATTGCAACTCCCAGTTGCGTTAGAGCCGGGTCAGTGGGACGATCGTATCGCAACTTCAAGTTGCGATACGATCGCGGCCGCCGGCCGCCCCTGTGACCTCGGGAGACCGCCATGGAACCGGCAACGTTCAAGAAGCTGTCACGGGGGCTGGTCGTAGCGCTCGCCGTGACCGCTGCCCTGGCCGGCGATGACATCAAGATCCCCGGAGGAAGGTCATCCGCCGCCAACTGGAAGTTCGTGGCCACTCATCCGACCATCCTCCTCCACGTCATCGTGGCCACAGCGGTTCTCGTCCTGGCCGTCATCGCGGCGATCATGTCCGTCCGGAGCCGCAGCCGGCCCTGGATCACCCTGTCCGCCGCCGGGCTGGCCTTCGTGCTGCTCGCCTTCGCATCGGGCGGCGACTATGCCGCCACGCTGCAGCGCAGCGCCGACGATTACATGGGCATCGGCTGGTTCGGCGCCATCGTCACCTACGGAACAGGCTGGTACCTGGCCCGCAAGACCGCTCAGCGCGGCAAGGCGCCCGTACCACCGCCCGAGATCACGTAGGGGGAGTTGCGCGCGGCGAAGTGAAACGGCCGTACGGAGCACTGGGGAAGCCCTGATCCTGCCGCGTGCCGAGGCTGAGCCCCCGCCCGGGGGCGGCCCAGGAAAGATCATGCCCGACCATGCCGCCCTGGCCGGCCCCGGCTGCATCGTGAAGGATGCCGGGACCTCATGACGAGCTGATCTTGGCCGGCACCCGTCTTACCGGACCCCGCTCGCCATATCAGCCAGTCACGCCAGGCAGGAAAACAAGGGGACCAGCAGGGAACCCGAACCGCCTGACGCCAGGCAGCAGGCTCCGGCTCCCCGGGCACCGCAGCCGGCCGTGCCGGGACCCGTGATTCGCGGGAGCGGCTCCCGTCCGGCCTGATCACGGGTGCCGAAGCCATATCAGACCGGGACGAAAGGCCGCCGTGCTAGTTTCGCATGCCCCCGCTACCGCCATGACCAGCACCGATGAAACGAACGGCCAGAAGGTCCCGGGCCTGCTGGAGGTGCTCGCCCTGGTCCCGGACCCGCGGAAGCGGCGGGGACGCCGCTTCGGTCTCGCCTTCATCCTCGCGGTCGCCGTCGCGTGCGCGCTGGCCGGGGCCAGGAACTTCCGGGAGGCCGGGGATCAGGCCGCTGACCTGCCGCAGGACGTCCTGGCCCGGCTGGGCGGGAGGCCGCACCCGCTGCTGCTGCAGATCATCGCCCCGAGCGAGACGCGGATCCGCACCCTGGTCCACGCCATCGGTGCGGACCTGCTGGATGAGGTCATCGGCGGCTGGCTGCGCGACCTGGCGCAGGCCGGCCGCCTGGACGGGCTGCTGACCGCGATCGCGATCGACGGGAAGTGGCTCCGCGGCGTGCTGGACGGCCAGGTCAAGCTGTTCGCCGCGATGCTGCACGAGGAGAAGGCAATCATCGCCCAGCGCCGCATCCCGGACGACACCACCGAGGTCACCCAGGTGAAGAACCTGCTGGAACCCGTGGACCTGGACAACGCGGTGGTCACCGCCGACGCCGCGCACGCCTGCCGGGAGACCGCGCAGTACATCGCGGGAAAGAAAGAAGACGGCGGCCGGGAATCGCACTACTTCCTGTTCGTCAAGGGAAACCAGCCGGGACTGCAACGGGCCGCCTTCGGCGCCATCCAGCAGAGCGGCCCCCGCGACCCGGACTACACCGAACTGGACCGCGGCCACGGCCGGGTCATCCGCCGCTCCATCTGGGCCGCTGACGCCGGCGGCATCGACTTCCCGCACGCCAGCCAGGTCGCCCGGATCCGCCGCGACCGCTACGACGCCGGCGGCTCGCTGATCAGCAAGGAAATCGTGCACGCCGTCACCAGCCTCGGCGCGGGGCAGGCCAGCGCCGCCAGCCTCGCGAAGATCGCCCGCGGCCAGTGGGGCATCGAGTCCGTGCACTGGGTCCGCGACAGCGCCTACGCCGAAGACTCCAGCACCGGATACGCCGGGAACGGCCCCCAGGTCATGGCCACGCTGCGGAACCTCGCCATCAGCCTGCTCTATCTCACCGGAGTCAAAGAAGTCACCCGCACTCTCCAGGCCATCGCACGCGACCGTACCCGCATGCTCGACTACCTGCCGCTATGAGATGCAGATCTCAAACGACTTTGGCGATCCCGTGGCGCGCTACCTGCAGGAAGGTACAATGCGGCCTGCCTGACATAGCCCACCGACCTGCGGAAAGGGAATTAATTACAGCCGACGCAGGTAGGCGTCAGTGGGCTCCGCGGCCTGGATCCGGGCCTGGGTATCGACGGCCTGGGCGCCGTCCGGGCGGGCGACGGCGCGGAGATCGAGTTCGGCGATCTGTGGCAGATCGTCGGCCATCAGGGACACCCGCAGCAGCATGTCCCTCAGTGCGGCAAGATCGGCGGCAGCTGCGCCAGGGCGTCCGAGCAGCAGCGGGGCGGCGCGTGTCGAGCGGATGAGGTCGTCGGCGTCGGAATCGGTGAGTGGCGCGAGCCGGGCGGCGCGGTCGGCCAGCACGTCGGCGGCCGCGCCGCCGAGGCCAAACAGCACCAGCGGACCGAAGACCTGCTCGTGAAGCACGCTGATCTTCACCTCAACGCCGCCGGTGATCATCGGCTGGACGATAACGGCGGCGAGCCTGCCGCCGAAGGTCTTCCGCAGCGAGCGGAACCCGCGCCGGACCTCTCCCTCGTCATGAAGGTCAAGGATGACAGCGTCGGCATAGATCGTGCGCACCACGCCATACAGGTCCGCCTTGAGCGTCACGGGGCCACCGAACCGCGCCGCCGCTTCGGCCGCGGCATCTTCGGTAGTGACCGCGATGTGGTCAGCCATCGGCACGCCGTAGCAGCCGAGCAGCGCCCCGGACTGTTCCTGCGACAGCCAGCCGCCCTTCGGCGTGTCGACGAGAAAGCCGACGGCCAGTTCTTTCGCCTGGGCCTGGCGCAGGCCTTTCAGGTCGGGTACCTGTCCCTGCGGGGTGGCCAGCCACATGCCGTAGCGTGCGGCGTGCCCGAGGGCACGGGCGGCGGACTCGGGATAGGCGTAGGCGGGAACGCCCGGAGAGTCCTCCCCCGGGCTGGACAGCAGCCGGACCACTTCCACCTGGTCCATGACCGCCGCGGCGACCGGGACCGGTAGCCGCGCGGCCTGCACTTCCGGGACCAGGTCGATGATCGCGGTGGTGGCCGTCAGTGCGAGGACCGCGTCGACGCCCGGGTCCGCACCCACGAGTTCCAGACATCGGCGGAATACACCCGGCGCGACCGCAACAGTGGTATCGACCGGCCCGGCCACGGCCGCGCCGACGGGCAGCATGTCCCGGAGCGCCTGCTGGGTATCCTCGGTCAGTCTGGCGACCTGCAGGCCCGCGTCGCCGCACGCGTCGGCGGCGAGCACTCCCGCACCGCGCGCGTTTGACACCACCGCGACCCTGTTTCCCCCCGGCATTGGCTGCGAGGCCAGCAAGGCGGCGGTGTCGATTAGTTCACCGAGGTTAGCGGTCGCGATCACGCCGGCCTGTTCGAACAGAGCCTGCCTGGTGAGCTGCGGGATGGCCACCACCGCGCCGCGAGCAGTGGCCAGGCGCCCGGCTGTCAGCTGGCGAGCAGCGGCTAGCCGCTGGCCCGCTGCGGACCGGCCCACGTTCACAGTCAGGACCGGCATGGTACGGCCAACGGCACGGGCCGTCCGGGCGAACTTCCGCGGGTTCCCGAACGACGTCAGGTACAACACGGCCAACTTCGTCGTCCCATCGGACTCCCACCACAGCAGCATGTCGTTGCCCGACACGTCGTCCTTGTCGCCGAGGGAAACGAAGGAGGAGATCCCGACACCCAGCCGGGACAGGTGCTCGAGCAGCACGACGCCGACACCGCCGGACTGCAGCGCAAGGCCGGCTGTTCCCTGCAGGGGATGGCGGGCCGCGAACGTCGCGTCTAGGGAAATTGCCGTGTTGGCTATGCCGAAGCCGGTCGGACCGACCAACCGCATGGCGTGGCGCCGGCAGATGCTCAGCAGCTCGGCCCGGGCATGCGCTTCCAGCCCTGCCGTGGTTACGACCAGGGCCTTGATACCCCGCCTCCCGCAGTCTTCGGCGATGTCTGGGACGGTGGCCGCCGGGGTGGCAATGATGGCCAGGTCGACCGGTTCGGGCAGCGCAGCCGCCGACGGCACGCAGGGCACGCCATCCAGCTTGTCCAAGCTGGGGTTGACCGCATACACCGGGCCGGGGAAGCCGCCGTCGATGATGTTCTGCAGGATGGCCCGGCCGACCGACCGAGGGCGTCGGCTCGCGCCGATGACCGCGACCGAGGCCGGGGTCAGCAGGTGCCGCAGGCTGGCCACGTCGGCCGACCGTTCGCGTTCGCCGACCGCGTCGCGGTAGGTGCCCAGGGCGGCATCGCTCTCGTCGGCGGGCAGAGGGAAGGTGAACTCGTAGACGCCGTCCGCGAGGGCGCGGTGCGTCGGCAGCCCGGCATCGGTGATCACCCGGAGGATAAGCGCGTTCTCGGCCATCGTCTCGGCAACAAAGGCGCGGAACCCTCGGCCGCGCGCCAACGAGATTAGGTGCTCAAGCAGCAGCGTGCCGACGCCCCGGTTCTGGACGTCATCGGCGACTGCGAGGGCTATCTCCGCGGACGTGGAGCCCACGCCGACCCGCTCATAGCTGCCGCACCCGACCACCTCGCCATTCAGGACGGTGAGCAGCGCGGCGTGGTCCGGGGAGGGCTCGCGGCAGATTCGGCGCGCCTCCTGCTCGGCCGCGATCGGGCTCATGCTGAAGAAACGCAGGTAGAAGTTGTCTGGGGACATCTTGGTGTGCATGTCCCGCACCGCGTCGAAATCGCCGGGCCGCGCGGTCCGGATCTCGACCGTGGTGCCGTCAGCCAGCAAAGCATAGGCGGTGGCCTCGGTCTGTGTGCTCATGTGACCCTCCCCGGTCCTGCCGCCAGCTCAGCTGACCTAACCCCGCACGATCGGGTACGGGGGCCATCAAGTGAGCTCTGACCGCTGAATAAGATCTTCGCGAGCCAGGCGGCGGGCCGGAACGATCCATGGGCGCAGCCGCTAACAGCGAGGATCTTGCCTCGTGGGCGAGCATGTTTTCCTGAACCGCCCGTTCTCAGGGATCCGCTATATGGCACATCAGTCTTTCCCCTGGCTGGTGGGCATCACAGGGACTGAACCCTGAGTTCTCAAACGGTCGCTGGTCCGGGCGCGGGCCTCGCGGCTGCTAACCCCGATAGTGCTTTCATTCACAGTGGCGTGCTCCGCCTCCGGCTTTTAGGGCCGAAGGTCCTCTCCCAGAGGGAGCAGCGCTGGCGAGTCAGCAGCGCCGACGCCGTCCATCGTGGGAAGCAGCGTGGGCTCGACGGCGGCGACCGTCCCGCCGAAGACCGTCCACCGGATAGCCGGCCGGTGTTAAGTGCCTCGGAAGATCGGCTGGCGCCTCTCGGTGAAAGCGTTCAGGCCCTCGAGGTAGTCCGCGCTGTCATAGGTCTGCCGGCGCATCCCCTGGACCCGTTCGTACACCTGCGCCGCGATGGGCTGGTAATCAGAAAGGACACGAAGCTGTTCCTTGATGACCGCGATCGCCAGCGGCGACTTCGTCGCCATCGTCGCGGCCAGTTCCAGGGTGAACGACTCGAGCTGGTCTGGCGCGACCAGGTGGTTGACGACCAGCCACTCCTTGGCCTTGCGGGCGTCCAGCGGCGCCGCGGTGAAGAACATCTCCTTGATGAGATTGACCGGCAGCCGGCCGAGGAAATGCAGCAGACCGGTGACGTTGTAGGGCAATCCGAGGTTCGCGGGCGTGATGGCGAACGACGCCGTCTCGTCGGCGACGACCAGATCGCAGCTGAGCATCAGGTCCAGCGCCCCGCCCCATACCGTGCCGTGGATCATGGCGATGACGGGCGCGGGAAAGGCGCGCACGGCGCGCAGCAGCCCCTCCAGCGGGTCGTCATAGCCTAGCGGGTCCCGCCGGCCGCGGGGAAGCTCATTGATGTCATGGCCGGCGGACCAGACGTCCATTCCCTCTGCGGCACGGAGCACGATGGCGCGCACATCCCGGGCGCGCAGGCTCTCGAGCGCCGCGACGATACCCCCCGCCATCCGGGCACCGAGCGCGTTGCACTTATGCCGGTCGTCAAGGGTGATGACGCCGATTCGGCCGACCATCTCAGCCCGGACGGCGGCGGCCGCGACGCTGTCCGGGCTGGCGGCTGCGCCGGCCGGCCCGCCGTCTTCCCCAGGCACGGCTGGCTGTCCGGCCGGCCGGCTTTCTCCCCGGCCGGCCAGGGCCACGTACGTTCGGGCCTGCGCGTCCTTTCCCGCCCCGACGGCGGCGTTGACGAGCCGAAGCGCCTCAATTCGCTTTTCGTCGGCGAGGGCGCCCGCCAAATGAAACCAGAGCGCCTCGGCTAGGACGTCGAACGATCCCTGCAGTTGCGCCAGGTCGACGCCTGCGGCGAAACAGTGCGCCGCGATCCGCTCGGATGGCGTGATGATCGACTCGGCGCGGTTCTCGCGCACGCAGTGCAAGACGAGATTGAACAGCTGCCGCATGTCTCGGCGGCGCTCCTGCGCGGTGGGTGAGTAGTCGTCCGTCTGATCACGTAGCGCCAGCACGGCGACCGCTTCGTCGACCACTCCGTCCTCCGCGCCGGCGAGAACTGCTGATACTTCCATGACGCCACCACCCCCCGTTTCCGTGGCAGTATTCATCCGGTGATCTGGTATTCCTCCAGCAGTCGGCGCCCCACGATCATCTTCTGTATTTCCGCGGTACCTTCACCGATCAGTAGCATCGGCGCTTCCCGGTACAGGCGCTCGATCTCGTATTCCTTGGTGTAGCCGTAGCCGCCGTGGATACGGAAGGAGTCTTCGACGACCTCCTTGCCGTATTCGGAGGCGAGGTACTTGGCCATTCCGGCTTCCAGGTCGTTGCGATGGCCGGCGTCTTTCCTGCGGGCGGCCATCACCATCATCTCGTGGGCCGCCTCGACCTTGGTCGCCATCTCGGCCAGCTTGAACTGGATCGCCTGATGCTGGGCGATCGGCTTGCCGAAGGCGTGCCGCCGCTGCGCGTAGTCGATGGCCAGCTCGAAGGCGCGCAGCGCCACCCCGCAGCCGCGGGCGGCGACGTTGACCCGGCCGACCTCGACGCCGTCCATCATCTGGTAGAAGCCCTGGCCGGTGCTTCCGCCGAGCACCCGGCCAGCGGGAACGCGGACATCGGCGAGGACCAGCTCGGTCGTGTCGACGCCCTTGTACCCCATCTTCTCGATCTTCCCCGGTACCGTCAGGCCCGGCACCGCCGGGTTGGGCCCGAAGCCGGGCTCCTTCTCGATCAGGAACGTGGTCATGTTCCTGTGCGGCGCCTCATGCCCGTCGTCGGTCCGGCACAGCACTGCCACCAGGTTGGATGTCCCGCCGTTGGTCAGCCACATTTTCTGGCCGTTGATCACGTAGTCATCGCCGTCGCGCACCGCCTTGGTGCGGATCGCCGACACATCCGAGCCCAGGCCCGGTTCGGACATGGAGAAGGCGCCGCGGATCTCGCCGGCCGCCATCTTGGGCAGGAAGTAGTCCTTCTGCTCGCCGGTGCCGTGCCGGGCGATCATGTGAGCGACGATGAAGTGGGTGTTGATGATGCCCGACACGGACATCCAGCCGCGGGCGATCTCCTCCACCGCTAGGGCGTAGATGAGCAGCGACGCCCCCAGCCCGCCGTAGGCCTCCGGGATCGTCAGCCCGAACAGGCCGAGCTTCTTCAGCCCCTCCACGATCTTGCCGGGATACTCGTCGCGGTGCTCGAGCTCGGTCGCGACCGGGATGATCTCCTTGACGGTAAAGTCTCGCA
>Ga0187808_10000024_pt1 | contig 28324 bp, 22 predicted proteins | sample NC_wetland_sal_i_5_FD_132427 | JGI IMG/M metagenome (GOLD analysis project Ga0187808, IMG submission 132427) | Wetland sediment microbial communities from Neuse River Estuary, North Carolina, USA - ASW_3 | ecosystem: Environmental > Aquatic > Freshwater > Wetlands > Sediment | place: USA: North...
ACTTGCAGTGTCTGGGCGGCATGCGCGGGGGCGCAAAGAAGAAGGACGAGAAGCGTGGTTATGGTTGTTCGCATACTAGTCGATAGTCAACAGTCGACTGTTGAAAGTCAAGGCCGAAAATTGAAATTCGAAAACCGCCGTGCCTGATTTCGAATTTCGCACTTCGCTCTTCGATTTTCAACCGACGGACCGCTGCAGTTTCTCTCAACTTCACCGAGGGCCTAGAACGAGCGAATAATCTATGCGCGCCCAATTGGCCCGGTGTCATTCCGAGCGCAGCGAGGAATCTCGCTCTGACTCGAAAACAATGCAAGATTCCTCGCTTCGCCCTCTCGAAAGTCACGTCATTCCCGCGAAAGCGGGAATCCAGCTTGTTCCTGTGACGTGGACCCCCGCCTTCGCGGCGGTGCCGAAGCGTTGACTTTCATTTTGTTGGGTGCGCCGCGGGCCCATGACCGCTCGGAATGACATGGGGGAAAATTTTTTGCCTTGCGAGATTTTTTCACACATTTCGGGGGGCTCGTCTCACAGACGGCTTGCCCAAAATTGATCTTGCGGCCGGTCTCGGGGTGCGGTATAGTTGTTGTCGATGTTCAGCGCTTACGCCAACTGGTTTAGCTACCGCTATTGGGGCTTTAGCCCCAGAGGGTAGAGTGGCGTTGGCCTGAGCCGGAAATAAATTTTGAGATGCCAACCCACTCGAAAGAGTGGGTTTTTTGTTTTAGCGAGATGCTGAATAAGCAGTCCGATCTGTCATTCCGAGCGCAGCGAGGAATCTCGCTCGGCCCTTGTTCCTATTCCCAGAGCGGGATTCCTCGCTTCGCTCGGAATGACAAAATCGCGGCATCCTGCTGGGGAGGCGGACGGTGATTATTTCCATGAGACCTCATGCCACGAAGGAAGAGATCGAGCACGTCTGCGAGCGCATCCGGGAGTTCGGCTACAAGGTTCACTCGATCGTTGGCGAGGAGCGCGTGGTGATCGGTGCGGTGGGGGTTGGGGACGTCACCTCTTGCCTCGAGTCCCTGGAGGCCGCGCCGGGTGTAGAGAGCGCCGTGCGCATCTCCGCCCCTTACAAATTTGTGAGCCGGGAATTCAAGAAGCAGCGTACCGTCATCCCCGTGAACGGGGTGGATGTGGGCGGGAGCGAATTCGCCATCATGGCCGGGCCATGCTCGGTGGAAAGTGAAAAACAGATTATGGAAACCGCCGAGGCCGTGGCGGCGAGCGGAGCCCGGATCTTCCGTGGCGGCGCCTTCAAGCCTCGGACTTCTCCTTACGACTTCCAAGGGCTGGAGCTCGAAGGGTTGAAACTCCTGGCTAAGGCGCGCCAGGCTACGGGCTTGGCCATTGTCACCGAGGTGATGAGCGAGCAGGACGTGGAGGTGGTGGCTGAGCATGCCAACATCATGCAGGTGGGCGCGCGCAACATGCAGAATTTCCCGCTGCTCAAAGCGCTGGGTAAATGCTCCCGGCCTGTTCTGCTGAAACGCGGCATGAGTTCCACCATTATTGAACTCCTCATGTCCGCCGAGTACATAACCGCCCACGGCAACCCTAACATCATGCTATGTGAGCGCGGCATAAGGACCTTCGAAACTGCCACGCGCAACACCTGCGATATCACCGCCGTGCCCCTGCTCAACGAGCTCACTCATTTACCGGTCATCCTCGATCCCAGCCACGCCACCGGCAAGCGCAGCCTGGTGCCGGCGCTGGCGCGCGCAGGCGTGGCCATCGGGGCGGATGGCCTGCTCATCGAGGTGCATCCTTTCCCCGAAAAGGCCTTCAGCGACGGCGCGCAATCCCTGACCCTCGACCAATTCCGGACCTTGACCAATGACCTCAAACCCTATCTGGAGTTGTGGAAGGCAGCGCGCACTCCTGCCACCGTGGCGGTGTGAACCGCGCGGTGAATGGCGTGGTTAGTCGCCCTCCCCCCAAGGGCTGAGGATGTCTCACATCTCTCACTGGACACCAGCGGGCCAAGTTGAGCCAACAGTCCTCTCCCCAGGAGTCTGTGTGATAACCCTAACTAAGCTGTCATTCCGAGCGGAGCGAGGAATCTCACTCGGGGTGTTTTTCAAGTCAGTGCGAGATTCCTCGTCGCCTGCGGCTCCACGGAATGACACGCAAATGGGGGTTTCACACAGACTCCCCAGGGGAGAGGGATGTCTTTCCGACACGAGGTCCCGGATGTCCAGCCGAAGATATGCTTAACGACCGACCCCTGCGAGGAGTGGTGATTCTTGGCCCTGGCAAATCTTCTTGCAATATGCTGGGGGTTGGGAATACCGTTGGGCATTGAGGAGCGAATCGGAGGTCAGAAAGGAGAGGCAATGAGTACCCAACACACCACGACGAAGGACGATTTGATTGTTATTGGCGGGGCGGGCGGCTTTATTGCCGGAGCGGTTACCCGCTACTTCCATGACCGCGGGTTTACCAGAATCCGGGCCATTGATAAGAAGCCTGTGCCGGACTGGTACCAGAGGGTGCCGGGTGTTGAAAGCCTTTGTCTGGACCTGAGTGAGAAGGTAAATTGTGTAAGGGCGTGCGAGGGGGCCGTCGAAGTTTACAATCTGGCTGCGGACATGGGAGGCATGGGTTTCATCGAGAGGTTTCGAATCGAATGCCTCCGCAGCATCCTGATTAACACCAACCTCATCGAGGCGGCATATTGGGCGGGCGTGAAAAGGTACTTCTTCTCTTCGTCCGCCTGCGCCTACAACACCGAGCTTCAGAAAGATCCGCACAGCCGGGCACTCAAAGAATCGGACGCCTACCCAGCCATGGCGGAGCGCGGCTACGGTTGGGAAAAACTCATGTCCGAGATGGTCTGCCAGGAATACTGGGCGGAGCGCGGCATGAAGACCTTCTTTGCCCGGTTCCACAACGTCTACGGCCCCAACGGCACATGGGACGGGGGACGGGAAAAGGCTCCTGCAGCCATCTGCCGCAAGGTCATCGAAGCCAAGGATACAGGCAACAAGGAGATTGTGGTCTGGGGCGATGGCACGCAGACGCGCTCCTTCATGTACATCGATGACTGCACGCTGGGCATCGACATGATCACACACTGCGAAGATCTGATCGCAACTCCCATCAATCTGGGGTCCAACGAACTCATTTCGATCAACGATCTGGTCAGCATTGCGGAAGAAATTGGCGGCATCCAGTTGCAGCGCAAATATGATTTGAATGCTCCCAGGGGAGTCGCCGGCCGAAACAGTGATAACACCATGATCAAGCGCATCCTGAACTGGGAGCCCACCACTCCCTTCCGAGAAGGATTGGCGAAGACCTACGCCTGGATCGAGCAGCAGTATCAGGATCGGAAGGCCGGTAAAGCCACGGTGCGAGAAAACTATCGCGCGGCGGGTGCGTAATTCCCCTCCTTGATAAGGAGGGGTTAGGGGAGGTTGGAAGGCGCGTCGAAGCTGGACCCACCACCCCCCGCCCCCTCCTCCGCCGAGGAGGTGAGTCGGTTCCAAGTGTGGAGGCCGCGTGCACCAGGCCACTGAAATAAGTTCGCTGATCAGCGAAATTCCCTATCGCATGGCGTTTGCCGGCGGCTGGATCGATCAACCCTTCGTATCGAAACTCAATCCCTCTCCACCGGGCTCCATGGTTGTGGTCAGTCTGGAGCCCACCTTCCGATACTTGGACCGTTGCGGAATGGCAACCAGTACGCGCGACGTAGCGCGAAAGCTGTGGAACGGCAAGCTGCCGAATCGAGATCCCCAGGATCTGATGCGGGAGCTTTATGAGGCGGAAAACGAGGGCAAACCGGAGCCTTCTGGTTCGCAGGACATGGCGGGCTTGATTTACCCCGGAGTGAACAGGCTGGATTATGACCACCGCTACGAGGGCGGCTACTTTCCCGTCCACGTCGAGTCCAACAATGATCCGGACGTGGCCCACTGGTTGGAGGACGTGATTCACATGGTGCCGGTCGCGCAGCGTCCCGACGGGTACAATCCCCTGGGCCAGAGGAACCTCGACCCAAAGTGGATCGAGAGACTGGGGGAGACAGGCAAGCGGTGCTTTGATGCCATCCTGACGAAAGACTGCAAAGCGCTGGGCGACTCAATGAATGATTGCATGGAGTGCTGGGAGACGATCTTGCCCCACACCGTGAGGCACCCGACCATCGCTGTGGACTTGCCGGGAATCCTGGGCTATTACCAGTCCCGGTATGCCGGAGCCATGTACTCCGGATGCGGCGGCGGATATATCTACGTTGTATCGGACGAACCGGTGCCCGGGGGAATTCGAGTGAAGGTCCGGTCCGCGAAAAAGAATGGCTGATGTAAAGAGCGTTGTGGTGACTGGCTCCTTTGACGATTTCAGGTCCCACCATGTTCGCCTGCTTGAGGGGGCGTCGAAGCGTGGGGACGTTCACGTTCTCCTTTGGTCGGACGAGACGGTGCGCGCCCTCGAGGGCCACCCCCCAAAGTTTCCTCAGGCGGAGCGGTCATATATCCTCCAGGCTGTCCGATATGTCAAAGATGTAAGGCTGGTGACGGGGCAGGTGGACCGCGACTGCATACCGAACGTGGGTGGAATCAATCCCGAAATCTGGGTTGTGGAGGAAGAAAGCAACAATCCCCGGAAGCAAGCCTACTGCGAACTGCATGGTACCGAATATCATGTGCTGAAAAAGGATGGCCTGAAAGGCTTCCCGGCTTTGCCTTTCGATCCCCCGCCTCAGCGATCAGCCCAAAAGCGCGTGATGGTGACCGGCTGCTTCGATTGGTTTCACTCTGGCCACGTGAGGTTTTTCGAGGAGGTTTCCGGGTTGGGTGATCTCTACGTAGTTGTAGGGAATGATGCCAATATCAAATTACTGAAGGGCGAAGGTCACCCGAAGTTCCCGCAGGAGGAGCGTCGCTACATGGTTCAGTCCGTGCGGTACGTCAAGCAGGCCCTGATCTCTTCGGGGGAGGGTTGGATGGATGCTGAACCGGAGGCGGCCGTCATCAGACCGGATATATACGACGTCAACGAGGATCGCGACGTGCCGGAAAAACGCGCCTTTTGCAAAGAGCAGGGCATTGAATATGTGGTTTTGAAACGAATACCCAAAGAAGGTCTGCCACCTCGGCAGAGCACCCACTTGCGGGGATTCTGAATACGCGGCGACCTGGGGACGGCAAGCCGTCCCCCCACAAATTGTAGGGGTAGGGCTTGCGCTACCCTCGCGCGGACCCAAGGTCCGCATTGGAGTGCCGCAGCGAAGTTGTCGCCTTTGCCGAGGGCCAGCACGGCGAGGGAAAGGCAGGAGGGTATTCCCCGAGAAAGGCGGCCGCTTCGCTGCCGCACTCCCTGGCAGGCTCCGCCCGCAACCGTGCACACTCGACGGCGCCGCGACTAGCAATTCGAGCGCGAGCCGTCGAGTGGGTTTTGGTGTACAATCTCGACGGCATGTTGGCGTCCCATTTCAGCCATTGGTGATTTCGGCGCTGATTTCGGATTGAATTATGCGGACTCCCCCCACTCCCGGTCCCTCTCCCCCAAGCGGTCCGTGTGATAACCGCCGCTTGGCAGCCGAGCGGGGACCCCTCACTCACGGGTAGCGCAGACGTGCCGTCCTTTGGCATGTCTGCGCTATCGGCGAGGAAGAGCCAACTGAGGGGCGCATACAACCCGACAAAAAGCGTCGGGATGTATACGCCACCCGTAAGTTGTCACACAGGCTCCCAAGGGGGCGAGGAGAGAGCAAGTTTGAAAGGGTAAGTCTGGATTACTCTCCCCTCTCCCCTTTGGGGGAGAGGGTGGGCCGCGCCGGCGTTTTCATCAGCCGGTGCGGGCCGGGTGAGGGGGTCCGACGTGCAAAAGCGCTTGCGGAGGTTTGCCTTCTGCAACGCCGTCCATGCTGACGCAAGATGCGAGCAGCGTGGATAGCATCCTTAGAGGAGGAACTCGATGAGAAGGAATGTTCTTGCCATTGCGTGTTTAGTGGCCACTGTGGTGGTCGTTTCATTAGCCATGATGAGTGTGAGCTGCTCTCAACAGACTCCCCCACCTGCGGTTCAACAGCAAGCTACCCCAACCGCAGTGCTGCCACCTTGGGGAGTACAGCACGATCGAAATGCGCCCCAACCCCCTGTCATCGCCCCCGGCGAGGCAAGTACGCAAGCCCAAGCGGGGAAGCCTCCGTCCGACGCCGTTGTTCTTTTCGACGGCAAAGATTTGAGCGGCTGGGAATCGGTGAATGGTGGGCCAGCCGAATGGAAAGTCGAAAAGGGGTATTTCGCGACCGTACCGGGAAAGGGTGATATCAGAACCAAACAGGCTTTTGGCGATTGCCAACTCCACGTTGAGTGGGCCGCGCCCAATCCGCCCCATGGCGAGGATCAGGATCGTGGAAATAGCGGCGTCTACCTGCAGAGCAATTATGAAATCCAGGTTCTTGATTCCTACCAAAGCAAAACCTATCCGGACGGGCAGGCCGCAGCACTCTATGGGGAGTATGCGCCGTTGGTTAATGCCTGCCGGCCTCCCGGAGAGTGGCAGACCTACGATATCGTTTTTCACGGGCCGAGCTTTGACGCGGCAGGTAAATTGACGCGCGCCGCAACAATCACAGTTTTTCACAATGGCGTGCTAGTCCAGGACCACGTCACCGTGCTCGGCCGAACGGATGGCGATCACGAGCCGTACCAACAGACCCCAACCAAATTACCTTTGAAGCTGCAAGACCACAACCACCCGGTCCGCTTCCGAAATATCTGGATTCGGGAGATCCCGGAGACCCAGGGATAAGTCGGCGGCAGCGGCGAGCTTGCTCCGACATGATGTGATGGGTTACCAGAGGCGCATACATCCTGACAAAAACCGTCGGGACGTATGCGCCACCCGCCGGTTTTTCGCTGCCCACCGTTTCGCGTGCGTCTGCCTGCCGACGAATACGAGCGTAGGGAAGGACCGCAGACCTAAAAAGCAGGTCTGCGCTACCCTGCTCTTTTTTGCCGGTCAAATCAATCTTCCATAGGCCCTCAGCGAGCGGGTATCGCACCTGTTCTCTCGAAAGCAGGGAGATGTTGGAAGCCAAGGGTCAGAAGCCACGACTATTGATTCAGTGCCTCCAGAAAAGCCTCGACGGTAGTTCCTGCACGGGCGATCAGGGTTCGCAACGTACCTCGCGCCACTTGAGTGTGGTTAGGAATCGATAATGTGGCGATGTGTCCTGGCTTGGTCAGAATAATGTGGCTGCCGTGCTGACGGCCCACTACCCAGCCCAGTTTTCCAAATGCCCGGACGACCTCGCGAGGTCGCAAAATGGGGACTGGAGGCATTAGACTGGAACTTCCACTTCGCGCGTGGAGACAATTAGAGGCATGCCACGCTCGGCGCGGACTTCCAGACACTCTCTGATGGCTTGTTCAATGTTTCTTTCTGCTTCCTCCTCGGTGCCTCCTTGACTGACGCAGCCAGGGATGGACGGACATTCGGCGATGAAAGCCCCATCCTCGTCCTGAAACATGGTCACAATGAATTTCATGCCACCGCCTCCCGTCCTGAATATCTCACACCTGGGCGTGGGAATCAAGGAAGCCGGAATGTTAGAATGTGTTCCGCGCGGACATTCTTGGTCAATAGACTGCCCTCGCCGTCGGATTCCGTGCGATGACCGTGAGTTGTAGCAGCGGTCTATGACCGCCGTCGTTGATTATCAGAGACTTCGGCGCTCATAGAGCGCCGCTACAGCGTGCGAAACCGGGTTATCACACAGACTCCCTTGGCAAGAGGGGAGTCTTTCCAACACGGGAGCCCCGGTTGTCCGGCCGACAATCGGGGTAATGATCGGCCCCTGGCGGACAGAGCTGAGAGGGACGCGGTACCCACAGCCCGGGGGCCCCCGCGTGGGTGGCCACGAAAAGGTCTGATGCAAAGACGTGATGTTCTAAAAATGATCCCTCTTTCGGTTGCCGCGATGGCGGAATTACCTGGAAGTCGTGAAGGCGCGCAGACGGATACTCGTTCCACGGCGACCCTACCTCTGGTTGTAGAGGTGAAGCTGTATAACGGAGCCCCCACATTCTTCCTGGACGGTGAGCCGGCCTTTGCCGGAATGTGCTGGGTTACCCCTCCTTCGGCGGAAGCATGGCGGGACGCGGAGGGTGCGCCGGCGGTGGCGAAAGCGGGCATCCACATTTACTCCTTCGATGCCGGGAAAGGTTACGAATGGGTTGAGCCTAAACCGGGTTGCCCGGACGGCTTCGACTTCTCGCCAGTCGAGGCTCGTTACGGGCGGATCATCGCGGTCGATCCGCTGGCCCGATTTCACCTGCGCTTGAATTTTGAGGTGCAGCCGGGCGACTGGTGGATGAAGGCTTATCCCGGCGAATGTGAGATCACTTCTGAGGGGAAACCGTGCGGCCAGTCTTTTGCCTCGGAAGTTTGGCGCCAGCAAGTCAAGGATTTCCTCAAAGCGTTTATCGTTTACCTCAATCGCACCGGGCTCATAGATCGAGTCACCGCCTTCCAGACGGGCGCCGGACACACCGGGGAATGGGTAAAGGGCGAAACCTCCATGTCCGCGCTCTGCGGCGATTATAGTGAGCCGATGCGCCGGCATTTTCGTTCCTGGCTCCGGCGACGGTATGCGAGCGATCTCGCGGCCTTCCGAGCCGCCTGGAATGACCCGCATATCAGCTTTGACACGGCAGAAGTTCCCTCTGCAGAACAACAACTTCAGACCAGGCTCTACACTTTCCGTGATCCCGCGCGGGAACGAAACGTCATCGATTACTACCAATGCTATGCGGACCTGAGCAGCGACTTGCTTATCGATTTCTGTCGCACCGTAAAAGAAGCCACGGGCGGGAAGAAGCTGGCAGGCGCTTTCTATGGTTACTTGATGGATCTGGCATGGAATGGGGGTTTCTTCGAGGAAAGGCCGGAAAGCGACTACTCGACTTATCAGCGCAGCGGCCATCTGGGCCTAAGGCGGGTTCTGGAATCGCCTTACATCGATTTCCTGGTATGCCCCTATAGCTACGGCTACCGCGGCATCGGGGGTGACGCGCCGGCGATGCAACCCTCGGAATCGGCCCGGCTGCACGGGAAACTGTGCATCATCGAAGACGATACGCGCACCCACATCAGCCCGGATCCGAATTACGGTCACGTCAATTCCGTTTCGGAAAGCGTTACCATCCTGCAGCGCAACTTTGCCCAAGTGGCCACCCATGGCCAGGGCATGTGGTGGTTGTTTCAGTCTATCAACCCCGGCCGAGAACCGGCATTTGGACCTTTACTCGAGACCTTTCGCGAGCTCGGCGACTTTCTCCTTCAAACGGACCGCGTATCGTGTGCGGAAATCGCCCTGCTGGTGGACGACTTGAGTTTCTTGTATGAGACGGACCGAAACAACCTGGATGTACCGCTGATCTTCCAGCAGCGGCTCTGGGGCCTGCCGCGAATCGGTGCGCCGTTCGATGCCTTCCTATTGCAGGATTTCATCGATGGGCGTTTGCGACCTTACAAGCTCTACATATTCCTCAACAGCTTTCAACTGGACAAGACTCGGCGCGAGGCCTTGAAACGAGAACTCTGCAAGGATGGCCGCGTGGCCCTGTGGATCTACGCACCTGGCTTCCTTGACGATGGGCCTTCGCTCGAGCATATGCGTGAATTGACGGGTTTCAAGTTTGGCATGGCCGTCGCGCCCTGGGGACCTCTCATGCACATCGTGGACTTCGCTCACCCCATCACCGCCGGGCTCCCGCAAGACCTTTTCTGGGGCACGAACAGCAAGTTGAGTCCGATCTTTTGCCTGGAAGATCCGGACGCGCAGGTGTTGGGGCAAGTGGTCTTCTCCCAGGGAAACTGCAAACCCGGCATGGGAGTCAAAACCTTTCCCGGATGGACCTCGGTCTACGTCGCTGCCCCCAACCTGCCTGCCCCAGTGCTGCGTGGGATCGCGGGCTTTTCAGGGGTCCACCTGTACAACCAGGAGGGCGATGTCTTGTATGCGACTCGAGAGCTCCTGGCCGTACACACTGTTTCCGGAGGCCATCGAACCTTCAGCCTGCCTCGCCAAGTGGAAGAAGTCTACGACCTGTTTGAACGTAAGTCGGTTGCGCGGAATACCAAGCAATTTCGGGTGAGATTACTGCCTGCCTCGACTGCGCTCTTTTACACTGGAGCGGCGGCTCTCCTTACGAAGTTAGGGTAGCGCGGACCCCCGGTTTTGGGGTCCGCGGCTCGTCCGCTGGGTAAAGAAAAGCCGCGGACCCCAAAACCGGGGGTCCGCGCTACTCCAGCAAACGGGCGACGGTTTTGGCGTAGTAGGTCAGGATGATATCCGCGCCGGCCCTGCGGATCGAAGTGAGGGTTTCTATGATGGTCCGGTCGCGGTCAATCCATCCCATGCTGGCGGCAGCCTCGATGAGGGAGAATTCACCGCTCACCTGGTAGGCGGCGATGGGCAGATCGAACTCGCGGCGGGCGAGCGCGATGATATCGAGGTAAGGAAGCGCGGGTTTCACCATGATAATGTCCGCACCCTCCTCCACATCCAAGGCAATCTCGCGCAGGGCTTCCCGTTGGTTGGCGGGATCCATTTGGTAGGCCTTGCGGTCCCCGAACTTGGGCGCCGAGTCCGCCGCTTCCCGGAAGGGTCCGTAGAACGCCGAAGCGTATTTGGCGGAATAGGCCAAAATAGGGGTCTGGTCAAAGCCGCGGGCGTCCAACTCCTGGCGAATGCGCCCCACGCGGCCGTCCATCATATCGGAGGGCGCTACGATGTCGGCGCCGGCCTCGACCTGCGTGAGCGCGGTCTTTGCCAGTAGTGGAAGCGTCGAGTCGTTGTCCACTTCCCCGTTTTGAATCAGGCCGCAGTGGCCGTGACTCGTATATTCATCCAGGCACACGTCGCATATCACCAGCAAATTCGGCAATTCTCTCTTGATCTCCCGCACCGCCCGCTGCACGATTCCATTGGGGTCGTAGGCGCCCGAACCGACTTCATCCTTGCTCTCCGGGATGCCGAACAGGATCACGGCTGGAATGCCCAGGTCGTGCGCCGATTTGCACTCGTCCACCAGCAGATCCACCGACCAGCGGTAGTTCCCAGGCATGGACCTGATTTCGTCCTTGACCTTCGATCCAGGACAAACAAATAACGGATACACAAGAGACCGGGCGCTGAGGTGGTTTTCCCGCACCAGGCTGCGCAGGGTCTCGGTCCGCCTCAGGCGGCGGAGTCGATGGACTGGGAAAGACATGGCAGCTCCTTACAAGTTCCAGGTGGCTAGTGGTTAGTGCCTAGCGCTCAGTGATTTGAGGTGTCGACTCGCGGTTATGGAGTGTGCAACTAGCCACTAAGCACTAGCTACTAGCCACTGCTGTTAATACAACCTATCGCGCGGCTTGAAGTTCCCAAACGTCCCCACGTTCGCAAACGAGATTGCTATCCGGTAAAGGTTCTCGATTCGCAGTGTCGTTAATGAATACCGCTGATACTCGACATTTAACCCTAAGCATCCAAAATTATAGCTGAGTTGGGCGACTCCGCCGGCTGCAATTTTCTGAACGAGATTATAGTCCACGCCCAACGCGCCGCTCAACCCTTTGCGGTTAAAGTCCCCGAAGGTCACGAGGGCGTTCAAGAGGTGGTAAGAGGTCGTAGGAGTGGTGGAGGCGGGGACGGTTGGAGGCCGAGGAGGCAAAAGGAGGTACTCCGCAAGGGACATAGGAGTGGGGGAAGTCGTGGTTGTGGTTGAAGGAGAAATGGAAGCACCGTTCAAGAGACTCATATAAGTGTTCTTATTGATATAAAAGTCGGTAAGGGCAAGCCCATAAACTCCATGCCTAACCTGAGAGGTAATGCCAGCCTCAAGAATACCTTGCCCGTTGGGGCTTAAATCAAGTTTCAGCTCCGTGTCGTAAAACGAGAAGGGCGCCACCTTCAGGTCAGAGACGATGGGCGATAAACGCCGGCCCGGAATAAAGTGAAAACCCGTGAGGGAGAGCGTGGGCTCCCAAACTATGGGGTTGTTCGGCCCCAGGACGCCACCGAAGGTGGGGTCAAAATAATACTTCTGCGCGATGCGCCAGGAAATCAGGTCCCGGGCCTGGGGCTTGTCCGTCGTCCCGGCGGGAACGTCCTTCCGGGCCAGGATTACATTGGTCAGCGAGTACTCGACCTCATTGGTTTGGCAGAGGATGTCCAGATCATCGTAACGAACAACGTCGGCAAGCTCTGCCGGATTTCTGGCTTTGACCAGACGATAGACTATGTCCGGCTCGATAACGTGCTTAAAGCGCCGGCCCAGAAGTGACTTGGAGAAGACTTTTTCGAAAGAAGGCGGCCGAAGATCGAGTGAGAAGTTGCCCAGCAGCCTGTCCAGAGGTTGGCGGTTCGGTTCCAGGCTAGTACCGTATCGCGCCGCGTCAATTCCCGCCGAAGGGGTAAGGTGAAAGCCCCAGAATTCCGGAAGACGGAGGGTGACTTCGGGGTGGACGTCCAGCCGCTCCGAGAGTGAGGGAAGCTCAAGGCCTGGTTCCGTGCGCCCGACCTCTCCGGCAGAGGTCTGGAAGGAGAAGTAGAGGGGGCTCTCCCCCATCTGCTTATCCATCCCCTGGAATGAGAACTGAGGCGTTTCCCGGATGATCACAGAGGGCTCCGGCACATATGGGCACTGGCTCCCTTGGCACTGATACAGCGGTTGCGCAGAGAGAAAATCCTGGTAGCGGGACGCATACACGTTGAAGTTGTAGGCGTTGAAATCTTTGGTCACGAATCCAACTTGGTGCGCCTCGGAATTGACCGCTTCGGTGAAGGTCGGCGAATAGGTTTCACGGAAAGCCAGCGAGGAGACGTAATCGACATCCGCCACGCCACGAAATCCGTAGGGAAGATCCAAGGTATCCCCGACCACCTTGAGGCTTTCGCCGGGAGCGCGGTTTTGCCGCACCTTGTCCTTGTCATTGACCTCAAAAAAATCCGCCGTGAGCTTCGTGGCCTCACTGGGGTGGGCGCGGAACACAGCCCTTGGGGCAAGCCCCCGGAGACTGTAATTCTGCAGACCCAGCAACAAGTCTATGCTTGGGCTGATGGCCCAGAAAAACCCCGCGCCTACGATAGTCCCTTTGATTGAAGAATCGCTGAATTCCGGAAGCAAGAAGCCGGTATGGCGAGGTCTGTGGGCGATGGAAGCGCCCACAAAAGGAAAGTAGAAAATAGGAACGCCCAGAAACCGGATGACAGAGCCGTGGGCGGTGGCCTTTTCGTCCAACTCCACCTTCGCTTCGCTGGCGGAAAAGGACCAACCCTTTCTTTCGCAATCGCAGGTTGTAAACCTCCCATGTTTAACCGTATACGTCGTCTCATCCAGGCGCTCAAATTCCTTTGCCTGGAAATATAAAGGGTTCTCCGTGTAGAGCACCTTGGACCGGTCAACCTGGATGTAATAGGGATTCTCCGTGGCAGGCGCCTTAGGCCGGGCGCGGGGATTGGTGTGGACATATCCGCTGGCATTCAAAAACCATCCCGACTCGGTGCGAATATTGTAATGGACCTCATCGGCGACAATGTGGCTTCGAGGATCGACGAAGAGTACATGTCCGGTGGCCACGACCTCTCCTGACGATTCGTGGTAAGTAACCTCGTCTGCGGTGAGCTTCATGCCGCGGTAAGTCACTTGCACATGGCCGTGAAGGCGTGACACGTCTTTGCCTCTCTCCTGAGAATCCGCATGGATGCTGACGAGCCTGCCAGGGTTCTGAAAGTCCAGTGGAGGGGAGGGTTGTTTTTGGGCCGCCGAGATCGAGGCTGTACCCAGCGCCATGAACAACCCAAAAGCAACGCGTGCGCTATTCTTCCGAAGGCAGAATGAAACGTTTACTAAGTCCATGAGCAAGCACTGACGGTTTATTTTACCTGAAGCAGCTTTGCTCGAACGAATCAATTTGCTAAGATGCGCTAGAGCGCGTATAACGCTGCCCGGAGGAGATAAAGCAGGTGGTCAAGTGCCCCAAGTGTGGTTTTTTCAGTTACCCCGGACTCACACGATGTAAGCGGTGCGGCGCCAGTCTTGGGCCCACAGCCCGCCCCCCATCTATGGCGACTACAGCCTTGCCCACCGCCCAACCCGTGCGCGCGAGGCAGGGCGAGGACCCTCCACCCGACAAGCGACCTGAGATCATGTCAGATAACCTGGACCTCGGATTCCTGCCCGACCGTGGCGAACGCCCGGCAGCGGCAGCAACCCCCGCCCAAGTGCAAGAGCCAGTGCCCTGGAGGCAGGAACTTTCCGAGCGTCTTCTGAGCTTTCGCCAGCGTCGCGCCCGGCTGCGAAACGAGCCTCCCCAGGAGGAGAACCTCGACTTTGAATTCGAGCGGGGTGAAACCAACGCGCCTGTGGCGCCGGAGGTCGAGAAGTTCCCCGAATTCCCGCAAAACACTGTGAGCATCGACGCTGAAATCGGCCCTCGCACGACGCCTGAAAACGAGGTGCGATATTCGGACGAGGAGGCTCAAGAACGAGATGACGAGGGATTCCGGATTTTCGATTCTGGGCAGCCTCTAAGAGAAGAATTAGCGGTCGAAGTGCCTTCGCCTGCGGAGAATCGTCTGGAGATTATCGTAGGACCAGCCGAGGCTGGCGCGCCAGCAGCGGCCTCACCAAAAGAACTCGAAGCCTTTCCCGTGGCTCCCTTGGGCCGTCGGTTTCTGGCGGGTCTTGTAGATGGAATGGTTCTCTTGCTTGGGGGATGCGTATTCTCACTCATTTTTTGGACCACTGGCGGTCATCTGACTCTGTTTCCTCCGAACCTTGCCATCGTAGCGGTTATCGTATTCATCTTCGTTTGGTCATATTTCGGGTTCTTCACGGCACTGACTTACTCCACACCCGGGCAGACCTGGATGGGCATTGAAGTTCGGACCACGGAAGGTTGGCCGCCTGCATCCCGGGAATCTTTCTTGCGCGCTTTTGGTTACTTGGTGTCGCTCTCGGCCTTCATGATAGGCTTTTTATGGGCACTGGTGGATAGTGACAGCCTCACCTGGCACGATCGAATATCCGGGACTTTCTTGACCCCGGTGAAGGAAAAGGCTCCCACGGAAGGTGGGGAGTTAAAGGTATGAACAAAGGACGTTTCCTAAACCAAAAACTCGGCAAGCGGGCCAGCCGTAAGATTGCCCTCCTGAAATCCAGGATTAAGGGTTCAGGTTTCAGGATTCAGGGAGTGAAATCCAGGACGCCAGAAAACAGGGTTCAGCGTTCAGGATTCGGGGTTCAGGGGAAGACTGCTAAAAGTTAGCGGTGTGTGGGACGCATATTAGCAAGTCCAAAGCGCGGCATTGGAGTGTCTGAATCCTGAATCCTGCTTTTTTGCGGCGACTTCAGGCCTGTGGGGTGCATCCAATGAAATGCCGTGGTATACTCTACGGAGTGAGGGCCTCGTGAGCCAACGGCTGAAGGAGTTGTTCAGGTAATGACCAACCGCATACGGGTTACGCTAGTCTCAGTTTCCGGTCTTCTGGTGCTTTATATTTTCCTTGGAGGTTTGCTGGGCAAGAGCGAATCGAACTCGGAGAAGACGTACCGGGACCTGGGTGTTTACAGCGAAGTTTTGAACCGCATCAACCTTGATTATGTGACTGAGCCCGACCTCAAGAAGGTAACGGACGGGGCAATTCGCGGACTTCTCGAGGCGTTGGACCCTTACAGCACATATTTTACTCCTGCCGAGTATCAAGACTACCTGAAACATCCCGACCCGGGTCCAGCGGACGCAGGCATATTCCTCTCCAAGAGGAGTGGCTATGTTACAGTGATTTCCGTGCTCCCAGGAAGTCCGGCGGAGAAGGCCGGCGTGAAGGCTGGGGACTTAATCGATCGCGTGGAGAGCACGGCCACTCGGGAACTCTCTGTGGTGCAAATCGAGCGCCTGCTGGCTGGTGCGCCTGACACCACGGTTAAGCTCTACGTGGTGCGGGAAGCACGAGGCGAGCCGGAACCCATCACCTTGACTCGTACCGTGCTGAATTACCCTCCCGTGGTCTCAAAGATCTTGGACGACGGGGATGGGTATCTGCGCATTTCCACTTTTAACAAAGGGAAAGCCAAGGAAATTGCGGCCAAGCTCCAAGAGCTCGAGTCAAACGGGGCTCATAAGATTATTCTGGATCTAAGAAACTGCGCTGGCGGCGAGGTGCAGGAAGCCGTTGATACGGCCAGTCTTTTTTTGGACAAGGGGTTGATTACTTACCTAATCGGCCAGCGTTATCCAAGGCAGGATATCACGGCCCATCCCATGGGCACCGTGTGCGACCTCCCGCTGGCGGTGCTCATCAACCAATCCACCGCTGGGCCTTCGGAGCTCGTCGCCTCCGCCATTCTGAGGAACAAGCGGGGTGAGGTAGTGGGCGTTCGCAGTTTTGGTGTGGGAGTTCTTCAGAAGACGATCCCGGTTGGGGACGGCTCAGCTTTGCTTCTCTCCGTGGCGAAGTACTACGGACCGGACGGCAAGGCGATCAGTGATAACGGCGTCACGCCCTCCGTGGTCCAAACCGCGGAAAGCGCCTCCACTGATATCGAGGCCGAAGAGGATTTGCAGAACCCCGAACACTTCGGCGGCAAGGACGATTTGCAGCTTCGCAAGGCGATTGAAATTCTGACGCAAGCGTCTGCGCCTGCAAAGGCTGCTTAATTCGTTCCTGTGCCGTAGGGGCGGCCCTTGTGGCCTTCCCGCTGGGCCGGGAGCGACCACTCGGGGTTGGTCCGACGATCCGATGTAAAATCGCTGCTTTACGTTTTCATCCGTTGATATCCGCCCACCACGGTCCGCAAAGCTCGAGGCTACGATTTGCTTTCCTTCTGGCTCTCGCCTTTTGTGCCAGCAACTGCAGACAGCCTGTGCTCGCCCCCTGGCGCGAATTGGATCGGCGGGAACTGGCGCGAAAGATCGAGAATGCCGTCGAAAAGGCCGGACGCTCTCAAGTCTGGATCCAGTCATCCGCAGGTCGCCACCTCGAAAAGCCTGAAACTCCTGTTGAAGCGCGAGCCGGGGCCGAGGCCTATTCGTCGGTCGTCGCCGCCCTTCGGCACGAGGCTAAAGAGAACCGCCTGGAATGTGCCATCAATGAATCCCGGACTATGAAGGGATGGCGAGCCGCTGATATTCGGCTGTCACTCTCTGGGAAGCTGGTCTCTCGCTGGAAGGTCCTCGAAGTCCGTCGCATCCTTCACGCCGCCATCATTATTGATGATCTGGGGGGAAACCTCGCCACCACGCACGAGCTCCTGGCATTGCCGTATTCCCTGACATTTTCCGTTCTTCCCCATCTTCGAGCCTCGACGGAAACCGCTCGAGAAGTTGACCGCGCCGGACGCGAGGTGATGCTCCACCTCCCGATGCAGCCGGAAGCGAGTTCTCACGCCTCAACGGGGGAGGGAGAAATCCGCGTGGGCATGACCCACTTCGAAGTCGAACATATCATCGAGTCAGACTTGGCATCAGTTCCCCAGGCGGCCGGCGTGAACAACCACATGGGGTCACGCGCCACTGCCGATCCCCGGTTGATGGCTGCGGTAATGAAATCGCTCGCTGGCCACCATCTCTTTTTCGTGGATAGTCGCACCACCGCCGCCAGCGTGGCGTTCGAAGCGGCTCGCCTCGAAGGCCTTCCGGCATTTTATCGTTCTGTGTTTTTGGACGATACCGAAAGCGTGTCCTATACGCTTGGTCAGCTTCGCCAGTTCCGGCGCGTCTTAGAAGACCAAGGCGCGGCCCTAGCCATCGGTCACCCCTACCCAACCACGATCGCCACTCTGGCCAAGTTCTTGCCGGAAATCGTAGGGGATGACGTGGAATTGGCGCCCGCCTCGCGGCTCCTTCTGCTTCCTGAAGTCGCCCGCCTCAGGCCACCTCCACGGCGGCCCCAGTAGCAGGCAGTCGACAGTGGGAGGCTATTTCGTTGTGGTGGCTGGGGTAAGGGTGAAGGTAACGTCGCGGTCGAGGCGCATACCGATTAATGAGCCTGCGGCCAGGGCGGCTTGCTTGCCATGGGGGAGAAGGATAGCCAAGGTCACACCGGTGGCGGCCGCCGCGATACCCGTAGCTAACCCTCCCGTGGCGCCGACAGCGGTGGTGCCGGCGATAATCGCGGCTTGCTTTTTTCGCGAAGCCCCGCCTCCCTTTAAATCACCTTCTGGTCCGACATTAGGATCACCGCCGCCCTCACTTGAAAAAACTTCCGTCAACGATCCGGTGATAGCTAGCTTCTGTCCGTTCGGCAGTTCAACCGTGTCAAAAACCAGAGACAGGTCCCCGCCTTTCCCGCGGCGCCCGGCGGCCTTCACCTCAGCAATGTGCCCATCGATCCGCGTACCTTTGGCCAGAACATCCTGGTCCTCGACGGCCACGGGATCAAGCAAGGTAGTCAGAATCCTGTCACCTGGGTGGGAAGTTTTCGAACTTACCGAGGAGTGTAACTGGAGTTTGAACTCCGTCCCTTCGGGAATTGTGATCTCATTCTCATTTGGGGCCGGGTTGTCAGTCGCGTTCTCGGTCGCATTTTCGGTCGGATTTTGACCTTCTTGCTGAGCCCCCAGAGGCAGCGCTAAGAACAACAAGACCAATCCCGGCGCCAACAGCCAAAGAGATCTTCGCTTCATTACCCACTCCCCCCACGAAGGCGTCAATTCTACTAGCGATGTCCTAGTCCCACTTCACTTTTACCACTAAACCTCTGATACAGTCAAAGCTAAAATGGGCGCACCACCCTCTTCCCTCGCCTCTCTATGATTTTGATGCAGGTTTTCGCAAGGGGTTGGACGGCACGCGGGGCGGGTTGGCTTCCTTTGGACGTGGAGGTCGCTCTGTCTCTACGCAGAACTTGGCAGGAACCCCCTGACCCGGCCCGCCCTGGCTGAAGAGTACGCGAAGGCGGTTTACCCTCTCCCCCAAGGGGGGAGGGGGCAAAGGGTGCCGAGCCCGGCGAGGCGCAATTTTACCATTTGAATTGTTCTTGGTTCTTGGTTAGGGCCTACTCGCGCACTTCCGCGTGGTGGCGCACTTCCACTCCCTCCACCAGGAACAAAACGTCTTCGGCAATGTTGGTGGCATGATCGGCGAGGCGCTCCAGGGCGCGGGCAACAAACATCAGGTTGATGCACTGGCGGACGGTGCTGGAATCTTTTTCCATGAGGGCGATCAATTCCTCATACACGGAGTCACGGAGTTGATCGATAACGTCGTCGGAGGTAAGGATGCTCCGTGCCAGTTCGGCATCCTTCCTCACGAAGGCATCCAGGCTTTTCCGAATCATCGACTGGGCAAGCGTCGCCATATGAGGAATATCGACCAAATCTTTGGGCAGGGGTTCACGCATCAGGGGCAGCGTCCTGCGCACGATGTTGACCGAAATATCCCCCATGCGCTCCAGGTCATTGTTGATCTTCATGGCGGCGGTGATAAACCTGAGGTCGGTGGCCATGGGCTGAACGCGTGCCAAGAGGCTGGTGGCTAACTCGTCGATTTCGATCTCCATGCGGTTGATTTTGGCTTCGTTCTGGAGCACCTGCTGCGCCGCCTCCTCATCCTTCTCGATGAGCGACTGGATGCTGCGGTAGACGGAGTCCTCCACCAATCCGCTCATTTCCAGTAGGCGGTTCCTTAGGTTATCGAGTTCTTCTTCAAAATGGCGAACCATCAGGCTGCGTACCTCCTCTATCCGAACCGGCCGGTGATGTAATCTTCAGTCTCCTTCTTGGCTGGTGTTTTGAAGATAACCTCCGTCTTGTTATATTCGATGAGTTTTCCCAAAAGAAAGAAACCTGTGAAATCCGCCACGCGCGCGGCCTGCTGCATGTTGTGGGTCACAATGGTCAACGTGCATTGGTCCTGGAGGGAGAAGAGCAACTCCTCTATTTTCGCGGTGGCGATGGGATCGAGTGCCGAGCAAGGCTCGTCGAGGAGGAGCACCTCGGGGTCGACCGCCAAAGCTCTGGCAATGCACAAACGCTGCTGTTGCCCCCCTGAGAGAGCATAAGCCGATTTGTGAAGTTGATCCTTCACCTCGTCCCACAGGGCCGCGCGTCGCAAACTCTTCTCCACTTTCTCTTGCAAGGCGGCTCCGCGGTGGGTCCCATTCACGCGAAGCCCATAGGCAATATTGTCAAAAATGGATTTGGGAAAGGGGTTCGGCCTCTGAAAAACCATTCCTACACGGCGGCGCAGAGCGACCGGGTCCATGGCAAGTAGGTTTTCATTATCGAACAGGATTTCACCCTCGGCCCTGGCGTGTGGCAGGGTCTCGTACATGCGGTTTAGGGTTCGCAAGAACGTAGACTTACCACAACCCGAAGGACCAATCAGCGCAGTAATGCGGTTCGTCAGGATCTGAAGACCGATGCCAAAAAGAGCTTGTTTGGGACCGTAGTAGAAGTCCAATCCGGAAACCCGCATCTTCACGTCGTCGGCGGCCACTGTCCCTCCTGGAGACTGCGCGGGGTAACTTGCTGGTTTGGCCGTAGCCATATTGCCAGGTGTCGAAGTCGTCATGAACCTCACCGCCTTGGAAGGTGCGAGAAGCTCGATCCGGCGCGATTTCAGCGTACCCGGCCCATGAAGAATTCAGGTAGGAACACGCCACGGAGTGGGCCCTCGCGATTCCTTCCCCACCTACAAATGGGCCGATCGGCCGGAAAAAGTCCACCTGGCGATTATGTTCGCCACCAGCACCAAAGTCAAAAGGACTAAACCGGCCGCCCAGGCCTGCTTGTGCCAATCGTCGTACGGCGAGATGGCATAAGTGTAGACCATAACCGGCAGCGAGGCTGTGGGCTGATTCCATCCCGGGCTCCAAAACCGATTGCTGAAGGCGGTGAACAACAGCGGCGCCGTTTCACCGGAGACGCGCGCGATGTCCAGAGCGATGCCGGTGATGATTGCCTTGCGCGCCGCTGGAATGGCCACGGTGGCGATAGTTTTCCATTTGCTCGCCCCCAAAGCCAGTGCGCCCTCGCGCAGCATCAGCGGGACCGTGCGCAAGGCTTCTTCCGTACTGCGCACGGCGATGGGGATCATCATCACGCCTAGCGCCAAGCCTCCCGCTAGAGTTGAAAAATGTTTCATCGGCAAGACCACGATCGTGAAGGCAAAAATCCCCATCACAATCGAGGGCACACCGTTCAACAGATCAGCCGTGTAGCGCACCACAAAGGGAAACGTCCGGCCCCCGAATTCAGCCAGGTAGACGCCCCCCAGGAAACCAATCGGGATTCCGAAGGCCGACGCCAGGAGAAGCAGCTTCGCGCTTCCCACAATGGCGTTGGCCATTCCTCCACCGGGTTCGCCCACGGGAGTTGGCAAGTGGGTCAGAAAAGCCCAACTGAGGGAGCTTCCACCATGCCAGAGAAGGTACCCCAGAATGAAAAATAAGAGGCCCACCGTGACCAGAGCGCAAACTCCTGTCAGGCTGAACATGGTGTAGTTGACGACTTTCCGCCAGATATTGCGCCAGCCCATTAACGCCCCGACCCCTTCTTCGTGGTGGAAATAATGAAAATCCGCGCCAAGCCGTTAATTACGATAGTCAGCGCGAACAGCACCAAGCCAAGCTCAACCAACGACTGGAGGTGAAGATCGCCCGTGGCTTCCGTAAACTCGTTGGCAATGACGGCGGCGATGGAATAGCCGGGCGCAAACAAGGAAGAACTGATCCTCGGATCATTGCCGATGACCATGGTCACGGCCATCGTCTCGCCTAAAGCTCGCGCCAGGGCCAGGAAGATGGAGGCCATAATTCCAATGCGTGCGAAAGGGACCACGACCTGCCAGGTGGATTCCCACTTTGTAGCGCCGAGCGCCAGTGCCGCCTCACGTTGCTCCACCGGAACGGCCATAAGAATCTCACGTGAGATCGAAATGATGAACGGGACGACCATGATGGCGAGCACCAGACCGCCTGCCAACATTCCCACGCCGTACATCGGCCCCTGAAAAAGCGGCAGGAATCCCAAGGTGCGCTTCAGGAACGGCTCGCCATATTGACGGAGAAAGGGCACCAGGATGAATATCCCCAACACGCCGTAAATTACGCTAGGAACGGCGGCGAGGAGCTCGATGACGAAAGTCATGGCATTCGAGATGCGGGGCGGCGCCAACTCAGAAAGGAAGATGGCCGCGCCGACTCCCAGCGGAACCGCCACCAGCAAAGCAAGCGCCGAGGTCACGAGGGTTCCATAGATAAAAGGCAAAGCGCCGAAGTCCCCGCTCACCGGATCCCAGGTGCGGCCGGTTAGGAATCGAAATCCAAACTTGTGCAGTGGGAGCGTAGAATTTACATAAAGTTGATGAACGAGGGCCACCGTCACCAGCAGGATGCTTGCCGCGCAAAAAAGGGTGAAGAGATGGGCGAAGGTATCTCCGCTTCGGAGGCCTTGGATGAGAGCCGGCACGCGACGCTTTGCCGCCGTGTGCCCGGTCGGAATTGGAATGCCTGCCATAGCAATTTATGGGATTCCCCTCCTCCCTGAGGGGGGAACACGGGGCGGTGCACCGGCCACCCCCGACCCCTCCTGAAGTAGGAGGGGAGTACCTGCCTAGCGTCTTATTGGATCTGTGAAATCTGCTTCAACTCTCTCGCCACCACTTCCTTGGGAAGCCGCGCGTAAGACAGAGGCTCAGCATCCTTCTGCCCGTCGTTTAGCATCCAGGTGAGAAAGTTCTTGATGACCTGTTTCTTATTGGCATCCTCAATCCTCGTGGGAATGAGCAGGTAAGTGAAGCTACTAATCGGATAAACCGCTTTGCCGGGAGCGTTGGTTATTGAAATTCGGAAATCCTCGGGCATGCTCTTCGCAAAAGCTGCCGCGGCGGCGGTCACGCTGGCCAGGTCCGCTTTGACGAATACCCCGGCTGAATTTCGAACCCGCCCATAGGGAATATGATTCTGGATGGCGTAAATTAATTCGACATACCCAATCGACCCTGGCGTCTGTTTAACCAATCCGGTGACCTCCTCATTACCCTTTCCGCCCAACCCAACAGGCCAATTCACGGAGGTGTTCCGCCCCACCTTGCTTTGCCACTCGGCTGAGACTTTCGACAAGTAATCGACCCAGACGTACGTGGTTCCGCTTCCCTCCGAGCGATGCACCACAACGATATCTGTACCAGGGAGGCTCACTCCGTTATTGTATTTAGCAATCTCAGGGTCATTCCACTTGGTGATTTTGCCGAGATAGATGCCCACTAGAGCATCGGGCGTAAAATTAAGTTCCTGCGATACACCTGGAATGTTGTAGGTGGGAACAACGGCGCCCAAGACCGTTGGAAAATGAAGAATCTTTGTTTTGGCCTGGCCAAGCTGTTCGTCAGTCATGGGAGCGTCGGAAGCGCCGAAATCCACCGTCCCAGACAGGAGCTGCCGAATTCCTGCTCCAGAACCAAGGGATTGGTAATTGATCTCAATGTCGGGATGCATCTTGTTGTAATCTGAAAACCACTTCGAGTAAATCGGGTACGGGAAAGTAGCCCCGGTGGCGTTGAGCATGATTGAATCCGGGGCAGGAACCGGTGTGGCACTCGATGGTAAGGAGCAGAAGACTACAAGGCCCGTCGAGACAAGGACGGCACTAGCAAGAAGAACTGAGAGATGCGGCAGTTTTTTCATAGGTGTGATCCTCCAATTCTATTCTCTCCCCCGCTTTTTTACAGGAGAATTAAGCGGAGGTTAACATTAGGCTTTGGCGTCGTTGTGAGAGCCGCCATCCGAAAGCGGAGACAACTCAAAATAGATTAAGGCAGGCGGGTTAAACGTCTGTGAAGAAAATGTTACAGGAATGTTGCAGCAGCTTTGAATTGCAGCCATCGGGGCGGGCCGCATTCCAGAATGGCCAGAGGACTCGAAATTCAGAATTCAAGATTCGAGATGCCTCACTTTGATGCCACAGTTTCCGAACGTGCGGAAGCTAGCTGTGTCGAGGCGCCCAGATGGTTAACGTTCAGCTTCAGCGCCGCCTGGAATTCATCCCGAGCCTTGGCGGTTTCACCCTTTCCTAGGTTCCCCAGGCCAATGAAGTAATGAGCGTCGGCGAGGCGGAGACGGCTGGAATGCTTCTGACCGAACTTCGCAAAGTAATCCACGTCAGAGGGGGCGGCAAGCGCTTTATCACCCGTTGCTATCAAGTCGTCAAAGAGCCGTGTTGCTTCCGCGCTGCGGCCGAGCTTCTGCGCCGCAAGGCCCTGGTAATACATCATCTCGGGCTCCTCGTGATGTCGCCGCCGCCCCTGAGTGCCCATCGCCTGCTGAAACATGCTTTGAGATTTTGCTGCATCCCCTAGCTTTTCGTAAGCCAAACCCATCAAATAGTCGACCTGTGGCAGTCTGGCTTCACGATAGGGGCGTCCGACTTCCAGGTTTTCCGGATATTCCAGGGATGCTTCGTAATCTTTCAAGGCATCTTGATACTTTCCGGCGTGGAATTCTCTTTCACCTTCGAGGAGGCAGGCATCCATGTAAACATCGTGAACATCGCCATATCCCTCCCAGTTATGGAACAGGTGGGTTTTGAGCAGTTGCATTGCCTGATCGTAGCGGCCCACCAGCAGGAAAACCTTGGCTTCCTGGGTCAAGGCATCCGAGCGCTTGGCAGCTAGGGCGGGGTTGGATTCAAAAGAGGCAAGTCTCTTCTGGGGCGAGACGTTTCCGGCTTCGTAGAGCATATCAAGCTCGAAGCGCAGCCGTGGATTGCTCCGGTCCAGTTCGACAGCCCTTTCCATAGCGGCAATAGCCTTCGGCGTATCATTCTGGTCTTGCTCATAGGCCTGCGCGAGATTTCGGTGCACGAGCGCGAAGGAGCCGTCGATCGCGACTGATTTTTCCCACATTTTAATGGCTGCGTTGGGTTGCCGGTCGTAGAGAAGATTTCCGAGATAGTAGGGTGCGCGCGCATCGCCAGGATTTGCCTGCATGGCGGCCTCGAGCACTTTCACTTCTTCGAGGCGGAGTGGGAAAACGTAATCGGCGGGCATTTTCCCAGCCAGGTGAAAGTATTTGGAAGCTTCGCCATCCTGCTGTGTCTGGGCCGCAAGATAGCCGAGGTCATAATAAACGAGCGGGTTCACTTTATTCCGGTCAGGGCTAGCGGCCATAAACTGCTTGAGCACTTGTTCGGCCTCACTCCTCAATCCCGCGTCGTAATAGTCCGCGGCCAGTTCAAGATTGGCCTGCGCGTCGTTTCCCAGGAAGAACTGCGGCTGAGCGCTCGAATCGAGCAAGCCGAGTTCGTGCAGGCCCCAGAAATCAAGCGGATTCACCGCCAGAGCTTTGTTGGCAGCCTCCTTGGCATCGTCGAGGCGCCCCAGCTTTCTCAGCGCGGCGGCCTTAAGGTCCCAAGCTCGGCAATTGAGCATGTTGTAAGCAAGAGAACGGTCGAGATCGGAAAGCGCTTGTAGCCAATCCCCCTTCTGTCCGTCCAATTCGGCAAGCTGCTCAAAGCTTGCGGTTGTCCAGGCTTGACTCCATGAGGCGCGATGGAAAGCGTCTGAGGCTTCGGCATTCTTGCCTTCGCCTCGCAAGGTTACGCCGAGGTAGTAATAGGCCTCCCCGTCTTTCGGTCGCGTGTAATTACGAGTGGCCCGTTCGAGAGCTAACGTCAGCCTCTCCCTGGCCTGCTGCCAGAGCCCACGCTCGCAGTAAAGGCGGCCCAGTGCGGTGTTTACGTCATAGTTGCCGGGATCCCTCCGCAAGGCCTCCTCGTAGTAAGCGTAAGGCTCCAGCGCCGCATTGTGGAATTGCTCGAGCCTCAGGCCCACGTGATAAAGTTCGTCTACCGTCTTGATCGCCTTGGGAGGCAGGGGTGGCTCTACCACGGGTGGCATGGGTTTGGGATCACGTTTCATCGGATGGTAGCTGAGCAGTTCCTTGTTTTCCGAGTCCAGAAGCGCAACCTTGAGATCGTCTTCTGTGATCCCAGCCGGCAACTGCACCTCGTGAACAAAGGGTGCGCCGGGAGTGATATCAATGTTATGTTCGAAGATCACTTGGTTTCCGGCAGTTAGGATCGCCTTAGCGTTGCGGAACTCTTGCGTGGCATGGAAACCGAATTTGGCCTTTCCCGATTGGCCAACCTCGAGGTTCACCGCTCCATTAAGGTTCGCGTTCTTTGCGCCACCAATGCCGCGAATGGGGAACCAGTATTGCGTCGCGCGCTTTACCTCCAAGGGCTGAATCCAACTGTAATCAGGCTGGTTATCCGAGAAGTTGCCCGACATCAGCTCGAGATAGTCGCCCTGACTATCCAGGATCTTGTCCCACAATTTGCCTTCCGGGCCGTTTCCCCATTCAAAGAACTTTGCACCGGGCGATACGGTGTGGTCCTGAACACAGATGATTCCCGCCTCCTTGCCGTGATCGTATCCACCGAAAAAATCACTGTCGAAATTCCAGGCGAAGAAGGACACCGGGGTGGGATGGTTTTTCCACCAACTCAGGTCCACTCCCCGTGTGTAGTCCACGCCCTGGTAAACTTCATGCGAAATCGGCCAGTGAGCGAATTGAACCTTGGCGTGGTAGACCGCGAATTGGGTGTCTGGCGGAAAAATAACCTGGTAATTTTCGTTGGCGTGCACACCGGTATTCGTGAAATCGAGAAACGAATGAACATAGGGGGTGCGGTTCACCAGAATCGTCGTGACTTTCGTATAGGACTTATCGGGGTAGAGAGTGATTCCCACCGCCCATTCCATACGATGGCGCAGCTCCAGTTCCCCTACCCAAATGGTGCTGCTTCCATCCGGATTCTTCACCAGCCGGTGGTCCACCGGGAGGTAACTGGTGGCTCGGTGGTGGTGAGGAATGTTCCATTCGACGCCTCCCGAGATCCAAGCTCCCAACATGCCAATCAGAGCAGGCTTAATCTCTGTTTGCCGATAGACATAGTCATAGTTGTCTGTTTTGTCCGTGGCGGACAAAATGCGTCCACCCAGCTCTGGAAGCACACAAATCTTCACATACTTGTTTTCCAGAAAGTCGGCCTGGTAGGTCTTGTCGCTGCGAACATCCAGAAGGTTGTCGTAGAGCCGATAGGGATAGATCGCGCCTTGGGCGCCCTGATAATCTCGGCCGGCAAAAACATGGGCTCCAGGTCGGCAGGGCCTGTTTGGTAGGTGGGGAGCACCAGAGGCGCCTCCCAAACGTTTACCGGAGCCTGTGCCCAAAGAAGCGATGTCCATGTCATTAGGATCAGGGAGAAAGATAACAACAGCACACGTTTCACATGATTCGCCATTGTGTTGCTCCTTCAGTTTTCAGCCCAGCTTGCTGGGCCACAACCGTGAAAGTGGCGTGGAACAGCCTCAGCCAACCGCGGCCCTCCATCTTACCAAAGGCGGGAAGCGCGGCGAGCGCTTTCATGACCACGCGCGGGCTGCACCGCAATCATTGGACATTGATCCTCACAGGCACTCCGACCATCGGTACGCAAGCTGCGATCGAGAGTGTTTCCGACAAGGACTTCCTCGAGGACCTCCTGGGGGAACTCAAAACCGCGAGCGGCGCGGACATGAAGCCTTTTCAAGCCCTGCTGCGCGTCCAAGTTGCCAATGACGTGCCCCTGCAAACTCACGTGGTCACTGCCCGCCACACCGAGTGATCATTGGCAAAAATCGAAAGGCCGTAGACTATGCAAAGCAGTCGCCCATGCCCGTCCGCTGACGAGCAACCGGAAACCATGAAATACTCTGGAGCGCGGGCATCCTGCCCGCAGCGTGCGTGGCATTGCGGCGCGAAATGCGGGCAGGATGCTCGCGCTCCAGAGTATTTTCAGAACAGGCTGGCGCTACTTCCTCCTCACCTCAAGGCGAGGGTTCGGCAAAATACCCCGGCCTCGCGCGGACCACCAGTCCTGCGCGCTTCGTGCGGACAGTAATTTTGCGGAATGAGCCGTCCCGGATAGGATGGGTGCTGGGATAGGCCATATCATACGAGGACCTCAATTCCTCCCTTATCTCCTGTAGCCATGCCGCCAGATCCCCCTTGCTCGCGTCATAGTCCGCCGCACCTGTCTCGCGCGCGATACGCTCCATGACGCGTATGCCGTATTTGTTGCGCGCGGTCAGGTGCCCGTGCATGCTTTCTGTGTAACGAAGCCCGTACACCCTAACATTCTCGCGCTGCGCCGTTTCGATCGCATCCAGCATGTGATGGGCGCTGGAATTGTCTTCACCGTCGCTGAAGACGAGCAGTGCTTTCTGGCCGCTGGCCGCCCCCGCCATTTTTTCCGTGATGGGGTAGTAGATCGCGTCATAAAACCCCGTCCCCAGTTCGCGCTCCTCATCGGGGGGCCCGAGTTCG
>Ga0187808_10000025_pt1 | contig 28140 bp, 44 predicted proteins | sample NC_wetland_sal_i_5_FD_132427 | JGI IMG/M metagenome (GOLD analysis project Ga0187808, IMG submission 132427) | Wetland sediment microbial communities from Neuse River Estuary, North Carolina, USA - ASW_3 | ecosystem: Environmental > Aquatic > Freshwater > Wetlands > Sediment | place: USA: North...
GATCTCGCTGTCGCCGAGGATGTAGAGCGCCAGCAGACGATGATGGCCGTCCTTGATGTAGTAGCGTTGGTAGTGGCACTCGCGCACCAGGATCGGCTTGTCCGCGTTGAGCGCGTAGATCGCATCGCGACCCTTGTCCACGAGCCACCTGAGGGCCTCGCGCTGATCGGGCCACCCGTCGTGTGACGGCACGTCGCGGCCATCGTAGGCGTCCTTGACCTTGCTCGCGAGCTTGACGAAGGGAAGGTCCTGGAGCGTGTGGAACCCGAACACTCCTCGGAAGCCTACCTTCCGGCCCCGGTGGATCCCGATCTCGCGGTGCATGATGACGAGGTGCGAGAGAGGCACCGAGATCCGCTTACCCATCTCCGATGTATATCTCGGATCATCAGGAGGCCGGGCAGTCTCGCGAGGGCGGAGATCGCGGCGGGTAGTGCCGGAGTCGATCGCCTTCGTCTTCGGGACGCGTGCTCGCATGGACCGAGGATAATCAACGAGGAGGCCGTTTTTTTGCCCCGGTCGCCCAGATTATCTAGCATCGAAGCATGTCCGACATCAGGATCAGCGCCGAGGGTCCGCGAGGTCCTCGTGGCGAGCGTGGTCCTCGCGGTCCCGAGGGACCCACGGGACCCACGGGACCGTCGTCCGGCGCGCTGCTCGGTCGGCAGGTGTTCGATGCGGCCGGCACCAGTACGTACACGCCCACGGCAGGCACGCGCAGGGCAGTCGTGCGTGGCTCCGGCGGCGGCGGCGGCGGCGGCGGCACGCAGGCAACCGGGGGTGCGGACGACGCGGTCGCCGGGGGCGGCAACTCCGGCGTGGCGATCGAAGTCGAGGTCTCGGCCGCGCCCGGCGAGATGCTGACCGGCGGGGCTGTTACGGTCGGCGCGGGTGGACTGGGAGGCCTCGGCCTCTCTTCTGGCGGCGACGGCCAGGACTCGACGCTCGTGATCGGGGGGACGACGTTGACGGCTCCGGGTGGCAAGGGAGGTACGGCCGGCCCCTCCTTCGCGCCGCCCTTCGTTCAACCTCCGACGCCGCAGACGTCTCTGGCCACCGGCGTCGACTACCAGGCCTGCGACCTCGCCAGCGTGGGGATCGCGATCGCCCTGGGCTCGGGGGTCGTCGGTGGCGGCGGCGGGAGCGGTGACTACGGCATCGGTGGCACCGGAGGCGCCGGCCTCGCGATCAACGGCGGCGACGCGAGCGGCAACGGCGCGGGCGGCGGCGGCGGCGCGAACGGCCCCGGCGGCGGCGCCACGAACGGAGGCCGCGGCTCCGACGGAATCTGGATCATCGAGGACTACTCGTAGCAGTCCGTGGCGGACTCCATCCCTATGATCGTCGACAAGCCCTGGGGCCACGAGCTGATCTGGGCCAAGACCGATCGCTACGTCGGGAAGATCCTGCACGTGCGCGTCGGCGAGGCGCTCTCGCTCCAATACCACCGCGTGAAGGACGAGACGATCATGGTCCTCTCCGGGCGCCTGCGGTTCGAGTTCTTCGCCGAGGGCGAGGAGCCCAACTCAAGAGAGCTCGGACCCGGCGAGCCCTTCCACGTCGCGCCGGGCCTGCGCCACCGCATGGTCGCGATCGAGGACACCGACGTGCTCGAGGTCTCGACGCCTGAGCTGGACGACGTCGTTCGACTCGAAGATCGCTACGGACGAGTGTCCGCCGCGCTCTAGGAGTCGCAACAGGGGAGCTGTGCATGTCAGACACTAGGATCGGACCAGAAGGCGCACGGGGGCCGAGAGGTGAGAGAGGGCATCGGGGTCACGACGGATCGACGGGGCCCACTGGGCCGACCGGCCCGTCGACTGGAGGCTTGATCGGTCGACAGGTGTTCGACACCGCGGGAAGCGGCACGTACACACCCACGCCCGGTACTCGCAGCGCGATCGTGCGCGGTAGCGGCGGCGGCGGCGGCGGCGGCGGCGTCGGGGAAACTTCGACGGACGGTCCCGCGGTCGCCTCTGGGGGAAACTCGGGAACCTCCATCGAAGTCGAGATCGTCGCACCTCCCAACGCGTTCTTGACCGGCGGTCCTATCACCGTCGGAGCCGGCGGTGCTGGTGGGATAGGTCTGGGTCTCGCCGGCAACGGTGGTGATTCGACTCTCGTGATCGGAGGGACGACGCTGACAGCTCCGGGCGGCAATGGCGGCAACACGGGAGGTAATCTCTCTGCCATCACCACATCACCGTTCGCCAATGCGACGGCGTCCGGCGTCGATTACCAGGCCTTCGACTTGGGGGGCTACGGCTTCGCGAAGGCGAACCTCACCGCCACCGGATTTGACAGTATCGCAGGGACCGGAGGAAGCGGTGACTATGGCGGCGGTGGTCGAGGTGCGCAGGCTGCCGCGAGTAACGGCTTCCCCGCGGACGGAAACGGTGCCGGTGGCGGAGGTGCTCTGAACACCGCCAACAATCCGACCACCTTCGACGGTGGAGACGGCACTCCTGGACTCTGGATCATCGAAGAGTATTCGTAGACGGGCGTGGACGACCCGAGATCGTCACGGGCGCGTGCCGCAGCACGCCCGAGCGGCTGACGATGTAGTATCGCCGCATGTCCCTCACGCTGCCCGCTGACGCCGGCGAGCCGATGTCGGCGGTCCTGATCGCCGCGCGCGAGGTCAAGTCCATCGAGTTCCCCACCGACACGCGCCAGGTCTCGCTGCGCAACACGGGAACGAACACGCTGTGGCTGTCGCTCGACGAGGGTCAGAGCTGGTTCGACGTGGCGTGCGGGACGTCGTGGGATGATCGCGTGAGCATCCGCGAGCTGTGGTACTGCACGCAGGTCGGCAGGACGCGCTTCGTCGTGATCGGCGTGGCGCTCCTGAGCCCGGAACCGAGGGAAGAGTCCTAGTGCCGCTGAGTCACTATCCCAAGACAGTAGACAACGTGGTCTTCGCGTGGGTCCAGCCTCCGCCTCCGGACGTTCCTCCTCAACCTGGATTTCCAGACTTCCTCGGCCGCGCGTTCTCGGAGCTGAACCGCTTCCGTGCGCCGATCGTGCCTGGCCAATCCGTCGTCGGCTTCCACGACGCGCAGCCGTTCACGCGCTTCTACGGATCGATCGCGTGCGATCAGCCGCTCGACGTCAGCCTCACGTTCAGCAACGACGAGGTCGCCGCTGACGGCTGCATCGTCAGCGACGACAACATCGATAGCTTGAACTACGACGCGCACGGACTGCATCAACGCTACGACCCGGCGAAGCAAGAGCAGACCGGAAAGATCTTCAGCATGATCTTCGGGCGCTGGATTCGGATCGAGGCCAAGGCTGTCGGCGACGTGGCTCCGAAGTTCCTGCGCCTCTTCATTCGAGGATCCGTCTTCTAGTGCGTCGTGAGGTGAGGTCCTCGCTCAGCGGCAGCGTCGAGTCGCACGTCGCCTCCGTCGGTCAGCGCGTGGAAGTCGGCTCGGTGCTGCTCACCATCGAGTGCATGAAGACGATGTTCCCCATCGAGTCGCCCGCGGGCGGCGTGGTCACGTGGCTCAAGCCGTGCGCCGAGACCATCGAGGTCGACGACGTCGTGGCGACTCTCGACGTCGACTAGCGACTTCGACTTCCCTGGCCCGCGGCGTAGCTGTAGAGGAAGTCCCAGGCCTGCTTCATGCCGAGCGCGGTGTGGATGCCGCTCGCGGGACCGAAGTACGTCTGCCCTGGGCCAGGTCTGTCGAAGAAGCGGTACCGCGTCTGGCCGTCGCCCGGGCTCCACGTTCGCATAGTGAGACCGAGGCTCTCCGCGTACTGCTCCATCTCTTCTCGCTTGGACTGCTTCCTGACGCGCATCTCGTTCTCCTGGGGCGATGTTACTTCGCCAGAGCGTGCTCGCGCCAGAATGCGTCCGAGGCGTCGCGCTTTTTGCGGAGGTCGAGGATCTTCGCGTACAGCGGATCGAGCTTGGCGGCAGCTTCGTTGCCCTCGTCGGTGCCATCAGCTGTGCCGCCGGACGGATCCCCGATCGTCGTGTTGCGCTCGCGGCGCTCGGTCTCCAGCGCCTTGAGCTGACGGCGGAGGTCGCCCGGCTCCTGTGGCGCCGCGGGCCCGCCGAACGCGGTGTAGAGCACGCACGCGTGGGAGATCTTGCCCGTGCCACCGCACGCGCCGCAGGGTTCCAGGTGGGTGCCGTAGCTCGGGTGCATCCCGAGGTGCTCGATCTGGCCGCGCGTGCATGGTCCGAGTGGTCCTCGCGCGGCGCAGTCTTCCTCGTGTGGTCCGGCGATCACCGTGACCTCGTGCTGCGGGCGCGGCGGCAACTCACGCATGAGGCGCGAACTCCACGCGCGGTCTCCGCGCGGCGCGTACTCGACCTCGTCCTCGCCGATCGGTGGATCGCCCATCGTTGGGCCGTAGAGGCCGCACGGCACGGTGCCCAGCTCGCGGGGAAGCGTGAGCGTCTCGATGAAGAAGCTCTCTCGATCGGCGAAGCGATCGAGGAGGTAGCGGAGCTGGTCCTCCGTGAGGTCGTGGTCGACGTGGCTGGCGCGGTGCCGGATCATCATCTTGTCCTTTCACAAGCCATGACGCCGCGCCCCCACGAATCTGACAGCGAATCGGCAGCTGCTCGCCAACTTTTGGGAATCTTTGGTGAGAGTTGCTAGGATCTTCGGCATGTCGGACATCAAGCTCGGATCGGAAGGGAGGCGCGGGCCGAGGGGTCACGCCGGCTCGAACCACGTCCACGTCGATCCTTCGACGCTCGAGGGCGATGGTTCGGAAGATCATCCGCTGCGCGTCATCGGGGTGAAGGGTCCGACGAGCGGTCCTGGCGCGATCGTCGCCGGCCCCGGACTCGCCCCGGGCATGCCGTTCTACATCGACGACGACGGCATCGGACAGCCTGCGCAAAGCGACACGCTCCAGCACGCGTCGGTCATCGGCATCGTGATCGACACGATCCCGCAGCCAGTCACCGACGATCTCGTCGAGTACGCGACGCTGCTGATCCTCACCGTGCTCGAAGTTACTGTCTGGGCCGAGCGCACCGGGAATCCGGGCGGTCTCGTGCCAGGTCAGACGTACTACGTCGGATCGACGCCTGGGTCGCTCTCGACGATGCCGCCGGTCGTTGGCTTCAGCACGTCGGTCGGTGTCGCGAAGGCGCCGAACGCGCTGGCGGTGGCGATCGGCACGCCCGTCGAGGTGGGGGCCTGAGATCTGAAACCTGCGTCGTCGCGAGTGTCTCGTGGTACAGATCGGGCGTGGCGCGATCACTTGGAGCGCACTAGCTCGTGCCGAGTAACAACGTCCGCGTCTCCAACAACGGCGACTCGCACGCGGCCGGGCAGGCGCGCTATGGGCTCAAGATCGCTGCGATTGGGTACGACAGCGCCCGACATGGGATCGACGCCGACGTCAAGAAGGCGCGCACCGGACGCGCCCACTTGCACTCAGCGGCCTTCGAATACTACGAGGCGATCACGGGCACGCGCTTGCAGAAGCGATCCATCGATCTGTATCAGTTCGACGACGATCTCACCCACGCCGCGAGCGCCTACGTGAACGCGCGGCATGGCATCGACGCTGACACGGGGCTCTGCCGCGCCGGGCTCGCTCTCCTGTGCTCCGCGAGCATCGAGTTCTGCGAGGCGGTCGCGGGAGCTGACCCGAGGAATCGCCCAGTCGACCCGCATCTCCAGCTCAATAACGGAGCATGATGCAGCCCGGTGCCGACCTCGACGCCGAAGCGTTCGGCGACGCGAACCACGAGCTGCTCGTCGTGGGCAGCTCGGAGGAGGGCTTCCGACTGTGGTGCCGGCGCTGCGATCGCCTGGGTGACTGTACCTACGGGGACTTCGCCGTCGCGGCGCACTGGGCCGCCGCGGTGAGGAAGGACATCGCGCCGACGTGCCGTCCGAGGAGGAGCGCGGCGTGAGGACTCCAGCGCAACTCGATCGCGAGATCGCCGAGAGCTACCTCGGCAGGCTCGTCACCGCAGACTCGTCGCACATCCCGAGCCGACGCGTCTCCGGCATCGTGACGAAGGTCGACACGTCGTGGGCGGGGACCGTGATGCTGTGGCTGGAGCTGCCCGACGGCAGCCTCCAGCACGTGTTCTTGGGCAGCGTCGTGCCCGAGCTTCCTCAGGCGACCCTCCTGCGTCGTCGTGGTCATCGATGATCAAGACGTCGTCCGCGCAGCTCGATCGCGAGATCGCCGAGGTCCTGTCTTCGCCTCCGAAGAAGAGCTCTCTCGGGCGCTACGTGATCACCGAGGAGCAGGCGCGGACGATGCCGCGCTTCGACTTCATCGCGCACTGGCTCGCGGTCGTCACGCGGAAGAAGGCGAACCGCGGCGCGCTCGGCCTGTACGTGAGGCGTGTCGGCAAGCGCTGGCAGGTCGTCAGTCCTGTCGGCGGCGGCACGATCACGTACGAGACGACCGATCCGGCACTCCTCTTCGACTACGCGCGCCGCGGGCAGCTCGGGACGCACATCCGGGACGCCGAGGAGTTCCGCGTGCTGGCTCATCAGAGAGCTGGGGTAAAGTAGAGATGATGGAGCTGAGGAAAGAAGTCTTGCCCCCGGGCCCTGCCTCTTGTCGCGGTCCACGGCAGTCGCGGGACGAGGTCGCGCGCGCCATCAAGATCGTCGTGTTCAGCTTCGCCCTCATGGAGATCGTGGGCCACCTCCTCCTGAGGACGTGGCCGTGATGTTCGTCATCGCATTCCTCGGCGCTTTGTTCGCGATCCTGACGTCGCTCTTGATCGTCTACACGTGGGTGACGCTGCTGTTGATCCCGAGGCTCAAGAAGAGCTTCCGCTCCTTCGTCGAGGAGATGGGGCCCAAGGCGATCTTCGAGCGCGCGGGCGTCACGCCGGAGGAGGTGATGCGAGACGCTGGGCTCGATCCAGTCGCGGCGCACGCCGCGGCCACGCGAGCTCGTGGCGGCGGGCCGCCGCAGGTCCACGTCGTCTTCACCTGCGAGGACCACGGACGCTGCGCCGGATGTCCCAAGGTGCTCGCGCAGTTCGAGGCAATCGTCGCGCACCAGGGCGTCGAGAGCCTCGACGAGGTCGAGCACAGATGTCTCGACCAGCTCCGCGAGAAGCTCGCGCCGCAGATCGCCGATGAGAAACGGATCGGCGAGTGGGTCATCGGTCAGCTCGTCAAGGATGGTGTCGACGCAGATCTCGCCAGCGCAGCCGCGGCGAGTGCTCGGCCCGGCGGGACCTTCGCCGACGCGAAGGACCTCATGGCGGCCTGGTGCCTCGCCTCGCTCGAGCACTGTCGGAAGTGGCGCGCCTGGGCGCGCCTGGGCGTCGACGAGGACGTGGCGGCCGAGGGAGAGATCTCTCGTCAGAGGCAGCTCGCCGGCCGCCTCATCGAGGCACTCGTCCGCGAGGGGGCCGCCATCTCCGCGGCGCGCGGCGCGGTGTGGAGCTGCACCGCGGCTCAGCGATCGACCTTCGCGTCTTGGATCGTCGCCGCGCGCGATCGGCTCGCCACCGAGGAGCACGCCTCTCCGGGGAGTGCGCCGTGAGAGCCGGCTACGGTCGCGGCTACTACGGCGAGGGCCAGCTCGCGCCTCGTCGATCGGGAGGCGGCGGCTGGTTCAAGGTCGTCGCCGTCGTCGGCGTCGGCGCGGCGGTGGTCTGGCTCTTGTGGCCCAGGTCCAAGGCGTCCCCCGCGTTGGCGCTCCACGAACCTCCGCCCGCTCCGCCCGCCGCGCCTCCGCTTCCGGCGCCCGCCGCCGGCAGCGAGGGGCTCGACCAGGTCGCACGTTCTCGGGGCTTCGCGTCGACGAAAGAGTACGAGGACGCGGTGCTGGAGGACGCGCGCGAACTCCGCGCCGCGGGCGCGAAGGTCGACCTCGGTCCTCATCTCCAGCACCTCGAGTCGAGGCTGTTGACGTCGTGAACGACGTCGCGCCCGTCAGGCGCTTCTGTTGCAAGAAGTGCCACCGCGTCCATCCCAAGTGGGAGGCGCGCTGCCCGAGCTGCAACAACCACGAGGGGCTCGTCATGGTCGACGCGCCCGCCCTGGAGGCTCCGGTGCCGAGGCTGCCCGTGCCCGTGGCCGTGCCCGTGGCGGAGACTGCGTCGATCGCTCCGTTGATTCTCCGTCCTCTGGAGGAGCCGCCCCCGCTGATCGCGCCTCCGCGGCTCTCGATCGTCCGCGCGCCGTCTCCCGATCCGGACCTGGAGGCGCCCGCCGAGGAGCTTCGAGACGCGATGACCTCGTCGGAGCCGATCCCGATCTCCGACGTCCCCGAGGAAGATCTTCCGCGCGACTCGACGGGTTTGGCGCCGCTCGACGCCGTGCTCGGCGGTGGACTCGTCGTAGGCAGCGCCGTGGTGCTCGGCTCAGAGCCAGGGGCCGGGAAGAGCACGCTGACCATGCAGACTCTTTACGGTTTGGGTCTGCGTGCACTCTACGCATCCGGCGAGGAGTCAGTCCCGCAGTGCGCGGCGCGGGCGCGTCGCATCGGCGCGGCCTCGAAGAAGACGCTCATCGTCGCCGAGACCGACGTCGACGTCATCATCGAGCATGCGCGGCGCACTCGCGCGCAGATCGTCGTCGTCGACTCGATCCAGACGGCCGTCTGCTCGAAGCTCGGCGGCGGTCCCGGCTCCCCCGGCCAGGTGCGCGGCGCGACCAGCCGGCTCGTGCAGTTCGCCAAGAGCACGAACACGACTCTGTGGATCATCGGCCACGTGACCAACGACGGCGCGCTCTCCGGGCCCAAGACGCTCAAGCACCTGGTCGACGTGGTGCTCGAGCTGGAGGTCGGCGCGCGCTTCGACGGCAACGAGCGCATCCTGCGCTGCGGCGCGAAGAATCGCTTCGGCGCCGCGAACGTCGTGGGTCACTTCGAGATGGGTCCGGGGGGACTGGCCGCCGCGGACGGCGACGGGTGGGACGAGCAGCTCTGAGGCGCGACGCGTGATGACACCGCAGGAACTCCGCGCTCGTCGCGCCAAGATCGTTCGCCGCTGGACCGCGATCCGCGTGTCGCGCGCGCAGCGCGAGATCTGGAAGAAGCGGCGCGCGCGTGCCGGCAAGGCGGAAGACGAGACCGTCGACGACATCGGGAACGTCGACTTACTGGCGGAGCTGTCGGACGCCCTGCTAGGCTGAAGGTCGATGACCAAGAAGCCGTGGGAAGCCGCGCCCGAGTCGCCCGACGTGCAAGACCTCTCCGCCGACGGCTGGCTCGGCTTCGACAGTCGCATGGGACGCCTGCTTGCCGGTGAGGTGAATCGGACTGGTGACGTGATGCCGGCCGGATGCGTCGCGATCGTGACGAGGCCGCAGGTAGCGTTCCGGGGTGAGCGGCTGTTCGTGCACCAACTTGTCGCGGCGTCGTTCGTCATCCACTCGCTTCGGGTCTCGACGAGTGAGACGACCGTCTCGGCCGCGGCGCCGATCCCGGCGGACGCCTTCGCGACGCGCATGGACGCCCTCGCCGAGATCGACGCGATGTTCGTCCGCGACAAGGTGATCGAGATCAAGGTGAGCAAGAAGGCCGACGAGCTGCTCGGCGCCTCGTGGACCCTGCCGATCGCGCACGCGGGGACCGAGGTCACGATCTACGTCGAGAACATCGGCGATCGTCCACTCCGCTTCCTCGCCGGCATGCGCGGCAAGGTCCCTCGCTGGTGAGGCATGTCGCGGAGTGAGGTCGTCCCCGGTCTCTTCGTCGGCTCCAAGCCCGCCCCGGGCCGGCACGAGGACATCGACGTGATCGTCCTCGCTGCCGAGGAGTACCAGCCTCCGGCCGACTTGTTCCCGGGCGCGGAGGTGATCCACGCGCCCATCGACGACGATCCCAGCCGGCCGATCCGACAGGACGAGATCGTGACGGCGACGAAGGCCGCGAGTCGCGTCGCGAGTCGACTGCGCGCGGGCCGCCGCGTGCTCGCGTCCTGCGCGATGGGTCTTAATCGATCGTCGCTGGTCGCGGCGCTCGCGATGCACGAGGTCTGGGGGATGGGCGCCGAGGAGATCATCGAGCGGATTCGGCAAGCCCGCGGGGAGCTGGCGCTCTCGAACCCGAACTTCGAGCGCCTGCTCCGCGTCGTGATCGAGGTGCGTCGCTCCGCGATGAATCGTTGACGGGATCAAGTCCCGCGCGAGAGCTTCAGCACGATCCCGACTTGCGCGAGGACGCGATCGGCCAGCGTGAAGCGCGGGGCCTCGCTCTCGAGGCGACGGCGCATCTGGTCGCGATCCCACCAGTCCGGCACGCAGAAGCCGCAGCGGTCACCGCAGTCGTAGCGCCGAGTGAGCAGCAACTCGTGATGTACTTGCCGGTCGTGGTGCTCGTCGCTGGCCTGCTCATGTACATGTTGTGCTCGGGCAAGGTGAGGGAGGTCGGCCGGCTGATCCTCTTCGCCGCTGTCTTGGCGATCTTGATCGCGATCGCTCCGTCGACCGCGCAGCTGCTGCCGCGCTAGCGCTCTAGTTGACAACGCCGTCGAGGACGCGCTAGCCTTCTTTCTGTAGAGAGCAGCCCATGTTGATCGCAGCCGCTTCCACATCGATGTCCAGGCGCCCAGGCGCCGTAGGACACGTGTGCTCGCGGCGCGAGCGCGATTGGGCGAATTTTGCCGCCAAAGGGATCGTCGGTACCAAGCGCCAGCCGCAGCCCACGACCTACGAAGGGAAGGCTCCAGATCGATAGAACCCGGTGAATAGCCGAAGATGATCTGGAGCCGCCCTGGAGAGATCCTCCCTGGCGGCTCTTCTCGTTTTCGGGCGCGCAGACCGGCGTGGCTCCGGGCGTGGCTGTAACCCACGCGTGCTCTGCACCATCTCGGTTCGATCCCGAGCGCGCCCACGGAAAGGAAGTGATGAAGAAGAAGCTCAAACGCTCGACCGCATTCCCGATCTTCGGGTCTGTGGCGTAACGGCAGCGCACTCGACTTTTAATCGACGAGGTGAGAGTTCGAATCTCTTCAGACCCACGAAACGATCAGGGGTCGTTCAATTGGTAGGACCCGAGACTCTGGATCTCGGTATCACGGTTCGATCCCGTGCCCCTGAACTGCGGCTGACTGCATCGCGCGTGAATCGACGGTCCCCCGAGCGTAGCTCACAGCGGGACGACAGCGACACGGCGAGGACGGGGCCAGATGACAATCGAATAGTTGAACGACGATGAGGCGCGAGGAGCCGCAGCTCGAGGAGCGGCGCTCGCGCGAGATGCCACTCTTGCGTAGATGGTCTGCGCGCTCGGCTGAAGCCCGGGAGGTCCTGGTTCGATTCCAGGGGGTGGCACGATACTTTGGGCTGCAAGCATTATGGTGATGCACTGGTCTCTTAAACCGGTGATCGGAGTTCGATTCTCCGGCGGCCCACCGAGGTGTGTCCTAACGGCAAGGGACGTGGTTTGGGACCATGGGATGCGCGTTCGACTCGCGTCACCTCGACGAACAGGATGGGCGCCGAGAGCCCAGCCGGTGATCCTGCTGCGATCACCGTCGGCAACGATGAGACGCGCGATCTCGGTCGCGCGCTTGAAATGCGACTCGGGACTGTTGCAGGTGTAGCTCAGTGGTAGAGCGTCGCGTTGCCAACGCGAAGGCCGTCGGGTTCAAGTCCCACCATCTGCTCGATCGATTGCCCCCATAGCACAGCGGTTCATGCACTGGTTTCGTAAACCAGCGGGGCCGGTTCGACTCCGGCTGGGGGCTCGAAGGCTCGTGTAGCTCAGCCGGCAGAGCGCTCGTTTTGTAAACGAGAAGTCGCGCGTTCGACTCGCGCCGCGAGCTCAAGACGATGATGCGCTCCTGGCATGTCTGGTGATTGCGGCGGCCTGTTAAGCCGTTGAGCTGGGTTCGATCCCCAGGGAGCGCGCGACAACTTTTTCGCGGGTGAGGCCGACTGGTGAGGCAGGCGCCTTCCAAGCGTCTACAGACTGGGTTCGATTCCCGTCACCCGCTCTGAATGCGCGCGTAGCTTAGCGGCCAAAGCGCCGGTATGACACGCCGGAGATCGCAGGTCCGATTCCTGCCGCGCGCACTAGGTCGTGTTCGTCCAGTGGCCTAGGACGCCAGCCTCTCAAGCTGGAAACGCGGGTCCGATTCCCGCACACGACGCTTCTCTCTGTTCGAGCGACTCCGTCTTCTAACGGATCAGGATCTGACGCTACGAACGTCAGGATGGTTTGGGTTCGAATCCCCCCGGAGTCACTAGGCGCAACGTGCACGTGGGCAGCTCGCGTTGGTGTCCCACCGCCTTCGCGATGACTGGTGCGCGCGGCGCTTCATCTTGCTTCGACGGCCCGCTTCCAAGACGGGCGATAGCGAGGCCGCCCGTTGGCAAACCTCGGGGAGCGAGAGTTCTCCGAAGTCAGGCCAGACCGTCGAGGGAATCTAGGTCGCGATCTGGGATCAGCTTGGTTTCCAAAACCGAGCAGCGGAGTTCAATCCTTCGGCGGCCTGCTCACGTGGTCCTGGCCTCTCGGATGGCGAACGCGAGGAGGAAGCGCAAGATCAGCGGGTGGAAGTCCCGAGGACCACGCCTTGGCGCGCAGCTCACCTGGCGGTGATGGCGGTCTCATACGCCGCATGCGGTCGGTTCGATTCCGACGCGCGCTACTTCTTCGAGGTGTGGCTCAACCTGGTTAGAGCGCGCGGTTCGGGACCGCGAGACTAGTGGTTCAAATCCACTCACCTCGACTTTTCATGCTGCGTGCGCGCCGCAAACATACGAGCGCGCTGCCCCATCGAGGAGAGATCCAGGAGGTGCACCTCCCATATTCGACGGGTCTCGTGGTGAGAGCCCACGACGCGGCACCTTTTCATGGAGAGCAGTTCACCGGGCGGTGATGCCGATTTTACATGTCGGCTGCGCATGGGTTCGAGTCCCTGGCTCTCTACGAGACGTCTCGCTAGCACAATGGCAGGGCACCCGCTTGATAGGCGGGGGATGGGGGTTCGAGTCCCTCGCGAGACACGACGGGCCACTAGTTCAACGCAGAACGCCTGCCTTATGAGCGGGATGTTGGGAGTTCGAATCTCTCGTGGCCTACTTGATGGTGTACGTCGTCTTCTGGTGAGGACGTCGGGCTGTGACCCCGATCAGACGAGTTCGATCCTCGTCGTACACCCCGCAAACGAGCAGTAGCTTAGCCAGGCCAAAGCGCCAGCTCGGGGAGCTGGAGACCGCAGGTCCGAATCCTGCCTGCTCGACGAAAGGAGCGCCCGGCTGTCAGATCCGAGCTGGGTGAGCGTCGTAGGATCGAACAAGGAGAACGAACGCCATGGAGCCGACACATAGAACCCTGGTCCTCAGTCAGAGCTACGAGCCCGTCAAGATCGTGTCGTGGCAGCGCGCGATCACGCTCCTCTTCCTCGGCAAGGTCGAGGTGATCGAGGAGTACGAGCGCGACATCAAGACGACGTCGCTCGTGATCAAGGTCCCCGCGGTCGTTCGGCTCCTGAACGCGTTCCGCCGTCACAAGAAGCCGGTGAAGTTCTCGCGCGTGAACATCTACGGGCGCGACGGCTACGCCTGCCAATACTGCGGCGCGAAGAAGTCGATCGCGGATCTGACGTACGACCACGTCGTGCCGCGCGCGCAGGGCGGCAAGACGACCTGGTCGAACATCGTGACGGCCTGCGAGGACTGCAACCGCAAGAAGGCGAACCGCACTCCCGATCAGGCCGGCATGAGGCTGCGCCGTTCGCCGGTGCAGCCTACCGCGACGCCGACGCTGGTGGTGACGGTGAGCAAGGAGTCGATGCCGGACGCGTGGCGCGACTACTTGTACTGGACGGGCGAGCTGGAGAGCGACTGAACCGAGGCACGATCCGGGATGCGCGATGAGATGTGCGTCCCGGATCGTGCTCACCTGGTCTCGAAATCCTCTGGTGAGGATGCGCGGCTGTCTACCGCGATAGGCGAGTTCGATCCTCGTCGAGACCGCGACTGGGCGCGTAGTGACAACGGGAACACGTCGGTATCGCACGCCGAAGATACGAGTTCGATCCTCGTCGCGTCCACGATCGGGTCCATGGCCAAATGGGAAGGCACTCGCGTGGCACGCGAGGGATTGCGCGTTCGAGTCGCGCTGGATCCACGACGGGCAGGCATGTCCCAAGGAGGCGAGCTGGATTTGCAATCAGGCTGCGGCCGGTTCGATTCCGGTCCTGTCCACGCAACTGCCGTCAAAGTGTCCGCGGCTCGGCACGCTTGCTTGGTAAGCAAGAGGGCTCGGTTCGACCCCGAGTGACGGCTCCACGACGATCAGGGGTCGTCCAATCGGTAGGACGCTGGCCTTTGGACCCAGCTATCGCGGTTCGAACCCGCGCCCCTGAACTCTCGGGCCATCAACTTCGGGTGAGGGAGTCGGTCTGCAAAATCGACGATGCCGGGTTCGAGTCCCGGGGTGGCCTCCGTGATCATGGCTCGCCTGTCGGAACAGCGCCTGGTCTTCTAAACCGGTGCGGCGAGGTTCGAGTCCTCGGCGAGTCACGATGATCTCGTAGCCTAGTTGGATGAGGCACGCGTTTCCTAAACGTGTCTACGCAGGTTCGAGTCCTGCCGGGATCACTACCTCTGCGCGGCGACGTCGAAACGCACGCAGTCGATCGTTGTGCTCGTACGTGTATTCGAGCACCGTGCAGCCGTCGATCGTCTCGCGCTGCTTCTGATCGAGGCGCGGCACGAGGTGTCGCCCGCAGGAGCACTTCGGCAGCTTCCTTCGCCGACGCGAGCGACTCATGCCTCCATCGTAGCTCATCGTCGTCGACTTCTGCGCCTCCGCACGTGGACGTGTCCCGGGTCTCCGAAGCCTGGTGAGCTGGTTCGAATCCAGCCGGAGGCGCCTCCTGTCGGCGTCGTTCAATGGTCAAGGACCGCTCTCTTTCAAGGAGCAGATACGGGTTCGATTCCCGTCGCCGATACGACTACGCGCTCTTCATCTTCTGAGCCGCGTGCAGCGCGAGGCTCAGCATCCACGAGCTGAGACCGAGCCCGGTCGCCCTAGCGGTCTTGGCCAGCACGTGCTTCTGCGCCTCCGTGACGCGGATGAGGATCCCCTTGTCCTTGCGCGCGGTCCTGTTCCGATTCAGCTTCTTCGCGGCCATGTCGTGCTAACGCTTGTATAGCGTCGAACGCGTCCTGTCAAATCGCGTGCGGGATTGACTCCGCACACGAATGGATATACAAACGCTAGCGCTGAATGGCAGGGAGATCGCGATGACGACGGCAGCAGAGAAGCTAGGGCCCGCGGAGAAGATCCTCCAGACACTCCTGAACTACGCGGACCACATGGTTCACAACCGGCCCGGCATGGTGACGCCGGACGCGCGGCACACGATCGGCGTGCGCTGGACGCCCGTCACGCACAAGGAGGAGAACGGCGACAAGGTCGTCTACGAGCTGACGAAGGTCGGCAAGAAGACGAACAAGGTGCGCAAGGGAGTGATGCGAGCCGACGGAAAGATCGAGGAGAACGACAAGGTCGTCGGCGAGTACCGCGCGCCCGGCATCTTCCCCGAGGTCGCCGCGTGGATGTACCGCCAGGTCGCCGAGGTCTGGAAGATGGACAACGAGTTCGCGGCCCGCTGGGCCTCGCACGCGTTCGGCCAGGAGCACCGCGACCTCAAGGTCGTGCTCGCCGCGTTCATGCTCGTGCAGACGCGCAAGGGCGATCCCGTGCTCGACGGCGGCAAGGTCGCGTTCTACGACGACGACTTCCGCGACGTCGGCGAGGCGATGATGCTCATCCACCGCCGGGACGGCAAGGACCTGAACCCGAAGCTCCTGCTCCGCGTCCACGACCTCCTGAAGCTGCCGGGCGTCGCGGCCATCAACCGCGAGCTGGGCTTCGGCAACTCGGCCCGGAAGCCGTTCCTCGGCCGCTGGGCCAAGGCGGTCGAGAAGTGGCTCCAGTTCCGCGAGGAGAACCCCAAGATGCTCGATGGCCTCGTCAAGGCCGGCTTCAAGAACACCGTGAAGGACCTCGCGCGGGCCGTCGGCTACAAGCCCGAGACGCCGAAGTTCTTCGAGGTGCTCGGCTGGGCTCAGGACCAGGCCGAGGACGGTCGTCGTCAGATGCTGATCGGCGTCGAGATGGCCAAGGGCGAGACCTGGGACGAGCTGACCGAGGCGCAGATCTGCGAGAAGATCGTCGCCGAGAAGCCGGACTGGAAGCGCGTCGTGGGCCTCCTGCCGAAGAAGCTCGGGGTCACGCGCGCCATCATGAGCGCGGCCGTCGAGTCGGGGGCGCTGTCCAACAAGGACCTCATCATCCTCACGCCCACGCTCGAGGAGCTGGGCCTCCTGGAGGTCCAGGAGGTCAAGGCGAAGTGGGATCGCGCCGTCAAGAAGGCCGAGGACGACATGCGCGCGGCGAACATCGCGCGCAACGTGAAGTCCAAGGACGTGCAGGAGCAGCTCCAGGCCGCGGCCGACACGGCTCTCCAGAAGGCGGTCGAGCAGGTGACGAAGAACCTGCGGATCTACGTCATCATCGATATCTCGGGATCGATGGGCCAGTCCATCGAGAAGGCCAAGGAGCTCCTGGCCAAGTTCCTCCAGGGCTTCCCGCCCGATCGCACGCACGTCTCGGTGTTCAACACGACCGGGCGCGTGGTCGAGATCAAGCACGCCTCGGCGGCGGGCGTCGCGAACGCCTTCAAGGGCATCGCGGCCGGCGGCGGCACGGCGCACTCCTCGGGTGTGCTCGCCTTCGTCGAGGCCAAGAAGCTCCCCAAGGACGACGAGGACACGCTGTTCATCTTCATCGGCGACGGCGGCGAGCGCGCGACGTTCGACCACTACGTGAGCCAGTCGGGCCTGCGTCCGATGGCGTTCGGGTTCCTGCGTCTGCCCGGAGAGAACTTCGGCGCCGTCGAGAACACCGCCGCGGCTCTGCGCATCCCGTGCTTCCCGATCGTCGAGAACACGTTCGACGACGTCTACGCGATCCCGCGGACCATCCGGGCGCTCGTGGCGGCGACGCCGGTCGGCGCGGTCGCGCGCGCGGCGGCGGTACCTCGCGTGTCGCTCGTGGACACGATCCTCAAGACCGACCTGCTCAAGAAGCCCGCGTGGGCTGCCACGGTCCGAGCGCCCGCTCCGGCGGTCGCGACGGCCTGACCTCGATCGGACCAGTGCGATGGGATGGCGCGATCTACTCCAGACGGGCGACGAGAGGGTGACCCTCCCGTGGCTCGGCGGCAGGACGCTCTACTCCGCCCAGCAGCGCTGGTCCATCGAGGGCCGCCTCCCGAGGGAGCACGGGTGGCACACCTTCAAGATCGTCAACCGAGAAGCGCGCGCCGAGGGTCCGGCGGATCCGCAGCCGGACCTGCTCCAGCACTCCGTGCGCGGCTACCTGGTCGGCGATCGCATCGTCGCGGACGACGTCCGCGTCGATCCCGATCCGCGACGCATAGTCGAGTTCTCCGAGACGGTCCACCTGCTCGACGAGGGCATCGATCGCTTCGCGCGCGTGCGCGCGGGACGCATCAACAAGGAGGGGCCGCTGATCTACCAGGGCCTGGAGATGCCGCTCGGTCGGGAGGACCGGGTGCTCGAGGCGTTCCTCGATCAGAGGACCGCGGTCTCCGACCTCAAGGACGTCCCGCCTGCGCTCGACGCGGCGTTCCGCATGGAGAGCTGGCAGCGCGCCGAGGCCGATCGCCGCCGTGTCGAGCTGGAGCGCCTCCGTCGGGAAGAGGAGGAGAGGCGCCAGAGGGAGGAGCGCCGCAAGGAGCTGGTGAAGAAGCTCGGCGACGGCGAGGGCCGGCGCGAGATGGCGCTCCATGACTTCGACGCCGCCGCGCGGGCCGCCCTCGCGGTCGGCGGCGCCGTCTTCCTCGACGCGAAGAAGCTGCGTCACAAGGAGTGGGCGGTCCGGTACCGCCTCGATCGACAGAAGCTCGAGTGCGTCTGCGACGATCGTCTCCGCATCATCGACGCCGGCATCTGCCTCGTCGATCACGACAGCGGCGAGAAGGGCGACACCTTCTTCACGCTGGAGTCACTGCCAGCCGTGGTGCAGCAAGCGCAGCGCGAGCGGCGGCTGGTCATCTTCCGGCACGTGTGAGGACCACCATGGGTAAACCGAAGCACAAGGTTGGCGACAGCGTCACCATCGACATCGGCTGGGAGCGCGTTGTGCCGCGCGAGGTAGTCATCTCTGAAGTGAGCGCGAACCACGGCAGACAGGGCGCGCATCGCTATTGGGGAAGCGGGGACGGAGGAAGCCACGGCTTCTACGAAGATCAGATCCTGGTCGAAGGTCGCGATCGAGTTCCTCGCGCGGACTGGGAGGCGCCGCTGTGAAGTTCTCCGACATCAAGCTCACGGACATCGGCACCACGATCCAGATGGTCGGCGCGGTCTACGCGGACTCCGACGGCAAGGGGTACTACTTCCCCTTCCCGTCGGTGGACGGCGAGGGTGCGAACCCCGAGCGCGTCGAGATGACGGATGAGGACTGGAAGGCCCTGCTCCGGCAGGCCGACCTGGTCGAGGTCGAGGCGACGGTCCAGGCCGAGGACGGCGCTCTCCAGAAGGCGATCGCCCGCAAGAGTCAGCGCCAGATCGACTCGCAGGTCTCGTGGAACGTCTTCCGGCGCGACAACTTCACGTGTCGTTATTGCGGGACCGAGAAGCTGTCGCTGACCGTCGACCACCTCGTGCGCTGGGAGGACGGCGGCCCCTCGATCGAGGCGAACCTCGTGGCCTGCTGCCGCAAGTGCAACAAGGTCCGTGGCGACACCGCGTACGCGGCGTGGCTCCGGCATCCCTACTACGTCGAGGTGTCGCAGAAGGTCTCGTACGCGTACCAGGAGCTGAACCGTCGCGTCGCTGACACGCTCGCGAGCATCCCGCGCGTCTACATCAAGAAGGGCCGGTCATGATCGAGGCAGGCGTCGTCGTCGACAAGCGCGGGGAGCCGCTGTTCTGGCACCTCCCCGAGGGGCGCAGCGCGGGGAGCCTCCCCGACAGCCGGACCTTGTGGCAGGTCCTCTGGGAAGCGTTCAAGGAAGACGCGCTGCTCGGCTTCGCGCACAGTCACCCCGGGTCCGGCGTCCCCGGCCCGTCGTACTCGGACGTCACCACGTTCGCGGCCGTCGAGGCCGCACTCGGCAGGCGGCTCGACTGGTGGATCACTAGCTCAGACCACGTGGTACTGCTCCGCTGGGGCGGACCCGACAAGCTCTCCTATCGCGCTGAGATGGTCACGGAGGCTCCATCTTGGCTCGCGGAACTACGGCGCCTCTCTCAGCAAGGACAAGGACAATGAACGACATCAAGGACACCGAGGCGCGCGTCAACATCACGTACGGCGGAAAGAACGGCGACCTGCCGGATCCCGTCTTCTTCCAGTCGACGGACGGCGACGTCAAGAACTGGGTGACCGAGGCGGTCCGCGCCGGATCGGTCCCCGGGCTCGACGCGGCGCCGAACGCGGACTTCTCCGACTTCGTCGTCGATCGCTTCGCGGCGAGCGAGGCGCGCCCGTACAACCTCATCCAGCTCAGGCCCAAAACGCCGTTCGGGTTCGCCTCGTGCGATCACTGCGCGGAGTGCCTCATGAAGCGCGTCGGGATGTCGTGCTGCGGGTGCGGCTCCAAGCGCTGAGGAGATCGACATGATCGTCGTCGTCGGCGTCGGAGCTCTGGGCAGTCACCTGGTCCAGTTCATCCGCAATGAGAAGGTGGACATCAAGGTCATCGACTTCGACCGCGTCGAGCAGAAGAACGTGATGTCGCAGTTCCACGGCAAGCCCGGCGTGGGCAAGAACAAGGTCGCCGCCCTCCAGCAGACGATGGACTTCCTGTTCAAGCGCCAGATCGCCGTGGTCAGCAACAAGCTCGTCGCCGAGAACATCGACGCCCTCATGAGGAGGGCGACGCTGGTCGTCGACTGCCTCGACAACGGCGCGTCGCGCAAGCTCGTGCAGGACTACGTGCGCGAGCACGGACTGCCGTGCCTGCACGGCGCGCTCGCTCCGGGCGGCGCGTTCGGCCGCTCGATCTGGGACGATCAGTTCGTCATCGACAGCGAGGTCGGCGCGGGCGCGGCGACGTGCGAGGATGGCGAGTTCCTGCCCTTCATCGCGCTGACGGCGGCGTACATGGCGCGATCGGTCCAGCTCTTCTTGAAGGACGGCAAGAAGGTCGGCTTCTCGATCTCTCCGGTCAGCGCCGTCGCGATCTGATCTGCTTGACAAAGACGCGCTCGTTCGATAGTCTCTCCCTCGCTCGGTCACCAACCGAGAGTCCTCACAAGCAGGGTTCGACTCCCATCAGATTCCCGAGAGGGATTTTGAGAGCCAGACGGTACTGGCACCTGTCTACGGAACAGGCTGAAAAGCAACCAGGACTCTCAACTCGGTGACCTAGTTTTTGGCGGATACGGGGCCTGGTGGTCCCACTTTCCTAACTCGAAAGCAATCCCGACAGCGACACTCGTCTCCGCGAGGAGACCCACGTCGAATGTCTACAAGCCGCTTGGTTCAATTCCAAGATCCGCCTCTGAGAAGCAGCCAATCTAGAGTGCTCACACGCATAGCTCATCGAAGAGCGTCGGCCTCGTAAGCCGAAGGTTGGGACGTCAAACTCCCTGCATTCAACTCAGCACTCTTCACTCGGCTGCTCTCTATTTTACCCGCCGTCAGCGCGCTGCCGGCCCAGGAGCCGCTCCTCGTGGCTCCTGCTTTTTTCGGGCTCCTTCGCTTCCGCGATATCCTCGCGGAGTGACGAACAGCGCTGCGGTGATCATCGAGGATCGCGACGGTCGCGTGCTCCTGCTCCTTCGCGGGCCGACCGACCGGTGGATGCCGATGCGCTGGAACCTGCCCGGCGGCAAGATCGACCCGGGCGAGACGGCAGCTCGCGCCGCGACGCGCGAGGCGCGCGAGGAATCCGGCCTGCGCGTCCACGCGCTGATCCCGATCGCGAGGGAGCGCACGCGCGTCGGCGAGGTCGACGTGTTCGTGACCAGGCACTGGTCCGGTCACGTCCAGCTTCTCGACGGCGAGCACGTCTCCCACGCTTGGGTGCCGCGCGCGGAGGCGGCTGACTGGGACGTCGTCCCGGTGCAGCGTCGACTGCTGCGCTGGTACGCTCGACTCTAGATCGGTATGCTCGATCGCATGGACGGGCACGCGCTCCTCGGTGACATCGCGATCTACTCCAGTATCTGCGGCGATAGTGGTCCTCGCGGCTACCGTCGACGTGGGATGTCCCTGCCCGATAAGTACCTGCCTGGCCGTTTCTTCGGCGCACTTCGTCCCGAGCTGCGCGCGGCCGTCGTGCGCGCGGTGAACTCGTCGGTCGGCCCGGCGCCGTGGTTTCTCAGGCGGGTCGTCGAGGTGGACTGAAGATGAGGCTCGAGACCCACGAGGGCGTGTTCGCCGATCCGGCGACCGCCGAGGACGTCGCCGCGGCGGTGGCGGGGCTCACCGCGGTCGGCGAGGCGTACGTCATCCTCAACGATGATCGTCTCGGCGACGAGACGTACGTCCAGGCGGCCGGCGCCGTCGGGGAGCCCTTCGTCGTCGAGAGACGCGACGGCTGCGCGGGCGAGCACTACCGTGGTGATCGCCGCGTGTCCGCGGACGAGCTCGTCGCGCTGTTCGTCGGGTACCTCCGCGGGTCGCCCGACTGGAGCTGTGCGATTGAGTGGCACCGCGTCCGCGTCGACTTCGCCTCGATCGCGAATGAGAACAGCTAGGCGTCGCCGACTACGACCGGACGCGCCAGACCGTGATGAAGAACGGCGTGTCCCCCGCCGCGATCGTGAGCACGCCGCTGATCGGGTCGACGCCGTTGTTGAAGTTGTTGACCTGGATCCGGTCGACGTCGCCCGTGCCGATCAGCGACGCCTGGATCTCGCCGGCGGCGGTGTTGTTCCGCGTCACGTCGACGACGAGCTTGTGGGCGTCGTGCTTGTCGTCGAGCGTCAGCACGTACTCGCCGGGGCCCGAGTACGCCGAGGACTTGAACCCGTAGTTCGACTTGAGCTGGATGCCGGATGGCGGACCGGCGAACGCGTTGACCTGGGCGGCGGCGATCAGTTCGACTTTGTCACTCATGCGCGCAAGCTAACAGAGGCCGACGGGGCGGGCGAATTTCTTGCGGCACCTTGAGTCATTGACGCCTCACTGTCGGCGCGGCATCGTCGAGGCATGCAGATCTCGCGGACCACTAGCGGGCGCCTGGCGGGCGCCCACGGAGGTCACGATGATCAAGCGACGAAAGAAGCGCTGCTGCGATTGTAGTGGTCACCCCTGGGGGCGCCCGAAGGTGACGCGCGGGCCCTGCCACGGATACGGCCTGCGCGCGGCCGTCCGAGAGCGGATCGACGGCAGACGCGTCGTGCGCGCGTGGCTCCTCGCGGAGGACCTCGACGACGTCGAGGAGTGATATCGTCCAGCGTGTGCCGAACGGCGTCATCGAGAGTTTCGACCGAGAGTCACTGATCGGCGTGGTCCGCGTCGCCGACGTCGAGCTGCGGTTCCACTCGACTTCGTTTCAGGCCGCATCAAGTTTTCGATGGCCGCGCGTCGGTGAGGTCGTGGAGGTCGTGACGAACCGCTCGGGTGACCTGGTGGCCGTGCACGGCGCGTAGCGCGCAGACGTCGACAGAACGCATCTTGACGCCTGCGCGCGATCGCGCTACGTGTAGATCGATCGCGATGCGCACCTTCCGGTTACCCGCTCGACTTCGCTCGCTGCACGCCGCTCGACTAGCGGCGCGCAGCTTGTAGCGTCCGAGCTGGCGTAGCCCAAGGAAGAGGCAGCGAGCTTAAACCTCGCGGAGTGCGGGTCCGAGTCCCGCCGCCAGTACACGTCGCGGTAGCCCAACTGGTAGTGGCACAGCCTTGAGGTGGCTGACAGTGAGGGTTCGAATCCCTTCCGCGACACGAGAGCCGACGTAGCCCAACTGGTAGTGGCAATGCACTCAGACTGCATACAGTGGTGGTTCGAATCCACTCGTCGGCACGAAAAACATCAACGCTGTGGTGACCTTTTTTGGAGAACTCTCCAAAAACATCAACTTTCGGTTCACGTTTTTCGCCGTCGTAGCCCAACGGTAGCGGCAGCCGATTCAAGATCGGCACAGTGCCGGTTCGAATCCGGCCGACGGCACGTGGCACACGAGCCGCGTCTTTAAGACGCGCGATTGCCAGTCGTCGTTGCGCGCCAGTTGCAGGTACCGACCACCACATCGTCGGAGATCTTGTCGCCCGTCCTGACGATCACGCGCAGGTCGGGCGGCGGCGTGTGGCGGTCGTCGCGGATGACGGTCCCTTCGAGGCGGCCCTTGAAGATCGCGTCCTCGGCAGCTCCGATGTAGGTGACGTCGACCTCGATCTCGCCGCCAGTCGCGCACTCTTCCAGCGACAGGAACGCGTCGATCGCCACCGTGTCGAACATGTCGCCCGGGATGTCGCCGGACTGCGCGAACTGCGTACGCCCGTTGATGCGGAGGTCGTTCACGATCCAATCCCAGGCGTCCTCGATCTCGAGGCGCTCCATCTGGAAGGCTGCGTTCTCGATGCGCACTCCGATCGTCATCTTCGTCGAGATCGGCAGCCGCGATCCGGACACGATCGGCACGATCGTCGGGCGTTGCGGCGGCGGAGAGCCGATCGCGGACGCGAAGAAGGGAGCACCCTCGGGGTTCTGGCCGACGTACGTCACGATGATCGCCAGCTCGTGGTCGTGTTCGACGGGATCGAAACCTTCGATCGAGAACGTGGTCGTCGCTTTCGGGCCCGCGGCGACGCCGCGAGTCGCGAACAAGGCACCCGGCAGATTCTTCAACGTCAGTTGCGATCGGCCGTCGACCTCGATGTCGTTCACGATCCAGTCGGCGGCACCGGCTGCCGTGCCGACACCCGAGATGATGATCCGATCGATGTCGACGGCCTCTTCTTTGGCGCGCGCGGTAGCGCGCGTGGGTTGCTGCGGCAGCGCCCGAGGCAGGTGGAACGGCAGAATGATCCGCGGCGTGAGCAGCAGCGCGGCGTCGTCTTCCTCGGCAGCTCTCGGTGGCGCGTCGCTGTTGGTCAGTTGTCGCCACGCCGCCTGGTAGTTCTCGCCGGTCTTGGCTTGGCGCTCGCGAACGCGGCGCTGCAACGCGCGATCACGTTTCTTCTCATCCTCGCTCATCGGAAACCTCTCGTTTGTCTCGTCCGAGCTGTCCCGCACCGATCGCTCGTCCGAGCAGAGAGTTCCAAGAGCTTCCCGGTGGGTCGTCCCCTTCATCCCCGCGAGGCGACCAAGATGCGGTTGGTCGAAGGGGCTCAGGCATCCCGGTTAGGTGCCGAGATCAAAGATAACGCGCTGACCGCCGGATCTGCAAGTGCTTGGCTATCAGCGTTTCGTCGGGCGGATCGCGTCCCACCAACCCTCGCGCGACGTGCTCGGCAGCAGCTCGACGAGGGCCGTCGCGACGCGCTCCTGGCACGGGTCGCAGAGGTCCCACTCCTGGTAGTTGTTCCCGGTGCTGATCTTCACCTTGCGCGCGAGTCCGTCGCTGTGGCTCGCGCCCGGCTTCCAAGGCTTGATCTCCTCGCCGCAGCCGTCGCAGATCGTCCTGGTCGACATGCGAGCGAGCGTAGCAGATCCGGAAGTTGCGCCGCGCTCCTCGCCAGGCGACACTACCGTCGATGGAAGCGAACGATCGCGGGACCTACCGCAAGACGCGCGAAGGCGGCGCTCTCGGGATCGGGATCGTCGCCGGTCTCCTCGCCCTGACCTACGGCCTCGCGCCGGGGGCTCGGCACTGGTATCGGCACGGCCGCCTGCCGAACGGAGGTCGTCGATGAGGCTGGAGTCGCCGCGCCTGCGCTACCTGGGCCGGGTCGCCGGGTTGCCGATCTACCTCGTCTCGGGCGAGAAGGTCCGCAACGAGATGGACATCGACTTCACGCAGGGAGGCAACGACGGGATCTACCCGTTCTACATCCCCAAGGGAGAGATCTGGATCGACGACGCGCTGCACGGCCTCGATCGCACCGCGACCGCGCTGCACGAGATGGTCGAGCGCGACCTGATGGTGCGCCACGGGATGGAGTACGACCCGGCGCACGAGATCGCGTCGTCCTACGAGCGTCCGTTCCGCCAGCAGCTCAAGCGCGCCGGTGTGACGGCGTTCGACCCGCGTCGGCTCGAGGTCGCGTTCAAGGGCTACCTGAAGAACCAGCCCGGGACCAAGACCGCGCGGCACTCGCAGCAGATCCGACGCGACATCGAGGCGACGCTCAGCGGGCGTCCGCGTTGAGCTCGGCGAGCGCGCCGATGTTCTACGAGCAGCTCGCGTCGCTGCTCGGGGTCGGCGTGGACGACCTGCGCTGGTCCACGTGGGTCGACATGTGGCGCCTCGTCGGCATGTGGTGCCTGCAACCGCCGCACGTGCGAGCGCTCGTCGGTCTGCCGCCCGTCGAGTTCTTTGCACCCTCCGTCGAAAAGTGAGACAGTCCGTCCGACCAAGACGGAAAGGACCTCGACGATGGCTCAGAAGATCGCAAAGACCGGAGTGAAGCGCGCGGCTGGCTACCTGTACTTCGTCGACAAGCAGGGTGACGTCTCCCGCGCGAAGATGGCCCGCGGCGGCAGGAGCGGCGGCAAGAAGGAGAAGGTCGCGCGCGCGGGCGTCGACAAGGAGAAGGGGTACCTGTACTTCGTCGACAAGCAGGGCGACGTCGCTCGCGCGAAGATGGTCCGCAAGTAGGTCGTCGCTTCCGTCGGAGATCGCGATTGACGAACGCTCGTCGGTCGCGTAGTTTCTTCGTTGTCGGATTGTGCGGGATTGAGGAGCCTGGTTACCTCGCCGGCCTCATAAGCCGGAGCACGCGGGTTCGAATCCCGTCTCCCGCTACGAAGAGAATGTTCCCGTGACGTCGCACCGCTTGTCCTCATCATCTCGTAGTAGTCGCTCGTAGAGCGACTCCTGGGTGGAGAGGTCTGCGTGGTGCAGACACCGGTCCCGAAAACCGGGTGCCGCGAAAGCGGTCGGGTTCAACTCCTACTCCACCCGCGATCAGGGAAGTGACCTCGCGGTGGCGCGAGCGCCGTTTGCTAAACGGATGGACCCCGCGAGGGGTTGCGGTTCGACTCCGCCGCTTCCCGCGGAGGAAGACGATGTCCAGCTCATCTGATTCTGTCGTGGTCGAGGTCCGCGCCGCCGAGGGCGGCGACGACGCCAAGCTCCTGGTCGTCGAGCAGGTCAAGATCTACCTGCGGCTCTGCGGCCGGAGGTCTCTTTAGCGTCGAGCTCGTGGAGGAGCGCCCGGGCTTCGCGTCGCTCGTGGTCGCGGGCTGCGGTGCCGCGTCGCTGTTCGCCGGGGAGTCCGGCGGCCACCGGTGGCAGCGCGTGCCGCCGAACGAGAAGCGCGGGCGCGTGCACACGAGCACGATCACGGTCGCGGTGCTCGAGGAGCCGCGGCACACCGACCTGACGATCCGTCCCGAGGACGTCGACGTCGAGACGATGCGCGGATCGGGGGCCGGCGGCCAGCACCGCAACAAGACGGACTCGGCCGTGCGCGCCCGGCACCGGCCGACCGGGATCGAGGTCCGCTGCGAGTCCGAGCGATCGCAGCACCGGAACCGCGAGCTGGCGATGCGGGTCCTCGCCGCGCGCGTCGCCGATCGCGATCGCTCCGCGGCCGACGACGCGCGCGCGTCCGATCGCCGCCGTCAGGTCGGCAGCGGGATGCGCGGCGACAAGCGGCGCACCATCCGGCAGCAGGACGACCAGGTGACCGACCACGTCGACGGCCGGACTTGGCGCTTCAAGGCGTACGCGCGGGGAGACTGGTGAGCGACCGAAAAGCGCGACGCCCCGGTGCAGTCATCTCCGGGGCGCCGTCTGCTCGAGTTCCAGCATTGGATCGAGCGGTGAGCCCGCAGCTCACCACGGGAGCCGCGCTGACGTCAACGATCGTCGTCGCGCGGGGACCTCGGGATCGGCACGTCGACGGGCGTGACCTCCTCGTCCGCGACGACCGTGTCAGCCTCTGGATCTGCCGAGGCACTCTTGACGACGTCGCGCGTGGTCGTTCGCGGGATCTCCTCGAGCGGCACGCGCACGAGCGGCGCCATCTCGCCCGTCGGGACCCGTGGCGGCGTGATGTCGTCGTCGTCGATGATCGGCGGCATCACCAGGTGCAGCACGCGCTGCGGGTGGTCGGGCACGTCGACGACGACGAGCAGGTCGCGCCCAGAGTTGGGGCGCAGGCCGGGCAGGCGCCCCGCGCGACGCATGTCGTGGACCTCCTCCCAGATGTCCGCGATCTTCTCTCGCGCGATCGTCGTCATCACGGTCGTCAGGAACTTTCCCGTCGGCCGGAAGTAGATCAACTGGACCTTGTACGCCATGTGCTGCGCAGTGCGTGCGATCGACAGCGTCAGCCTAGCGACTTTCGCGTCGATCGGAAACAAATCGGCCATCTGGCTCACAACTCACGGCGGTCGTGACCTCCGCGCGTTGGTGTTCGAGGACTGCCAGGCGTACGATCTCAAGATGGCACCCTACCTCTTGCTCGCGGCCCTCTTCGGCGGACTCCTCATGTACCTGCTCATGTCGAACCAGAAGGCCGTCGAGATCGGACGCATGCTCTTCTTCGCGGCCGTGCTCGCGCTGCTCGTCGCGCTCGCGCCGTCCACGGTCCACGCGCTGCACGGCGGCTAGAGCGGCGCTTCCCACGATTCGATCGCAGAGCACAAAATTCGCGATGCTCGGAGGATCGTAGGAAGATGGCGGCATGTCGGACACCAAGCTCAGCTCCGAGGGTCCCAGGGGTCCGCGCGGTCACAGGGGACCGGCCGGCCCCGCGGGCGCGGACGGTCCGACGGGACCGACGGGCGCAGGCTCGACGGGCGCGACGGGTCCCGCGGGCGCGACGGGTCCCGCGGGCTCGGACGTCGTGCTCGCCACGAACAACTTGACCGACGGCTCTGCTCTGCCGGCGGGTGCCGCGGTGGTCGCGGACGTCGAGGTGGCGGGGACTCCGACGTTCGTCGGCGCGCTGGCCAACACCCTCGCGGGATCGCAGGCGTACGGCCTGGCGCAGATCGCCAGCGTCCCGGGTCAGGCGGGGGTGCCGATCCAGACGAGTGGCCCCTTCACACTCACCGCGGAGCAGTGGGCGCTCGTCACGGACGACGCGTCCGCCTTGCAGCCGGGCGCCGCGTAC
>Ga0187808_10000026_pt1 | contig 28102 bp, 16 predicted proteins | sample NC_wetland_sal_i_5_FD_132427 | JGI IMG/M metagenome (GOLD analysis project Ga0187808, IMG submission 132427) | Wetland sediment microbial communities from Neuse River Estuary, North Carolina, USA - ASW_3 | ecosystem: Environmental > Aquatic > Freshwater > Wetlands > Sediment | place: USA: North...
CCCCAAGGGGGAGGGCAAATGTAGAACCTCCAGAGTCCCGACAAGTCGTGACCCTAGATGACAGCAAATTATACGTTTAAGTGCCGCTTTTCGAGTTTCGATCGTCGAATTTCGAGTCTCCAGCCTCAGTTGGGCGTGCCGGCCGCCACTGGGGTCAGGGCCAGTTCGCGGGTCGGCCCCACAACCTCGACGTGTACCGGTTCTCTCTCCAAGGCCAAGTCCACCGCTTCGCGGATAGACTTGACATAATGGAGCACCAACCCTTCCAACAGTTCCTCGTTGAGATCTTCGTGCACGTTGGGTTCATTGTCGGCGGGCAGGATGATTTCGATCACCCCCGCGCGCTTGGCTGCAAGAACCTTTTCCTTGATTCCACCCACCGGCAGGACTTGTCCGCTTAAGGTGATTTCTCCCGTCATGGCCACGCGCGGTTTGGCGGGCCGGCAAGTCAAAGCTGAGACCAGCGCGGTCACCATGGTGATGCCAGCGGAAGGGCCGTCCTTGGGGATGGCCCCCGAGGGAACGTGGAAGTGGATATCCTTGGACTGGAAGAAATCCGGGTCGATATCGTAGTCGACGGCGTGCGAACGCACCCAGGCAAGCGCGGCCTGCATGGATTCCTGCATCACCTGGCCGACATGGCCGGTCATGGTAAACCCCTTTCCCCCCTTCATGGCATTGGCTTCCACAAAAAGCACATCGCCTCCTGTGGGGGTCCAGGCCAGCCCCACCACCACACCTGGCTGGCGCGTGCGTTCCACCACTTCGGTTTCCAGTCGGAAGCGCGGAATGCCAAGGAAATCGCGGAGATTGTCGGGAGTAACCAGGAGCTTCTCCGGGTGGCCCTCGGCGATCTTGCGGGCTTGCTTCCGGCAAAGGGTGGCGATTTCACGCTCCAGGTTCCGCACCCCGGCCTCCCGCGTGTAATGGCGGATAATGTGGGCCAGGGCGGGCCGCGTGAATTCAATCTGATCGGGACTCTTGATGCCGTGTTCCTCAGTCTGCTTGGTAATCAGGTGGCGAGTGGCAATCTGAATTTTCTCCTCTTCACTGTAACCCTGGAGTTCGAGCACTTCCATGCGGTCGAGAAGAGGAGGAGGGACGGTATCCAGCACGTTCGCCGTGCAGATGAACAACACCTTGGAGAGGTCGAACTGCACGTCAAGGTAGTTGTCGCGGAAATGAGAGTTCTGCTCGGGATCGAGGACCTCGAGCAAGGCCGAGGAGGGGTCACCCCGAAAGTCACGGCCTATCTTGTCCACCTCGTCGAGCATGAAGACGGGGTCGCGCGTTTCCGCCCGTCGGATGCCCTGAATGATCTGCCCGGGCAGCGCCCCAATATAAGTCCGCCGGTGCCCGCGGATTTCCGCCTCGTCGTGGATGCCGCCCAATGACATGCGGAAGAACTTGCGATCCAAGGCGCGTGCGATGGACTTGCCCAGGGAAGTCTTGCCGACCCCCGGAGGGCCCACAAAACACAGTATCGGCCCCTTGAGCTGGGGTTTGAGCTGGAGCACGGCCAAATAATCCAGGATGCGCTCTTTGACTTTTTCCAGGTCCCAGTGATCTTGCTCGAGGACTTGCTTGGCCTTCTGGATGTCAACCTTGATTTCGCTGACTTTCGTCCAGGGCAAGGCCACCAGCCATTCCAGGTAGGTGCGCGTGACGTGATAGTCGGCGGCTGCGGGAGACATTTTCGCCAGCCGGCCCAACTCCCGCAAGCCTTCTTTTTTCGCCTCTTCCGTCATCCCGGCTGCTTCAATCTTTTTGCGCAATTCTTCGATTTCCTGCTGCTCGTCGGCTTCCCCCAATTCCTTCTGGATGGCTTTCATCTGCTCGCGCAGGTAATACTCTCGCTGGCTTTGCGTAACCTGGTCTTGAACATCGGATTGAATCTTGGAGCGCAGTTGCAGAACTTCTACTTCCCTCATCAACTGCCTGTTCAGCCGTTCCAGCCGAACCTTCAGATCGAGACTTTCCAGCAGTTCCTGCTTCTCGCTGCTGGAAAGCGAAGGGAGGTTAGCGGCGATGAAATCGGTCAGCCGCCCGGGATCATCAATGTTCATGACCACGGTCTGAAGGTCGTCGGAGAGGGTAGGCGAAAGCTGGACCACCTGTTGGAAGAGTGTCGTGACGCTGCGCACTAAAGCATCAAAATCAGCCTGCTTCTCTTTCGGGATGATGTCCTGAAGGGGCTTCGCGCGCCCGACCATGTAGGGCTCAGCTTGGCCCACTTCCTCCACCGCAATCCGCTGCAAGCCCTCCACAAAGATAAACAGGCTTTGACTAGGCAGCTTGATGATTTTATGAACAAAAGCCACGGTCCCAATCTGGAAAAGGTCAACGGGCTGAGGGTTATCCACGCGCGGGTCGCGCTGGGTAATCACCCCGATGAACTTCTCTTCATCCTTGAGATCGCCGACCAGCTTGAGAGAACTTTCGCGCCCAATGGTGAGGGGCAAAATGGCGTTTGGAAACAGCACTGTATCACGCACGGGCAGGATAGGAAGATTGTCATAATCGATGTTGGTTTTGTGTTTGGTTGCCATGCCTATCAACCTCGCCTTCAGCATTCGGATCTTGTAACAATCGAGGACCTCGCACTTTAGGCGTTGTCATTCTACCACGACAGGGGCACTGGGTCGTTTCGTTATGAACAATCCCTCCCCTTTATGTCAATCCAAATTTCGAACCTGCGAGTCACCCCATTGTGTTAGATGCCAATACTGTGCATTGCGACGCCACGATCCCTGTCCGCCAGAACGTGTGAATTAATCCGTGGATAGACAAAGCGGTTTCTCGCAAAGTCGCAAAGTACGCAAAGGGCGCAAAGCAAAGAAAGGACTTCCGCAATTCCTCTGAGAATCCGGATAGGAGAATCCTCCGCCTATCTGCGGCAATGGATCACGAACTCGGCATTATCCGAACGCATGTTGCCGCTTCCGATCTGCGCCCACCCATGGAAGTTCTCGCCCGGCGTGCCCAGCTTGCAAGTGAAATGGACCGCTTTCGATCCCGCCCCCGCAAAATGGAGGGTTTGTTTCCCTTCGTCCCCTCCCCCCGTCGGAGCCGTCTCATGCTCTGAGTGCGGCCTCCTTCTGTCCCTTCATCTTGACTCCTTCCCGCTTCTCGAGCATCGCCTCGTATCGCTGGCTTTTAGGCCAGCACTCGCCGCCCCCTAGGCGCGGGGTCAGCATTACACTCGGGTGGCGCATGCGGTGAGTCTTTCACCCCTTCTCAGTGCGCACGACGACCGCGTTATCCGCCGACAATTTGCGGAAACGGTTAAGGCAAGATATCTTGGTAGCTATTCTCATCGCAACAGGAGACCCGGAACATGGTTAAGAATCTGGCCCGTTTCGTGCACCTCAGCCCCACAGTGTTCTATTTGCTTTTCTTTGCCGCGTTGGTGATGGGCTCGACAGTCCTGGGATTTGTTCTGAATCGGATCATCCACTACTGGACCAAGAAATTGGCGAACAGTTGGGGAGAGCTTGTCTTCTCCCTATTGGAGTCGCTTCCGGTTCCCTTACTGTTCCTCGGGTCCGTATACGCGGGTCTGGAAGTCCTCACACTCCCGTCTTGGGTTGAGAGGTTTGGTTCAAAGCTGATCTTCGCCCTGACCGTGGTTGTTGTCTTCTATTTTCCCGCCAAGGTGTTGGTCATTTCCTTGCGCCGCGTCGGGCAACGGAACACAGACATGGAGAGGGTGACCAATCCGGCCATACTGGTTGTGCGGGTGTTGTTCGCCGTCCTGGCCGTCACCATCGTCCTTGAACACAATCATATTTCTCTCACTGCTATCTGGACGACCTTGGGTGTCGGCAGCGTGGCCGTTGCTCTGGCCCTGCAGGATACCCTCAGCAACCTCTTTGCCGGACTGTATTTGCTGGCGGATCGGCCCGTTACCCCGGGGGATTACATCAAATTGGATTCCGGTCAGGAAGGGTACGTTATACGCATTAGCTGGCGCTCTACCAGAATGCGTACGCAATCAAACAACGTCGTGTTCGTGCCCAACTCCACCATGGCCAAGGCGGTCATCATCAACTACTCCATGCCCGAGCTGCGAGTGTCGGTCACAGTCCCCGTACACGTAGCCTATGGGTCCGACCCCAGCCGGGTGGAGAAGGCCCTGCTCGACGTGACGCGGGAAGCCGCCCAGGAGGGGCTCGCAGGGCTGCTGCTGAACCCGCCTCCCAGTGTTAACCTAAATCCGGGATTCGGAGATTCCTCGCTGGATTTTTCACTTGGCGTGAATGTTCGTAGTTTCGAGGACCAGGTTCCCGTGCAGAGCGAGTTGCGCAAACGCATCCTGGCGCGGTTTGCCAAAGAAGGCATCCATGTTCCCTTCCCCACGCGAACCATCGGACTCGACCTGGCGACGCTCGAGTCGCTTCACCTCACTGAAGCCGCGCATAACCGGTAAGGGTCACGAGGAGTTCCCTGACGTCGAATCTCACATCCTTAAAGAGCCGGAGGAGGTCGCGTTCTCGTTCTGTAGGGCTCAGAGGCAGGAATTTCTCCGCCGGAACGTAGAAAGGGTTGTCGCGAACCAGGGCCCCTTCCACCAGCAAGTGCCGATGAACGGCGATGGCGGCAAGCAGGTGATGGGTTGCAATCTGGTCGAGGTCATACTGGCAGAGCGCGACGCTGGGGTAATGCTTGACCTGGAAATTGAGGAGCGCGTGAAACTCGAAGAAGTGCGGCATGGGAAAACCGAGCGGAGCTGGCCACAGCCCTTCTTCCAGCCATCGGAGCAAGGGGGCGGCGGCGCGCTCTGCATCAGTGAAGATCGCCTGGGTCCACTCTTGCAGCGACTGAAAGCTGTCCAGCCCGTGGTGTAACCGAAAGCTTCCATCCGCGATGCGACGTTCGACTTCCAGCGGCAGTGCGCGAAGGCGGCTGAGCATTTCCGCCTGGTAGTCATCGGGAGCCAAGTAAACGCACAGGTCATTGCCCTTGAGCCCTTCCGCAAGAAACGACACTGCGCTGAACGCCTCCGCGCGATCTCGGTAAAGGACGGCGACGTGCTCGTGGGGGTTGAGGGGAATTCGACCCCGGAGGTAAATCAACGGGGGCATGGCCACGCTCGACTCCTGCAACAAGACTCTGAACTACGGGGCGGCGGAAGTCAATCCCCCACTGTAGCGCGGGCGTCTCGCCCGCAGTGGCGGGAATGTCCCGCCGCTGCGAACTGGCAGCGCGGTGGCGCCACAACGGGCGAGCCGCCCCTGCGCTCCAGCATTGCTCCAGGCGCCCCCTTGGCAGTAAAATAACTGCATAGGTGCCTGCGAAGCGACTCGCAAGCGAGGGCGAGGGTCGGTGGGCAGATGGCCTGGAAGTCAAAGTGGGTTTTGGTTCTACTCAGCCTTTTGGCAGGGTGGCCCGGTCCCGCGCGCGCCGACGAATTCAGCCAAGTGTCCAGTTATTCGGTCCGGATGTTTTCTTACGGTCTGCTCACCATTGATTCTCGGATGGGGGACATCCACATCGAAGGCTGGGACGAACCACGCCTGGAAATCGAAGCCGAGAAGGTGGTGCGCGCGAAGTCGAAAGAAGCGGCGAAACCGCTCTACGAGGAACTTGCCGTAGTTCTGGAAGGAAAAGACAAGCGCGTGCAGCTCCGCACCCTCTATCCGCCGCGCAAGCTGTGGCGGCCGTTTCGGGGCGAGGCGCGTCTTAGCGTCAATTACCGCATCAGAATGCCGTTCGACGCCAACTTGGCGCTGAAGTGTGTGGATGGAGATGTTTGGATTCGAGGCGTGGTGGGAAAGCAGGTCATTCTGGTCAATTATGGCGATGTGGAGATTGACATTCCGTCGCTGGACCGCCTCCGCTCCCTCCGTGCCCATGCCTGGTTGGGATACGTCCAGAGTGATCTCCACGGCGAGGACAAAGGCGGGTTTGGTCCTGGAATTTACTTCTGGAATCCCCTGGGCGACCAGGACATCATTGTCAAGGTACGCATGGGCGGGGTCTTTGTCTATCGCGATGAATAGCGTCGGTTTGCCAAACACCACCCCTACTTGCCGGAAAAGGGGTTAGCGACGTGGGTACCAGAGTGGGTGGGTGCTGCAGCCAACCACCACCTGACCCCCTCCTTGGCCAAGGAGGGGGGGCGTGCTAACGCTTGCTTGCCCAATCCGTCCAATATCCCGACAGCCTCAAGGAACTTCCGAGGCCCTTAAACATTGACTCGCGTAGCGGGGGCGAGTCGCCAACCCCACGCCGGAGTCTTGTATCTGGAGGACACCAATGCGAAAGCTCAACATGGTGCTGCTTGCAGCATTAGTCACACCCTTTCTTGCCACACTTGCCAACGCCAGTTCCCGTATTGAAAAGACCCTGAAACTCGAACCTAATGGTCGGTTCGTGCTCGAATCCGATGTGGGGAGCGTGACCCTCACCGGCGCGTCATCCTCGGGCGCGCGGGTGACCATAACCTCCGAACGCGATGACCTTGAAGCCCGCTACAATATCAACTTCGAGGAGAATCCGGGGATCGCAAGTGTAACAGTGCGCCGAAAGGACCATTTCGGGTGGAGCGAGCATGGTTGGGTGCATTTCGAAGTCGAAGTCCCATCCCAGACGCAAACCGAAATACGCACCGGAGGCGGCGGCGTCCGACTCTCCAACCTGCGCGGTGACTCCGAGTTAAGGACCTCGGGCGGCTCCATTGATGTTTCCGGCCTGAATGGAAAGCTCGACGCCAAGACCTCCGGCGGGTCGATCCGCTTGCAGGAGGTAAGCGGGGATGCGCGCTTGGATACCTCAGGCGGCAAGATTGAGGTGGCCTCACTCGACGGCTCGCTCAATGCACACACCAGCGGCGGACCTATACGCATTGATCGCGTGACCGGCTATGTCGAGGCCAAGACCTCCGGCGGCCCCATCTCCGTCAATTTCGGCCGGGGAAACGCGCGGGGCGGGGTGCTCGAGACTTCCGGGGGTTCAATCGAAGCGGAACTGGATCGCTCCGCCAATCTCGAAATCGACGCCTCCACCTCTGGCGGCACCGTCACGAGTGATTTGCCTATTCGAGTGGTGGGGAAGATATCACCCTCCAGCCTGCACGGGTCACTCGGCTCCGGCGGCGAGACGCTGCGACTCCACACCAGCGGCGGCTCCATCCATATCCGAGCACTCTGAGGTGGGGGCGACCCTTGTGGTCGCTTTGGGGCGGCCCCAATGGCCGCCCACGGCTCACGCTACTGACATTCGGGACCAGTGAAAAAACTTTGCAACCCAGGGACCCCATGAGGCATCAGTATTACTAATCCCAGTGTTTTAATGGGCGCGGCGAGACGATTGGGCATCATCCGGATGGTTGTGGTTGCAAGTTTTCCATGAGACATTTGCATCGCAAACCGATTCCACGGGCGGTCGCGACGGCACTCACTCTCTTCGCGCAGCTCGTACTTTTGTGGATAGCCGCCGTGCATTGCCACGAGCTGCCTCTGGGGCCATTGTCCGCAACGTTTCAGCCTGTCAGCCCCACTCAGCAGCCAGCCTCTGCCGGCGCCGACGTTCTGTGCCCTGCCTGCAATCTTATTCACCAAAGCACTGCCCGGGCCACGGTCGTGTTTTCGGCGCCGCAGCCCAGCGTGTCACAAAGACGCCCACTGGCGGCTTCGCCTGCCAGGACGCGGACCTGCGATCTGCCGATTCTACGCGGTCGCGCCCCTCCCCTCTCCTAAGTTGTGCCTCCACACTACTCTCTTCTCATAACAATCAACTTCAGAGCTCAGGAGGGCATGATGATTTCTCGTATTCGCGTGGATTGTGTACTGGCTTCTGCTTTGGATCGCCTTTGCCGGCCATCGCGCTCGTTATGGTCGAGCTGGGGTCGCGAGGGGCGCGCGGCGCATCACAGGTTGGTGGCGGCAAGTCTGTTCTTGTGTTTGTTTGGAGTCGCGGGCTTTTTGAAGGCGCAGGCAAGTAACGCGGTGTCAGTTTCGGGCACGGTGAAGGACCCTTCCGGCGCCGTGATCCCGGGCGCAACCGTAACCATCTACAATCCGGTCAGCGGCTTCACTCGGACAGCGTCCACCGATGCCAACGGCTCGTTCACCATCCCCAACGTCCCATTTAACCCCTACCACATGACGGTGAAGGCCGCAGGGTTTGCACCCCACGTACAGGACTTGGATGTAAACTCGGGAGTGCCCCTCAACTTGAATATTGCTATGGAATTGGCGGGTGGAAAGACTACGGTGACCGTGACCACCGAACCCTCGGACCTGATCGAGGTTGATCCCACGACCCACACGGATGTGGATCGGGCCCTCTTCGACAAGTTGCCCCTCGAAAGCCAATCCTCGGAATTGAGTTCGCTGGTCACCCTGTCCTCGCCGGGGATCGCGGCCGACTCGAACGGCCTCTTTCATGGACTCGGAGATCACGCGGAAAACTCCTTTTCCGTCGATGGCCAGCCCATCACCGATCAGCAAAGCAAGGTTTTCTCGAATCAACTTCCCGCCGACGCCGTGCAGTCGATGGAAGTGATCGAAGGCGCTCCCCCCGCTGAATACGGGGACAAGACCAGTGTGGTGATCGTTGCGACCACGCGTTCAGGCCTGGGGGAGACTCAGCCGCATGGCGATGTGACGGCTTCCTACGGAACCTTTGGGACTTCGAACGGTGGGTTCGATCTCGGGTATGGCGGAAAAACCTGGGGTAATTTCATTTCCGCCAACGGGCTGAACACCAGCCGATTCCTGGATGGGCCGGAATTTAACGTCATGCACGATCGGGGAAATGAAGAGAATGTCTTTGATCGTGTCGACCTCAAGCCGTCGGCAATGGACACGATCAACTTCAACTTCCAGTTCACGCGTTCCTGGTTCCAGACCCCCAATTCTTATGATGCCCAGGACGCCACAGCGTGGTCCGGCTTGGTGGTTGACAACGGAGGCTTGGGTCCTAACGGCCTGCTGGTCGGACCCACCGATCAACGTTCACAGATTAAAACGATTGACGTTGCGCCGGCCTGGACGCGCCTGTTGAATAACAACACCGTGCTCACCTTGGGCGGCTGGATGCGTCAGGACCGCTACAATTACTATCCCAGCAGCGATTCCTTCGCTGATCTCATCCCCGATCTTCAACTCCAGACCATTGGCCAGGCTCGCCGGCTGACCAACGCCGGCGCCCGGGCCGAGGTCGCTTACTCGAAAGGCATCCACAACCTGAAAGCGGGAGTCTTTTTTGAGCACACCTTTCTGACGGAAAACGACAGCTTTGGGGTCGTGGATCCCACCGCCAACGCAGTTTGCTTGAATGCGGACGGGAGTCCGAATACAAATCCGGCGCTGACCGATCAGGCAGATTGCACCGGGCCGCTCCAACCCAACCCGAGTTTTATTCCCATCCTGGGCTGCTACGACTTGACTCGAACCGGCCCCCTTCCCGCTTCCGACGGTTGCCCGAACGCCACCAGCGGCCTCTACCCCTATAATGTTCACAGCGACATTAAAGAAGTGGCCCTGTTCGCTCAAGACTCGATTACTTATAAGAACTGGAACCTCAACCTCGGCCTGCGCGGCGACTTATATAATGGCATCTCGATTGCCCGCCAAGCGGAGCCACGCCTTGGGGTCGCTTACAATGTCAAGAAAACCAACACCGTGATTCGGGCTTCGTATGCTCGCATCATGGAAACGCCGTTCAACGAGAACCTGATCCTGGCCAGCAACGGATGCACCGATCCCGTGATCAATGCGCTCATGGCATCAACCATCAGCCCTTGCGTCAGCACCACTCCGCTCAGCCCCGGCACTCGCAACGAGTTCCATGCCGGCCTCGAGCAAGCCTTCAGCAAATACTTGGTTGTAGATGGCGAATACATCTGGAAGTACACTCAAAGGGCTTTCGACTTCAGCATCCTGGGCGACTCGCCGATTACCTTTCCCATCGAGTGGGCCAAATCCAAAATCCCCGGATTCGCCCTCCGCGCCAGCGTCCCGAACCTCCACGGTCTGACGGCATTTGTCGTGATGTCCAGCGTGGCGGCGCGCTTCTTTGGACCGCAGGTCGCTGGAGTCGGAGCCGCGCCGGGAGGAAGCCAGGTATTCCGCATCGACCACGACGAGCATTTTAACGAGACGACTCACGTGCAATACCAGCCATTCAAGCGCGGCCCCTGGGTTGGCTTCAACTGGCGCTACGATAGCGGCCTGGTAGCAGGCCCCGTACCATGCGCGGGCGGCAATTGCGCCAATGGACCGAGCGGGACCGACTCCATCGTGGATGCATCGATTATCACTCCGGATCAGCAGTTCCAGGCCGGACTCTCTTGCAACGGTGTGTTTGCCACCCCGACCACTCCCATCAGCCCAGGCAGCATATGCCCGGGGAACGAGTATGCGTCCAAATATGTAAAGATTCCCGCGCCGGGCACCGAAAACGACGACCACAACCCACCCCGCATCGCGCCTCGCAGCCTCTTCGACCTCTCGGTGGGTGATGATAACCTCTTCAACAGTGACAAGCGCAAATGGAGCCTCCGCCTGTCAGCAATTAACCTGACGAACAAAGAGGCGCTCTACAACTTCATTTCAACCTTCAGTGGAACCCATTATGTGACACCGCGAGCCCTGACTGTTGAACTGGGGTTCCACTTCTAACACCTCGCTAGAAAGGAGATTGTTGGTATTGAAGATTCTTGGCCTTCTCGGCCATTTTCCTGGCTTTTTTGTGCTTCCCCTCGCGCGTGTAAAGATCGGCCAGGTTAAGATACACGGCGGCCATAACGAGTGCATCCGGTTTCGGCTGTTTGGCAATTGTAGCCAACGTTTCGGAATAAGTCTGTTCCGCTTCCGGGAATTTTCCTTCTTGCGTGTATACGGCGGCCAAGCTTCTCAGGGATGCCACGGCCTCGGGGCTTTCAGGCCCGTACACCTTCTTTCGGATCGCGAGTGCTCGCAGACAGAGCAAATCCACGTTAACTTGCTTGTACGCCATGATTAATATGCCAGCAAGATTGTCGAGGCTTTGCGCCACCATGGGATTGTCCGGTCCCAACGCTTTCTCCCGAATGGCAAGCGCACGCCTTAGAACGGGTTCGGCCTCGGCGTATTTCTTTTCCAAGAAATAAAGCTCCCCCAGGTTGTTGAGCCCGGAGGCGAGATCCGGATGGTCCGGCCCCAAGGACTTTTCCACCATGGAAAGTGAACGTATGTACATCGGCTCAGCTTCCGAATATCGCCCCTCGAGGCTGAATAGGGAAGCCAAGTTGCTGACGGAATTGGCCACATCAGGATGATCGGGTCCGAAGGCCGCTTGCCGAATGGAAAGTGACCGCTTGTAGAGCGATTCGCTTTCGGCGTATTTGCCCTGCCGAGTGTACAGACTTGCCAAGTTATTGAGGCTGGTCGCAAGCTGAGTATCCTGTGATCCTAGGGCTTTTTCTTTAATGAAGATAGCCCGCCGATAGAGCGGCTCGGCCTCCGCGAGCTTTCCCTGCTCCCAATAAAATTCTCCCAGATTGTTCAAGGTGTTGGCCACTTCCGGATGCTCAGGTCCCAGGGTCTTCTCGCGCAGGCCGAGGCATTTGTGGTACAGGGGTTCAGCCTCTGCATAGCGGGTTTGGAACGTGTATAGAGCCGCCAAATTGTTAAGGGTGGTGGCCAGATCGAGGGCTTGGGGGCTCCCCTGCTTTTCCCAGATTCCTAGCGCCTGTTTGAAAACCCGTTCCGCCTCAGTGTACTTGGCCTCGCGCTGGTATAGAACGCCCAAGTTGTTTAGGGTTATGGCCAATCGGTGGTCAGATAGCCCGTAGGACTCCGCATCTTTTTCCGCCTGCAAAAATTGCGACTCTGCCTCGCGGTAGCGCCCATCACCGTAAGCCTTCTCCGCGGCTTTGAGGGCACTGTCCCAGTGGCCCGTTTGCCCGAAAGCCCTGCAAGGTACCAGACCCAGGCACAACACCCACAAGATTAGGTCCCGCATTGGGCCCTCCCGAAGACCGTTTGCATCAAGGTTTTCTTGGCGGCGGGCTTCAGCCCGGCATGGGGCATCAACGACATATGACCGCCTAGGGGCGGCACCTGCACTGGCTCGAATCGAGTGCATTAGCGGATTGGTCTCTGCCGCTCACTTGAAGGAAGGACGGGCAAGTTATTTGCCAGTTCGAGGATCCTTAGTCCTTGCACGGATAAACAGAAAGTTACAATGTTCTGTCTTTCCCCCTGAGCTTTTGTCCAGTTTGGCGGGGTCACATTCGGTCTCCACGCCCGGAAACCTCGCCGAATGCCCCCGCGGCGGCGTTATGTGTTCCGGTGTTTGGGGGTTTTGACGCAATTTTTTGGAGTGCTAACTGCTGGCTGTATAATGGAGTTGTGTTGTACACACCGCTTCGGACTTTAAGTCGTAGGTGACGCCGCCAGTCTCGGTTGCCTTCACTGGCGCGACTGGCGAGCTTTTGGTTCAAGAGCGGCCGTGAGCCACCGCAGATTATCCGGTCATTATCGCAAGCTGCGTACTGCCCTAGTGGCGGCTGCCATCCTGGCGCAGGTCCACCTCTTTTTCGTGGTGGAACTGCATCACCACGAAGCCCAACTCCTCTTTTCCGGGGGTCAAAGCAAGGCCACGGCACAACTGGCGCAATGTCACGCGGCGGCAAAGTCCCATGTCATTTGCGCCGCTTGCATGATGTGTCGGCAGGGAGCTGTGCGGCCTGCTAGTTCGAAACCCCTACCGTCCAGATTTCCGGTAGCCCAAAAACTCTCCCTCAGAGAAGCCATCAAGTTTGCCCGCTTGCTGCCTTCCCGGCTGACTTCACGCGCCCCTCCCCTTTCCTGAGACCTTTGCCACATTTCAACGCGACGTAAAAACTCTCATCAGGATCAAGGAGGAGGCTATGGCTATTAAGCGAGCATTGCTGCTTATCTTGTGCAGTATGCTGGGAATTGCAAGTCTTGCGAAAGCTCAAGGCGCTAACTCAACTTCCATCTCGGGTACGGTTTTGGACCCCTCGGGCGCTGTAGTGGTCAACGCCACGGTCACCATCCAAAACCTCGTCAGCAGTTACGTGCGCTCCACTAGCACGGACACTTCCGGTACCTTCAACTTCCCCAACGTACCCTTCAACCCCTATCACCTGACGGTCACGGCGGGCGGGTTCGCCGCTTATACGGGGGATGTCGAGGCCCGCTCTTCGGTGCCACTGCAGTTGGAGATTTCCTTGAAGATCTCTACTGGGGCCACCACCGTGACAGTCACCGGCGAGACCGCGGATCTGCTCGAGACAGTCCCTACCAACCACACGGACGTTGACCGCAGTTTGATTGACAGGCTTCCCCTCGAGAGCCCATCGTCGTCAGTCAGTTCGCTGATTACGCTTGCCTCCCCCGGAATCACTGCCGATTCCGACGGCCTCTTCCATGGAATGGGGGATCACGCTGAAAACTCCTTTTCGGTCGATGGCCAGCCCATCACAGACCAACAAAGCAAGGTTTTTTCCAACCAGATACCCATGGACTCGATCCAGTCCATCGAGGTGGTGCCGGGTTCGCCACCCGCCGAATTCGGGGACAAGACCAGTGTATTAGTCAGGGTCACGACGCGGTCCGGCCTTGGGGAGACCCATCCCCATGGCGACGTGACGGGCTCCTATGGGACCTTTGGCTCAGCCACGGGCGGTTTCCAACTAGGCTACGGCGGCCAGAGCTGGGGAAACTTTATGGCCCTCGACGGCCTGGACACCTCACGTTTCTTGGACCCCCCCGAGTTCACTGTGATGCACTCGAAAGGGAATGAAGAGAACGTGTTCGATCGCGCGGACTATAAGCCCAGCGAAGCCGATTCGCTGCAACTAAACCTCGGCTACACACGTTCTTGGTTTCAAAATCCCAATTCCTACGACCAGCAACTCCATCTGGGTCTTGCCAACCCCTTGACCGGGGGATCCCTGGGTCCGGCGGATCAGCGTTCCCAAATCAAAACCATCAACCTCGCGCCGACCTGGACGCGCCTGGTCGGCAAAAACACGGCGCTCACCTTAGGCGCTTGGTTGCGGCAAGACCAATATAACTACTACCCCAGCGGCGACCCCTTTAACGACTATTCTCCGGACCTCCAGTCTGAGACCATCGGCCAGTCTCGGAAGCTTACCAACGCCGGCCTCCGTTCCGACGCGACCTATGTCAAGGGCATCAACAATCTCAAGGTGGGCGTTAATTACATGCAGACCTTCCTCGCGGAGGGCGACCAGCTCGGCATCGTCGATCCCACACTCGTCCCGTCGCTCTCCTGCCAATACCCGGATGGCAGTCCTGTCGCCGGCACTCCCTGCGCCATCCTTGCACCCTATGACTTGACGGAGAAAGGCGCTTATTTCCTCTTTCACGGGCATACCGACGTGAAGGAACTCGCGCTTTACGCCGAGGACCAGATCACCAAGGGGGATTGGTCCTTCAACCTGGGGATGCGCGGCGACTTGTACAATGGCTTGGCTATTGCCGGTCTGGCAGAGCCTCGCCTCGGCGCTGCCTACAAAATTAAGCCGTCAAACACGGTCCTTCGCCTGTCTTTTGCGCGCTCCATGGAAACTCCCTTTAATGAGAACCTCGTCATCGCCAGCGAAGGCTGCAACTACCCCTTCCTCGCCGCCCTGATCCCACCGCCCGGTGTCCCCTGCAATTTGGGAGCAATCCAACCTGGCCGGCGCAATGAATTCCATGCTGGGCTCGAACAAGCCTTTGGGAAACACCTGGTGGTGAACGGGGAGTACGTTTGGAAATACACTCACAACGCCTACGACTTCGGTGTTGTGGGCGCCTCGCCGATTTATTTCCCGATCGAATGGACAAAGTCCAAAATCCCGGGATGGGACCTCCGCGCCTCGATGCCCAACTTTCACGGCTTCACCGCATTCCTGGTCGCGTCCAGCGTTGCTGCCCGCTTTTTCCTGCCGCAAGTTGCCGGTGTGCCCATCGTACCTGCGGCGAATGGAGTGTTTCGCATTGACCACGACGAGTTCTTGAATGAGACCACCCACTTGGAGTACCAGCCATGGAAGCGCGGGCCCTGGTTCGCGTTCAACTGGCGATACGACAGCGGACTTGTGGCCGGCTCGACGCCGTGCTATAACCCGTCCGCCGCAACCTGCGCCGCTACCTCCACCACGCTCGACGGCCAGCCTGCCGTGCTGCTGCTCAACACCGCGACAGGTTTGCCCTTGACCCCCGACCAGCAACTCGAGGCCGGACTCACCTGCAATGGCGTAGCCGCAACCCTCACCCACCCTCTGCCCAGTCCCTGCCTGGCATCACGGTTCGGGTCTACCCTCATCAACGTGCCGGCGCCGGGGACCGAGAATGACGACCATAATCCCCAGAGAATGCAGCCGCGCAGTTTGTTTGATCTCGCAGCCGGCGACGACAACCTCTTCCACGGTGACAAGTACAAGTGGAGCCTGCGCTTCACCGTCGTCAATCTGGCGAACAAACTCGCCCTCTACAACTTTCTCTCCACCTTCAGCGGCACGCACTACGTCACGCCGCGCACTTTAACCGCTGAGCTGGGATTCCACTTCTAACCACAGTTTCTGTCTCGCGAAGCCAGAACTGTGACACTATGACCGTTTTAAATCGTCATAATGTCGTAACAATGCCTGCATTCGTGGACAATTAGTGCCAACGCTTCTGTCTCGGAACAGGAATTGCCCGCGGTTAAAGTGTACGAGGGTTGTTAGGGTGTTTTGACCCGAAATCGGGATTCTGCATCCCGAGCTTAATCAAAAGGCCAACCGTGGCGCCACACGTGCGCGGTGGGAGCAGCCTTTATCCGGCTAACCCACCCTGCTGACGTGACGGGATGCTGAAAGGCGCGTAGCAGCGACTTTATGTCGCTAGCCCTCTTGAAACCCCTTGGGCTGCGGCGATGCAAAATCACTGCGAATTCATTCGCGCGGGATTTGCGCCGTCCTGCGGATGGTCAGCCTTACGACCGACGCGAAAAACCTGGAGACAAGGGAGAGGAAAAAGAGTAGAATCTTCGCGTTTCAAGCCGACTTAGAAGAAACCAAGAACTCATGGCTAGGGGATCTGTCTCTCCGTTGAACGTACATTTGCCCCGGCTGATAAGGTTAAAGCTTCTATGAGTGTCAACATTGGGTTAGATATCGGCGCTGTCAGTCTTAAGCTCGCCGCCATCGGGTCAACGGCGGATGAGTCGCTGTTCCGCAATCTTGGTGAAAAGTCCGCCACATTCTACGAGGCCGCGTTTCCCGCCACCAGTCCTTTCGGCGGACGCCCCCTGATTCTCTCGATGTACCGGCGTATTCAGGGGAGCCCCATCCAATCCACCTTCGATCTGCTACAAGAGCTTTACGAGTACCTGCCGGAGGAAAATGTAGAAGGGATTCGCGTGACCGGGTCGGGCAGCCAGCTCATTGCGAAAATTCTAGGTATTTACTATGAAAACGAGTTCCGCGCCATTGCCAAAGGCGTGCGGGCGTTCAATGCTGAAGTGCGCACGATCTTCGAGATCGGTGGCGAGTCGTCAAAATACCTGCGGCTGGATCCGGAAGCGGTGGGAAAGCACCTGGGAATTGTGGATTACCAAACCAGCGGCGAATGCGCGGCGGGTACCGGGTCTTTTATCGACCAGCAGGCTACGCGTTTGCTTTACAGCATCGAGCAAGTGGGCGCAGCGGCGTGCGGCGCAAGTTGTGCGGCGCGCATTGCCGGGCGGTGCTCGGTGTTTGCCAAAACGGACATGATCCACGCTCAGCAGAAGGGCTATAGCACGGAGCAGATCCTGCGGGGCCTGTGCGATGCGGTGGCGCGAAACTTCAAATCGAGCATCGTCAAAGGCCGGGCGGTGGTTCCGCCGGTGGCCTTCATCGGCGGGGTCGCGCCGAATGCGGGCATCTCGTACGCTCTGCGAGAGGCGTTCAAGCTGGGCGAGAACGAGCTCGTGGTTCCCAGCCTCTACGCCTGGTTGGGGGCGGCGGGCGCCGCCATGCTGGAGGCGGAAGAATGGCGCAAACGCTCCTTCAAGCGCATTCATCAACTGCGCCAGCACGAGGCCGCCAAAAGGAGTTTCGCCTGCACGGAAGCGCTCTCAATGAAGAATGTGTTGCTGTTGCGCGGCCGGGTCGAACCGGCAGGGATTTCAGATTTCAAATCTCAGATTTCAAATCTCAAATCTCAGATTTCAAATCAGAAGGAAGTGCAGGTTTCGGACAGAATCGAAAACAAGCCAAACGGCCAGCCGCAGGCGGCGATGTCAAATGCTGAATCTCAAATTTCAAATAACCTTGAACCTCAGGCTCCGAACAAGACCGAAGCGTACCTGGGAATCGACATCGGCTCGGTGAGCACCAATCTGGTGGTTACCGATGCGGCGGGTAACCTCTTGAAAGAAATCTACCTGCCCACGCAGGGGCGGCCCATTGAAGTGGTTGACCGCGGGCTCAAAGAGATCGAGACGGAACTCGGCGCGGGGCTCGATATTCGCGGGGTGGGGACGACAGGTTCGGGTCGGGAACTGATCGGCGAACTGGTGGGCGCCGACACCGTCAACGACGAGATCACGGCCCACAAGACCGGCGCCATGCACGTCTGCCAGCAAATGGGCATGGAGCCGGTGGACACCATCTTCGAAATCGGCGGGCAGGACTCCAAGTTCATCCGCATCGAGAAGGGCGTGGTGGTGGACTTCACCATGAACGAGGCCTGCGCGGCGGGCACCGGCTCGTTCCTCGAGGAGCAGGCTGAAAAGCTGGGCATTTCCATCAAAGAGGAATTCGCGCGCCTGGCGCTTGCCTCCGCCAACCCCGCGCGCCTCGGTGAACGCTGCACGGTCTTCATGGAGCGCGATGTCACAGCGCTGCTGCTGAAGGGCGCGGAAGTGGGGGATCTGGCGGCGGGCCTGGCTTATTCGGTGGCTTTGAACTACCTGAACCGCGTCGTGCGTGGGAGGAAGATCGGCAACGTCATCTTCTTTCAAGGGGGAACCGCTTACAACGACGCGGTGGCGGCCGCCTTCTCCCAAATCCTGGGCAAGCGGATCATTGTCCCCCCGCATAACGGCGTAATCGGGGCCATCGGCATGGCGCTCATTGCGCGCGACCTTATGATGGACGCGGGCCGCGCCAGCCGGTTCCGCGGCTACGATCTCCACCAGGTGCAGTTCACGGTGCGGGACTTTGTCTGCCGCGCCTGCTCGAATTACTGCGACATGAAAGAGTTTACGATCGAGGGAGAACGCACCTATTGGGGAGACCAGTGCTCGGACAAATTCCGCAAGCGGGCGCGCTCCGACCGCAAGCCCATCCTGGGTGACCTGCTGGAATACCGCGAGAAGCTGCTGGAAGAAGTTTTGTTACCCTCAGGAGGTTCGAAGGCTCGCGTCGGTATTCCGCGCACCATGTTCTATTACGACCGCTTCCCCTTCTGGTGCGCCTATTTCCAGGAGCTGGGATACGAAGTGGCGATCTCGGCTGCCACAGACCGCAAGATCTCCGCCCGCGGCGAAGAGTCGGCGGTTGCCCAGCCTTGCTTCCCCGTGCAGGTAGCGCACGGGCACGTCTTGGACCTGCTGGACAAGGGAGTGGACTACTTGCTGCTACCGAACATCGTCAACGCCGAAGCTCCGCTCAATGGCGTGGATTCCCACCTTTGTCCCTGGAACCAGACTCTCCCGTTTGTGGTGCGTGCGGCGCCGCAAGTGGAGCGCCACCGCACCAAATTGCTGATCCCCACCGTACATTTCCGCTTTGGCAGGAAGCACGTCGAGAAGGAGCTGGCGGAGTTCGCTCGCACGCTCGGCTTCTCCGCGAAGCAGAGCGATCGCGCCGTGACCGCGGCCTATGCCGCCCAGGGAGCCTTTACGGAAGCTGTCCTGGAGGCTGGCACCGAGGCACTGGCCCAACTCCAGGCGAGCGGGGAGCCGGCCTTGCTGCTGGTCGGACGGCCTTACAACCTCTACGACCGCAGCGTCAATTGCGACATCCTGCGCAAGCTGCGGGCGCTTTATGGCGTCAACGTCCTGCCCATGGATTTCCTGCCCCTGGACTCCGAAGACATCCGCGACGTCAACCCCAACATGTACTGGAATTCGGGGCGACGCATTCTGGCCGCGGCGAGGTTGGCTCGCCGCCACCCCAATCTGCACCTGGTTTACATCTCGAACTTCAAGTGCGGCCCGGACTCCTATATCAAGTCGTTCCTCGATGCCGCCGCCGGCAAACCTTCCCTGGTGCTCCAGTTCGACGGCCACTCGAACGACGCGGGCTTCATCACCCGTTGCGAAGCCTATCTCGACAGCAAAGGATTTCTGCGATGCCCCTCTTCGACCACCGTCATGTGAGCCGGCACATTAGCGCCGGCCATCCTCTGGCGGGGAAGACGGTTTACATCCCCACCATGGCGGAAGGCAGTTCGGAGGCATTCGCGGCGACTTTTCGCTGGCTGGGCATCGATGCGCAACCCACGCCGCCCTCCAACGAGCGGACCCGCGAATTGGGAAGCAAATATACGACCGGCGACGAGTGCTATCCTGCCAAGATCACGGTAGGAGATTTCCTGCGCGTCATCGAGTCGCCCGGCTTCAGGCCGGCCCACGCTGCCTTCTTCATGCCGACCGCCGACGGCCCGTGCCGGTTCGGCCAGTACGCCCCCTTCCTAAAGAAAATCTTGCGCGAAGCCGGCTACGGCGACGTCCAGATCCTTTCACCCACCAGCCAGAATGGCTACGCGGACATAGGCGACATTACCAACGCCTTCCTGCGGTCAGGTTGGCGGGCCTTGGTCGCCTCTGACACCCTGCACCGCGCGCTGCTCAAGACCCGGCCCTATGAGACAAGCCCGGGCGCCGCAGACCGCGCCTTCCAGGCGTCGCTCCAAGATTTGTGCCAAACCCTGGAGACAAGTTGCGCGGACATGGACTGCCAACTGTTAAGCCTGGTCGAGTCGGTGATTCGGGCGCGAGAGAGGTTCCGACATGTCCCGACCCAATATGATCCCGAAACTCCCTTAATCGGCGTAGTTGGGGAAATCTTCTGCCGCCTCAATACCTTCTCGAACGAAGACTTGATCCGCAAATTGGAGGGTTACGGGGCCGAGTGCAGCTTGAGCCACATCGCCGAGTGGGTGGCGTACACCAACACAGAACAGGAGCGAAAGCTTCGCATGCGCGGACGGGGCATTTCGCTGGACATGCTCAAAGCGCGCTTGCGCTCCTATATCCAGCATTCGGATGAGCATGCCCTGATCGCCCCGTTCCATGATGACTTCGTGGGTTACGAGGAGCCGGAAGTCGAGGAAGTCATCGAACTGGCTTGGCCTTATTTGCCGGTCTGCGGGGCGGAGGGAGAGATGGTCCTGAGCGTGGGGAAAGCAGCTTATCATGCCCTCCATGGAGCGGACGGCGTCATCGACATCAGCCCCTTTACCTGCATGAATGGGATTGTGAGCGAGGCCATTTATCCTAAGCTCAGCAAAGAATACGGCAATATCCCCATTCGCAATTTCTATTTCGATGGCACGCAGTCTGACCTCAACCGAGACTTGGGCATCTACCTCGAACTCGCCCGATCCTATCGCGAGAAGAAGCCTTTTCCCCGCAAGTACCCTTCCTGCTTCACGCAGCCGGTAGCGTGACTCAGTCTTGAGCCAGAAGAGCCGGTCAAAAGAAGGCAGTCTTGCCGAAGGCAGCATTGCCGGTTTTAAAAAACTGGTGAATCGTGGTATCCTTAAGGCCTAGCGAAGAATTCTAGTAAGTTAGGGGGGTAGGCAAACTTCCGCCAGGCACGCCTGGTGGAGGAACGGACGTAAGAGCTTAGCTGCTGCCAGGTCAATTGGATTTAGGGCAAAGAGAGGAGGAATCCGTGGTCAAGAGTGCCAGAGGGCAAGTTTCTTCGGTGAACTTGCGCACGGCGATTCTTGCCGACGAAATCGCCAGATCCCTCCGCAAAGTGTCCGTTCAGAAGAGGCTCTGGGACCAGGACCGCCGCCTCATTAGCAAGGCGGTTGAGCTTCTGACGGGGGCGAGGCGAGGGAGGGACGCGGCAAAGGACAAGCAGGTCGAGAAGTCGGATGAAGCATTCCTTGCCTACGCGCAGGCCATTGAAGCAATCCGAGCCATGCCCCCGAGATTCTTTGATTCCTTTGATAAGTCGTTCGAAGAGCTCGTCTCTCAGTTGAAAGACTTACAAGACGAGCGCAGTTTTGACGTGCGCTACCTTGTGGAATTCTTTACCGCAGTCCGGGACATGGGGCTCCATTTACATTTCTCGGGTTCCCCAGGAATTGGTCCGCACGTTTCCTGACCGCCGCTCCCCACACCCAAAGGCAGCCTAAGCCTTTCTCCATTCCTCCCAGTCTTTCAAAACAGCCTTGGCCATCTCCTGGGCCGCCTCGTGAAGCCAATCCGGCTTTCGTTTGCCCAAGTCGCGGCGAACGGCCCGGATGGCGTCCTTGCTCCCCAGGTGGATATTAGCGGTCTCGAAACCCATGGCGTGAAGCAAGCGTTCCTCATCGCGCCTTTCGGGCAGGGCGGCCAATTCGACGCGGCAGCAATGGGGGGAAAGACGGCGCACAATCCATCTGCCGCGCAGACGCACAAAGGGATCAAGAACCCGCGCGGCTTTGCCGATGATCGACTCGTAGAATATCTTCTGCGGGCCTTTGCCTTCATTTGCAAAAACACACGCCGAAGGCGCTAGCGCCTTCGCCTCGCGCGCCACCCTCGCTCCTCCCCAATCTCCAATGGCCACAAAACGCTCTCTGCCAAGGCTGCCGAGCCCTGCCACGCGATGGGCGACACGGTAAATCAATCCCCTGTCCGGCAACAACTCCTCGAGCGCTTTCCTGGCACTCTTGGGGATTTCGCCCCGGATAGTGGACAAGGCGTTCATCTTCCCCCAAAAATGGACAGGGTCCCGAAGTTCGCCGGTGACGGCTTCCCGCAGCCACTTGTGATTCTCCTCCAGTACAAATGGCTTGCCGCCTTTCTCGAGACCCTCACGGTAGCCGGCCAGAATACTCTTGCACGCGTCTGGCGCGGCCAGCCTCAGATGGTTGGCCGCAATGGCCAGGTGCGCGCTCACCGCGAGTCTGACCAGGTCGTTGGTGTAGGCCATAGGGAAGGCCTCGTCAAAATCGTTCACGCCCCAGATCAGGCGTCCTTCGGCGTCGCGCCAAGTCCCGAAATTCTCCACGTGAAGATCGCCGACAGCCAGAACTCGGGGCGCTTTCGCAATCTCAAAATGCACTTCCGGCCACCGTTGAGCCCAGCGATAGTAAGTGGCGCGCAAAAAGGAAAATGGCGCCTCCTCCATCCGGGAGTGCTTCAGCGCCAGGTCCGCCGGGACGAGAGTAAGGCGCTCACCCAGCCATGCTTCATATCTCTTGGTCGCCTTGTTAATCTTCATTTGTAGTCCGCCCGGTGTGGCGGCGGCTTTACGCCGGCGGGTAGGGCTTCACGCCGCCAGTTGGCGATCTAACCGAGGCAAGATCGTCGCTACAACACCCGCTTGGCCCCCTCCCTCGGCTCATCACTTGTCACTCGTCACTCCTTAGTGCCTTTGCGTTATACTCACCCCACTATGAAGCTATTCCCAGTTGGCAAACTGCCACCTCGCATTCTCCAGGGACTGTTGGCCGCGTGTCAAGTGCCAAGATGCTCGCGAGTGGTCCTGGGGCCGCGCTTCGGGGAAGATGCCGCCGTAATCGACATGGGCGCAAAATACCTCGTAGCGAAAACTGACCCTATTACCTTCACCTCGGAGCGAATCGGCTGGTATGCGGTCAACATCAATGGCAATGATATCGCGACTTTAGGAGCTCGTCCGCTCTGGTTCCTGGCCACGTTGCTGCTTCCCGAAAAAACCACTTCGTTGTCACTGGTCCGGAATATCTTTCAGGACACGCTCCGAGCGTGCAGGGAGCTAGGTGTGACACTCTGTGGCGGCCACACAGAGATTACTCGCGGCCTCGACCGCCCAATCATGATCGGTCAAATGCTCGGCGAGGTGGCCAAATCCAAACTGGTTTGGAAGGAAAGCCAACGGCCGGGAGACGCTGTGCTGCTTACGCGAGGCATCGCGATTGAGGGCACGGCGATCCTCGCCAGAGAGGCGCGTTCCGCCCTGGCGCGACAGTTGCCAAGCAAGACCCTCCGCCATGCCCGGCGGTTGCTCTTCCGCCCGGGAATCAGTATAGTCCAGGACGCCATGCTTGCGGTGCGCTATGGCGAAATCCACGCCATGCACGACCCGACTGAAGGGGGTTTGGCGTCAGGGTTGTATGAACTCGCGAAGGCCGGCGGTGTGGGCTTGCGCGTCTGGAGAGACAAGGTCCCCCTACTCGAGGAGACACGGCGTTTTAGCGAGATCCTGGGATTTGATCCCTTTGCCATGATTGCCTCGGGGGCTTTACTGGTGGTCGCCAGCGCTAAGTCAGCCGCGAACCTGCTTCGCGCTTACCTCCGCCACGAGGTAGCAGCGGCTATTATCGGCGAAGTAAGAGACGAAGCGGAAGGCGTCCAGGTCGTCGAGAAGGGCCGGTCGAGCCCGCTTCGCGTCCCTGTCAGAGATGAGATTGCGCGCTTGTTGGAATAGAGTGATACGAAGGCGAGGCGTCAAAGGCAATTGGCGCAGAGGTCCTTTCATGCTATACTAAGAGAGTGAGCTGAGTCGTAAATCCTCCTGCGAAACCTCAATGAATGCCTGGCTCCAAGTCCTGAACTATCTCAAGATGAAGGTCAACACGCAGAGCTACCAGACCTGGCTGAGGCCTACTCGGTTCAGCCATGTGGAAAACGAAGCTATTGTAGTGCGCGTGCCGAACCGCGAATTTCAAGAGTGGATCCAGGAGAATTATGCAGGGCTCGTTGCCGAGGCTTTGCGTGACCTCAATTTGGGCTTCAGCGAGATTCACTACATTTTCGGCGAGAGTGCCGAGACAAAGAGCACGAGCAATGACAGCACAAAGCCTGTTCAGAGTAAACTGGACTTTGATTCCGTCGACCACCAACTCAATCACAAGTACACCTTTTCTGCCTTCGTCGTTGGTTCTTGCAACCAATTTGCTCATGCTGCGGCAAGTGCGGTAGCCCAGGCTCCCGCAAAGGCCTACAACCCGCTATTCCTCTACGGGGGAGTCGGCTTGGGCAAAACGCATCTCATGCAGGCTGTAGGCCACATGATCAAGCATAACTGGAAGGACATGCGCTTGGCCTACGTCTCCTCGGAAGCATTTACGAACGATGTCATAAACTCCCTGCGTTATGACCGTATGTACTCCTTCCGGGAAAAGTATAGAAATATCGATGTCCTGCTCATGGACGACATCGAGTTCATCGCCGGGAAGGAGCGAACACAGGAGGAGTTCTTCCACACCTTCAATACGCTTTACGAGGCGCAGAAGCAGGTGGTGATCTCATGCGACTGCCCTCCTAAAGACATTCCCGGCCTGGAGGAGAGGCTACGCTCCCGCTTTGCGTGGGGTCTGACGGCTGATCTGCAGCCTCCGGACCTCGAAACCAAGAGAGCTATTCTGGACAAGAAATGTGAAGCCCAAGGGGTCACCCTGCCCGAGGATGTAAGTGACTTCATAGCCCGTAAGATCAAGTCCAGCATCCGCGATCTGGAAGGGGCTTTAACACGGCTTGTTGCCTATTCCTCTCTCACCGGCGCCGAGGTCTCTGTCCCTATGGCCCAGCAGGTCTTGAAAAACCTTGTGGACATAGGAGATCGCCGCGTTTCTATCGAGATCATCCAGCGCGCGGTTTGCCAGGAGTTTGGCTTGTCCCTTCCGCAATTGAGATCGAAAAACAACAGCCGCCCTATTGCCTACCCTCGACAAGTGGCAATGTACCTTGCCAAGGAGCTCACCACGGCTTCACTGCCGCAAATCGGCAGGGAATTCGGCGGGAAACACCACACAACTGTGTTACACTCTATCAATAAGATTTCGGAATTGCGCCAGTCGGACAGAGATTTGAACAGGCTTCTCAACAAGCTTCGCGATAGTGTCAGTTGAACTTAGCCACTTTTATAAGGATGTTCATAATGAGGAAATTTGTGAATCTCTCCAGGCTACCCGGTTGTAGCGCACGGAAATTCACAGCCCGGAAGAACCGATTCACAGGTCAAGTTTCTGTAACCGGATGTCTCCAAACGTGTTGCGCATTTTTCCACACTTGCACTGCTCCTACTACTAAGAACTCTTCTTGATAGGACACTAATGAAATGGATTTCTCCATCGAAAAGTCTCAGCTCTTAAGAGAATTGGCTCTCACTCAAGGGGTGGTCGAAAAGAAGACAACCATTCCTATTCTCTCTAATCTGCTGATTGAGGCTGAGGGGGAGAGCCTCAAAATCAGCGCCACCGATCTTGACCTTGGAGTGTGCTGCAGTTGCCCGGCAAACGTGAAGACCCCTGGTTCGGGGACGATTCCTGCCAAGCGCCTTATCGAGATCGTTCGCTCGCTACCCGAGGCTGAAGTTCACTTCAAGGGTCTGGAGAACCACTGGGTTCAGGTTACGTGTGAGCGTTCCTCATTTAAGTTAGTGGGAATGGCCAGGGACAATTTTCCAATGCTGCCGGTCGTTCCGCCTACACTGGCCGCGCTCCCTGCCAATGTTCTTGCGACCGCGATCCAGAAGACTGTGTTCGCCATCTCCAGTGAGGAGTCTCGGTACACTTTGAATGGAGCTTTGCTTCTGCTCAGGCCTGGCAGCGTGGCCATGGTGGCAACTGACGGGCACAGGCTTGCCTTGATTGAGCGCGATATCGAGGTTGGGGGGCTGAAGAGCGAGTTAAAGCTGCTGATCGCGAAGAAGGCGATGGGGGAGCTTGTCAGGCTGCTTTCAGAGGGGGAAGGTGAACTGCCAGTCAGCATTTCAAAGGACGAAGGCCATCTTTTCTTTTCTCTAGGCCAGCGAGTCTTGATTTGCCGTATGCTGACAGGCCAGTTTCCAAACTACGAGGCTGTTCTTCCCCGCGAGAACAACCGCGTGCTGCAACTTGAAAAGGAAACCATCTCCGCTGCGGTGCGGCGTGTTGCGCTGCTCGCCGACGAGCGCTCGCGCGCGGTTCGGATGCATTTGGAGAAGGGGCAATTGGAAATATCGTCTTCGAGCGGAGAATTTGGCGAAGCACGCGAGGTGCTCGATACATCGTACCAAGACGAGGCCATGCAGATTGGCTTCAACTACCAGTACCTACTCGAATTCCTGAATGCGGTAGAGGGCGCTGGCAAGGTCTCCCTCGAGTTGAAAGACGAACAGAGCGCGGGACAATTGCGGCCGGTTGAGGGAGGGGCGTACCGTTATCGGTATGTAGTGATGCCCATGCGGATTTAGAGAACGCTGTCATTTTGAGCGCAGCGAGGAATCTCGCTCTGGGTTGCGGGGATTGGGCAGGAAGCAGAGCGAGATTCCTCGCTGCGCTGCGAATGACAGGGTTAGGTGAAGCTTGTTGAGCCCGATGCGGGCAATCTCGCATTGGAAGTGAACGACGCGGAGAAGGTTGATAATTCTGAAGAGCGGTCAGCACCCAAAATGGCTTGGTGAAGTGGAGCCGGCGGGGAGACTTTTTCTCAGCCGGCTTTTTTTGCAGGCAGGGGTTAGGATAGGAGGTTTTAGTAACACGTGAGCAAGCAGATACCCGGAGAGCCGAATGGAGTCCAGGCTTACGACGCCGCCAGCATAAAGGTGCTTGGCGATTTGGAGGCGGTGCGCAAGAGGCCGGCGATGTACATCGGTTCAACGGGCCCCATGGGTTTGCACCACCTTGTATGGGAAGTGGTGGATAATTCCGTCGACGAGGCATTAGCGGGCTACTGCGATCGCATCGACGTGGTCGTGCATAGCGATAACTCGGTGACGGTGGTTGACAACGGCCGAGGTATCCCTGTCGATTTGCACAAGGAAGAAGGCCGCTCGGCGGCGGAAGTGGTGATGACGGTCCTGCACGCGGGCGGAAAGTTTGATACCAACAGCTACAAGGTGTCCGGTGGTTTGCACGGTGTGGGAGTTTCGGTCGTCAATGCGCTCTCCGAAAGGCTGGATTTGGAAATCTGGCGCGAAGGTTACACTTGGGAACAATCCTACGAACGTGGGAAGCCCCTCCAGCCTCTGAAAAGGGCCGGCAAGACCGAACGCCGCGGCACGAAAGTTACTTTCCTGCCTGACGCCAAGATCATGGACGCGATCGAGTTCAACTACGACACCCTGGCCCAGCGTCTTCGCGAACTCTCTTTCTTGAATAAAGGTCTCACCATCCGCCTTAAGGACGAACGCACCAGCAAGCAGGCTGAATTCCATTACAACGGGGGAATTGCGGAATTCGTAAAGCACCTCAACAAGAATAAGGAGGTGCTCCACGCCACTCCTATTTACGCCGAGGTTGACCGCGACAACGTGCATATGGAATTTGCCCTGCAGTATAACGACGCCTATGCGGAGGCAGTCTTCTCCTTTGCCAACAACATCAATACTGTGGACGGCGGCACGCACCTGTCGGGTTTCCGCTCCGCCCTCACCCGAGCCATCAATCAATATGGCCAGAACCAGGGGCTTTTCAAGGACGTGAAGGAAAACCTCCAGGGTGAGGATGTGCGCGAAGGCCTTGTGGCGGTGGTCAGCGTCAAGCTTCCCCAACCGCAATTCGAAGGTCAGACCAAAGGGAAGCTCAATAGCGATATCCAGAGCACAGTGGCCAGCTTTGTTTACGAGAAGTTGATGGAGGCCTTTGAGAAAAACCCCACCGTGGGCCGCAAAATCTGTGCCAAAGCCATCGACGCCTCACGCGCTCGCGAGGCGGCGCGCAAGGCGCGGGAGTTAACGCGGCGCAAAGGCGCGCTGGATTCCGGCGGGCTGCCCGGCAAGCTAGCTGATTGCCAGGAGCGCGATCCGGAACGCTGCGAACTCTTCCTGGTCGAGGGCGATTCGGCTGGGGGCTCTGCCAAGCAAGGGCGCGACCGCCGCTATCAGGCCATCCTGCCGTTAAGAGGCAAAATCCTGAACGTTGAAAAGGCTCGCTTCGATAAGATGCTGGGCCATGAGGAAATCCGAGCCCTCATCACGGCGCTCGGCACCGGGATCGGCAAGGATGACTTCGACGTCTCCAAGCTGCGTTATTCC
>Ga0187808_10000027_pt1 | contig 27984 bp, 17 predicted proteins | sample NC_wetland_sal_i_5_FD_132427 | JGI IMG/M metagenome (GOLD analysis project Ga0187808, IMG submission 132427) | Wetland sediment microbial communities from Neuse River Estuary, North Carolina, USA - ASW_3 | ecosystem: Environmental > Aquatic > Freshwater > Wetlands > Sediment | place: USA: North...
ACTTCCTGCACGTGGACACCGTGCTGCTGCAGCGCGCGTATGTGCTGTTCGTGATGGAAATCCAGACCCGGACGGTGCATATCCTCGGCGTGACGGCTCATCCGACCGGGGCCTGGACCGCCCGGGAGCGGCTGGACGGGTTTTTGGGTGCGGTGCAGCAGGTGATCGACCGGCATGACATTTACCGGACCGCGGTGGCCTGGGACGGGCTGCCCGAGCCGGTGCAGGTGGTCTGGCGCACCGCGCGGCTGCCGGTGACCGAGGTGGTCCTGGACGGCGGCGGGGATGCGGTGGCCGAGTTGGTGGCCGTGGCGGGGGGGTGGCTGGATCTGGGCCGGGCGCCGCTGTTGCGGGCGTATGTGGCGGCCGAGCCGGGGTCGGGGCGGTGGCTGGCGCTGGTGCAGGTGCATCACCTGGTGCAAGAGGCTGGGAGTACCGCGCCAGGAGCATGAGCGGTTCTTCGCCGCCCTGCTGTCTGATGTGACCGAGCCGACCGCGCCGTTCGGGCTGCTGGACGTGCATGGTGATGGCGCCGTCGCCGCGCAGGATGAGCTGCCGGTGCAGCAGGAGCTTGCCGGGCGGGTGCGGGCGCAGGCGCGGGCCCGTGGGGTGAGCCCGGCGACGTTGTTTCACCTGGCCTGGGCCCGGGTGGTGGCGGCGGTCAGTGGCCGTGATGATGTGGTGTTCGGCACGGTGCTGTTCGGGCGGATGCATGCAGGCGCGGACCGGGTTCCGGGGCTGTTCCTGAACACGTTGCCGCAATCTGGGCACGCATATTGAGGATGCAGGAGATTCCTCGTGAAGCTGACTTTTTCGAGTTGGGCGGTAACTCGATTCGCGCGACGGTGGCCGCCGGGATGATAGAGAAAGAGTTCGGCGTGTCACTACGGGTGGCCGACTTGTTCTCGGCACCTACCGTCGCGGGTAACGCGGCGCTCATCTCCGCGGCACGGCAGCAGGGCAAGGACGGTTGAGGCCGGATGTCTGAGGCACGGGCCGACGCGCCACATCGCGGGCACTCTCGGGCGGAAGCCTGGAAGCCGATCTCGCAAGCGACTGGAAACCCGATCCTGGCCGTCGATTTCGGCGCGTCGAACCGGACGACGGCCGGTTTCGCGGATCTCGCGGCCCTGCTCAGCCCGAGGCGCACGATATGGGAAACCAGGCAGCCTGCCGCGGGAGCCGGGCTGGCGACCGGCAAGGAATACCTAGATTGGTGGCTGGAGGGCCTGCCGTACCCGGACGCGCCGACCGACGCGGTACTCGGTTACTGCGCCGGCTGCCTCTTCTCGGTGGCTCTGGCTTCGAGATCGCATCGCGCCAGGACAGGATTCCACTGCTGGTGCTTTTCGATCCTGAGCCGGCGACTCGAGCCAACCTGGTGCGGGACTTCGACAACGCAATTGAGGCGCTGGCTCCGATGCTGACTGATCAGGAACGGCTGCGACTTCATAACGCGGTGAGGCTAGCACAGGAGAGGTCTCCTGACTTCAGCGAGTTCTGTTCGGCGCTTGTGGACGCCTTCAGCGCGGGCCTCACCTCGGCGTTCGCCGACCTGAAGGTCGGTCCCGAATTCAGCGCGGGGCTTATGGGCTCGTTCAGCTCATACGTCTCCTACGTCAACGCCGCGCACCAGCAGCCGGTGCCCGAGAGCTGGCCGACCGTGACCGCCATGATCTCGCGGACGCCGCGGGACTGGGTTGACCTGCCAGGCGAGCAGTTCCGTTTCGACGTCGATTCCGACGACATCCTGCGTGACGCGGCCGTCGCGCGAGCGGTGTCCGAGGTCTTGAACCACGGCCCAGCCGCATCACCGTCGTCGACCACGCCACGATGATCGGCGGGGGTGGCAGTAGGCGCATCTGGCGTCGCGCTGAGGTGCCGCTGGTCTGGCCAGTTATTCGGGCCGGCGTTATGGTTCGGGGTCAACAGTTCACTTGTATACGATCCGCAGGCCCGGCTCGGCGCGGTGCAGGTGGTGATGGAGCGGTCGGCGGGGCTGGTGACCGCGCTGCTGGCGGTGCACGGTGCCCCCGTCGCCGGCCCAGGAAAGGCCAGGCCCGCGTTGCGGCCAAGGCCTAGACAGGAGTAGCTCCAATGATCCCATTGTCGTTGGCCGGGCGGCGTGAGGGCTCTGCCAACACGTGGGGAGGAGCCCCGGTTCGTTCAGGATGATAATGATTTTCCAGCCGCCGCGATCACGTCACGCCGGCCAGCGAGGCGGCCGGATCTCGCACGGAAATCGTGCCGGTCAGCATAAGTCCCGCCTTTTCCAGGCGGTCGGCGCAGCGCTCGACGCTGGCGTCCGCGCCGGGGCGGCGAGGGTCGAAGATGACTCCCGCCACGGTGCCGCTGTGGGCGACCTGGACACCGCACCCACCACTGGAGCGGCACACATTCAGCAGGAACTCCAGCGCCGGGTTGGGTATGAAGCGCTGGCTGATGCGCGCGCTGGCCGTCGCGACCCAGCCGACCCCGGCCGTGTCTCCGGCGGCTACCGCATCCCTGAGCGCGGACAACAGCACGGTGAAGGCGTCGATGTCGGCGGGCGTATAGGCCGCGGGCTCCAATGCCAGCGTATCGATGCCGCTGACGCCTGAGACGGCCATGCAGCCGACTACAATCAGCCAGGGCAGCCGGCGGCCGAGTGTTTCCAGCACGATCCCCTCGCGCTGGGCAAACAAGGTCACTGCATCGTCGATCATGATGGGATCGGACGCGCACTCGGCGCGGACAGCGATCCGGCTGACGTCGGCTGCGGAGGGCGTCAGCCCGTGATAGGTGGCGATTGCCCGGATGGCCGCGGTGACGTCCGCGGTGGATGATCCCATGCCGATTCCCTGCGGCACCGTGCTGCTGACCTCGATGCGGCCGCCGATCATCGGCGAGCACGGGCTGGCGAATACTTCCATCGAGATGGCTGCGGCCCGTTGGGTCTTGGTCATCCCGGGCGGGCAGAGTATGTCCGTCAGGGTGGCATCGGCGTAGAAGGTGGCGCGACTGCCCCGTTCGGGGTAGGGAAGGGTGACAAGTGCCCGTCGCGGCGTGCCGCGGCCGTCGCGGAAGGCTCCTTGCAGGATCTCGCCGTGATGGGCCGGGGCGGATCCGGTGCTTGATGCGCCGCCCGCTGCGGTGGCGGTCATGGCTGGGCGGCTCCGGCCCGGCCTAGGACCTTGTGTGCCAGGGCGTCCATGTTCTTCCATGCCGTGTCCCCCGAGATCACCAGGATGTCACCACGGAGCTCGCCTGATTCGGCACCGCGCAGGGCCGCCGCGACAACTGCGTAGGTCTGCAGGCCGGTGAACAGGCCGGCCTGCGACAGGTGCCGGGCGACGGCGACCGCCTCGCCTTCCGATACCTGGACGGAGGAATCAAAGAGGTTGCAGGCGAATCCCTCGTCGATGAACGGCGTCCGGTAGTCACCGTCGACGAGCGCCGCCGTACCCGGCAGGCGCGTGCCGGAGGCTGCCTCGACGGCGATCACCTTGATCTGGTCGTTGATCCGCTTGAGATAGCGGCCGACGCCGAGCAGGGTGCCTCCGGACCCGATCGAGCCGACGACAGCCGTGACTCCCGGCAACTGCGACAGGATCTCCGGCCCGGTTCCAGTCTCGTGCGCGATCGCGTTGTGCGGATTATGGAGCTGGTCGAGGAAATACCACCGGGACGGATCGGACCGGGCGATCTCAGCGCAATAGCGGTTTCCTTGGATGGTGAACTCGCCTATCGTCTCGACCAAGGTACCGAAATACTCCATAAAGAGCCGCTTCTCAAGGGTGAGCTTGGCTGAGCTCACGATAGTGACATCGACTCCGAGAATGCGCCCGAAATAGGCCAGGCTGCAGCCCATGTTGCCGCTGGAGGCATCGATGACAGACAGGGATGGATTCCATCCCGGATCACGGACCATCGCCCGGAGCATGGCCACGCAAGCGCGATCCTTGACGCTTCCGGTCGGATTGGCTCCTTCCAGCTTCACGAACAGCCGGGACGACGAGCCAGCGGGAACCGGAATTTGCCACAGCGGCGTGTTGCCCACTTGTCCGGCCATGGCTTCAAAGCGCATCACCGAACCGCCTGGAGCATTGCCGAGCAGGGGAATCACAGGTGCCTTCATCCTTCCGCCGCGAAGCGGCCAGCAGAGGGACCTCTTCGTGACTCGCCGTGAGCTCAAGCAAGCTGAGATGCTGGCCAGAGTCTCTGGCATTATGCCGCAGATCGCCCTTCAATTCGAGGCGGCGACCGTTCAACTGATACAGCGCGACAGTTGAACTGGACCACCTAGCCAAGCGCCGCTATTTTAACATAATGAGTTCTCGGCGAAGGGTGCGCGAAGATCCCCGGCTGCGGTGTCGTAGACGATCCTTCTGATCGGAGGCGCAAGTGGACTTCCCCTTCATTATCAGCAGCGATGGCGTCGGTGGCATCCTCATCGACCAGATTACGGCTGGACGCGACCACATACGGGATAGACTGCACGACTCCGGCGCGGTCCTCGTGAGAGGCTTCGATGCGGGCGGGGTAGATGGCTTCGCAGCCGCCGTCCGCGCACTGTCGGGCGAACCCCTGGCGTACACCGAACGTTCCTCCCCCCGTACCAGCGTCAAGGGCCACATCTACACCTCGACCAACTACCCGCCGGCCGAGGAGATCTTCTTCCACAACGAGAATTCCTACCGCACATCATGGCCGATGACCTTGTTCTTCCACTGTATAGAGCCGCCACGGGAAGGCGGCGCCACTCCACTGTCGGACATCAGGCAAGTCCTGAAGGCAATCGACCCGTCGGTGCGGGAAGAGTTCAGTCGCCGGGGGTGGATGCTGGTGCGCAACTTCGACGCTGAGTTCGGATTGCCCTGGCAGGAGGTTTTCGGTACTCAGGATCGCGATGAAGTTATGCGATACTGCCACGCCAACGCTATCGAAGCAGAATGGGAGGCTAATGGCCGGCTACGGACGACCTCGGTCCGTAAGGCTATTTACCGTCATCCGGAGACCAGGGACGAAGTCTGGTTCAACCATGCTGCGTTCTTCCATCTGTCCACGCTCCCACGGGATGCGCAGGAAGGCTTGCGGGAGTTGTTCGCCGAGGAGGACCTGCCGAGTAATACCTATTTTGGTGATGGTGAACCTATTCCCGACGACGTTATAGAGCACATTCGTGCCTGCTACCGAGATGCCGCTGTGCGTTTCGACTACCACGAAGGCGACGTACTTATCATAGACAATATGCTCACCGCGCATGGACGTGAGCCGTTCACACCCCCGCGCCAGATTGTCGTGGCGATGACCGAGCTCATCAGCCTCGATTCCCTGTCAGCAAGTATGTGCTGAATCCGTGCCGATACCACGGGTGTCCGCAGGCCTTTGACGTTCGGTAACGCTGAAGCGCCCCGGGGGCAGCGATGCCCCCGCGGCGCCCCGAGCGTCTGGCGTCAGCTGCTCGTGAACGTGCCTGTCTCGGTGAGCAGCATGCTCGACAGGGTGACCGTGTGCGGTCCGGCGGTCAGCCCTAGCGCCGTCGGGTCGATCATGTAGGTGACGTCGCCCAGTTCGTTCGCTGTCAGGGTGGCGATCGCCGTACCGTCAATGGACAGCTGGACCGGGTGCGTCGGCAGGAAGTTCCCGGCGAGCAGGTAGCTGTCCGAGCCGTTGCGGACGAGGTGGATCCGCTGCATCGACGACAGCTCCCGCTCGGCCTGCAGCCGGGCCAGGTAGCTGTCCCCGCGGGTGGTCAGGTCCAGGGCGGGCGCGAACTTCGCCGCGTCGACCGTGCCCCAGCCGCTCGCCACGTCGAACCCGGGACCGGCGGCGAAGCCGGCCACGGTCGCACCGGTGCTGGGCAGCGTGATGGAATCGTCGCCGCTGGTGATGTCGACGATCCCGGCCCGGGCTCCGGCCGGTCCGATCTGGTACAGCGCCGGGTTGATCGGGCCGAGGTCCGCGCCGCCGTTCAGTTGCGTGGCGAGCGCGAGCACGCCGGCGAAGCTGGGCGCGGCCTCAGACGTGCCGTCGTGAGAGTCCATCGTGATGTCCGGTACCGAACGCATCGTCGCGCCCGTGAACCGGGCCTCCGGCTGCTGGTAATCGGGGGTCGGGTAGACCGAGGAGTAGCCTGCGCCCGAACTGGGCCACAGCGTGTCCGGGCCGAGCACCTGGCCGGTGCTGCTCACGTCGGGCACGCTCCCGCCGACGGCCGTGATCCACGGCGAGTCGTCCCACGCGGCGGTGTCAGGTGTGGTCGACGTGTCACCGCACTGTGAGCTCGCGACGGCGAGGTTCTGCACCACGCCGCAGTCGCCGGTGGCGACGAGCACCGGGATGCCGTCGGCCGCCGCGGTGAGCTCACCGGCGTTCTGCGCCTTGAGTTCGGAGTCGCCGTAGGTGTATGTGGTCTCGCCGGTACCGTCGCTGATCGAGATGACGTCGGCGAGGTGCTGGTTCCCGATCACCTCGAGCGCCTTCATCATCTCCGGCGGCGCCACCTGGTCGGCGTCGTCGTCCGTGGTCTCGCTGTCGGCCGGGGTCGCGGAGATGACGATGTTCGCGTACGGGGCCATCAGGTGGACGGACTCGACGTCAAGCGTCAGTTCGCCCGCCCACGCCGAGCAGGAGCCGTAGGAGCCGAGCGCCACCATGCCCGCCGGGCAGGTCGCCGGCAGCGGCCCATTGGGGTAGATGGTCGTGATGTTGGCGGGCGGCAGGTCATACCTGGTGTCGAACCTCGCCATGACCGCGCCGATGTTGGCGTCGTCCCACCCTTCGATGACCGCCACGGTGGTGCCGGAACCGTCGATGCCCTCTTCCCACAGCGGGGCGATGTCGTAGTCGTAGATGTCGAGCGGACCCGGGTGCGAGCGGTAGAACGACGAGTAGTTCGCCTGCCAGTAGCTAAGGGTCTGCATCAGGGTGTTGACCTGGTCCTGGGCCGCCTGGCTGGCGCAGACCGGCGTGGTCTGGCCCGGAGGCGTGTGGCAGGGAGGCGGCGGCAGCCCGTTGGACAGGGTGGTCGCTTTCGCGCCGGCCGAGGGCAGCGCGCTGGCGATCCCGACCGCGAGTCCCGTGCTGGCCAGGACCGCGGCGGCGACTACCGCGATTGACCGCCGGAACCGGCCGCGCCTGCCTGAATGTTGCCGCGGCGTGCCTCGATGCACTCGATGCATTGGTGGACCTCCACTGACGTAATACGGTCTTGGCTGTGATCGCCGTCAAGGCCGGTGCCGCAGGCCGCGACAGAAATGCGCGGTTCCCAACCACAGAAGCCGGCAATTCGCCCAGCATAGGTCCCACTTTGATCAAACAAAACATTAGAAAGACGTCTATCTCCCGTCAAGATCTAATTACGCCGGCTAACGACCCCGGGGACGGGCCGCCGAGCGCTGGTCTAGACCAGAGGGCCGTCGGCTGAAGCCTTTCTTCGGGCTATTCGATCGATCTCGCGCGCATTTCTACCACGTAGGGATAAGGCCGCCGTCGATGCGAATGTCGGAGCCGGTGACGTTCGCCCCGACGTCGCTGGCCAGCACCATCACCAAGGCGGCGACCTCCTCCGGGGTGCTGAACCTGCCGGTGGGTACCGAGGTGGCGAACTGGCGTGCCGCCTGGTCGGGCGGCGCGCCCGTGGCGCGGCCGACCGGCTCCGCGATGCCGATGCCCCGTTCGCGCGTGCGTGGGACACTACCTTGGGAAGGAGCGTGCGGGTGTTCACACGACACGTCGACGCGGTGGTGGCCGCGGTCAGCTGGAAGCGCACAGTGGTGATCGAGCAGGGGCGCTGGGAGCACCGGCGCACGTCATGGAAGCCGCACGGGGACAATGTGCGTAACCTCCGCACGATCCACGACGTGGAACCCGACATCGTGCTCGAAGGGGGCATGCGCCGGGCGGGGGCGAGCATGCCGAAGAGCAAAACGCACGAGGTGATGGCCGACCACACGTACTTCGAGTACGAGGAGTTCGAATGGCGCGGGCACCGGTCGTTCAGCGCCACGGGCGACAGCCCGGCCGACGTCCGCTGGCCCGAGTACGCCCTCGAACTCGACCAGCGGATCAGCGAGCGGCGAGAGACCTACCGCGCGAAGTTCTCGGTCGACGCGGACGGCGATGAGGCCGAACTCATGACAGAACTCGACGAGCGGACGTGGCGGACCCTGGAGGTGGGCCAGAAGTGCCGGCTGAGGCTGGGCGCTTTCAGCGACGAGGTGAAACAGGTAACTGTAGTAACTGACGGGTGATGGCCGTCACCGCGGCGGCCACGCCGTCCTCACGGCGGAGCCGGTCGCCCAGTGCGCTGGCCCGCTGCCTGATGTCCTCGCTACCGAGTCGGCGCATGACCTCGGCCAGCGGCCGGGCGCGCATGTCGCTGAACCGGCTGTGCCCGCCGACGGCTTTGGCGAGCTCGGTCCGAGGTCGGCCGCATCAGCGTTCGCGGTGACCGTCACCTCGTGTCCGGCGGCGCGCAGCGCGTGGCCGAGGGCGACGAACGGCTGGACATCGCCGCGACTGCCCACCATGGCCATTGCGACCCGCACGGCGCGCTCGCCTTCGCTCGTAGTGCTACCTGATGAGAACAACCGCAGGTCATGCTGCGGCGCAAGATGACCGATTAGCAATATAATGCAGGAGGCCAATCACTGCGGAACAGTTGCGTATGTGATTAATGAGCTTATCGGGGATTGCTGGTGCTGGAGGAACTCGGGCTCGATTCGCGAGCGGAAGCCGTCTACCGGCTTATGCTCGCCCACCGGGACTGGGGTGTGCGGGAGATAGCGGTAAGTCTGCGCGCGTCTGAGTCCGAGGTGAGGGAGCTGCTGAGCCGGCTGGCGGATCTGACGCTGTTGCGGCGGTCACTGGATGCCCCTGAACAGATGCGCCCGGTTAATCCCGAGGTCGGCTTGCAAGTACTGCTCGAGCGTCAGCACGCCGTGTTGCTGGAGAGGCAGCAGCGGCTCGCGGAAACCAAAGCGGCAGTATCGCAATTGATTGCCGACTACGCGGCAGAACCACGCGCCGGCACCTACGAGGGCGCGGAGCAGCTCGATGGCATGGACGCTATCCAGTCGCGGCTGGAGAAACTAGCGCGGGGCGCGGAATCCGTGTGCCTCTCGTTCATGCCGGGGGGTGGCCAGTCCGCGGAGAGCCTGGCGGCGAGCAGGCCGTTGGACGAGCACATGCTGCGGCGCGGAGTCCCGGTCCTGACCGTGTATTTGTCCAGCGTGCGCAACGACCCGGCGACAGTCGGCTATGCGCGCTGGCTGACCGGGCAGGGCGGCGAAGTCCGGACAGCACCGACGCTTCCGCTGCGGATGGTGCTCTTCGACTATGCGGTCGCGCTCGTCCCGATGGACCTCGGCAATACCAGGCGCGGAGCTGTCCAGCTCACCGTTCCCGGCGCGATAGCGGCCCTGGTCGCCCTCTTCGAGCAGGTATGGCAGAGCGCGATCCCGCTCGGCGATGAGTGCAAACGCGCCGACGAGGACCTGACGAGCCAGGAGCGCGAGCTGCTGAGGCTCCTTTCGCAGGGGGTCACCGACGAGGTAGCCGCACGCGAGCTCGGCATCTCGCTGCGCACGGAGCGGCGCATGATGGCGATCCTGATGCAGCGCCTGGGGGCACGCAGCAGGTTCGAAGCCGGGATGCGCGCGACCGAACGCAAGTGGCTTTTAGCCCTGGATCCGGCGGAATTGACAGCAACCTGCCAGGGCATGTCGATGCCACCCGGCAGGCATTCCCTTGACCGTTCCGGTGCGCCACTGTAGAGATGGCAGGCCGATATAGGCCGCCGCCTCGATCCGTTTCATTTAGTGGATGCCTTCGTGTACATGACGGTAGTGAGCCTCGCCAGGCGACAGCGCGATAGGGGGCATCAATTCAATACCGCGGTCGCTGCGGATGTCATCTGGGCGTTCGCGGCACCCGAGACCAGGCTTGAGCACGCGCACGTGGCCGAGCTTGGCAACGAAGTCCACATCGTCTTGTTTTTCAACGCTCGCACGTTTAGCGAGGCGAGGTCGGCGGGAATTCGCCTCTGCGCGCGGGCATGTCACGCCAGCCCAGCGCTGTATGACTGGGAGATATCAGAGTAACCCTGGCTTGAAAGGGCATCCCATGCTCAAGATATTGGGTACGGCAATTCTAGCCGCCGCACCGCACAGCATTAGCGTGGCCGGCGCCGGGTGGGACGCCACGCCTAACGGTGCCGGCTGGGACTGAGTCGACTTGCGAATCGTTATTACCGGTGCCGGGGGATTTCTCGGCCTTCGCCTAGTCCGCGAACTGCTGGCGGAGCACCGGTCCGTCACTCTGCTGGCTCGTCGCGGATCCGCGGAAACGCTTGACCGGTTCGCCCGCTTCCTTGCCCTGTCCGGCGACCCGCCCGAGCTGATCGCGCAGTTGCCCGAGCGGATAACGGTGCGGCGGGCTGACGTCACCGAGCCGCGTTTCGGGCTGTCCGACACGGAGTTCGCCGAGCTGGCCGACGACCTCGACGTGCTCTGGCACTGTGCAGGCGACACCACCCTGGACGCTGACCTCAACCAGCTGCGCAAGGTCAACGTCGACGGTACGAGGAACGCGCTGGCCTTGGTCGAGGCAGGACGCCGGTGTCCGCTGCTGTACCACGTCAGCACCGCCTACGTCGCCGGGAAGCGCGAGTACGGAACCGTGTACGACGATGAGCTGACCGATGCCTACGGCTTTGAGACCCCGTACGAACGGTCCAAGTACGAGGCGGAAACCGAGATCCGCCGCTGGCAGCGGCAGCATGACCGGGCGGTGGTCGTCTTCCGGCCCAGCATCTTGACCAGCGACCTGGCCTACGACCCCGATCTGCCGCCGCACCCGCTCATTACCGCCGTACTGACCCTGAGCGCGATCAAGCAGGCGACCCTCCGCTCAGGTTCGCGGCTGCGCGACGACGTGCGGCCCGTGGTCCGGCTGCTCGGAAATCCCGACGCGCAGCTCAACATCGTTCCGGTCGAGGACGCGGCCGCCGTCATGGTGCGGCTATCGCGCCTTTCACCGGCACGCCGTGTCGACACCTACCATGTCGTGCACCATCACGAGGTGCCGGCCGCAACCGTGATGCGGGCCCTCGGCGAGATCATCGGCGTGGAGTTCGTGCTGGTCCGCGAGCTGGACGACCCCACCGCGCTGGAGACCCGGCTGCATCTCCTGCTCAGCGCCACCGCATACGTCAAGCACCAGCGCCGGTACGATGACGCACGGGTCCGCGCGCTGATCGATGCCGAGAGCTCGCGTGGCCGGCTCGACCTGGACTACCTGCTGGCCACCGTCCGGCATGTCCCCGCCCCCGGGAGGCAGAGCCTGGCGGTGTCGCGATGACGTCGCCGGGCTGGCGGCCCGGCCCTGAGCCGCCCGCGTTCGAGTCCCGGCAGATCGCTTCGTACCTGCGGCGGATCCGCGAGCCCCTGCACGTCGTGACGAACCGAGCCGACGGCGGGCGGGGGCTAGGCATCGGCGGTGAGAGCGTGTCCGCCCAGGCGGGTTACGAGCTCACCGGCACCCTGCCGCCGATGTATCCGGAGTGGCTGGGCGACCGGGGGTTCTGTGAGGCGCACGGGGTGCGTTTCCCGTACGTGGCCGGGGAGATGGCCAACGGGATCGCCACCGCTCGCCTGGTGACCGCGCTCGCCCGGGCGGAGATGCTCGGATTCTTCGGCGCCGCCGGGCTGGGCGTTGCCGCCATCGAACGGGCCGTCGCCGAGTTGTCCGGCGCGCTCAACGGCCGGCCCAACTGGGGCGTCAACCTGATCCACTCGCCGAACGAGCCGGAGCTTGAGGGAAAGGTCGCCGATCTGCTGCTGAACCGCGGGGTGACCGCGATCTCCGCGTCGGCGTACATGCGTCTGACCCCCGCTGTCGTGCGGTGTGCCGCCGCCGGGCTGACGGTCGACAGGTCCGGCCGGATCGTCCGGCCCGTCCGCCTGTTCGCCAAGGTGTCCAGGCCCGAGGTCGCCAGCCTTTTCATGTCGCCCGCACCCCGCGAAATGCTCTCGGTGCTGATGGCGCGCGGCCAGCTCACCGAGGATGAAGCCCGGCTCGCCAGCCGGGTTCCCGTCGCGGAGGATGTGACGGTCGAGGCAGATAGCGGCGGACACACCGACAACCGGCCGCTGGGGGCTGTCTTCCCGGCCATACTCGCGATGAGGGACGAGCTAACGGCGCGATACGGCTACCCACGCCCGATCAGGGTAGGCGCGGCCGGCGGCCTTGGCTGCCCGCAAGGGGTGGCCGGCGCGTTCGCGCTCGGCGCCGCGTACGTGCTGACCGGCTCCGTCAACCAGCTCGCGGTCGAGTCCGGCGTGTCGGACGACGCCCGGGCGCTGCTCGCCCGGGCCGACCTGGCGGACGTGACGATGGCTCCCGCGGCCGACATGTTCGAGCAGGGCGTCAAGGTTCAGGTGCTGCGCCGGGGCACGATGTTCGCGGTCAGGGCGGCTCGGCTCTACGAGACGTACCGCGGCTACCCTTCGCTGGACAAGATCCCCGCGGATGTGCGCGCCCGGCTCGAAGCCGATGTGCTGCACGCCACCTTCGATCAGATCTGGGCCGAGACTGAGAGCTTCTGGGCCCAGCGGGACCCGGACGAGATCGCCCGCGCCGACCGGGATCCGCAGCACCGCATGGCGCTGGTCTTCCGGTGGTACCTCGGCAAATCCAGCCGCTGGGCGATAGACGGCGAGACCAGCCGGCGCACCGACTATCAGCTCTGGGCCGGACCCGCCGTTGGCGCGTTCAACCGCTGGACCTCCGGCGGCTTCCTCGCCGAGCCGGGGGAGCGCACGGTGACTCAGATCGCCCTGAACCTGATGGAGGGGGCGGCCGTCATCACCCGGGCGCATCAAGCACGGACCTACGGCGTACCGGTTCCCGCCGAGGCCTTCACATTCACCCCGAGGAGGATCCATGGCTAGCGGAACGGCCGCGTCGGCGACGCCCATCGCCGTGGTGGGGATCGGCGCACTGATGCCGGATTCCCGCGATGCCAGCGAGTTCTGGCGCCACATCATGGCCGCGCGGGACCTGCTGACCGACATCCCGGCCAGCCGGTGGCTCATCGAGGACTACTACGACGCGGACCCCGCGGCTCCCGATCGGACCTACGGCCGGCGCGGCGCGTTCCTTCCTCAGATCGATTTCGACCCGATGCGGTACGGCATCCCGCCAAGGGCCCTGTCCGCGATAGACACGAGCCAGCTTCTCGCGCTGATGGTCGCCGAGCAGGTGATCGGCGACTGCGCCGTCGGCCTGCCAGCGGACCGGGAACGGGTCAGCGTGCTGCTTGGCGCCTCACCGTTGCAACTGATGCTGGAGGTATCGAGCCGGCTGCAGCGTCCGGTCTGGCTCAAGGCACTGCGCGAGCACGGCATGGCGCAGGACGAGGCCCAGGCGGCCTGCGACGCCATCGCGTCGAACTTCGTGCCCTGGCAGGAGGAGACGTTCCCCGGCCTGCTCACCAACGTGATCAGCGGCCGGATCGCCAACAGGTTCGACCTGCACGGCACCAATCACACCACCGACGCCGCGTGCGCCAGCTCGCTCGCCGCGGTGTACACCGCGGTGGCCGAGCTGACCCTGGGCCGGGCGGACCTGGTGATCACCGGCGGCGTGGACACCATGAACGACATCACGATGTACACGTGCTTTTCCAGGACCCCGGCACTGTCACCCACCGGTGACTGCCGTCCGTTCTCCGACGCCGCCGACGGCACCATGCTGGGCGAGGGCATCGCCATGTTCGCGCTCAAACGCCTGGCCGACGCCGAGCGCGACGGCGATCGCGTGTACGCCGTCATCCGCGGCATCGGATCCTCGTCCGACGGGCGCGGCTCGGCGATCTACGCGCCGACACCGGAAGGCCAGGCGCGAGCGCTGCAACGCGCGTACACCGATGCCGGTTACGGGCCAGAAACCGTCGAGCTTGTCGAAGCGCACGGCACCGGCACCCGGGCCGGAGACATCGCCGAATTCACCGCGCTGCGCCAGGTGTTTGACGCGACCGGCCGGGCCGACCGGCAGTGGTGCGCCCTGGGCTCGGTCAAATCGCAGATCGGGCACACCAAGGCCGCGGCCGGAGCGGCCGGCCTGCTCAAGGCGGTGCTCGCGCTGCACCACAAGGTGCTGCCGCCCACGATCAAGGTTGACAAGCCCGGCGCCGGCCTGGGACTCGACGCCAGCCCGTTTTACCTTCCCACGGCGCCGCGTCCCTGGACGAGAAACGCGGACCATCCGCGCCGTGCCTCGGTGTCGAGCTTCGGTTTCGGCGGCACCAACTTCCACGTCACGCTCGAGGAGTACCGCCGGCCCAGCGGGTCGCGAGCTCGTCCCGCCTTCCGGCTGCCTGCCGCGACGGACCTCGTGCTACTCAGCGCCGCATCGCCCGGTGAACTGCTGTCCCGGGCCAGGCAACTCGAGCTGGCCGGGTCTTTCACCGAGGTGGCCCGCGAGTCGCGGCAGAGCTTCTGGCCGGGGGACGAGGCGCGGCTGGCCGTGGTGGCCGACAGCTGCTCGGATCTCGAGGCCAAGATCGCGGCCACCGCCTCGCGGATCGAGGGCGGCGAGGTGTTCTCCGCGCCGACCGGGATCCACTTCGGCGTGGGTCCGGCCGTGCCGGGCCGGGTGGGTTTCCTGTTCCCCGGGCAGGGCTCGCAGTACCTCGGCATGGGCTCAGACCTGGCCATGCACATGCCGTGGGCACAGGCGACGTGGGACCGTGCGGCGGGACTGGACCTCGGCGACGCGCCACTGCACGCAGTGGTGTTCCCGCCGCCGGTTTTCACCGATTCCGCTCGCTCGGACAACGAAGGGAGGCTGACGGCTACCGAGTGGGCGCAGCCCGCGCTCGCGGTCCATAGCGCGGCCCTGCTCAGCGTCCTCACCGAGCTGAAGCTCGTGCCGGATTGTGTCGGCGGTCACAGCTTCGGCGAGCTGACCGCCTTGCACGCGGCGGGCGCGTTCGATGCTGACACGCTGTTCAAGCTGGCCCGCAAGCGCGGCGAACTGATGCGCGACGCGTCGAGCGCTCACGGCGCCATGCTTGCCGTCGCCGCGTCGAAAGAGCAGGTGGAGGCGGCTATAGGGCAAAGTTCTGACGTCTGGCTGGCCAACCACAACGGGCCTGGCCAGGTGGTCCTGGCGGGGACACGCGAGGCGCTGGAAGCGGTCCGCGACCGGCTCTCGCCGAGCGGGATCAGGACAACCTGGCTGAACGCGTCGGCGGCGTTCCACAGCCCGCTGGTCGCGGCGGCCGCCGAACCGTTCCTTGAATTCCTCCGCGGGCAGGAGGTGCGCGGGCCGGCCAAGGAGGTATTCGGCGGGGCCGACGGACGCGTCTACACCGACGATCGCGAGGAGCTGTGCCGTCGCCTGGCCGCTCAGCTCACGACGCCGGTGCGGTTCCTCGACATGGTCGAGGCGATGTACGCCAGCGGCGTGCGCACCTTCGTCGAGGTTGGTCCCGGCGCTGTCCTGACCGGTCTGACCGGACAGATCCTCGGCGACCGCGAGCACGTGGTCACCTGTCTCGACCGCCGGGGACAGCCCGGCTTCACCGCCCTGCTCAATGGGCTCGGCCGGCTCGCCGTGGCCGGCGTCACGATGGACTACGCGGCGCTGGGCGAGTCGGGCGACTCACCAAGCGGGAAACCCGCCGGGGAAGCTCAGCGGATGACCGTCAAGATCGACGGCGGCAACTACGGTCGGCCATATCCGCCGGCGGAGCCAACCACCGCGGCCGTCAGTGCGAATGCCAGGGGTGCGAATGCCGACGCGCACGACGAGCCGGCTAACGACGAGCCGGCGGGAATCGTCCTGAGCCCGGCGCCTACCCTCCCCGCCGTATCGCAGCCGCCCGCCGACTACCGGCCGGCGTCGGCGCCGGCGCCGACCGCCTACGAGGAAACGGCCATGGTTCCAGCGAGTTCGCCCGTACCTGCCCGCGTTGACAACGGATGGCTGCGAGTCGTCGAAGCCGCCCAGCGACAGACCGCCGAAGCACACGCGGCCTTCCAGAAGGCGCTGACGGACAGTCACCTGACCTATCTGCGGATGGCTGAGGCCACGTTCGCCGGGCTGCTCGGGAACGCGACAGGCACGACGCCTCCAACGTCGCCTGAGCCTCCCGCCGCCGTTCTCCACGAGGTCACCACGCCAGCTCCCCTGCCGACCATGCCCGTCATCCCTCCGTCAGCGCCGGCCGTGCCGTTCGTCACGCCGGCCATGCCTGTCATCCCTCCGTCAGCGCCGGACGGCGGCGGCGGGTTGCTGGTGCGGCCGCGGCTGGACGCGGAGGCCGTGGGCGGCCTGCTGTTGTCCGTGGTCGCGGAGCGGACCGGTTATCCGGTGGAGATGCTGAACGTGGATATGGATCTCGAGGCCGATCTGGGGATCGATTCGATCAAGAAGGTGGAGATTCTGTCCGCGATCAGGGAGCAGGTCGGCGAGATGCCTGGCGTGGATCTGAAGGCGTTCGCCAGCCTGCGGACGCTGCGCGCGATCGCGGAAAAGACCTGCGCGCCCGTTGCGGCGATAACCGAGCCGACGATGGCGGAGGTGCCGCTGAGCCGCCTCATCCCGCGCGCGGTGGTCACGCCGCCGAGCGGGCTCACCATGCTCGGGCTCGCCGACGCTCCGGTGGCGGTGACCGACGACGGGACCGGTGTGGCGCCGGCGCTGGTGGACATCCTCGTCAACAGGGGGCTGCGCGCCGAGGTCGTGACCGACGTGCCCGCCGACACGCGTAACGTCGTCCTCCTGGACGGGCTGCGTCACGTCGCCTCTGTCGACGATGCCGTGGCGGTGAACGAGGCCGCGTTCCGCGCGGCCCGGCAGGTCGCGAGGGGCGTGCGGGCGGCCGGCGGCGTCTTCGTGACCGTGCAAGATACCCAGGGCCAGCGCAGTGATCCCGCGCGCGCGTGGCTGGGCGGACTGGGCGCCCTCGCCAGGACGGCTGAGCATGAATGGCCGCGGGCGAGCGTCAAGGCGATCGACTGCGCACGCGCCGGCCGGACGCCGGAGTGCGTGGCGGCGGCGATCGCCGAGGAGCTGATCGCGGGCGGCCCCGCCACCGCGGTCGGGCTGCGCGCCGACGGCAGCCGGGTCACGGTCACGCTGGACTCCGTTCCCGTTCCGCCCGGCCGATCCGTGATCGGCGAGAACTCGGTGATCGTCGCCACCGGTGGAGCCCGCGGTGTGACGGCGGTCGTGCTGCGCGCGCTGGCCCGCGAGTACCGGCCTAGCCTGGTGCTGCTGGGCGCGACGCCGCTGACGGACGAACCGGACTACCTGTCTGACGCGACCAATGAGGCTTCCCTCATCCGGCTGCTCGCCGGCCGTCAGCACGGCGGCATGGCCGAGATCGCCGCGGCGGCGCGGCGGGTGCTGGCCGTCCGCGAGATCAGGGAGTCGGTCCGCGAGATGGAGCGGCTGGGCGCGCGCGTCAGGTACCTGCCCGTCGATGTCAGGAACGGCGCGGCCCTGGCCGGAGCGCTGGCCGAGGTGCGCGGGAGCTGGGGTCCCATCACCGGCATCGTGCACGGCGCGGGCGTGCTCGCTGACAGCCTGATCGCGGACAAGACCGATGACCAGTTCGCGCGCGTATTCAGCACCAAGGTTGACGGGCTCCGCGCGGTGCTCGCCGCCACCGCCGATGATCCGCTCGACCTGGTGTGCGTCTTCTCCTCCATCGCCGCGTACACAGGAAACCCCGGGCAGAGCGATTACGCGATGGCTAACGAGGTACTGAACCAGGTCCTGTCCGCCGAGCGGGATAGGCGCCCCGGCTGCCTGGTCCGGGCGATCGCCTGGGGTCCCTGGGACGGCGGCATGGTCACCGAGGCGATCGCCGAGCGGTTCCGCCGTCGCGGGGTGCCGTTGATCGACCCCAGGGCGGGAGCCAGCGCGTTCGTGGCCGAACTGAGCGCGGCCGACAGCGACCCGCGGGTCATCCTCTGCGCTGGCGGCGGTGACGGACAGCTGATGCGGGCCAGGGACGGCATCGCCGGGGAAGTGGTGGTGGCCGAACCCGCCTACGCCTACCTGGCGGATCACACGGTGGCCGGCGTGCCCGTCGTGCCGGTCGCCACCGTGCTCGACTGGTTCGTCGGAGCGGCACGAGCCTGGCGTCCGGAAGCGAACGCGGTCGTGCTCCGCGACCTGCGGGTACTTAACAAGATAGCCCTGCCGAAGCTGGCTGACGGCGGGCACCGGCTCGTGCTGCGCGGCCATGAGGCCGCCGTCAGCGACGGCCTCGCGCTCGACCTTGACCTGCGCGGTGACTCAGATCTGCCGCACTACCGCGCGAGCGTGGTCACCAGCCAGCCGGCACCGGCACCCCCATGGGACGAGCCGGGAGATCTCGAGGCCCACAAACAGGTGTACGACGGCGCGACCCTGTTCCACGGGCCAAGGTTCCAGGCCATCCGCACCGCCCGGATCTCCGCCGCCGGAGCCGCGGGGGACATCGCCGGATCACGGGCCCTGGGCTGGGCCGGATCAGCGTGGCGCGTTGACCCGGCGATGGTGGACGGCGGTCTGCAACTCGCCGTGCTGTGGGCGCAGCGGGCTGGCGCCGGCCGCACCTTGCCGATGGCCGTGCGGGAGTGCCGGGTGTACCGGGAAGGAAGCGTTCCCGACGCGATCCGGTGCGTCGTCCGGGCCGGGTCCGCCAGTGACTCGGGCGCCGAATGCGACGTCGCTCTCCTGGACGCCGACGGGAAAGCCCGGGTCGAGCTGCTCGGCGTGCACCTCGTGCGCCGGCCCGATTGAGGTCGTCATGGAACGCGAGCCGATCGCGGTTGTCGGGCGGGGCTGCGTCCTGCCCGGGGCGCTTGACCCCGACACCTTCTGGGACAACATCGCGGCAGGCACGTGCAGTCTTTCGCCGGTACCGGACGGACGCTGGCGGCTGCCGGGCGGACGCCCCGGCCGCCAGGACCAGGAAAGTGCGGGCTGGGCCGAAGTAGGCGGCTACGTCCACGGGTTTGACCAGGCGTTCGATCCGGGCGGGTTCGCCGCCGACGCCGGACAGATCGTGCGGCTCGACCCGCTGTACCGCTGGGTGCTGCACGCCGCCAGGCAAGCGCTGCGGGAAGCGGGCCAGCAGGCCGCGCCGTCCATGCCCGCGCCTCGCACCGGCCTGGTACTCGGCAACCTGTCTTACCCGTCCGCCGGGCTGACCCGCTTCGCCGAGCGGATCTGGCGAGACGGCCAGCCCGGCGACGACACCGATCCCAGGGAGCGGTTCTCTTCCGGGCTGCCGGCCCACTTCGCGGCGCGGGCGCTCGGCCTTGGCGCGGGAGGTTTCGCGCTCGACGCGGCCTGCGCTTCTTCGCTGTACGCGGTTAAGCTCGGCTGCGACCGGCTGCACGACGGAACCGCCGACCTGATGCTCGCCGGAGCGGTTACCTGCCCGGACGATCTGCTGATCCACAGCGGATTCCGCGCGCTGTCGGCGATGAGCCGTACCGGGCGCAGTCGCCCGTTCCACCGCGGGGCCGACGGACTGGTGCCAGGCGAAGGGGCCGTCCTGGTCGCGCTGATGCGCCTGCCCGACGCGATCTCGGCAGGCGCGCGGATCCTTGGCGTGATCCGCGCCGTCGGGCTGTCCAACGACGGGCAGCGCGGCGGTCTGCTCGCCCCGGACGAGGACGGTCAGACCCGTGCGATGCGGCTCGCTTACGAGGCCGCGGGTGTCCCGCCTGAAACCGTCTCGCTGCTCGAATGCCACGCCACGGGAACCCGGGTCGGGGACAGTGTCGAGGCCCGCGGCGCGGCCCGGATATTCGGCGAGAGCAAGGACCTTCCCGTCGGCTCGGTGAAGTCCAACGTCGGGCACCTGCTGGCCGCCGCCGGCGGAACGGGGCTGCTCAAGGTCCTCGGTGCGATGCGCGCTGGGGTACGCCCGGCCACCCTCGGCGCGGATGATCCCATCGAGGAGTTCGACGGGACCCCGCTGCGGGTGCTGACCGATCCCGAGGACTGGCCGGGCGCGCGCCGCGCCGCGGTCAGCGCGTTCGGATTCGGCGGCGCGAACGCGCACCTCGTCATCGATGCCTGGGAAGCCGCCACCCCCGTCCGGTCGACCGGCCGTCGCCCGGCTCCGGCCGCGGACGGCTCGGTCGCCATCACCGCGATCGGGGCCAGAGTCGGCGACGGCGCGGACGCGGAAGATTTCCGCGAAGCGGTGCTGCTCGGACAGCAGCGGCCAGGCCCTCGCGCCTGGATCGACGCATCGCTCACGGGCCTGCGATTCCCGCCCGTCGACCTGGAAAGCGCGCACGCGCAACACGTTCTCGTCCTGGAAGCGGCCAGGGAGGCCGCCCGCGGGGTCCGGTTGCCGCGCGAGCGGACCATGGTCATCGTCGGCATGGGCGTCGATCCCGAGGTGGCACGCTACGCCGCGCTGCGCAGAGCCCCCGGCGCACCGGACTCAGGAACCGCGGTGCCGCCGCTGACGGCTTCCGGCGTTCTCGGCACGATGCCGAACCTGGTCGCCAACCGGATCAACATGCAGCTCGATCTGGCCGGCCCCGGCTTCACGGTTTCGGCCGAAGAAACGTCCGGCCTGGTCGCCCTCGAACTCGCGAGCCGCGCGCTGCGGGCCGGCGAGGCAGACGCCGTCCTGGTGGGGGCGGTGGACTTGTCCTGCGAGCAGGTCCATCAGGCCGCCTTGCGCGAGCTGGGCCGGGAACGGCGTCCCGGTGACGCGGCCGTGGTCTTGGTGCTCAAGCGGTTGGCCGACGCGCGTAGTGACGGCGACCCGGTGATCGCCGTGCTCGACGACCCGCCCGCCATCCCGCCCCAGAACGGATTGGCCGTCGGTGACGGCGATGGTCCTGGCCAGTTCGACCCGGCCGGGCTGTTCGGCACGGCGCACGCGGCGCACGGTCTCGTCCTGGTGGCCGCGGCGGCTACCGCGGCACGCCACCGGGTCCTGCCGCGGACCGACGGCCCGGCCGTCCCCGTGCCGGGCGACCTGACCGCGGTGGCCACCGTGCGACCGCTCGGCGGGCCGCCGATGAGCGTGGCGCTTCGCCGGGATGGCCCGGCGCAGCCATGGGCCGCCGGCCCGGCGCCCTCCTTGCACGTCTACTCGGGTGCGGACCGCCAGGAGGTGGTGCGGGCGCTCGCGGCGGGCCATGAGTCGACGGCAGGCCCCGCGCGGCTCGCGGTCATCGGCGGCGCCGGCGAGCCGCTCGCCGCGCGGGCGGAGGCCGCTCGGCAGTGGCTGACCTCGGGCGGGCCGCGGCCGGGCGGTATCGCGTACCGCGACGCTCCGCTGGGCGGGGAGGTCGCCTTCGTGTTCACCAACGGCTCGGCGGCGTACCAGGACATGGGCACCGAACTGGCCCTGGCCTTCCCTGCCATCGGCGCCGTCGCGGACCAGAATGAGTCCAGAACACCCGGTGTGCTGGACCAGATCTGGAGTGCCGCGCGCCTTGGCGCCGCGCACGTCAAGGTCAGCCGCGGCGTCCTGGGGATCGCGCCCGCCGCCGCCATCGGGTACTCCTCGGGAGAGTCGGCCGCGCTCGCGGCCCTCGGAGCGTGGACCGACACCCGCGCGCTGCACGCCGACCTGCGTGCCAGCGAGCTGTTCACGAGCGGCTTGACCGGTGAGTTCAACGCCGTGCGGCGTGCTTGGCGGCGACTAGGCATAGCCGGCCGCCGCTGGGCGAGCTTCCTCGTCAGTGCGACGCCGGACCGGATCGCCGCGGTGCTGGCCGACGAGGCGGCGGTCCACCTGATGGCGGTCTGCGCGCCAGATGCCTGCGTCGTCGGCGGTGAGGCGACAGCGTGCGAGGTGGCGCTGGATCGGCTGGGCGCGGAACGGTTCGCCCTCGGCTACGAGATCGCGGCGCACGCGCCAGAACTCGCCGAGGTGCGAGAGGAGTACCGGCGGCTGCACCTGCGGCCGACCCGGGACGTACCGGGTGTCCGGTTCTACAGCGGCGCCACGGGAGACTCCTACACCGCGACCGCCGAGCGTGCGGCCGACGCCATACTGGCCCAGGCACTCGGCACGGTGGACTTCGTCCGGGTCATCGAACGGGCCTGGGCCGACGGGGTCAGGGTGTTCATCGAACACGGACCGCAGGGCCAGTGCACCGGCTGGATCCGCCGCGTCCTCGACGGACGCGATCATCTGGCCGTGGCCCTCGACGCGCCTGGCGGCCGCGGCCTGCGCCAGATGTGCCTGGCCGTGGCCGAACTGGCCGCCGCGGGTGTGCCGGTCGACACCGCGGCGTTCTTCGGCCACCTGGGCCAGGCGGCGGGCCGGAAGGAGCAAGCGGACCTGTCACCCGCGGTCATCCGGCTGCCCGCGCACCCGCCCGCGCTCCGACTGCCCCAGGAACAGCCGCCGCTGCCGGCGGTCGCGACGCTCTTGGCCCGCCAGTGGGAGCAGGTGTCCTCGCTGCACAAAGACTTCCTGACCAGGCAGGCCGAGGCCCACGCGCGATTCCTGCGAATGAGCGGGCAGGCGATCACCGGCCTGACCCAGGCGATGGCGACCGGCGGCACGCGCACCGGAGGCACGCCGCCGCCGCGGGTTCCCGCGGGGCGATCACTCCCCGGTCCGAGGTTCGGCCGCGCCGAGCTTGAGCGGCTGGCGGTCGGCAAGATCTCCGAACTGTTCGGGCCGATGTTCGCCGTTCAGGACGACCGTCGACGGCAGACCCGGATGCCGGCACCGCCGCTGCTGCTGGCGGACCGTGTCACCGGCATCGAAGGTGCGGCCGGTTCGATGGGGACCGGCACGATATGGACGGAGACCGATGTCGGTCTTGACGCCTGGTACCTGGACCATACCGGGCGCATGCCGGCCGGGATCATGATCGAGGCCGGGCAGGCGGACCTGCTGCTTATCAGCTGGCTCGGAGTGGACCTGCGGACCCGCGGTGACCGCGTCTACCGGCTGCTCGGCTGCGAACTGACCTACCACGCCAGCCCGGTCGAGGCCGGCGCCACATTGCGCTACGAGATTTCCATCGACCGGCATGCCGAGCAAGACGACATCCGGCTGTTCTTCTTTCACTATGACTGCTACGTCGGTGACGACCTGGTGATGACCGTCCGCGACGGGCAGGCCGGGTTCTTCACCGACGACGAGCTGGCCGACACGACCGGCGTCCACTGGGATCCGGGACAGGAAGGTCCGGGAGCCGGACAGGTCGTCCCGCCCAGGCGGAACGTGCCCGCCCGCCGGTACGGGAAAGACGCGATCCGTGCCTTCGCTGACGGTCGCCCCGTCGACTGTTTCGGGCCGGGATGGCGCGCCACCCAGGCCCACGTGCGGACCCCGCGAATCAGCGACCGGCGGTTGCTGCTCATCGACGAGGTGTCCGATGTCGATCCGGCCGGCGGGCCGTGGCAGCGCGGCTACCTGCGCGCCGAGACGGCGGTGCGCGCCGACGACTGGTTCTTCGCCGGGCACTTCAAGAACGATCCGTGCATGCCGGGCACGCTGATGTTCGAGGGCGGGCTCCAGGCGATGGCGTTCTACCTCGCCGCGCTGGGGTTCACGGTGGACAACGACGGCTGGCGGTTCGAGCCCGTCGCGGAACAGGACTGCCAGCTGCGCTGCCGGGGCCAGGTGAGCCCTACGTCCCGCAACATCGTGTACGAGGTCTTCGTCAAAGAGCTCACCGCCGACCCCTTCCCGACCCTGTACGCGGACGTGCTCGGCACGGTCGACGGGGTTAAGGCGTTCCACGCGCGCCGGGCTGGCCTGCGGCTCGTCCCCGACTGGCCGCTGGACTACTGGCGTAAGCTCGGCCCTCCGGCGGTCCAGCCGACGGGCACCCCGGTGCCGTTGGCGGTGCTTGGCGGCCTGCGGGGAGCGGACCATCCGGTTGACCACGACCGTGCCGCGCAGGCTGGCGGGGTCCGTCAGGATTACGCCGCGCTGCTCAGCTACGCCTGGGGGCGTTTCGGTAGCGCGATCGGACCGACGCTGGCGCGGTTCGACGGTGGCCGCCGCGCTCCCCGGCTGCCAGGGCCGCCGTATCACTTCATGACGAGGGTCATCGCGATCGACGGGCCACTGGGCGGGATGCGCGTGGGCAGTGCGGTGACCGCGGAATACGACGTCCCCGATCGAGCCTGGTACTTCGAGCAAAATGACGCGGACGTGATGCCGTTCGCCGTTCTGATGGAGATAGCGCTCCAGCCTTGCGGCTGGCTGGCCATGTACGCGGGAAGCGTCCTCGAATCGGCGACCGACCTGCGGTTCAGGAACCTCGACGGGACAGGAACGGTGCTCAGCGAGGTTGGTCCCGACACGCTTGCCGTACGGACCCGGGCGGAATTGCTCGACATCTCGCGATCCGACGCCATGATCATCGAGACCTTCGCGGTCGATTGCACCGTGGTCGGCGGCCCCGCCGACGGCACGCGGATCTTCACGCTCAGGACGTCGTTCGGATTCTTCCCCGCGGACATGCTGGAGCAGCAGGTTGGCTTGCCGAGCTCCGCCGCGGACCGGTCGTGGCTGGAGCGGCCATGTGACCGGGCCGCCGAACTGCGGGGGGCCCCCGACCCCGCCAGCCAGCCGCGGCTGGCCGGTCCCATGCTGCTCATGCTCGACCGGATCACCGGCTACTGGCCCGATGACGGCGAGGCAGGACTCGGCCGGCTGCGCGCGGAGAAGGACGTCGACCCGGGCGAGTGGTTCTTCAAAGCGCACTTCTTCACCGATCCGGTCCAGCCGGGTTCGCTCGGGGTCGAAGCGATGTGCCAGCTGTTGCGGTGGTACCTCATCGAGCGCGGCATGGCCGCCGACGTGCCGCGTCCCCGGTTCGAGCCGGTGCTGACGGGGCACCAGCTGACCTGGAAATACCGGGGCCAGGTGGTGCCCGCGAACGAGCGGATCACCATCGAGATGGAGATCACAGAACTAGCCGAGGACGAACGCGGCAGGTACGCGATCGCGACCGCGTGGCTGTGGGTGGACGGCCTGCGTATCTACCAGGTTCGCGATCTCGGGATGCGGGTCGCGGCAGGGAGGAGGCTGAACCCGTGATCAAGCAGACACTGAAGTACTACCAGCAGCTCGCCGCCGAGGTCCCGGGCCTGCGGACCGTGGCGGTCAGCGAGCCGGACGCGCTCAGCGCGGCGAAGGAACTGCACGCGCGGACCTACCGCCGGGTGGGCATCCAGCCACCGGAGGCCATGACGGCGCAGGGGCATATCGGGCTGGCGTTCGACCCGTCCCAGACGCACGCTCAGTATTTCAGCGTGCAGGATGTCCGGAACGGCGGGGGCGGAGCGCGGACCGTCGCGGCGGTGCGCGTGATCCTCGCCGACCCGGATTCCGGACTCGACTCGTTCCCCATGTTCCATGAAAAGCGGCCGCTGTACCCGCGCTACCGCGCACTGCTCGAAGCGCTCGACCCGGCCACCTGCGGGGAGATATCGGCCCTCGTGCGCGAGCCAGGGACGAACGGCAAGGCGTCGCTCATGCTGTACCGGGCGGTGTGGCATTACGCGCTGAGCCAGCGCTACTCGTATCTGCTCGTGTTGTGCAAGGCGCGCCTCTACCGCCGCTGCAAGGTCATTTTCGGAAACTCCTGGATCCGGGTCGGGCCCGGCTACGACCGCCTCGCGAACATCCGTGAGATCCCGGTGGTCATCGACATCAGCGGCTCGCTGGACGAGGCGCTCACCCTGAGCCGCGTCAACCCGGTGAAGCGCCGCATCAAGCTGAAGGCGCTGCAGTTCTTCCTGCGCGGCTTGCCCGAGGACGTGATCTCGCCCGCGCACCGGGCGAAGCTCGACCGGTACCGCCTCCAGACAGCCCCCCCGCGTTAGCGCGGAGCCGGCCTTGTTCCTGTCAGGCGCGACCTCCCTTCGAACGGATCCTGGGTCGCAGTCGCCGGGCCGTCTGCGTGCGGGGTGCTTCGGCATCCGCCAGCGCGGTCAGCTGGTCGAGGAACGGGCCGACTCGAAGTCCTTCCTGGGCTTTGTGCCGGAACGGGCTGTCCGGGTTCACCGTGTAGCGGGTGCGCCGCCCGATCCGGGTCCGGCTGAGGTAGCCCGCGGCCTCCAGGTCGGCCACGATCGCCTGGACGGTGCGTTCTGTGAGGCCGACCAGCGGGCTGATATCGCGGATCCGGGCGTCTGGGTTGCGGGCAATCTCCACGAGCACGTGCCCGTGTCCGGTCAAGAGCGTCCATGACCCGCCGCTCCCGTCGTCGTGGCTCACGTCTCCAGCATAGAACGCACGTATGATTTGACGCGACATAAAAAGCATGAGATTTTTCTCGTGTTTATATTGACAGGTCTGCGGCCGTGAGCCGATCCTGGTACTGCGCTGACTGGGAGGTGACGCAGATGCATGACGACGGCAGGAGCGGTGAGTACAATCCTGGGAGCGCGCTGCGTGTCTCTGTCACGGCGGGGGATGCCGGGCCGGTCCTCGTTCTGGCCGGCGAGGCGGACGTCACCAACGCCGAGCGGCTCAGGGACGCGGTGAGCGCTCAGCTAGCCAGCGGGGCGTTGTATCTGACGATCGACGCGACAGGACTGAGCTACGCGGACTCCAGCGCGATAGGGATCTTGGCCGGAACGGGGAGGACTCTGAAAGAGCTCGGGGGCGGCCTGGTCCTGCTTCGCCCGCAGGATGGGGTGCTCAGGACGCTGACGCTGCTAGAGGTGGACCGCGTGATTACCATCCACGCCGCAACCGACCGGGCGCACAAGCCTGATCGCGGTGCCGGGGACAGCCCCTGGGTTGGTCCGGGCCACTTAGCCGGGCTACTGTGCCCCAATGCCCACCGCACTAGCGATTCACGCCCACCCAGACGATGAGGCCTTCGCGAACGGCGGGCGGCTGCGACAGCTAGCTGATCAGGGGTACAGGGTCGTCGGCGTGATCGCCACGGCCGGTGAGGCCAGCGAATTGCCCGCGGCCGGATCGCTGACGCAAGCACGGCGTCGCCGGATCGCGAAGTACGAGCGAGCGCTGGCGATCTTGGGCGCCACATCGTGGACGTGGCTCGAAACCGGCGCCGAATGGGTTGACGCGACCGAGGGCCCGCGCGTCGCCAATGCCAGCCCCGAGCGGGCCCGGCGCGCGGTGGCGCGGCTGATCGACGAGTATTCGCCCGCCACGATCCTCACCGTGGGCTCTGACGGACTGACCGGGCATCCAGACCACGTCGCGATCGCCCGCGCCGTGATCGCGGTGACGGGGGAGCGTGCCGTGCCCGAGGGCGTGTGGGGTGCGCGACTCAGTCGTGACGACGTCCGCGCCGGCACGAGCCTGGCGTCGCTTTACGCTCGCGAAAGGCCGGTCGGATCAGGGCGACTCCCTCCTGCTCCGCGCGATCTACGACGCCGAAGGCTGGCGTGCGGAACGGTACGAGCGCCTCGGTCCATGAACCCCACCACGTCCCGAACGACCACAAGGCGAACGCGAACCCCGACACGAACTCGGTGGTCGCCCGCACGACCGGGATATCGGCGGGAAGGTTGAGCAGGATGCTGGCCGGCACGGCGTAGGTCAGCAGCAGCCAGACTGCGGGGGCGATGGCGGCCAGGATCGCGGTGGTCAGCGGATGCCCGGCGAAGGCGAACCGGACCCCGAGCACGCCCAGGCCGGCGGTCACGGTGAAGAACCCGAATACCCGTTCCGGATCCTGGAAGTCCGCGGCCACATTCGAGCGAAAGCGCGGCTACGCGCCCCCACGGAGCGCGGCGGCCCGGCAGCGGTGCTCACGGACGCGATTGTCCACCTATCTGAGACGGCTGGTAAGGGACGCCAATCCTGCGACCTCAGTGGGGCGCGTCTCCCCGGGCTGCTCTCGCAGTATCTGTGGTGGCAGAAACCACCTGGCCGCCTCCCGGCCTTGGTCGCAAATACCTCAACAGACCGATGTTTCCCGGCTCCGTCCAGCGCCCGCCCGGCTGTGCGAAACCGGTACCTGAGGCAGACGGCACGCCTCCGTTCGGGACAATAAAACAACG
>Ga0187808_10000028_pt1 | contig 27262 bp, 20 predicted proteins | sample NC_wetland_sal_i_5_FD_132427 | JGI IMG/M metagenome (GOLD analysis project Ga0187808, IMG submission 132427) | Wetland sediment microbial communities from Neuse River Estuary, North Carolina, USA - ASW_3 | ecosystem: Environmental > Aquatic > Freshwater > Wetlands > Sediment | place: USA: North...
ATCCACGTCGACCCGAGGTTCACCCGCACCAGCGCGCACGCCGACCTGCACGTGCCGATCAGGGCCGGGGCCGACATCGCGTTCGTCGGCGGCCTCATCAACTACGTCCTCACCAACGAGAAGTACTTCCGCGATTACATGCTCGCGTACACCAACGCGGCCACGATCCTGACCGAGGACTACGCGGACACCGAGGACCTTGACGGCGTTTTCTCCGGGTTGGACCGCGAGAACCGCGTGTACGAGTGGGACACCTGGCAGTACTGCCGCGAAGCGGTCCGCCCGGCCGTCGGCGAGCGCAGCCCCGCGCTGACGCGCGGCGAGTTGCGCCAGCTACGGCGAGCCGCCCGCGGTGAGAGGCACGGGTGCGGCGGGGCCGCGGCGGAGTCCGCTCCGGACACCGACGAGACGCTGCAGCATCCGCGGTGCGTGTTCCAGGTCCTCAAGCGGCACTTCGCGCGCTACACGCCGCAGATGGTCGCCGAGGTCGCCGGGGTGCCAGAAGAAACCTTCCGCAAGGTCTGCGAGCTGGTTACCAGGAACTCGGGCCGGGACCGGACCACCGCGTTCGTCTACAGCCTGGGCTGGACTCAGCACACGGTCGGCGTCCAGTACATCCGGACGGCGGCGATCCTGCAGCTGCTCCTGGGCAACATGGGCCGGCCGGGCGGCGGGATCATGGCGCTGCGCGGGCATGCGTCGATTCAGGGCTCGACCGACATCCCGACCCTGTTCGACATGCTGCCCGGCTACCTGCCCATGCCGCATGTGCACGGCAACGACGACCTCGACACCTACATCGCCGCCGAGACCGTGACCGGCGGATTCTGGGCCAATACCCGGGACTACATGGTCAGCCTGCTCAAGGCGTACTGGGGCGATGCCGCCACGGCGGACAACGACTTCTGCTACGGCTACCTGCCCCGGCTCACCGGCAGCCATAGCACGTACGAGACCGTTCTGGAGCAGCTCAACGGCAGGTGCGTCGGATACTTCCTGTTCGGCCAGAACCCGGCCGTGGGTTCCGCGAACGCTCGTATGCAGCGGCTGGGGATGGCGAACCTGGACTGGCTGGTAGTCAGGGACCTGTCTCTCATCGAGTCCGCCACGTGGTGGAAGAACGGTCCCGAGATAGAAACAGGCGAGCTGCGCACCGAGGACATCAGGACCGAGGTGTTCTTCCTGCCGGCCGCCGCGCACACGGAGAAGGACGGCAGCTTCACCAACACCCAGCGGATGCTGCAGTGGCATCACACAGCGGTTGAGCCGTCAGGGGATGTCCGCAGCGACCTGTGGTTCACATTCCACCTGGGGCGTCGCATCCGGCAAAAGCTGGCGGAATCCACCGACGAGAATGACCGGCCGGTGCTCGACCTCACCTGGGACTACCCGCTCAAGGAGCCGCTGGACGAGCCCGACGCGGAGGGCGTGCTCGCCGAGGTCAACGGGCGGGCCGCCGACGGCACCGCGCTCTCAAGCTATACGGAGCTGCGCCACGACGGCTCAACGTCCTGCGGCTGCTGGATCTATTGCGGGGTATACGCGCACGGCGTGAACCAGGCCGCACGCCGCACGCCCGGCAAGGAGCAGAACTGGGTAGCCAACGAGTGGGGCTGGGCCTGGCCCGCCAACCGGCGTGTCCTGTACAACCGGGCCTCCGCGGACCCGGAAGGCAAGCCGTGGAGCGAACGCAAGGCGCTGGTCTGGTGGGAGGCCGCCAGCCAGCGCTGGACCGGCCACGACATCCCCGATTTCATCGCGGACCGGCCCCCGGACTACGTGCCTCCCGAAGACGCGACCGGGGTTGCGTGCATTTCCGGGACCGACCCGTTCATCATGCAGACGGATGGCAAGGGATGGCTGTTCGCGCCGTCCGGGTTGGTCGACGGCCCGCTCCCGGCCCACTACGAGCCGCAGGAGTCCCCGTTCAGCAACCTTTTCTACGGTCAGCAGCACAACCCCGTGCGGGAGATCATCACCCACCCGCGAAACCGGTACCACCCAAGCGGGAACCAGCCGGGCGCGGAGGTGTTCCCGTACGTAGCGACAACCTACCGGCTGACCGAGCACCACACCGCCGGCGGCATGTCACGGTTCCTGCCCTACCTGGCCGAACTGCAGCCGGCGTTCTTCTGCGAAGTGTCGCCAGAGCTCGCCGCCGAGCGCGGCCTTGAGCACACCGGCTGGGCGACGATCATCACCGCGCGCAACGCGATCGAGGCCCGGGTGCTTGTCACCGAACGGATTCGGCCGCTGCGGATGCGGGACAGGGTGGTGCATCAGATCGGCCTGCCCTGGCACTGGGGTCCGAACGGGATCACGACCGGGGACGCCGCCAACGAATTGATGCACCTGTCCCTCGACCCGAACGTGCACATTCAAGAGGACAAGGCGTTCACCTGCGACATCCGCCCAGGTCGCCGACCGCGGGGGCCCGCGCTTCTGGACCTCGTCCAGCAGTATCAGGAGCGTGCGGGGATCACCGACAAGACCGGAACAGGGGAGTGAGCGTGAGCACACACGTCGGAGCGGCCTTCGCCAGCGGCCCGGCCGACGCGGCGGGCGGGCTTGACCCCGCTGCCCGCTCAGGCTATGCCGACCATCCGCCGCGGATGGGATTCTTCACCGACACGTCGGTGTGCATCGGCTGCAAAGCATGCGAGGTCGCGTGCAAGGAATGGAACGCCGTCCCGGAAGACGGGATCGAGCTGACCGGCATGTCGTACGACAACACGCGGAGCCTGGGCGCCTCGACCTGGCGGCATGTCGCGTTCGTCGAGCAGATCACCAAGCCAGGTGAATCGCGGTGGCTGATGTCCAGCGACGTATGCAAGCACTGCACCGAGTCGGGCTGCCTGGACGTCTGCCCCACCGGCGCGCTGATGCGCACCGAGTTCGGCACCGTGGTGGTCCAGGACGACGTCTGCAACGGCTGCGGCTACTGCGTCTCGGCGTGCCCGTTCGGCGTCATCGACCGGCGGCAGAGCGACGGCGGAGCGCACAAGTGCACGCTGTGCTACGACCGGATCGGCGACGGCCTGACCCCGGCTTGCGCCAAGGCCTGCCCGACCGAGTCCATTCAGTTCGGCCCGCTCGACGAACTGCGCGAGCGCGCGGCGCTCCGGCTGGAAGACCTGCACGAGGCGGGCGTCGCCGACGCCAGGCTCTACCTCAACGACCCGCAGGATGGCGTCGGCGGCGGCGGCGCGTTCTTCCTGCTTCTCGACGAGCCGGAGGCCTACGGCCTGCCGCCCGACCCGATAGTCACGACCCGCGACCTGCCCCGGATGTGGCGGCACGTCGCGACCGCGGCAGCCACGCTGGCCGCCGCCGCCCTGCTGTCCGGCCTGGGGCGGCAGTCGTGACAACAACCCGTGCCCGCAAGACCGGCGGCGAGCCGATAGTCGTACCTGCCGCGGACTTCCGGTCCTACTACGGCCTGCCCGTCATCAAGGAAACGGTGTGGGGCGTACCGGAGGTGCCCGGCTACCTGTTCCTCGGCGGGCTCGCTGGAGCCTCCTCGGCGCTCGCGGCCAGCGCGGACCTGTCCGGCTACCCCGTGCTGGCCCGGACGTCCAAGACGGCCGCCGTGACGGCGATCGGCCTATCCCTCGTCGCCCTGGTCAAGGACCTGGGCCGTCCCAAGCGGTTCCTGAACATGCTGCGGGTCTTCAAGCCCACGTCTCCGATGAGCGTCGGAACCTGGATACTCTCCGCCTACAGCCCCGCCGCCGGCGTGGCCGCCGCCTCCGCCCTCACTGGCCTGCAACCCGCGATCGGCCGTGCCGCGACCATCGCCGCCGCCATCACGGGCCCTGGGGTGGCCGCTTACACGTCCGCGCTGCTCGCCGACACCGCCGTCCCCGCCTGGCACGACGCGCACAGGGAACTGCCGTACCTGTTCGTCAGCTCGGCGGCGACCGCGGCCGGCGGCCTCGGCCTGGCGCTGGTGCCGCCGCGCGAGGCCGCCCCCGCCAGGAACCTGGCCACGATGGGCGCCGGCGCCGAGCTCATCGTCAAGGGCCTGCTGCTGCGCCGGCTCGGCCCGGTGGCCGAGCCGTACCAGTCCGGCCGCGCGGGCCGCATGATGGAGGTGGCCGAGATCCTGACCGCGGCCGGCCTGACCGCGGCGGCGCTAGGCGGCAGGAACCGGCTGGTCGCGGCCGCCGCGGGCACCGCCCTGGTGGCCTCGTCCGCCTTCACCAGGTTCGGCATCTTCTTCGCGGGCCGCGAATCAGCCCGCGACCCCCGCTACACAGTCGCCCCGCAACGGGAACGGCTCCGTCAGCGCCGGGAAGGCAGCCTGCCGGCTAGCCCACCGGCGCCTTCAGGCGAGCCAGCGGCGCCCGGTCACCCGCCGCGAGACCGGCCTTGACCACGGGAATGCCTAGGCCGTCCTCGAACTGCACTGACGGAACCACCCCGAGTTCCCTGCGCAGCAGCGCTTGGTAAGCCAGGTAAATGCGCCGGGCCTCGGTCAGATTCCCCTCGGCCACGTGCGCTCTGATGAGCGTCCGGTGCGCACTTTCCCTGAGCGGCTCGGCGCAAGTCGCCAGCATCGCTGCCTCGATCGCGTCCGCGAAGCGCCCTGCGGCGGCCAGCCTCTCGCTGAGCGCTTCAAGCGCGTGCAGGATCCGCTGCCTGACGCGCTCGCGCTCGATGAGCGCCCAATCCTCGTAGAACCCAGGGAGCAGGTTCAGGGCGTCTGACACCGACGGCGGGATGGCCATGTCCTGCGTGTCGGGCCGGCCCTCGATCAGGCTGGTGGCCCACCGTTCCATGGCGTGCAGGTCCACCAGCACGTCGGCGGCGAGCGCCAGCGACCATTTGTCTGCGACGACGACATCGATCCCGGCCCGGCGAAGCCGCCATAGCGCGGACCGGAGATTGCCGGCCGCTCTTTCCTCGTCGCCGAGGGGCCACATGGCGCCGGCCGCCTGACGGCGTTCGACGCGCCTGCGTCGCAGGGCGACGAAGGTCAGCAGTTGCTTGCTTCCTTCAGGCACATCCCGGCGTTCCTGACCCACCGTCACATAAGGGCCGGCGAACAGGTGCACCACTGTAGCGTTCAGGTACTCACGGTCACGGAATGGCTGATCCACGCGATGAATGTCCATGACTCCCCCCGGGAGTGCACCCCTTCGTTGCGACCATACGCACCGCAACGTCACCCGCCTGTCACCACACAGCGGCAGATGCCGCGAAAAAAGTAACTGTCACATTCTTAAGAGAAAAATTAGTATTCGGAACGAAAGGTTGTTTCACCCGTCCCAAACGGCATAAGCGTCCCAGGTAAACCGGCCACCACATGAGCCACACTGCCAGCAGTCGCCGCACTTCGACCGCCGGGCCGCATGACTACCCTGTGACCAGGCCCTTCACATGGGAGTTGCCGTTCGAGGTGAGGATCCACGCTGACATCGATTGTGCCACGTGCCGCAATAGGCAGGTAGGGGTCGTATTGAAATAGCCCGGCCCGGTATCGCAAGCAACGTCTACGATGTCGTGACGGTCGAGTGACAGGTCGGCCCTACCGTGATCTCGCGCGCGCTCTCACATGCAGACAACAGCCGGCCGGCCGCTGGGGAGACACCATGACTGTCACGACCTCCTATCCGGGCATCTACATCGAAGAGTTGCCCAGCCTTAATTACTCGGTCACCGCAGCGCCGACTTCCGTCACGGTCTTCGTGGGCTACACACATCCGTTCCGGACGAATCCGGGCAATTTTGGCACTCCGGTGGAGATCAACAGCTTCAGCGATTACCAAGCGAACTTCGGAGGGTTCTTCGAGCTGAACCCATGGCTGCCCGACTACGTCGGCAACGCCGTCTATCAGTTCTTCCAGAACGGCGGGACCGACGCATGGGTCGTCGGGCTGCGGACAAGCGGTTTCGTCGACGCGAACGGCAATCCCGTCAATACCCCCGCTGGCAATCAGGTGACGCTCAGTCCGGCAGCGATCACGTTCGACATGTCTCCGGCGGCGGCACCGGGTACGGTGACCGTCACGCTGACCGCGCAGGAACCCGGTGGAATTGATCCCAACAACAACAATGTCCTCTCGGGAATAGGCACGCAGGCCCAGCTGGCGAACCGGCGGAAGTCGAATCCGGCTGGTCAGGATTTCGACCTCGCCGATATCGTCATCACGCACGGCACTAGCGCGGAGACCTATCGGGCGGTGCCCGCGCCGAACATCGCGACCGCGCTCAGTCAATCGGCATTGGTCACCGTCACGGTGACTCCGGCCGCGGCGGGCGATCAGCCGGGCTCCTTCCCCGCCGCACTACCAAACAACGGCGATCTCGCCTATGCACAGGCCCCGCCGCCGAACTCAACCCTGGTCAACACCGGCGACTATTCGGCCGTCTTCGCCGCCGGCGGTCCTCTCGACGTGGACGTGAAGATCTTCAACCTCATGGTGCTCCCGGGCATCTCGCCGGTCAGCGACCAGCAGAGCGCGGTGCTGTCCGAGGCCCTGGCCTTTTGCGAGCAGAAGAGGGCGTTCTTCATCATGGACGCCCCGCCGAACGCGACGACGAGCGGTGTGGGGCCGGCGCCGAGCGGGACACCGCTGGGCACGCCGGCCCGGGTGACCATGGACGACTTCTGGAACGACCGGACCGCGCAGGCGCCGCCCCCGGTCAGCCCGAACGGCGCCATCTACTTCCCCTACCTGCAGACCATCGATCAGGTCACCCAGCAACCGATGAACGCACCGCCCAGCGGCTACGTCGCGGGCATCTTCGCGCAGGAGGACGCCGCGGTGAGCGTCGGCAAGGCGCCCGCGGGCCTGGAGACGACGCTCCTGGGGACGACGGGTGTCGTCCCGTGGGGCCGGATGACCGACCTGCAGCAGGGCGTGCTCAACCTGGATGGGGTGAATTGCCTGCGCGAATTCCCCGGCCTTGGCTCGCCCGTCGTCTTCGGCGCGCGCACACTGGTGTCCGCTAACCCGGCCTTCCAGCAATGGAAGTACGTTCCGATCAGGCGAACCGCGCTGTTCCTCGAGCAGTCCCTGTACAACAGCCTCGGTTGGGCTGTGTTCCAGCCCAACGACACCCCACTGTGGAGTGCCCTGACGCAGGAGGTCGAGGCATTCATGCTGACCCTGTTCCGGCAGGGCACCTACTTCCAGGGCAGCACGCCATCCGAGGCGTTCCTAGTGCAGTGCGACAGCACAACCACGACCCCGACGGACCAGCAAAATGGCGTCGTCAACATCCTCGTTGGGTTCGCGCCGCTGAAGCCTGCCGAGTTCGTGGTGATCAAGATCGCCCAGCTAGCGGGTCAGACCCAGTCCTGAGGAACCGGTCATGCCAATATTCAGCGTAAATACCAACCGCTTCGATCCGTACAAGAACTACCGCTTCCTCGTGTACTTCGGGACCAGTTCCACCGCCGTCGCGGCGGTCAGCAAGGTGACCGCGCTGAAACGCTCGTCCGATCCTATCGATTACCGGGAGGGCGGCAACGCGATCATCCTGAAGGGCCTGGGCCGGATGAAGTACGAGCCGATCACCATGGAACGCGGCATAACGTTCGACTCAGATTTTGAGGACTGGGCCAACGCCGCTCAGGTCCTTAATCTCGGCTCGCCTTCCACGTCCTTGGCCAACCTCCGCAAGGAGATCCGCATTGTGCTGCTGAACGAGGCCGCTCAGCCAGTTCATCAGTATAAGGTGCACCGCTGCTGGGTCTCGGAATTCCAGGCGCTGCCGGATCTCGACGCGGGCCAGAACGCCATCGCGATTGAACATATCAAGATCGAGAACGAGGGATGGGAACGGGATCCAAGCGTGACTGAGCAAAAGGAGCCGTAGCCGTGCTCCCGGTCAGCGGGGTAAGCCTTCGCGTGCGGGAGGCGACCGGGGCGGACGAGCTTGTCGTGCTCGAGCCGGGCCGCTCTCCTGTCGCCACGCTCGTGGCACTGGCCAGTCGTATCGTAACCGGCTCCGCGGGGGAGTCACTCGCCTGGGCGGAACTGCCCGCAGCCGACGTGGGGGCGGTAGCGCTAATTATCCGTCAGGCGTGGCTCGGCGAGCGGATCAGCACGGACGCCCACTGCCCCGATCCGGTCTGCCGTGAGCGCATGGACGTCGCGTTCTCGATTCCCTCTTATATCGCGCACCACCGGCCCAGGCGATTTTCCGGTCTGCAGGCGGGCCATCAGGCGGGATGGTTCGAGCTGTCCGGTTCGGCTGTCTCATTTCGCCTGCCCACCATCGATGATCTGCGGGTCGCCGTGACGTCGGCCGACCCTGAGCAATACCTGAGGGAACGCTGCGTGCGGCCAGCCACGCTCGCCGCGCCGGTGGCGCGCCGGGTCAGCCGGGCGATGACCGCGCTGGCGCCCTCTCTCACCGGCGCGATCACGGCGCGCTGCCCCGCCTGTGGCGGCAGCGGCACTTTGCACTTCGACCCTGTGACGTACTCGCTCACCGAACTCCGCGACGCCGCGGCTGGGGTGTACGAAGAGGTGCACCTGCTGGCGTCCGCCTTCTGCTGGTCCGAACGTGCCATTTTGGCCCTGCCGCGCGGCCGCCGGGCTAGGTACGCCGAACTCATCCGCAGGGAGCGGGTGGCGGCATGACGACCCGGATCGGCTACCTGACCGCGCTGACCAACGGCAGTGGCCACGCGATGCTGCGGCCGCCCCGGCGCCTGTTCGCGTCCGTGCCGGGCGTGGAACTGAACTTCATGGACGCGCTGACACAGATGCCGGAAGCGAACGCGGCGGACGATCACACTCCCGCGGTCCATGCGGGTGCCGAGCCGCCTGGACGGACGCGGTCTGGCGGGTCGTGGCCTGGCCCGCACCTGGCACGTGACCGGGACGCCGCACAGACTGAACCAGTCGTCGGGGAGGGAAACTCCTGGCCCTCGCCTGCCCGGAGCGCGGAGTCCGCGCGCGACGAGAGCGCCAACCCGGCCGGAGCGCTGAGCCCGCGCCCCGACCCTGCCCTGAGGGCGTCGGCGCAGCCGCCATCGGCACAGCCAGGACGGGCCGGTGCGGTGGCGAGCGAACAAGGAACGTCCGGCGACTGCTCCGCCCGGTCCCTGCGGCCTAGCGGTTCACGCCCGGGCGCCCCCGCGGGCATGGCGACCGGCGCCGCGATGTACCTCGACGGTGCGTACCAGCATCCGCGGGCCGCCGATCCCGCTGTCGTGCCGTCCGCCGCCCGCGGGGATTCCGTTCCGCGCCCGGCGCCCGAAGCCCAGCCCGTGCGGACTACTCGCGGGCAGGCGGCCGCCGGTACGCGAGCCGCCATCCCGTACGCTTCCCCGCGAGCCGCCATGGCGTCGGCGGCGATTCCCGACCGCCCGGCCGAGCCCTCGCCTCCGACGGCGGCTGTTCCCGCGGACGCCTCTGTACCCTCGACTGTCCCCGTTGCCCCGCAGATGCCCGCGCGCCTCCTCAACCCCGGCCCACCTGACCAGGTGCTTCCTCCCGCTCGGCACCACATGCCCCTGCAGCCTCAGCGGAGTGCGCGCGCGAACGCCGGCCCAGCGCCCGCCCAACCCGTGTCGCCGATGCTCAGCATCGGGACGATCGAGGTCACGGTGCTGGCGCCGCCGCCTGATCCACCGGCCGCCAGCACCTCGCATGGGCGGCCGCGGCAACCACCGCAACGGCTGAGCCGCGGCCTGGGCCCGCGCTTCGGCCAGGGACAGACGTAGGAGGGCAGGTGATTTACGACCTGTCCGCCGTGACGGACACGCTGAAGAAGCTGGTGGACACGGAGTGGCCGAACGCGCCGCTCTGGACACCGGCCACGCCGCAGTTCGCGGTCGACGTGACCGGGCTCAGTCCCGAGGCGGCCCGGCAGGGCCAGGGCGCGCAGCTGAGCCTGTACCTGTACCACGTCGACGAGAACCACTCCACGGAAAGCCTCTTCTGGACGTCTCAGGCGCAGCGGGCGGGCGGGCCACCCTTGCAGTACCAACCTCTCGCGCTCGACTTGTATTACCTGCTGTCGGCCTACGCGGAGGGGAACTACATCCAGGAGCAGCAGGCCATGAGCGTCGCCATGCGGGTCTTCCACGAGAACCCGGTGGTCCGCGGGGTCAGCCCCGATGGGACGCAGTGGGAGCTGACGCTGTCTCTCGAACGCCGCTCCTACGACGAGCTGAGCCGGCTGTGGCAGGCGACGACAAGCGCGCTGCGGCTCAGCGCGGTGTACCGCGCTGCTGTCATCTTGATCGAACCCGAGCAGGGGCCGCCTGCCGGGCCGCCGGTGGCCGTCGTGGACCTCGCGGTCGAGCCGGGCGTGGCGTCCGCGATTCCGCAACTGCTTGGTACGCACCGCGAAGTCAAGTACACCGCGCCGGGCGGGGCGGCCGTGATGTTCCTCCAGGATCCGGCGACCGTGGCCGCGGGCGGGCAGGTCTGGCTGGTGGGCACCGGCTTCGACACGGTCGCCGCCGAGCGGCTGATCCTGACGGGCCCGAATCCGGGCAACAACCAGACCGACGTTTCGGCCTGGCTCGTCGTCCCGCCGCAGCCCGTGCCCGCGACGCGGCGGGCGGTACAACTCCCGGCGGCCACTGGCGTCCCGCCCGCGGGCGCGCCCGCGCCCGGCCGGTATACCGTCAGGCTCGAGGGCACCGCCGGGGCCGGCGGGGTCGCGTTCAGCACCATTGACGTGCCGCTGGGCGTGGCGGCGGGAGTGGACGGGGCCGGAGGACCGCTCCTCCCGGCGGCCGCCAGCTACAACGTGACCGGCACAGGCTTCGAGCCGAACGGAACGCAGATTTTGCTGGGCACGATCCCGCTGACGCCGGCCGCCGGCGGCGCGCCCGCGGCTGGCGAGTACGTGGTAAACCCGGCCGGCACCGCCGTTACTCTCGTACCGCCCGCCGGCCTGCGGGCGGGCACCTACCAGATCCGGGTTCGCGTCGCCGGCATCGAATCCGACCCGGCCCTGTGGCTGGCGGCGGCATGACCGCGGCACCGGACCAGAGCGAGCCCGCCTGGCTGACAGAGGTCCGGCTCCGGACCGCGCGCCGCGTCCTATGGCTGCGTTCAGTGTGGGCCGACAGCCGTTACCCGGGCGAGGACGCGATGGCGATCAGCCATAGCGAGGTGGACCGGGCGGTTGCGCCAGCCGCCGAGCTCGCTCAGGCCGAACGCCGTTTCTACCGCGAAGACCCGACGGCGGCAAGCCTCAGCGATGCCCTCCGCCGGCTGCCGGAGGCCGGGCGGGACCCCCGGTGGACTCACCTGGCGCACACCACGGGGCTGACACCAGCGGATGCCAACCTGCTCGCTCTCGCGCTGGCCGCGGATGCGGTCCCCGCGCTTCGTCGCGTCTACGGGTACTTGCACGACGACACCGCGGCTCGCGACGCTTCGCCCGAACTCGCCGCCGTGCTGTGGGACTGGACGCCCGGCATGCGCGTGGACGCCGCGTCCGCGCTGCTGCGCTGGCGGCTGGCGTGGCCACGCGACACTGACCCGGACCTGTGCCCCGTCGGGGGCGGGTGGATCGCCGATCCGCTGCTGCTGGCCGAACTAACCCAAGACGGTCCTCCCTCATCGGCCGGCCTGCTGGGCGCTGACGTCGAACCTGTCGGGGAGCCCGTGCTCTACCCCGCTGAACTCGACGAGATCGTTGGGTTCGTCGCATCGCTCGCGATGCCCGTGGCGGTGGAGCTGGCCGGGCCGCCGGGATCTGGCAAAACGATGCTCGCCGCGCAAGCGGCACAGAAGATAGGCAAGGGCCTGGTGTCGGTTGACGCGAGCATGCTGGCGAACCATCCCGACCCAACCGCGGCCGCGATACGTGCGGTGCGCCAGGCACGGCTGCATGACCGCGCCATCGCCTGGCAGCACGCGGACACGCTGCCGGGGATAGCCGCGGCGGCGGTCGAGGACCTCGCGGAGCTCACGTTCTTCGAGACCACTACCGCGACGACGGCGCCTAAGGGACCGGAGGACTCGCGGCTGCGCTGCGTGGTGCCGCCGCTGGACCGCGCCGCCCGGCTCCGGCTGTGGTCGGTACTGTCCAACGATCCCGCTCCCACGCCGGTCACGGAGTGGGCGCTGTACCCGGGCGAGGTGGCGACGGCGGCCCGGGTGCTGGCCGCCGGCGAGGCCGCCGTCCGCTCGGTGCTGCGGCGATCCATTCTGGCACCGGCGCCTGACCTGCTGACGCCGGTCCCGCTGCCCTACACGTGGGAGGACCTGGTGCTGGCCCCGCACGTCGCGCAGCACCTGCGTGAGCTTGAGGCACAGGCCAGGCTGCGCGGTGAGGTGCTCGACCGGTGGGGCTTCGCGGATCTGACTGCCATGGGACGGGGGCTCAACGCGCTGTTCTCGGGACCGAGCGGATGCGGCAAGACGATGGCCGCCCAGGTGCTCGCCCGGTCGCTCGGGCTAGCGCTGTACCGCGCCGACCTGGCGGGAGTCGTCAGCAAGTACATCGGCGAAACAGAAAAGCACCTGCGCACGATCTTCGATGCCTGCCAGCGCGCACCCGTGCTGCTGCTCTTCGACGAGGCCGACGCCCTCTTCGGCAAGCGAACGCAGGTTAGGGACGCCCACGACAGGTTCGCGAACATCGAGATCGATTACCTCCTGCAGTGCATGGAGCGGTTCGACGGGGTGGCGGTGCTGACCACCAACCGCAAGGCCGACCTCGATAGTGCGTTCTTCCGCCGGTTGAGGTTCGTCGTCGACTTCGTCCCGCTGGGCGCCTGCGAACGAGAGCGGCTATGGCGCGGCGCGCTGCAGGCAAGAACGGACGAATCGGGTGCGCCGCTGGTGGACGACCTGGACTGGGCCGCGATAGCGGCCGAACTCGACCTGTCCGGGGCGGACATCAAGTCGGCCGCGACAGCGGCCGCTTTCCTCGCCCGTTCGCAGGACACCCGGATCGGCCTGCGCCACGTCCTCGCCGCGGCACGCCGCGAACTTGAGAAACGGCAGATCGTAGTCCGCCCTGGCCAGCTCGAGATGAGGTAGGTGTCCCGTGGAAGTTCGCATCGACAGGCTCCGCCTGCAGGTCGCCGGGATGAACGCGGACGCGGCGCGCCAATTCAGCCGCCTGGCCGCGCAGCGCCTCGGCGCGTCGCTGGCCGCCTTGGCGCCAGCGGGCGGCCCGGCCCGGATAGGCCATCTGCACGTGACGATCCCAACGCCGGCTGGAGCCAGCGCCGACGCTCTGGCCGCGGCCATGGCCAGCGAGATATCGCGCGTCCTGAGCCGGGAGGCAGGCAGATGAGCGGGCCGCTCGCGAAGGGAGCGCTGGTGCGGTACCTGCCGACCTCGCCGCCGACCCCGCTCGCCACCTTGTTTCAGTACAACCCCGAGACTATGGTCCATACCTGGACTCAGCCGCAGCCCGTCGGCAAGCCAGGTGTTGAGTCCGGTAATCCCCAGGCAGTGCCCGGCCTGCCAGGCGAGTCGTTCCAGTTCACCATCTTCTTGGACGCCGACGATGACGTCGTCTCCGGCGTGCAGGCGCTCCAGCAGACGGCGCAACAGTCGGGGGTAGGGGCTCGTCTGGCCGCCCTGGAGATGCTGCTCTACCCGTATCCATTGCCACAGACGCAACTGCCGAGCGGGCAGGTGCTGCTCGGCACCGCCTCCGCGGCCTCCGCCTCGTCGGGGTCGTCCGCAGCGCCCACCTGGAATCTACCGAACTCGACTCTGCCGGTCGTCTTGTTCTACTGGAACCAGAACCGGATCGTACCGGTGCGCGTCACCACGCTGACCATCACGGAGACCTTGTACGACACGGACCTCAATCCCACGCATGCACAGGCCCAGCTGAGTTTGCGGGTGGTGACGCCGATTGAGTTCGCCGCGGCGAATCCCGCCGTCGGCACCGCCGCCGGCCTGGCCGTGAAGTTCTATGAGCGGACACTCGGCACCCGCACTGCCTGGGCGAACAGCAACGCACAGAACCCGATCCCAGCGTCGATGTCGTCGAACCTAACGCACTAGGCGGAAACGGAGCCGTCGATGTTCTCTGCAGGAAGCCGCTACCTGTCGGCCGGCCAGCCCTATCTGGTGCCGATGCCGGACGGCTCACAGGTGCTCGCTACCCCGCTCCCGCTACCACAGCCGGCTCCCGTGCTCGGATATCACCCGCACAGCAGCACCGACCGGCTTGACCTACTGGCATTCCGGTACCTGAACGACGCGACGGCGTTCTGGCGCATTTGCGACACCAACAACGCGATGGTCGCGGGAACGCTTACCGCTCGAGCCCTCATCGCGATACCGGTTCCTGGGAGTTGACATGACAGTCTCCTTCCAACTGCAGGTCGCGGGCGCGTCGGCGTCCGGCGCGCTGCAGCAGGCACTGCAGTCCGTCGAGGTCGAGGAGAACGCCGACGGTCCGGACGCGATGACGCTCACCCTGCCCGTCAACAGAACGGCGTCCGGTGACATCACCTACGTCGACGACGGCACATTCGAGCCGTACACCCCGGTGTCGGTGGTCCTGACCGCTGGCACGTCGACCCAGTGCGTCTTCGACGGCTACGTGCTTTCCTGGCAGCTTCACCTGGACCGTGCATCGACCGACTCGACAGTACGAGTGTGGGCGCAAGACGCCTCCTGGCTGATGAACATGTCTGACGTGGTGCGGGAATGGCCCGGACTCACGGACGGACAGGTGGCCAATAGCATTTTCGGCTCGTACGGCTTCTCCACCGCGGCCGCTAACACAAGCGACGACTCGCCCGCGCACCAGACCGATCAGCACACTCTGTTCCAGCGAGCAACGGACCTGCGGTTCCTGCATGGTCTTGCGCGTCGCAACGGAAAGCTCTGCCGGGTCGCCTGTGCGGACAAGCCAGGAGACCGCACCGGCTACTTCATCAGGCCCGACCTGGACGGCGACCCCGTGGCGACCATCTCACTCATCGATCCGATCGCCTGGAACGTCGATGTCCTCGATGTGGAATGGGATGTGATGCGCCCCACAGAAGTGGACGCCAGCCAGGTCTCGCTCACCGACCCCGGAAGCATCGTGCCAGGAAACGTCACCTCGAGCGGCCTGAAGACGCTTGGCTCCCGTGATCTGCCGACGTTCGCGGGCAGGTCGTCTATCATGCGGCTGACCGCTACCGCCGACGCTCCCGAACTGCCCCAGCGCACGGCCGCGGTGCTGACAGAATCCGGCTGGTTCGCGCGCTGCCAGGCAGACGCGGACGTGGACCGGCTCGGCTCTGTTTTGCGAGCAGGCACGCTCGTCGCGGTCGATGGCGCCGGAAAGGCGCACTCGGGTAACTGGTTCGTCTGGCGAGTTAACCATCTCATTGAGTCTGACGCGTGCCGTGCCCGGTTCACCCTCGTGCGAAACGCCATAGGTGCGCTGAGCAGCTCTTCTGGCGGCGGCCAGTGAGCGCGCTCTACTACGGCAAGTACCGCGGCATCGTCTCGGCGGTGGACGCGGCCACCTGCCGGATCAAGGCCAAGGTGCCCTCCGTGCTCGGCGACACCGACACCGGTTGGTGCACGCCGTGCGTACCCTACGCGGGCCCGGCGGTCGGTATCGCATTCCTGCCCGAGGAGGGCAGCGGAGTCTGGATCGAGTTCGAAGGCGGAGACGTCTCGTACCCGGTGTGGGCCGGATGCTACTGGCGCCAAGGCGAGCAACCGTCGGATGCCGCGGCTCACGTCAAGGTCATCGTCACAACAGCCGCGCACAAGCTGATTCTCGACGACGACCAGAAAAGCATCACGATCACCGACCCGAATGGCAACACGGTGACTCTCAACGGCTCCGGTATCACCCTCAGCAACGGCACACAGCAGGTCGTCGTGAGCGACGTGAGCGTCTCGGTCAACGATGGCGCCCTGGAGGTGCAATGATGCCGGTCACACGTAGCGACTACAACCTGCCGTTCGGCGTCGACCCCGCTTCCCGGCAAGTGCGTGGTATCGATTACCCGACTCACGTCGAGCAGATGATCCAGCAGGTGCTGTTTACCGCACCAGGTGAGCGCGCTGACCTGCCGCAGTTCGGCTGCGGGCTCAGCCAGCTCATCTTCGCTCCGCTGTCCAGCGCACTGGCGGTCAACACGGAGATCAATGTGCGCCAGGCGCTTGAGGAGTGGCTGGCCGGCGTGATCACAGTCGGCGACGTGACGGCACTGACCAGCGACGACCCGGGCGGCCCGGCCGACCCCACCACGCTGGTGATCACCATCTCCTACACGGTGATTGACACCCTCACCGGGCACCACATCAGGGTCATCCTGCCATGACGAACGCCGCCGTCCACGTGCCTGAGCGGCGCCTGCGGCTGCTCGGCCGCGATGCCATGTTCAACGGGGTGGACTTCGCCGAGGCCCGGCACGGTCACCGTGGGCACATCGACGTGCACTTCATCAACCGTGTGCGGGTCAAGGGAGACCTCGCGAGAGACCGACCGCCGGTCACGCTGGCGTCCGAAGGTGGCACACCGGAAGCAATCGTGCTCCCGGTCGACGAGGATGCTGACTGGTCCACCGACACGAGCGGCCGCCCAGTGCTCCGGGTAGTCGCGGACTTGCCCGACGTCGAAGCTCGGTACGTGCTTACGGTGCGCAGCGTCAAGTTGGACCCGTACTTCAGTTCCGCCATTATCACCGTGCGCGGCCGGGACGACGGTCCCGTCGACTGCGGTCGGTCGGCGATGATAGCCCTGCCTTCCGGTGAGCCGCCGGTCGCGATCGACTACCTTTCCAAGGACTTCACTAGCTTCTGCCAGGCGCTGTCGAACTTCTCCGCCGCCCGGTATCCCGGATGGGTCGAACGGTCCGAGGCTGACTTCGGGGTCATGCTGATGGAGGCGCTGAGCGCGCTCGCCGACGAACTGAGCTACCTGCAGGACCGCGTCGCCGCCGAAGCGACGCTGGACACCGCGACGCAGCGGCTATCGCTGGTCCGCCACGCACGGCTCGTCGATTACGAACCGGCGCCGGCCACGGCCGCCACCACGGTGGTGCAGTTCGACGTGGCCCCTGCGGCACCAGGCCGCCAGCAGCCGCCGCCGAACGTGATCCAGTGCCAGGCGACCGCCGGGCAGGCAGGCGCGGTGGACTTCGCCGCGGGCTGGGGCCTGCCGGGAATGACCCTGAACTGGAAGTGGAACCGCTACGCAGATCAGGCGGGTTCGGTCCCGCAACTGGCCCCTTACCTGTGGGATCCCGGCATGATCTGGCTGCGCCAGGGTGCGACGAGCATGTGGATCAACGGTCATGGCCATGGCTTCTTCCCAGGTCAGGAACTCCTCATCGACACCGCTGGAGCCGCGGGGGGCGACCCGGCGGTCCGGGAGATCGTGCGGCTGACCGAAGCGGAAGAGCAGCGGGACACCGTCCTTGACCGGCCGGTGACTCTGATCCATTGGGCCGATGAGCTGGGCAGCGCCCACGACCTGACCCGCACCGAGGTCGCCGGGAACCTTCTTACGGCGGTGCAGGGGGTAGTCACCCAGGAGCTGTTCGCGATACCCGGCGACGGTCCCGCGGCGTCCGTCCCGCTGGCCACGGTTCGCGCCGACCACAGCGGGTCGGCGGCGCACTGCCTGTACACCCTCACCGGGTCGCTCGCGTGGCAGTCGTTTCCCGCCCCAGACGGCGGCCGGCCGCTGATGCGGCCCGCGCTCACCGTGTACGAACTCACCTCTGACGGCCCAGTGGAATGGCAGTGGGCGCCCCGCCTCCTCGACGCCGACAGCACGGCCCAGGCATTGACGGTGCTGCCGGAACGGTACTCACCTGCCGGTCTCGCTGACGACCTCAGCTTTTCCGACTACGACGGCGACGGCGCGACCATCCGCTTCGGCGACGGCACGTTCGGCCGCCCGCCGGCGCCGGGGGCCACGTTCCGCGCGTGCTACCTGGCCGGCGGCGGGGACGCCGGCAACGTCGCCGCCGGCACGATCGCGGCTGTAGCTCCCGGCGACCCGGCGAACAGCATGGTCTGGCGCTGCACTAACCCGTTCGCAGCGGTCGGCGGCACCGCCCAGGAGACGCACGCTCAGATCCGTGACCGCGCCCCGCAGCAGACAAAGGCCGGCCTGCTCAGCCTGACCGGACCCGCCGACTACCAGGCCGCCGCGCTGTCGTTCGCTGCCGCGGGAACGAGCGGATCCGCCTGGGCCCGCCAGGCCATCGCTTGTGACCGCTGGACGGGCAGCTGGCGCAGCACGCTCACGATCGTCGATCCCATGGTCGATGAGCCCTGGGGCACCCAGCTAGAAGCCATGGCCGGCCTGGCGGAACTGCTGGAAGTCAGGCGGCTCACCGGTGCCGATACCGCCGTGGCCGTCGCCCGCTACCGCCGGCTCGACCTGCGGATCACCTGCCGGGCGCAATCGGGGCACCATCCCGGTGACGTGGAGGCTGCCGTGCTTGCCCGGTTGGACCCGCGGCCGGGCAGTGACGGCATCACCGGGTTCTTCGGCCGCGATAGGTGGGAGTTCGGGCAGCCGCTCGAAGCGTCGGCGCTCATAGCGGCGATTCAGTCCTGTCCGGGGGTGGCGGGCGTCACCCGGGTCGATTACCGCGGAACGTGGCGGCCGGCGCCGTGGCATCCGCTGCGCGCGACCGTCGCCATCGCGTCCCGAGAGATCCTGCGCATCGACAACGACAGGAACCGGCCGGGACACGGGCTGCTGTTCATCACCGCCGAGATGCCCCGATGACCTGCGACGGAACGTGCGGCGACAGCGCCCAGGCGCCAGCGGACCCGGTCAACCCCGCCGGGCTGACCCAGATCGCCTACCGGGTGGCCGACTTCGCTGGTTTCCGTGCCGCCCTGCTAGCCCCGCTGGCCGGCGAACAGCAGCTCACGACCTGGGCGCCGGGCCCAGGTGACCTCGGGCTCCAGGTCCTCGAATGGTGGGCCTACCTCGGGGACATTCTCACCTTCTACAACGAGCGGATCGCCAACAACAGCTATCTGCGGACGGCCGCGGGGCAGCCAGGGCCGCAAGGGAGCGCCGCCGCGCTGGCGCGGCTGCTCGGCTACCTCCCGGCACCTGCGATCACCGCGACCGGCGTCATCGCCGCGATCCGTGGCACCGGCGCGGCGAACGTGAACCTCGTCATCCCGGCCGGCCTGCAGATCACCAGCACACCGACCGCCGACGCGCCCGCGCAGCTGTTCGAGGCCGGGGAAACCGGCCAGTTCACCGGGCCGTCCGACGGGCTCATCGGCCTCCCGCCTGATCTCGCGCTTTTCGGCTCCGCTGCCCCGTCGGCACAAACCAGCCAGGGATCAGTCCTGCTAGCCGGGCACGTTACGGTCACGCCCGGCGAACACCTGGTCCTGGTCGAGCGCGGCTGGGACGGCACCACGCCGCAGTGGGCGGTGGTGACCGCGGATTCCGCGGTGACGCAGACCGATCCCAACGGCGCGGGGAACACCCTCGTGACGCTGGAGTCCACTTACTGGCAGGGGATTACGGGAGACCCCACCGCGGTGCCCCCGCCTGCTACGCCGCAAGCCAGCGACTACCAGTTGCAGCGGGCGACGGCGACCGCCCTGCTGTGGGCCTTGGCCGCAGGCGGCAGCACGAATTCGGCCGCCACCGCCCCCGCACCGTCAGCCGCGTCGGCGGCGCTGACGCTGACCGTGCCCCTGGCCACCGTGGTCCGTAGCGCCGCCCCAGGGGACAACGTCCTGTTCACCGGGTCGCCGGGAGGCGCAGCCGGGCCCATCCAGCTGCTCGCGCAAGTGACCGGCTACGCGGAAGAAGTGATCCAGCTGCCAGCCACGGCTCTCAACATCACCGCGGCCCAGCCAGGTGTCAACGTGTACCTGCCGCGCACCAACCTGACAATCAGCGTGGCAACGGCCGCCAAGGACGTTCAGGCGCTGCAGTCCGCGCTGACCGCGTCCACGCTAGGTGGCATCTCTATGCACTATGGCTTCCGCGACGTCGGCGAGCTGATCCCCACGCCGGCCACGATGCTTGGCACGCTTCCGCTCACCGTCACCGTCCCGGCCGGCCTGACGCCGCCCGAAGGACCCGTCGGCCTGCAGGACGCGAACGGGGCCGGACTGATCGTGACCACCTCACCTGGTGAGACGGCGGGCACGGTTACGCTCAATCAGGCCGACGGCGCGTCCGGCGACCTGGACTCGCCGCTGAGCGCGCCCATCCGACTGCTCGCCAACCTCGTCCCGGTAAGCCGCGGCGCCACCGTGCCGTCAGAGATACTGGGCGACGGCGACCCCACGGCCGCCAGCCAGGTGTTCGTGCTGCGGCATTCGCCGCTGATATACATGCCGCCGACTCAACCCGGCAGCGGTCCGGTGAGCAGCCTGACCGTCAGCGTCGACCAGGTCCCGTGGCAGGAAGTAAGGGCGTTCGCTGGGCAGGCGCCCGACGCCACCGTGTACGTGACCACCCAACTGGCGGACGGCAGCACCCAGGTCCGCTGCGGCGACGGGATTAACGGGGCCCGCCTTCCGCTTGGCATCGGCAACGTGATTGCGACGTACCGGTACGGCATGCCGGCGCCGCCGCCGCCGGCCGGTCAGCTGTCGACGCTACTACAGCCACAGCCGAACCTCGGGGCCGCACGTAACCCGGTCGACATCACGCCAGGCACCGACCCGGAGTCGGCTTCGCAGACCGCGGCGGTCGCGCCGGGCACGGTGGCCCTGCTCAGCGGGGTGGCATCCGCGACACCGCCGCTGATTTCCCTGGACGACTGCCAACAGCTCGCCGCCACCGTCAGCGAGGTAACCCGGGTGAGGGCGTACTGGACCTGGGACGCCGACCTTCAATGCCCGGCGATTACCGCCTATGTCGGCAGCGAGGGCAGCACGGCGGCGGCGGTAACGGAGGTCAACGAGCTCTTCGGCTCGGGCGCCTGCCGGGTACCGCTGAGCGCGGCGCCAGCGGTAAGCGTGGACCTGGCGCTCAGCTGCGAGCTGCTTTGCTCCGCCGGGTCGACTCAGAGCGCCATCGAGAATGCGGTCGCCAATGCCCTGACCGGCTCCAGCGGCCTGTTCAGCCCCAGTCGCATGCCGATCGGTCACCGGCTGTACCGCAGCCAGGTCGAGGCCGCCCTTATGGTGGGCGGGGTTGTCACCGTGCTCGGCCTGTGCGTTCAGCGGGCCGCACCCGCTGGCGGCTCGCCGCGAACCGGCCTGGGCGACGCCGTCTTGGATCCTGGGCAAGGCGGCTTCTTCAGCCTGCCGGACGCGGAGCTGACCGTCAGCGTGGTGATCCCATGACCGATGTCGCCGACGGCTACGACGAGTACTACCAGGCACGCCTGTGGGACTCGCTGCCGCAGATGTACCGGGCGCTCGACGCCGTCGGCGCCGACGCCGGTCCGCTGCAAGAGCTGCTCAACCGGATCGGCGTCCAGGCCGCGGTGCTGCGGCGCGGCATTGACGGCCTGTGGGCCGATCAGTCCATAGAAACGTGCGCGGACTGGGTGATCCCGTACATCGGTGACCTGATCGCCGCCCAGCTTGTCACCGGACTCGACCCAGGCGGACAACGGCTTGACGTCGCCAACACGATCCACTGGCGGCGCAGGAAAGGGATGCTGACGACCGCCGACGCGGTCGCGCGCGACATCACCGGGTGGGGCGTGCATCTTCAGGAAGCCTTCCAGCGCCTCGCGCGCACCCGGCACGATCTCGACCCTCCGGTCGGCGCGCGCTCGGCGGGAGGGTTCGCCGACTTGCGATCGGCGTCGGTGACACGGCTGAGCGGCGGCCCGTTCGACGAGGCATTTCACCACACCGACCTGCGCCGGGGCCGCGGGGCGAGCGGCCGGTACGGCATCGAGAAGCTCGTCGTCTACTGCTGGCGGCTGCTCAGCCTGGGGGTCATCGGAGCTACCCCTGTCCGCGTAGCGGGTTCCGGCGACGACTACGTGTTCGACCCGACCGGGCGCGAGATCCCGCTGTTCCTCCCGCCGCTGCAAGATACCGCGGCCATCATCGGAACGACCCGCTCCTGGCAGGTGCCAGGCCCGCTGACCGCGGCCGTCGACAGGATCATGACATGCGAAGGCGTCCCCGCCGCCTACCAGGTCACCGGCGGCGCAGCGCAGGTACGGCCCGAGACCGGCCGATTCCGGCTCAGCGCGCTCACCGGGGAGACCGTCACCGTGTCCTACCACTACGGATTCGGCGGCCCGATCGGAGCCGGCACAGGTGTTCTGCTCGGCGGCGCGCCATTGCAAGCCACCGGCGAGACGCCCGTCGCCGGTGGCGCCGGCCTCGGTGCCGCGCTGGCGAACGCCCAGCCCGGCGACACCATCACGATCACGGACTCGCGCACTTACATCGCGGTCGCGGACGTGAACTGCGCCGCCGGGGACGCCTCCGGCGCGCCGCTGACAGTGCGGGCCAGGCCGGGGGCGAGGCCGCTCATCCGCCTCCCGGAGCACGGCCAGCCCGCTGTGCGCGACCAGTGGGTGTTCCGCGGCGGGAAGGGCGCGCGGCTCGTGCTTGACGGCCTGTTCGTCAGCGGCGGCGACATCGTGCTGCAGGGGCCGTTCGATCACGTCAAGATAGTCGGCTGCACCTTCGACCCTGGCACGCTCGCGCCCGCTTCGCTTAACTCTCGGTCGGCCCAGGCGGTCGGCCGGTCGGTCGACGGCCGCGCTCTGCTGCCGACCCGGGTGTGGATCGAACCGTCGCCCCGGCGGTCGGATCAGCCGCCGGGACAGCCGCCCCGGTCGCCGGACGTTGTGCGCTCCTTGCAGATCGATCGCAGCGTGCTTGGGCCCATCCGCACTCGCGGTGGCGGGCTGGCCGAGCGAGTTGTGATCACCGACAGCACGCTGCAAGGATTCCGCACCTCGGCTGACGCGGCGCTCAGCGCCGCCGACGTGTTTGATCCCCTGCTGCTTTACGACCAGCTCTCCCCGGGCCGCGCCACGGCTGAGCGACCCCGAGCGCAGCCCAATCCGCTGTCCGCGTTCATCTGGCGATCGGTGAGCAACGACATTCCCCAGCCGATCCGCCGGCTGCTGCTGGGGAGTCAGGAACCGCCTCGCGCCGCGCGCGAGACACTGGCTCGTGCTCTGAACAGGCTGCTTGACCAGGACATCTACCGGCCCAACCGGTGGGCCGGTGTGGTCTTCAGCCCGCAGGCGGACCACCTACTACGCCGCTCCGGCGCGGCGCGCGCATGGCTGAACCGGCTGCTCCTCGAAGACGCCTACCCCCTGTCGATCGCGCCCGCGGCGTACGCGGTCGCACAGGCCACCGTGCACCTGAACCGGGTCACCGTGCTCGGGAGGATGTTCGCCCACCGGCTGCACGCGACCGACAGCATCTTGCATGGGTTCACCGTCGCCGCGGACACCGAGGACGGCTGTGTCCGCTACAGCGCGTCGCTGGCCGGGAGCAAACTGCCGCCGCGGTACAACTCGGCCTGGCTGAGCGCGGGTGCGGCATTGTTCACTAGCACCGCGTTCGGGCAGCCGGGGTACGGCCAGCTCCTGGACACCGCCGACAGCGCGATCGTGTCGGGCGCGCCGGGAGCGTCCCTCCTGACTGGCGGTTCGGTCGGCTCGCAGATGGGTGCGTTCCCCGCCCAGATAGTGCCGGTCAAGGAACGCGCGCTGCGGATCAAGTACGACGAGTACCTTCCCCTCGGGCTGGTGCCGGTGATCGTTCATGTCACCTGAGGAAAGACCAGGAGTCCACCATGACTAGTGACCGCGCACGCGTCACCTACGACCCCAGCCGCCAGTACCACGGCGTCGTCGCCCAGCAGGGCCGGGTTTCGCTGGAAGCCGACTGGAACGAGGCGCAGACGATCAGCGGAGCGCAACTGGCCGCAAGGACACTGGATTTTGTCGGGCCGGCCGGTTCCCCTGACAGGGGCTACCACATATCCGCCGACGTGAACGACGAGGGTGTCGCGACCGGAGACCTCCTGGCCGCACCCGGCGCGCTGTACGTCGGCGGCCAGCGGATAAGCCTCGCTCACGAGCTGCGCTACGGCGATCAGCCAGAGTGGACGGACCACGAGGGCGACCCGCTGTGGCACGACCCCGCGATACCCACACAGCCGCACGAGCTCGTCTACCTCTTGGCGCGGGAGCAGGAGGTCGGCGCGGTGGAAGATCCCGTCCTCCGCGATGTCGCTCTCGGCGGTCCCGACACCGCGCGGCGGCTGCGCATAGTGCAGCGCCTCATTCGCTACCCGACCGCCGCGCGGACCTGGGAGGAGGCATGGGGCCAGCTGATCGAGGAGCAATGGAAGCCGGCCGGATTCCGGTTGCGGCACGATGCCCGGTTCCTGGAGCCGACCGCGAGGATACAGGTCACCGGTCATGGCGTGGACGGCGGCGAGCAGCCAGCCGACCAAGGTGGCTATGTTGGCGCAAACAATCAGCTCGTGCGCGTCCAGATCGCCCGCATCGGCGATAACGGCGTGCCGGTTCTCGTCTGGGGCTACGACAATGCCTCGTTCCTCTATCGGCTGTCTAGCGCGGTGGCGGGCCCGGTGCAGGCCACCACCGTCCAGCTCGCCACCCCGCCGGTCGACGATTACCACCAGCCCCGTGAGGATCAAGCGGTCGAAGTGCTGCGCAGCGCCGCGTACCTGACCGGTGATGACTATGTGGCTGCCAGCACTGGCCAGGTGGCGAAGGTCGCCAAGGCCTACGATCCGGACAGCCGCGAAGTAGTGATCGGCACCGAGCTTCCGCCGGAATACCTGAAGAAACCCGGGGAGGTGCTGCCGCTCTACCTGCGGGTCTGGGAGGGCGAATTCCCGTGTGAGCCAGGGGAAGAGCACGAACTTGGCCGGACGGGAATTCGCGTCCGGCTGACCGCGCCAGAACACGACCGCGGGGGCAAATACTCGGTGGGCGCCTACTGGATGATAGCGATACGCCCCGGCATTGGGCCCGGGACGCAGGCAGTGGTTTACCCGCAGCGGATTCTCGATGGGCCGCAGCCGCCCGACGGGCCGCGGCAGTGGCTCACCCCCATCGCGTTCGTGCGCTGGCATCCGGTTACGAAGGAAACACAAGACTGCGTCGCGCGTTTCGGCGGCCTCGTCCGTGAAGAACGGTCTTCCGGATCGTGCACGATACAGATCCGGCCGCACGACGTCGGCGGCGGATGGGGCCTGCAGGACGCGATCGACGCTCACACCAACCGTGACCACCCGGCCACCATCTGTCTCGAGCCCGGGACGTATGTCCTGTCGCGTCCACTGCGGATCGGACCGGAACATGGACGGCTCACGATCAGGGCCGCGCGGCCCGGCGTCGTGCTACGCGCGGAGCCGGAGGCGGCGCCGCGGTTCCTGCGCGGGATGATCATGGTCGCGGACTCGGCCGGATTTTCGCTAGAAGGCGTCGAGATCCATCCCGCGCACACACGCTTCGCGCTGGACCGGGGGGCCTATCAGGCTCTGCCCGATCGGGCCCGGCTGGTCCTCGACAGGCACCGGCACCGCGCCATCTCGATCGGCCTGCACGTGGCACGGTGCAGGGGCCTGGCCGTCAAAGACTGCCGCTTCATCTTCTCGGTTCAGGAGCCGCGCGATCCCGATGACGCCGCGCGCGACCACACTGACCTTTTCGGGGTCGCGATCTTCGGCGCGGAGGAACTGCGCGGCGTGCGCGTCACACGCTGCACATTCGCCGCGCGCGAGGAAATCAGTCATGCGCGCCGCCGCCCGCGGACAGGCGAGGCGGCGGACGACCGCCACCACGTGACCATTGGATTCATGCAGGTGCCCACCGCCATGGCGGTGCCCCCGCCCGGGCCCAGTCGAGAAGCGGACAGAGAGCCACGTGGCTCCGCATCTGTTCCGCTGCTCGACGATGCGGTCTTCGACGGCAACCGCTTCGAGCGCCTCACCGCTCCGCTGGTGGCGATAGCCCAGCTAGGCGCTGTTCGTCTCGAGGGCAACACCGCGCAGGACTGTCACGCAGGATTCTGGCTGGTCACGCAGTACGCCAGCCACGTCCTTACCTTGCTGGACCGGCTCGTGAACCAGATAGCCGACGCCTTCCGCCAGTTGGTGGACGCCTTCCTGACCGCGCTGGCGGAGCCGCTGTTGTTCTACGCGACCGTGCTCGCCCGCGCGCTGCCCGACCAACCGCCGGACGACCAGCAAGCCGCCGCCGAACCGAGCCACCTGGAGCCGCCGAGCACGACCGACGACCGGCAGGCCAGCGAACTCCTCCACCAGTTGTCGTCCGCCACTGCCGCGGAGGAGGCCTCGTCGGCTTCGGCGCGGAAGGAGACCCGGGCGCGCAGGTTCCTTGACACGTTCGGCCGCGCCAGCCGGACCCGCGCCCGGCCCGCCCAGGTAGCGGTGCCCCCGCAGACCTCCCTGCGCTGTTGCCTGACCATCGCGGGGAACGTACTCGAGTCCCGCGATGCCCCCGGCCTGGTCGTCCTGAACACCGGTCAGGACAGCGACGCTTCTCTGGTCCTCGCAGGCAACCAGTTCCGCGGCCGGCCTTGGCCCGGTGCCGTCGCATGCCTTTACCTGCTGCGCTCCTGCGCCGCGGCCGCGAATGTCATCGTCCACGTGGCGCCAGAAGAGGAGCCCGACGCGAGCATCGTCGTGCTAGCGCAGCGTCACCATGGGCGCCACCAGACCGCCATAACCGGAAATGTCCTGGTCGGAAGGGCAATCCTGCCGCACCGGCCGGACGACTTTCCTAGCTGGGAAACCCTTAACAGCGTCACTCAGTAGTGACGAACAACTGTCCAGGAGAACTGACCGTGACAATTCCGGCCCAGGCACAGGTACATTCCGACGCGTCATCGAGCGCGCTGACGCCGTTGATCGTGACCCGTGCCGCCCCGGGCGTCCACGGCTGCAGGACAGGCAGGCAAGGGACCGGGCTGACCCCGGTCGCGATGGCCGTCGGATTCAGCGGCGAGGAGCATGTCCCAAATGACGGGATGTTCGCCACCGTCACGTCCGTGATCACCCCGGCCGGAGTCGTAGCCGACACATCCACGCTAGACGCGTTGAAAACAGCCGTGGCGGCCCCGAAGGTGCACTGTACTTCCGCCCCGGTAGAAACCTGCTCCGCCATGTCCCACCTCCGCGAACGCCGAGAAATATTTTACAACGAACGCACTCTGGAGAAACCGTGGACACCCCCACCTTCATGAGCGACGAGGTGACGACGGAAACGCCGGTCTCCGCCAGGCAGTCAGGAACGCAATCGGTGGCCCGTGGCCTTCGCCCAAGTCAGGTGCCCGTTACGGAATCTGCCGCGTCAAGCCCCTTTTCCGCGGGCGGCAAGATTTCGTTCAAGACGGGAGAACTAGAAAGCCCGAAGGGG
>Ga0187808_10000029_pt1 | contig 26923 bp, 22 predicted proteins | sample NC_wetland_sal_i_5_FD_132427 | JGI IMG/M metagenome (GOLD analysis project Ga0187808, IMG submission 132427) | Wetland sediment microbial communities from Neuse River Estuary, North Carolina, USA - ASW_3 | ecosystem: Environmental > Aquatic > Freshwater > Wetlands > Sediment | place: USA: North...
GCCGCATCCGGCACCCGCGCCACCTGCACCGCGAACAACTCCGGCACCGTGCCCGCCGGCACCGGCCGGGCCGTGTCATTCCACCCGGCCAGGATCTGCTCCCGCTCCGCCTCCCCCAGCACCAGTGCCCGACCTACATAATTGTCCGCACTGGCCTCTGCGAGCCAACCGAGCACACTCATGAAATGTCGACTGACATCCCTAGCCGAATCCGCGCTGTACAGATCAGGATTAGTGTCGAAGGTAAACGACATACTGCCATCCGATGATCTGTCATAAACCGCAATAGATACATCCCTGACTGGCCCATTCGACAGGCTATGTACTACGACAGGCCATCCGCCGAACTGCGCGAGCCCAAACGATACGACATTAATGTCCACGCCGAACAGTGGGGCGTCAATCCGCCGCAGATCCCGCAGTATGTCCTCATACCGATATCGTTGATGCCGAAGCGCCTCGCGCACGGTTCCCGACACACGCCGCACCAGATCTCCGGCAGACATTCGCCCGTTTACAGCCACCCGGACCGGAAGGATGTTGGTCGCCATACCGGGAGTGCGCCGCAGCAGCCCCCCGACCCGGTTCAGCGCCGCGACCCCGATAACGACATCCTCAGACCCGGTATTACGATGAATTTGAAGCACTCCGGCCGCGATTACCAGCCCGGCCAGGCTCGTCCCAAAGCGACGTGCCGCCGCTCGCAACTCTGCCGCAGCCTCAGGGGCGACACCCAACGTACGCCGCACACCCATCCGGGGTCGAAGCATCCCATCCAGCCGTCGCCCGCTAAGGCTCACCCCCTCCGGGAAATCCGACAACACATCACGCCAGAACTCCCGGTCCCTGCCGAAGTCCACTGACGCTCGATAAGCCGCATCAGCGTCAGCCAGCATCGCAAAGGGTTCCAAAGCGTGGACCCTAGGCCGCCTTCCCGCCATCAGCGAGGTATACACCTCCTCCTGGCGAGCGGCAATAATCGCTCCGCTGAATCCGTCCATGGCAATATGGTGAATGCGTTGATACCACAAAAAATGGTCTTGCCCCACCTTGAACAGGGCATGAGTAAAGAGCGGGCCGCTACGCAGATCGACTGGATGGCGCATATCAGCCCACATCCAGTCCTCGGCAGCCGAGCGCGGATCCATCGCCAAACTGACGTCAATGACATACAGCGGCCAGTCGCTAGACACAGCAAGATACTGCCATACCGACTCGCCATCTCTGTGGAAATGCAAATGGTGAGCCTCTACCTCGTTCACAGTCTGACGTAGCGCCACCTCGAAAAGCTTTACATTCAGCTCACCGAAGATCTCCAGATATTCGCCAACATTAAAAATTTGATCATCGGGAGACAGCTGCTGAGCATACCAAATCCCAAGCTGGCCTGCCATCAGCGTCCGGCGTTCTCGTTCGGCCCCAGGCATGAGCAAGCACCTCGATCATCCTACTTATGAGTCTCTTCCGATGTAATAAGCAAATTAGGCCGCATTCAAACGCCGCCGGAAAAAATGATCGCCATACAGCATCCCGGATTGACCGTCTTAGGCAAATCCCTTCAGCTGGTCGCGTGTCCGCGCTACAACGCGCCATCCAGCCATGACCACGAAGCCATCGTCTCCCAGCCGCTGCCGGACGGTGCTTACGTCACTGGCTGCGCCGCCGGCTGGCACCAGCAGCGCCCAGCGTCCTCCCAGTTCCTGGTACAACCGGGTGTTACGGGCGTCCGCCGCGCGGACGCATTCGACGTCAGGCAATGTGTCGCCGGTTCGCGGCTTGCGTCCGAAGCCGCGCATCATTCCGATCATCTTGGAAGCGGACGCGCCTACAAGAACTCCGGCCGCGATCGGCCGCCGCTCGGCCTGATAAGTCTCAAGCAACGCCTCTTCAGCTCGTTTGACTCCGCCATAGCGGGTGCGTTCGTTCAGGATCGTCTGCACCCGCGAAACCATCTGATCGCCGCTGGGCTGCTCGGTTTCTTCCTCGGAATCGCGGGTCAGGATGCGCCACGGGTCACTGGCGCCCGAAGGGTCAATCATCGGCATCGCCCCGACTCGCCCATCGGGATGCGGCGCCGGTCAGCACCTGCCGATCTAGGTCCCAGTCCACGGCCGCGGCGATCAGCGAGTAGCGACCGTCGCGGCCGGGAAATTCAATTCCGGCGAGTTTTCTCACTATGCTGTCGGCGCGGTCGCAGTCGACCAGCCAGCGAGTGGGAGCCTGCTTACCATCGCCGAGCATCGCGGTTATGCCCGTCGCGTCCTGATCGATGTCGACCAATTCGCTGGACCATTCAACGATTCCGCCCATGGCAGCAGAGCGGTCCCGGAGGGCCTGCCCGATTTTCGCCTGAGAAAGCACCTCGGCACCGCGGCAATGCAGGAGGAAGGACGACTCGAGCTGTGGTGGCCCCGGAGCCTGGTCCATTACCCGAACGGAAGCGTCCTGCCGCAACAGGTTATTGGCGAGCGCCAGACCAGCTGGTCCAGCGCCTATCACCAGGACATCTGTCAGGTGCTCATTCATTTGGGATCTCACAGTATGTGGCTCATCGACGCCTTACGTATAGCCATGACAAGCTCCGTAGGCTACGGTATGAGAAAGAGTCTCATTAGACAATAGGGTGTCAACTTGTAGCCAAATCCGGCGGGGAGGCACCGATCTCGCGGGGCAGTCACCAAAGCTCCGTTCTGAATCTTGTCGCCTTCCGTTACCCTGCGCAGAGATGCGCCGCGGGCAGAGCCGCAGCGCGGAGCCGAACGCGGGTGAGGGCGCGGGAGCGTGCGAATCTACCGGATGGAGGCGGTTGTGGCCGACCAGATTGATATCGCACCGGAGCTGCTGGCCTATGTCCGGGAGGTCTCACTACGCGATGATGAGATCCTGCGGGAGCTCCGCGAAGAGACGGCGCAACTGCCTGCCGGGCGGGCCATGCAGGTCATGGCGGAAGAAGGGCAGCTACTCGCGCTGCTCGTGCGTCTGACCGGGGCTCGCAGGGTGCTTGAGATTGGCACCTTCACTGGGTACAGCGCCTTGTGCATGGCCCGGGCCCTCCCTCCCGGCGGGCAGCTGGTGACCTGTGACATCACCGCTAAATGGCCGGAAATCGGTGCGGGCTACTGGGAGCGCGCGGGGGTCGCCGACCGCATTGTCGTGCGCATCGGCAATGCGCGGGACACCCTCGCCGCCCTCCGGGCAGAAGGCGGAGCAGAGCGCACCGACCTGGTCTTCATCGACGCCGATAAGGAGGAGTACCGCGGCTACTACGAAGGCGCGCTGGAACTGCTGCGCCCAGGGGGCCTCATCGTGCTGGATAACACGCTGTTCTCAGGGCGGGTCGTCGACGAGACCGCGCGGGACTCGGCCACCGTGGCCATCAGGGCCCTGAACGCCTTCCTCGTCAGCGACGACCGGGTCGACATCGCGCTGCTGGTCATGGCGGACGGCATCACCCTGGCTCGTAAGCGAGGCGGCTGAGCTCAAGCCCCTCGACCCGGATGGTCGTGCTGACGGTCTCTGGCGCGGAATCGGTGTGGAACCGCTGGATGTCCGGGTGCGAGGCGGGCGCGATGGCCGTCTGGCATGCGCACAAGGATTCGCCTAGCCCGGCGAATCTGTAGGCGAGCTCGGCGATCCGGTTGCGGGAGGTAGCGCGGAAGTCGGCCACCACGTGTACGCCAACCCGGCTGGCTTGGCCGATCAGCCAGTTGAGGATGACGGCACCCGCCCCGCAAGGCATCACGCGGCAGGAAGTTGCCAGCAGTTTGAGGTGCCAGACCGTGGGGTGCCTGCCGAGCAGGACCACGCCCACCGTGCCGTACGGCCCGAACCGGTCGGTCAGGGAGACCACCAAGATCTCCTGGCTGGGATCGGCCCGCAGGACGCGCAACTGATCCTCCCGGTAGTGCAGCCCGGTGGCGTTCATCTGGCTGGTGCGCACGGTGAGCTCCGCCGCCCGGCCGAGGTCCTCATTGGATGCCCGTATAACTCGCATCGTCAGCGCCAGGGAGCGCAGGAATTCTTCGTCAGAACCGCTGAACGCGGCCCGCTCGGCGTCCCGCTCTTGGCCGGCCCGGTAGAGCTGCCTGCGCCGCCGGGCGTCAGCCGTTACCACCGGGGGACGGAACACCGCCATGCCGGGGAGCGAGTTCATCTCGTCGGCTGCGTAGCAACGCACCTGCGGGAGGTGGAACAGGACCTCGGCCCGCTCAGCGGGCTGGTCGTCGATGAACGCGATCGTGCCGAGATCGAACTGCAGGCGATCGGCAATCCGGCGCACCGCGTCGGATTTACGGCCGAACCCGATCTGGGGATAGACGAAGTAGTGGTCCAGACCTAGCCCGCGCAACCGCTGCCACGCGTCCTCGTGGTCATTCCTGCTGCAGACCGACTGCAGTATGCCGCGGGCGTCCAGTTCGGCGATGACTTGTGCCGCGCCCTCTCGCGGCCTGATGTCATCCCCCTCGAGCAGCGTGCCGTCCCACAAGGTGCCATCCAGGTCCCAGACCAGGCACTTCACCAGCCAGGGGGACTGGACGCGGGTGGCCTCGGGCACAGATCCTCCGTCGGGTGGGTTGACCGGCCTCTTCAGGCCGGCGCGGTCAGGACGTGTTCGGCCAGCAGGAGCTGGCAGATCTCGCTCGTGCCTTCGATGATCTCCATCAGCTTCGCGTCCCGGTAGGCCCGCGCCACGATGTGGCCCGCGTGCGCCCCGGCCGAGGCCATCACCTGCAGGGCAACCGCCGCCCCAGCGGCGGCCCGGCCCGAGCTGACGTACTTGGCGAGCACAGCGGCGACGACGGCCTCCGGGGAACCAGCGTCCCAGCAGCGGCTCGCGTGCTCACAGCAGCGCGTCGCGACCTGCTCGGCGGTGAGCAGTTCGGCCAGGTGCCGCGCGACGAGCTGGTGCTGCCCGATCGGCGCGCCGAACTGTTCCCGCGTCTTGGCGTGACCGGCCGCGGCGCGCAGGCAGCCCCGGAGCAAACCGACGCAGCCCCAAGCGACCGAGATCCTGCCGTAGGCCAGCGCGGTGGTAACCAGGAGCGCCAGATCCTGACCGCCTCCGAGGACGCTGGCCTCCGGGAGCCTGACCCCCTCGAGCCAGACGCTGGCGTGGCCGGCGGCGCGACAGCCAAGCGGGTCGGGGATGGGCTCTATTCGTACACCAGGCGCATCGGCCGGGACCACCACGGCCCCTGCGTCTTGCCCGTACCGTCCGAAGATCACCAAGTAATCCGCGTACCGCGCGCCGGTGACCCAAATCTTGTGGCCGTCGATGACGATCGAGTCGCCCGCCCTGCTTATCCGGGTCTGCATCGCCGACAAGTCGCTGCCCGCGGCTGGCTCGCTGAACCCTACAGCGGCCAGCCCGCCGCTGGTCAACGGGGGCAGGTAGGCGTCGTGCAGGCTGGCGTCACCGAGACGCTGGATCGCCCAAGCCGCCATACCGTGAGAGGTCATGAAGCTCCGCACCGACCCGCACCTGGCGCCGACGGATGCGGTGAGCTCGCCGTTCTGCAGGCTGGTCAGGCCCAGGCCGCCATAGCGGGGCGGAATCTGCGCACACAGTAGCCCGGCGGCCCCGAGCTTACGCAGCATCTCCACAGGCAGCAGGCCCGTCTCGTCCCACGCCTCCGCCCTGTCCCCGACGAGCTCGTCGACCAGTGCGAAGCGGCCCGCGATGTCCTCAGCTGTCATTGTCGGCGACCGTCACCGTCCGTAGCCTGGCCACCAGCGCCGTCATCGCCTCCACCGTGCGGAAGTTGTCTCTCCTGAGGTCACTTCCCCCGATAACCACGCCGTAGGCCTGCTCAAGGTGGACCACAAGTTCCATCGCGAACACCGAGGAGATGGCTCCGGAGGCGAAAAGGTCCAAGTCGGCGGAAACCGGCCCGCCGGCCCTGGCCGCCAGGAAGCCAAGCAGCTCGCATTGGACCTCGGCCTTGTCGTCGGCACTCGTGCGGTCGGCACGCGTGCCGTCGGCAGGCTTGTCGGGCGGTGGGCCAGGTGAAATCGTCACGCTGATGCCTCTGTGTACGCGTAGAAGCCGTGGCCGGTCTTGCGCCCGAGGTTTCCTGCCTGCACCTTGTCGAGCAGGACCTGACACGGACGGCAGGCTTCGTTCCCGGTCCGCTGGTACAGGACGTTGAGCGAGTCAACGAGGTTGTCGAGGCCGATCAGGTCGGCGGTGCGCAACGGGCCGGCCGGGTGGCCCAGGCATCCCTGCAGCAGCCGGTCGACGTCGGCGGCGGTGGCGGTGCCCTCCCCGACGATCCTGGCCGCGTCGTTGATCATCGGATGCAGAAGCCGACTGGTGACGAACCCCGGTCTGTCCCCCACGATGATCGCCTGACGTCCGAGTTCGGCCAGCAACAACGTGACCACCCGCAGTGTTTCGTCGCTCGTGTGCGGGCCCCGGCTCACCTCCACCTGCTTGATCAGGTAGGGCGGGTTCATGAAGTGGACCCCGATCAGCGACCGCGGATCGGCCAGGGCACTGGCAAGCTCGCCGACCGGAATCGAGGAGGTGTTGGTGATGAGCGGCGTGCCGGGAGGTGCCGTGGCCGCGGCCGCGTTCAGGGCCTTAGCCTTGGCATCCGGCAGTTCGGTGACCGCCTCGATGATCACGGTGCAGTCCGCTATGGCCGCCAGGCTGGTGCCGGTCACCAGCTCACCGGCCATCCGCTCCTCGGGCAGTGCACCAAGGAGCTTCGCGCTGCGGGCGTGGTAGCCGATCCTGGTGTTGACACCGGCCAGCTTCGCCTCGTCGGGCTCGACCAGGACGACGGGCAGACCGTACCCAACGGCCAGCGTGGCAATGCCCACACCCATTACGCCGGCGCCGAGCAGGGCAACCCGATGCATGACGGATCCGCCAGTCATGGTCCTGATTCTCGCCCACATTCCCCTATCCCGTACATCTCCGGACCTGGCCCGACATGGCAGCAACCTGTCACCTCGAGGCGGTTTTCCGCGCGGCCGCGTCCGATCTGGCAACAAGCTGCGGAATAGGCGGCCGGAGCCAGGCTCTGACGGAGAATCCAGACGAGAGGAAGCACGAACCGACGGACACCAGGTGCAGGAAGGCGCGTACGTGGAGATGCCGGATCACCCGGTCGCGGGCCACCAGGATGACAGCGCGACCTGGCTGAATCGGCTCCGCGGCACGTCGCAGGAGCGACGGCAGCAGGCCCTGCTCGATGTGGTGCGGGAGCAGCTTGCGCATACTTTGGGCCGACCGTCGGACGATATCGACATCGCCGGGACATTTCGCGAGCTTGGGATCTACCAGGATCGGGCGGCTGAGTTCCGGTGGCGGCTATCCGAGGCACTGGGGACTGCGCTGCCCGCCACCCTGTTCTTTGACTATCCCGAGCCCGCCGCCTTGGCCAGTTTCCTGGGCCCGTGGCTGACCGGCGAGGTAACCCCGGCCGCGCCGCTTGCCGCGCCGGCCAGTGCCGATCCCGACGCCCCCATCGCGATCGTCGCCATGGCGTGCCGCTTTCCCGGCGGTGTGTCCTCGCCGGCGGAGCTGTGGGACCTGGTGGCATCGGGAACCGACGCGGTGACCGGGCTCCCCGTGGACCGCGGCTGGGACCTTGAGGCACTCTACGATCCGGACCAGGACAGTGCGGGCAGGACTTATGTCCGGCACGGCTGCTTCCTCGCCGACGTCGCGGGTTTCGACGCCGACTTCTTCGGTATCGCCCCCAAGGAGGCTGTGGCGATGGACCCACAGCAACGGCTGCTGCTTGAGGTCTGCTGGGAGGCGCTGGAGAACGCCGGGATCGACCCGGCGGCGCTGCGCGGTTCCCCTACCGGTGCCTTTATCGGCTCGAACTGGCAGGACCACCTGGCCGCAGCCCGGCTGCATCTGCCTGCGGACAGCGAGGGTTATCTGATCACCGGGAGCGCACCCAGCATGCTTTCCGGCCGACTGGCCTATCACTTCGGCTTTCACGGCCCGGCGGTAACGGTCGACACCTCATGCTCGTCCTCACTGGTAGCGGTGCACCTGGCCTGCCAGGCGCTGCGGCTGGGGGAGTGCACGCTGGCCTTGGCCGGCGGAGTAGCGGTAATGACCTCGCCCGAGTCTTTCGTCAGCTTCTCCCGCATGCGGGTGCTCGCTCCCGACGGGCGGTGCAAAGCATACGGGCGAGGCGCCAACGGCACCGGGTGGGGCGAAGGCGCCGGGCTGCTACTTCTCGAGCGGCTGGCCGACGCCCGCTCGCACGGTCATCAGGTGCTGGCACTGGTCCGCGGCTCGGCAGTCAACTCGGACGGGGCGTCGAACGGACTAACCGCGCCCAATGGCCCAGCTCAGGAACGGGTGATCAGGCAGGCCCTGGCTGCGTCGGGCCTGACCGCGGGCGACGTGGACGCGGTCGAGGGACACGGGACCGGCACCGCGCTCGGCGACTCCATGGAAGTGCGCGCGCTGTTGGCTACGTACGGTGCCGCCCACGACCGCGCGCGCCCGCTGTGGCTGGGCTCGGTGAAATCGAACATCGGGCACACTCAGGCGGCCGCCGGCGCCGCGGCCATGATCAAGGTAGTGAAGGCCCTCGAGCACGGCCTGCTGCCCCGCACGCTGCACGCGGCCAGGCCCACACCGCATGTCGACTGGTCGGCCGGTACGGTGCGGGTGCTGAACGAAGAAGTGGCCTGGCCGGACCGCGGGCTGCCATGCCGGGCCGGGATCTCCGCCTTCGGGATCAGCGGCACCAACGCCCACGTCATTGTGGAGCAGGTCGAGAGCCCCGTCCGCGAGGAAACCGGCCGTCCGGTCCCGGCGGAGGCCGCCCCCGCAGTGCCGCATGTGGTGCCGTGGGTGGTATCGGCTCGCAGCGCGGCGGCCCTGCGCGCTCAGGCGGGCCGACTGCGGCAATTCATGGCGGAAGGCCGGGGCCGCGAGATGAGCGCCGCGGAGCTGGGCTGGTCGCTAGCCACCGGCCGACACCTGTTCGAGCACCGGGCCGCCGCGGTCGGCGCCGGCCGGGATGTGCTGGCGGGCCGGCTGGCGGCGGTGGCGGGCGGGCAGCCCGCCACCGGGGTGGTCACCGGTACGGTCCGGCCGGGCCCGAGCCGGCCGGTGTTCGTGTTTCCCGGGCAGGGTGGCCAGTGGCTGGGGATGGGTGCCGAATTGCTCGACTCCTCATCAGTGTTCGCGGCGGAGATCGAGCGATGCGGGCAGGCGCTAGCGCCCTGGGTGGACTGGTCGCTTCCTGACGTGCTGAGGCGCAGCCCCGGGACGCCATCGCTGGACCGGGTGGACGTCCTGCAGCCCGCGCTGTTCTCGGTCATGGTGGCGCTGGCCGGGTTGTGGCGCTGGTTCGGCGTGTTCCCGGTCGCGGTGGTAGGCCACTCGCAGGGTGAAATCGCGGCTGCGTGCGTGGCGGGCGGGTTGTCCCTGGAGGACGCGGCTCAGGTTACGGCCGTGCGCAGCCGACTCATCGCCGATGGCCTAGCCGGCCGGGGCGGGATGCTCTCGGTCTCGGTGTCGCCGCGGGAAGCGGCGGCCTTGTTGGCGGCTGGGTCGTACCCGGCGGAGATAGCGGCGGTCAACAGCCCGCGGTCGGTCGTCATCTCGGGCGATGAGGACGCGCTCGCGGCCCTGCTAGCCGACTGCGAAGCCAGGCAGATCCGGGCGCAGCCGATCCCGGCGTACTACGCCTCACATGGCCCGCAGGTAGCACAGCTACGCGCCCCGCTGAGCGCGGCCCTCCAGACGCTCGAACCGCGGATTCCCGCGACGCCCTTTTACTCCCCGGGCACGGGTGGCTGGATCGAGACCGCAGCCTTCGACGCGGAGTACTGGTATCAGAACCTGCGGGAGCCGATCCGCTTCCGCGATGCCATCGCGGACCTCGCCGGGTCGGGGCACGGACCGTTCATCGAGGTCAGCCCGCATCCCGTACTGACGCAAGCGATCGAGGAAACCTTGACAGAGGCCGACAGGCAGACGGTGGTGGCCGGCTCCCTGCGGGTGTTCGACGGCGGCATGGAACGGATGCTCTTGTCGCTGGCTGAGGTGTTCGTGGGCGGCCAGCCCGTGGACTGGAACCGGGCCTTCGGGCCCGAACGAGCATCGTCTCCCCGCGGCCCGCGGACGAGCCTCCCGACCTACCCGTTCCAGCACGACCGGTTCTGGGTTGAACCGTCCGCCGCCGGGTCAACGCGACCGCCCGAGCGAGAGCAGCCCGGCGGTGACCAGGCGACCAGCGACGACTGGTGGTACCGAATCGTGTGGAAGCCGGCCACTGGTACCGGACGGGCTACGGGAATCTCCGGGACATGGCTGGTGCTCCTCCCGGCCGGACAGGCAGACGATGAATGGGTCCAAGTCACGCTCACCGGGCTGGCCGACGCCGCCGATCTCCTGGTAACGGTCGAAGTCCCGCCCGGCACCGGACGCGGCGAGCTAGCCAGGCAGATTCGCGTCGCGCTGGCCGAGACCGTGGCGCCAGCCGGAGTCGTGTCGCTGCTGGCACTCGACGAACGGCCCCTTCCGGCGCACCCGGGCGTTCCCGTCGGTACGGTCGCGACACTCACCGCGGCTCAGGCTCTCGGGGACGCCGAAGTGGCAGCCCCGCTGTGGCTCGTCACCCGCGGCGCGGTCACGGTGGGCACCTCCGATCCGCTGCTCCGCCCGCTGCAGGCCCAGGCCTGGGGCGTGGGCCGGGTCGTCGGCCTGGAGCACCCGAAGCGGTGGGGTGGCCTCGTTGACCTGCCCGAGGTACTCGACCATGCCGCCGTCCGCCGCTGGCTGGAGGCGCTGGAGGGTATCGGTGCCGAGGATCAGATCGCGGTCCGCGCGGCTGGGGTCTTTGTCAGACGGCTGATCCGGATCCGGCCGACAAGGCCGGTGGGCTCAACAGCCGGTCCGCACACAGCCGCCTGGCGGCCACGCGGCACCGTGCTAATTACCGGCGGAACAGGAGTGCTCGGCCGGCGCGTGGCCCGGTGGCTGGCCCGCGGCGGCGCGGCGCATCTGGTGCTGGCCAGCCGAAGTGGTAAGCGAGCGCCTGGACTCGAGGACCTGGCCGCCGAGCTTACGGACCTCGGCGCCGAGGTTACCTTCGAGGAATGCGACGTGCGGGACCGCGATGCGGTCCGTCGGCTCCTGACCGCGGCAGCCCAGGCGCATCCGCTCACCGCGATCGTGCACCTAGCCGGGATCGGCAGACTCCAGGCCATCACTGACACCACGGAAGCCGACCTGGCCGAGGTGCTTGAGGCGAAGGCAGCCGGCGCGCGCCACCTGCATGAGCTGAGCGCGGACGCCGAGCTCGACGCGTTCATCATGTTCTCCGCCGTCTCCGCGACCTGGGGCAGCGGCCGCCAGGCGGCCTATGGCGCGGCGAACACCTACCTCGACGCGCTGGCCCACCACCGGCGGGCGCAAGGCCTGGCCGCCACCACGATCTCCTGGGGCGCCTGGGCCGAAGCCGGGATGGGGGTCACCGACGCCTCGCAAGACGCGCTGCGCCGTCGCGGTCTCGCCCCGGGTTCCTGGACGGAGGCGGGGATGCCGCCGCAAGAAGCCGCCGCGGAGACGTTCGCCGGCTGGGGCATGCGCATGAGCGCGCCTGAGCGGATGCTCGCGGCCCTGCAGCAGACGATGGACTCGGGCGAGACTTCGATCACCGTGGCCGACGTGGACTGGCCGAAGTTCGTGGACACCTTTACTATGGCCAGACCGCGGCCGCTGCTGCACGACATACCTGAGGCGCTGCAGGCGCTGCGGACATCCTCGGATGCCACGGCGGCGCCACCCGGCGAGGCTGCTCCCCTGGCTGACCTCCTGGCCAACCTCCCACCCGCGGAGCAGGACCGGCAGCTCGCCGAGCTGGTCCGGGCGCACGTGGCGGCGGTACTCGGGCATGCTACGGCCGCAGCGATCCAGATGGACCGGGGCCTGCTCGATGCCGGCCTCGATTCGGCGACCGCGGTGGATCTGCGCAACAAGCTGGGCAGCGCCACCGGTCTGCGGCTGCCCGCCACGATCGTCTTCGACCACCCCACCCCTGCCGATCTCGCACGGTTCCTGCGCTATCAGCTCCTCGGCTCGGCCCCCGACCCGGCAACGGCGGTACTCGCCGACATAGACCGGCTCGAAGCGTCGCTTGCCGGGCTTTCCGGAACCGGCGGCGACCTGACAGCGGCAGTCAGCCGCCTGGCGGGCCTGCTACGGCGCTGGAGCGAGCCACCGCGGCCGAGCGCGGTCACCCAGCCCGATCTGGATTCGGCCACGATGACGGAGATATTCGACATCCTCGACGACGAACTCGGCCCCGGCGAAACGGCAGGACGACCAGGGCAGGTGAGCGATGGATGACGTGAAAGCCTTGGAGTACATGAGGCGGGCGGCGGCCGGGCTGCGCCTGGCCAGCCGGCGGGTCACGGAACTGGAGGCCGCGGCCAGGGAGCCGATCGCCATCATCGGCATGGCGTGCCGATATCCGGGCGGCGTCACAACGCCGGAACAGCTGTGGGAACTCGTCGCCTCTGGTACGGACGCGGTCACCGCGTTCCCCGTGGACCGGGGCTGGGACATGGCGGCGGTGTACCGGGATGAAACCAGCTCGACACGGCCCACCGAAGGTGGGTTCCTCGACGACGCTGGCGGATTCGATGCGGGCTTCTTCGACATCGCGCCACGTCAGGCACTGATGCAGGATCCGCGCCAGCGGCTGCTGCTCGAGATCACCTGGGAGGCGTTCGAGCGGGCCGACATCGTACCGGCGAGTATTCGGAACGCAGCGGTCGGCGTCTATGTCGGCGCTTCCGGGCACGACTATCTGCCCCAGATGCAGCTGGTTCCCGAACTCACCGAGGGCTATCTGCTGCTCGGGGACGGCACCGCCTGGCTGTCCGGCATGCTTGCCTACCACTTCGGCCTGCACGGGCCCGCGTTCACCCTTGACACCGCATGCTCCTCCTCCCTCGTGGCGCTGCACCAGGCCTGCGTGGCGCTGCGGCTCGGTGAGTGTGTCATGGCGCTGGCCGGCGGTGCGTCGGTGATGGTGACCCCGATCCTGTTCAGCGAGTCATCGGTGCAGCGGGCGCTGTCCAGCGACGGGCGGTGTAAGGCTTACGCGAAGTCGGCGGATGGCACTGGCTGGGGGGAGGGTGCCGGGGTGCTGCTGCTGGAACGGCTGTCCGACGCGCGCAGGCAGGGCCATAACGTCCTCGCCGTCATCCGCGGCTCCGCAGTCAACTCTGACGGCGCCAGCGGCAGGCTGACCGCGCCGCACGGTCCGTCCCAGGAGCAGGTGATCAACCAGGCGCTGGCCGCCGCCGGGCTGACCCCGGGCGACGTGGATGCTGTGGAGGGCCACGGCACCGGCACCGCGCTGGGCGACCCGATCGAGGTGGCCGCGCTGATCGCCGCCTACGGGGTGGCGCACTCCAGGCAGGACCCGCTGTGGCTTGGCTCGGTCAAGTCGAACATTGCCCATACCCAGGCCGCGTCCGGGATAGCCGGCGTGATCAAGATGGTCAAGGCGATGGAGCACGGGATCTTGCCGCCCACGATCGGGGTGGATGAGCCGTCACCGTACATCGACTGGTCGGCGGGCACGGTACGGCTGCTGACCGGGCCGGTGGACTGGGCCGCGCGCGGCCACCCGCGGCGCGCCGGAGTCTCCTCCTTCGGAGGTAGCGGGACCAACGCGCACATCCTGCTCGAGGAACCCGGCGCCTTCGAGGATCCCGGCGAATACCGCCATGCTGGTCGCGCCGCAACGGGTCTGCCCGCCGAGGACACCGCGATGCCGTGGGTAATGTCGGCGCGCAGCGAGGTGGCGCTGCGGGCGCAGGCAGGCCGCCTGCGTGAGTTCGTGGCCCTCGGCGGGGACCAAGCCACCGACCTGCAGGGTGGGGGCTGGACCCTGGCTACCCGCCGCACCGCGTTCGAGCACCGGGCGGTGGTGGTGGGCGGGGACCGGGAGCGCCTCGACGCGGCGCTGGCCGCGTTGGCCCAAGGCGAGCCCTCCGCTGGGATGGTCACGGGCGTGGCCAGGTCGGAACCGGGCCGGGTGGCGTTCGTTTTCCCCGGACAGGGCAGCCAGTGGGCCGGGATGGGTGCGCAGCTGCTCGATTCCTCGCCGGTGTTCGCCGAACAGATGGCGCGCTGCGAGGAGGCGCTCGCGCCGTGGCAGGACTGGCAGGTATCCGCCGTGCTGCGGCAGGCACCAGGGGCCCCCACGCTGGACCGGCTGGACGTGGTCCAACCGGCGCTGTTCTCGGTCATGGTGTCGCTCGCGGCGCTGTGGCGCGGCTACGGCGTCGAGCCCGACGCCGTGGTGGGCCACTCCCAGGGCGAGGTGGCCGCGGCCTACGTGGCGGGCGCCCTGTCGCTGGCCGACGCGGCCAAGGTCGTCGCCAGCCGCAGCAAGGTGTTGATGGCCGCATCCGGAGGCGGCGCGATGCTAGCCATCGCACTGTCCGCCGCCGAGGTCAGCCGGGCCCTAGGCCGTTTCGGCGAATCCGTGTCGATAGCGGTGCTTAACGGGCCAGCAGCGGTCACCGTGGGCGGGACCGCCGCAGCCATCGCGGAGCTGGCGGCCGAGTTGACGGCCCGCGGCGCGCGGGTGCGGCCGATTCGCGGCGCGACCGGTGCCGGACACACTCCGATAGTCGAGGCCATCCGTGAGGACGTGATGGCCGCACTGGGCACGATCACGCCACAGCGAGGGCGGATCGCGTTTTACTCGACCGTCACCGGCGACGAGGTGGACACCAGGGAACTGGACACCGGGTATTGGTACCGCAACATCCGGCATACCGTCCTGTTCGAACCCGCAGTGCGCCGCATGTTGAAGGACGGCTACGGCGTCTTCGTGGAATCGAGCGCGCATCCGGTCCTGGCCAGCTCAGTCCAGGACATCGCGGATGAGGCTGACGCGCAGGTAGTGACGGCACCGACACTGCGCCGCGAGGAAGGCAGCCAGGGACGGTTCCTGCTCAGCGCCGCGGGATTGTGGGCTAATGGCATCGCGGTGGACTGGGCGCAAGCTTTCGGTGAGGACGCCAGGCGCAACATCGACCTGCCGACCTATCCATTCCAACACCGTAGCTACTGGCTCAGCACTGCGGGCACGGGTACGGGGAACGTGCCTGCGCCTTGGACGGGTCTCGCCGGGAACCTGCCGCCGGATCAGCCCTCCACAAGCCCATCATCGCTCGCGGAAAGGCTGGCCCCGCTGTCCGACGCCGAGCAGGACCAGGTGCTGGTCGACCTCGTGCGGGCGCAAGCCGCGGCGATCGCGGGCCACTGCTCAGGGCAGGAGATTGGCGCGGCCGACCTGTTCCTTGAGCTCGGCTTCGACTCGCTGCTCGCCACCCAGCTTCGCAATCGGCTGGCCGACGCGACCGGCTTGCGGCTGCCCTCGGGCCTCGCCTTCGAGTGCCCCTCGCCCATCGCGGTGGCCAGAGAGCTGCGGACGCTCTTCGCCCAAGCGCGACCGCAGGCCGTCGGCCCGTCAGGCGACACGCTGGTGTGGCTCTATCAACACGCCTGCGACAACGGCATGGCCACCCAGGCGATGACGATGCTGGAATACGCCGCACGACTGCGGCCGTCATTCACGGCTCCCGCGGAAGTCGCCGCCCCACCCGCTCCGGTCCGCCTCGCCGATGGCACCGCGGTGCCCGTCCTGATCTGCATCACCCCATACCTGGTGTCGGTGGGGGCGTACCAGTATGTGCGGTTCGCCGCACCGTTCCGCGGCCGTCGGCCGGTCTGGGTGCTCTCGCACCCTGGGTTCGGGCCGGGCGAGCCGGTCCCGGACTCCATGGAAGCGCTGCTAGCACAGCACGCCCAAGCGGCGCTCGCGTGTGCGGATGGCGCACCGATCGTCCTGTTCGGTCACTCGGCGGGCGGCTGGGCCGCGCACGGGGTGGCGGCTCAATTGGAAAGCGCCGGCCGCGCTCCCGCGGGCGTGGTGATGGCGGACAGCTTCCGCTGGAACCCGCAGGACGACTCGGTGATATTCAACGCATGGATGAGGCGTTACTCGCGACCTGCGGAGGCCCCGGTGGTTACCGCGGGGGAGCTCATCGCCGCGGGCCGTTACAAGCGGTTGTTCGACGAATGGGAGCCGCCACCGGTGCGGGCCCCCATCCTCCTACTGCGATCCGCTGACACCTCGTTGCTCGACCCGATAGGCGGCATCGAGATGGTAGGCCTGCCACAGCACGTCGACACGGTCATCCAGGTGCCGGGTGACCACTTCACGATGATGCAAGATCACGCTGCTACCGCGGCAGATGCGGTCGAAAACTGGCTGATGAGACAGGTGAGGGGAGAACCATGACCAAATCGCTGTACGAGCTCGGCGAGGTGCCGCCGCTAGGCCACGTCCCCGAGCAGATGTATGCGGCGGTCATCAGGCGGGACCGGTACGGCCAGCCCAAGCAGGCGATTCGCACCGAAGTGATCGATGTACCGCGGCTTGGCCCGAGGCAGGTGCTGATATACGTGATGGCGGCCGGGATCAACTACAACTGCGTCTGGGCAGCCCTTGGCAAGCCGGTGGATGTCATCAGCGCGCGCATGCGTCTGGGCCTTCAGGAGGACTTCCACGTCGGTGGTACCGACGGTTCCGGTGTGGTGTGGGCGGTCGGCCCCGGCGTGCGCGACGTGGCGGTCGGCGACCAGGTGGTCCTCTCCGGCGCGCAGTGGGACGAGGACGAGCGGGCCGTCCACATGGGCATGGTAGACCTGCCCTTCGCGGCCTCCGCGAGGGCCTGGGGCTACGAGACCAATCATGGCTCGTTCGCGCAGTTCTGCCTGGTACAGGAGGGTCAGTGCTTTCCCAAGCCAAGTCGCCTCAGCTGGGAGGAGGCGGCCAGCTTCATGCTCACCGGCCCTACCGCCTACCGGCAGCTCTTCGGCTGGCCTCCGAACACAGTGCGCCCTGGGGATCCGGTGCTGATCTGGGGCGGTGCGGGTGGGCTCGGCTCCATGGCCATCCAGTTGGTCCGCACATTCGGCGGCATCCCCATCGCGGTGGTGTCCGACGAAGCCAGGGCCGAGTACTGCATGCGGCTCGGTGCGGAAGGCACGATCAACCGGACCGAGTTCACACACTGGGGGCGCATGCCCGATACCGACGACCTCGATGGTATGACCAGCTTCATTGGCGGCGCGCGGGCCTTCGGCAGGAAGATCTGGGAAATCGTCGGCGAACGCCGGTCACCGCGGATCGTGCTGGAGCACGTCGGCCGGGACACGCTGCCGACGTCGATGTACGTATGCGACACGGCCGGAATGGTCGTGCTCTGCGGCGCTACCTCCGGCTACAACGGCGACCTGGACCTGCGTCACCTGTGGATGCGATCCAAGCGGCTGCAGGGTTCGCATGGCGCCAACAACTCGCAGTACCACGAGGTGCTGAGGCTGGTGAATGACGGTCGGCTGAATCCCTGCATGTCGATCTGTGAGACATTCGACGATATCGGCGCGCTGCACCAGTTGATGCACGACAACGCCCACCCGCCAGGAAACATGACGGTCCTGATCAATGCGCCTGAGCGCGGCATGACAACGCTCGACACATCGACCGTGGCAGCTCAATGACGACACTGTCAGGGCCTGTCCCTCCGCCCCCCGCGGCCGCGCGAACCGGAAGCGCGGTCCGCGTGGTGACAATGCCCTCGGGCTTGCGGGCGTGGTTGGTGACCGGCTACGAGGAAGCCCGCGCCGCGCTGGCCGATCCGCGGCTGGCCAAGGACGCGGGGCAACTGGCCGACCTCATGCAGCGGCAGGCCCGGCGCGGTGACGACGCCTCCTTCAGCGACTACCTGTCCAAGCACATGCTCAACAGCGACCCGCCTTACCATAAGCGCTTGCGCGGGCTCGTCAACAAGGCGTTCACCGCCCGCCGGGTCGAGCACCTGCGACCGCGGATGCAGGAAATTTGCGACAAGTTCGTCGCTGCCTTGGCGGCACAGCGGGAGGCCGACCTGATAGAGGGCCTGGCGATACCGCTGCCGATCACGGTGATCTGCGAGCTGCTCGGGGTGCCGGAGCCGGACAGGGACAGCTTCCGTGCGCTGTCGAACACGCTGGTCGCCGCGCTTCCCGCGCCAGTAGTGGCGGAGGCCTCCGGGGCCATGGGGGGTTACCTGCGCGGGCTCGTCGCCAGCAAGCGAGCCGAACCGGGCGATGACATGCTGTCCGCCTTGATCGGCGCCCGCGAGGCGGCCGACCGGCTGACCGACGACGAGGTGATCTCGATGGCCGTGCTGCTGCTCGCGGCCGGGCACGAGACCACGGTCAACCTGATCGGCAACGGGATGCTCGCGCTGGTGACCAACCCCGGCCAGTTCGCCGCGCTCCGCGCGGACCGCACATTGCTGCCCAATGCGATAGAGGAATTCCTGCGATACGACGGTCCTGTGAGCCATGCGACGATGCGCTTCACGGCGCGGGCGGCCGTGATCGGCGGCAAGGAAATCCCGCCTGGGGAGCTCGTGATGGTCAGCCTGGACGCCGCGGATCACGACCCGCAGCGGTTTCCCGATCCGGACCGACTCGACCTGCGCAGGCCGACCGGGGGGCACCTAGCGTTCGGCCACGGCATTCACTACTGCCTGGGCGCGCCGCTGGCGCGCCTGGAAGCGGAGATCGCGTTCACGGGGCTGCTGGATAGGTTCAGCCTGATCGAGCTGGCGGTACCCGTCGACCAGCTGCGGTGGCGGGTCAGCACGGTAATGCGTGGGCTGGAACGGCTCCCGCTGCGGCTGACCGTCAACTCCTCGGGAGAGCGAAGGTAGGAATCATGAACGCGGATATGAACATGATGGCACCCTCCGGTGACAACAGGCTCACCACGGAAAACCGTGCACAGATCAAGGAAATAGTCTGCGATATCCTTGAGATCGAGCCAGATGAACTCACGCTGACCAGTCTCTTCAAAGAGGATCACGACGCCGACTCGCTGCGCGCGATCGAGATACTCGCCGCGCTTGAAAAGAAGTTCGGCCTCGTCATAAACCAAGCCGACCTTGAGCTCATGGTGAACCTGGACGGCGTGTACGCAGTTGTCGAAGAGGCAGCGGGCAAGGCAGTGTCGTTATGCGTGCCCCCTCGGCCCACCGGGTCGTCATCACGGGCATGGGCGCGGTCTCAGGTATCGGGCTCGGCGTGACCGAATTCGGGCGCGGATTGCGGGCGGGGCGGAGCGCGGCCAAGCCGATCACGGTCTTTGACACCAGGGGTTTTGATCATGCGATCGGGTGCGAGATTACCGACTTCGTGCCGGAGGACTGGATCAGCAACACCCCGCCCGAGCGGCTCGGCCGAGCGAGCCAGTTCTCCGTGGCGGCGGCGAGGATGGCGGTCGGTGATGCCGGCCTGACCGACCGGGACCTGCGCAGCCGCCCCACGCTGATCGCAATCGGCACGACCGACGGTGAATCCCGCGATCTGGACCAACTGGCCGAGATGCAGGTACGCGCGGGACCCGGATCGATGGACGCGGTGGTGGCAGGCCGGGTCCCCGCGGGCAAGCTATCGGCGTCCGTGGCGCTGGACCTCGGCCTGCGCCGGGTCGAGGTGGTAACGCTGCCGACCGCATGCGCCGCCGGAAACTATGCGATCGGCTACGGCTGCGACGCTATCCGATTCGGCGACCTTAGCCTCGCGCTGTGCGGCGGCGCGGACGCGCTATGCCTCAAGACGTTCGCTGGTTTCTACCGGCTCGGGACCATCGCTCCGGAGCGGTGCCAGCCCTTCGACAAGAACCGTAAGGGCATCCTGACTGCAGAGGGCGCCGGGGTGCTGGTGCTGGAGAGCCTGGAGTCGGCGTTGCGGCGCGACGCGCGGATCTATGCCGAGGTCCTTGGCTATGGCCTCAACTGCGACGCATATCACCAGGTGGCACCGAACGAGGAGAGCGTGGCTCGGTGCATGTCGCTGGCTCTGGAGGACGCAGGCGTCAGGCCAGCCGAGGTCGACCTGATCTCGGCGCACGGCACCGGGACGAAGGCGAACGACATAACCGAGGCAGCCGCGATCCGCAGGGTGTTCGGCACGGCTACCGTCCCCCGCACCGTCTCCATCAAATCGATGATCGGGCACAGCATGGGCGCGGCGAGCGCACTGGCCTCCATAGCCTGCACGCTGGCGATCACCGAAGGTTTCATCCCGCCGACCATCAACCACGTCGAGACCGACCCCGAGTGCGGCCTTGACTGCGTGCCCAACCATGCGGTCGATGCGGACCTCGCAGTGGTGCAGAACAATGGCCTGGCGTTCGGCGGCAACAACGCGGTCGTCGTTTTCGGCCGGTATGAAGGGGATCCCCGGTGAGTGTGAGCATCGCCGGCGTCGGCGCGATGGCGAGTGTCGGGCACGACGTAGCCGGACTGTTCGAGGCCCTGTGCGCCGGGCGCAGCGGGCAAACACCGTTGCGTGCCTTCGACGCCACCAAATTCCGCGCCAAGACCGCGTTCGAGATCGACGATAGGACAGTCCAGGGTGCTGATGTACCTGAGCGTGCCACCGGATGGCTACTGCGTGTGGTAGCGGAGGCAGCGCGGCAGGCCGGGTTGGGGGACGACCTGAGTTCGGTGCCCGTCCTTGTCGGCACCGGCCTGCGCGAGCTGAGGTCGGCCGAGCTGAGCTGGCGCGGACAGGCCTCCTTTGACCTGGGAAGGCTGCATTTCGGGTCGGCGCTCGCCGAGCGTTTCGGCGCGGCGGCGAGCTACACCTTCGCCAACGCGTGCTCCGCATCGCTGTACGCGCTGGCACTTGGGTATGACCTGCTTACCGCGGGAGAGGCAGAGGCGGTCGTGGTGGCCGGGGTGGATGCGCTCACGGAGAGCATGTACGGCCTGCTTGACCGGGCCCAGCCGGGCGTACCGCAGGGTGTCAGGGCCTTCGATACCGCGCGTAACGGCACCTTGCTCGGTGAGGGAGCCGCAGCGGTGGTGTTGCGGCCTGACGACAGCGCGCCATTCGCAGGCGGGCGCGGCAGGCTGCGGGCGGTCAGCGTGAACTGCGATGCCTACCACGTGACGGCGCCGGACCCACAGGGGATGGCCGCGGCCATCCGCGATGCGCACGCCCGTGCCGGCGTCAAGGCCGACGACATAGACCTGATCATGCTGCACGGCACGGGAACGCCACTCAACGACGAGGCAGAGGCGATCGCCATCGGTGCGGTGTTCGGTGCCGCCGCCGGACGCCCGCTGATGACCGGGCTCAAGCCGCAGACCGGCCATACCTCGGGAGGCGCCGGTTTGCTTAGCCTCGTGGTCGCGCTGCAGGCGCTGTCCAGCGGCCGGGTGCCACCGCTGGCCGGCCTGGTGGAACCACTGCCGGCCGCGGCCCGCTTCCGCTTCGCACCGCCCGGCTGCCAGGACCAACGACTGCGCCTAGCCCAGGTGAATGCGTTCGGCTTCGGCGGAGTCAACGCCGTAGCCATCGTGGAAGGGTCGGCTGGCTGATGGACGTGGTGGTGACAGGGGTTGGGCTCGCGCTCGCGGGTGCGGAGCGCGAGCAGGAGCTGCTCGGCCACGGGCCAGATCCGAAGGCATCGGTCGCGCCATTTGACCCGGCGGCCAGAATCGGTGGCCGGGGCCTGCGCTACAAGGACAGGGCCTCGCAGCTGGCGCTCTGCGCGGCCGCCGACGCGCTCGCCGCCAGCGGCCTGGTAGCCGCCGACGGGCGCCCGACGGTGAACGCAGCGTCGGTGGGGGTAACCGCCAGCTCCAACACCGGGAACCTGGACACCGTGTGCCTGGCGGCGTCGATGCTCAACGAGGAGACCTCGGACGGGCTCAGCCCGATGAGCCTGCCCAATGCCTCCAGCAACGTCGTCGCCTCATCGGTCGCGATGCAATTCGGGCTGCGCGGCCCGAACCTCATGCTCTGCAACGGTCCCACCTCCGGGCTTGACGCCGTGTACTGGGCCACCCAGCTGCTGGCGGGCGGCCGGTGCGAGAGCGCGGTGGTGATAGGCACCGAGCCAAGGAATGCGGTCGTGGCGAGGCTCTGCGGCGTGCCTGAGTTCGCTTTGTTCGACGGGGCGGCGGCCGTAGTGCTCGAGGGCGCAGCCGCCGCCCGCGGCCGCGGCGCGACGCCAGCCGCACGGCTGGGACGCTTCGCGCGCGAGCGAGGGCTGGCCGCCTGCATCACCAGGCTGCTCGGTGGCGACGGCGGGGGCTTGGGCGCCTGGTTCACGCCGGAAAGCTACAACGCCAAGCTAGTAGCGCCCGATGTGCCACGCTATGACCTGTCCGCCACGTTCGGCCTGTCTTCGGGGGCACTCGGCGTGCTCCAATGCGTCGCCGCGGTTGGCTGGCTCACCTCCGGCGGGACCGGCACCGCCCTGATCACCACCGGCGACGAGGGAGCCGACGCCGTTTCCGCACTGCTGGTCTTCCCAGCATGCGAGCGAGCGGATCTTCCAGACAAGGAGCACACGCCATGATCGCGGATGCGGAGCCCGCGCTTACGCCCGGCCTGGCCGCGCTACTCGCCGATCCCACCTGCTCGGTGCTCCGGCCACGTTTCGAGGGCTGCAACATTTGCACCTGGATCGGCTTCAAGCACGTCAACTACCTCGTTGAGGAAGCGGTGCTCGAGCACTTCCGGGCCGTCGGACTGCCTCCAGGCGGTTTGTTCGAACACTACGGTCTTGGCCTAGATATCTCCAGAATCGACAGCCGCATCCTGCATGCGCTCCACCTCGACGACACAGTCGAGGCGAAGGTCAGCCCTCAGGGCACCGGGGACGCGCCGACCCTGACCTTCAGGGTAACCCTGAGCGTGCCGCGGGGCGAGGCGACGCTCAAGGCGGTGACCGCGTGGGTCGGCGTGTCGCTGCGCCCGGACAACTATATCGAGGCCGACATCGAGCCGGCCCCCGCCCTAGCGCCCTACACGGTGCCGAGCGGCGGGCAGCGGCCGGGCGGAGGTGGCGTCTACGGGCGCGGCACCGGCCAGGCCGCAGGCCGGGGCAGCAGCACCGACCCGGTCCTAGCGCAGCTCACCAGCGACGCCAACGCTTTCGGCTGGAAGTGGCGTATCCCCTACATTTACTGCCACTTCAGCGAGCGGCTTCAGATGTCCGGCTACCTGCGCCAGATGGAGGAGGTCGTCGACCTCTTCCTGGCCGATCGCGGCATCTCGATCAAGAGCCTGCTCGACGCCCGCCGGTGGATACCGGTCGTCCCGCACTGCAGGGTGAGCATCTTGGCCGACGCGCTGATGGAAGAGGATCTCTACACCATTTACACAGTGGAGCAGGTGCTCAAGAACCTCACCTACACCTCCCGGATGGACTGCTATGTGCTGCGCGACGGCGCAATGGTCCACACGGCGACCGGGACGATCACCCACGGCTACGCGGTCATCGAGAACCGGCGCGAATGGCGGCTCGTCGCCTTCGACGACCAGGTTATGGCCGCCCTGTCCGGCGCGGGAAGCGGAGCAGCCGATGCCCCCGCGAAGGAGGTGGGCACCGATGGCAGATTACCTGCTGATAGAGAGCAACGGGCCCGCTGACGGCCCTGCTGCGGCGCGGTTTGTCGCCGACGCCGCCACGCTCGCGAGCCAGGGAGCGAAGGTCGCCCTGCTGCTGATACAGAACGGCGTGGCCGGCGCCGTGGCCGGGATAGACATGGGCTGGGAGGAGTTCTTGAGCCGCGGCGGTGAACTGTGGGTGGACAGGTTCTCCGTGCGCCAGCGCGCGCTGGCGGATGCCGACCTGGTGGCCGGGGCCCGACTGGCCGACATGGACGAGGTGGCGAAGAAGTTGCTCACGCCGGGCGTGCGGGCGGTGTGGCACTGAAATGATCGTGCCGCCTAGCGACATGTTGCTCAAGGTGCTCGGTGGTCCGCACCACACCGAACTGGTTACCAGCTTGTTCCGGCTAGCACAGGCGCTACTGGACGCTGACGCGAGCGTCCAGGTCTGGGCCTGCGGGGCGGCTACCGGGCTTACCAGCGCCAGCCTGGGAGATCTCAAGCCTCGCGATGTCACGGACCGAGCCACGGACTACCCGTCCATCGCCGCGCTAGCCGGCAGACTAGTCAGGGCGTACCCGGAGCGCCTCAACTGGTACGTCTGCCGGTTCTGCAGCGAGGACCGCGGCAACACGGCACAGATCGCAGAGGTCAGGACCCGGCCGGCCGCCAGGTTCTGGGAGCACGTGCAGGCGGCGGACCAGATGCTCGTTCTAGGAGTGTGCTGAGCATGACGGCCACCGCGCGCGCCCTAGTGATCGTCGAGCGAGCCTACCGCGGCGCGGTCGAGACACAGTTCGCCGACGTGCTGTATTTCATCCGCGCGCTGCACCGGCAGAGTGGCGGTCTCGACGTGGCCCTGCGCGGACTGGCGGCCAGTTACGCCATAGCTGCGAACTTCGTGCCGGTCATGGAGGTGGCGGGCCGGAGGCTGGACACTCTGACCGACCCGCGCCGTTGCGTGGCTGACCTGCTCGCGGACGGAATCATCATCTGGGTGGAGGAACCGGATCTGGCCACGCTCGGGCCGACCGCGAGCGGCCGACTGCTGCCGGATGTGCGCCGCCTTACCGCCGGTGGCCTGGCCGCCCGCTGGCCGGAATACGAACGGGTGTGGTTCATGTGAGTCCCCGGCCTGTCATCTCCGGATGGGCCGCCGTCTCCCCGTGGGGGCGCACCGGTCGCGACTTCGCCGATGGGCTCTCCCGCGGCCTAGGCACAGCGACGGCACCACTGCCTGCCGACTGCGCGCACCTCCCGGTCGGCGAGGCCTGCCTGGTCCCCGACTTCAACATCGCCACGGTGCTCGGCGGGAAGGGCACCCGGTCCATGGACCGGGCCACCGCGATGGCCGTGGCGGCCATCGATGAGCTACTGGGCGGCCCGAACGGGCGGAGGCTTGGCGGCCGCAGCCTAGACATCGGACTGGCCCTGGGCACCAGCACCGGATGCGTCCAGAGCACGATGAATTTTACCCGCGACTCGCTGACCAGTCGGCGGCCGTATCTCGTCGATCCGGCGCAGTTCCCCAATACGGTGATGAACTGCGCGGCCGGGCAGTCCGCGATCTGGCACAGGCTCAAGGGGCCCAACGCGACCGTCGCGGGGGGGCGGGTCACCGGGCTCCTCACGCTGCAATACGCGCTGAGGCTGCTGCGAGCAGGGAGGGCGCAATCCCTGCTATGCGGGGCCGTAGAGGAATTCTCCCCCGCCAGGGCTTGGCTTGCCTGGCACACCCGCCCGGATGAGGCCACGGCTCCTGTACTCGGCGAGGGCGCGGCAGTCTGGCTGATTGGGCGGCCGACCAGCGCCAGGGCGGGCAGCGCCGAGATAGGCCGGGCCGGGCTCACCGAGGTCGCGGGGCTTGAGTTTGGCTTCGCCGCGAACGCCGGCGAGATTCGCGGGGTACTCGCCGACTGCCTGAGACGACTGCTCCTGGCCGCCGCCACCGAACCAGGCCAGATATCGGTGGTCGCCGAGTCCGGGGCACCGGGCGCCGATGGCGAGTCCGAACGTGCGGCGCTCGCCGATGTTCTCGGCGGTGCGGCACCCCGCATCCTGAACTGCGCGGCGATGATCGGGGACTGCTACGCCGCATCGGCGGCGTTCCAGGTCGTGGCCGTCCTCGCGCTCGCGGACCGAGGCGGCCTGCCGCCAGCATGGCGCGCGGTCGTGACCTCCGCCGAAGCCGGCGGCGCGGTCGGCGCCGCGCTGCTGCGGCCGGCCGCGCCGGGCCACGCTGATGACCGGAGCACGGCCGCAGCCGACCATCCGAGCTCGGATCCAACTCCTTGCCCAGGCTCGAACACAGTCAGTTATCCACTTAGCTACCGCGGAAATGGGTGAGCAATCCGATGCCGGACACCAATGCGATGAAACTCGACCTGGAGGATCTTCGCCGGACCGTAGCCGGGGTCCTCGACGTGGACCTGGCCGAGGTGACCGACGACGCCAGCTTCGTCGAGGACCTTGGCGGTGACTCGCTGCTCGCGCTTGAGATCGTCGTGGTCCTCGAGAAAAAGTACCAGGTCAAGTTCAGCGAATCCGAACTTCAGGAAATCACCAGCCTGCCGAAGGCCTACGGGCTGCTGGCCTCGAAGCTGACCGACTCGTAATGGACGCCCTCGTGGTGGGTGGAACCGTGGTGGGTGGCCGATGATGGACTTCGGATGCAGCCCGCTATGCGGTGACTTCCAGATCGCCGAGCGCAGCGAAACACGTGCGCTGGTCACGATGACGGTGCAGCACATCGAGCCGGTCCTGCCCGGTCACTATCCGGGGTTCCCCATCCTCCCCGGCGTATGCGTCATCGAGCAGGTGCGGCGTGGAGCGCTGGCGACGCTCCCGGCGCAGGGTCGGTGGGCCATGGCCGAGATCGTCAGCGCCCGGTTCCTCAGACCGGTATTTCCCGGCGACTTTCTCACCGCCGAACTCGGCTGGACGCACCACCCGGACGTTTCCTGGTGGTGCGCCGCTGTCGCCTCTACGAGGCGGGGGATCGCGGCCCGAATCAAGATCCGTTTCGCGGCAGGACGCGTCCCATGATCGGGCCGGCACAGATCAGGCGGATACTGCCACATCGCCACCCGATGCTGCTCGTAGACCGGGTGACCGACCATGCCGACGGCGAGCGGCTGACCGCAATCAAAGCTGTGACCAACGATGAGCCCTGGTATGCCGACCTGCCGGAGGACCTAGACGAGCCGGGCTACGACTATCCGGCCGTGCTGGTGCTTGAGTCCTGGTGCCAGTCGGCCGGGCTGCTCGCGGCCGGGTGTCGGGCTCGTCCCACCGACGGCCCCGGTGACGGTCTGGTGATGCTCTTCGGCGGCGTCTTCGACGTGCGCTACACCAGCCCGGTTCGCCCGGGCGACGTGCTTCAGCACCAGGTGCGGCTGGTACGGAAGTTCAGCGACACGTCGATCTTCGAAGGTGAGTGCC